>Ga0116184_10003343_pt1 | contig 13245 bp, 10 predicted proteins | sample AD_JPNNA5_MetaG_FD_89886 | JGI IMG/M metagenome (GOLD analysis project Ga0116184, IMG submission 89886) | Active sludge microbial communities of municipal wastewater-treating anaerobic digesters from Japan - AD_JPNNA5_MetaG | ecosystem: Engineered > Bioreactor > Anaerobic > Digestate | place... | reverse complement strand
TTTGCTGAATATTATGCCGTTAAGGGGAAGTTCGTCGCTCAGCAGCCCAGACCGCGTGGTGGAAAATTCAGGTGTCAGCTTTAGCACAGATGCAGTTGTATCGCCGCCATAAGGCTTGACTATTATCTTTCCGACCTCAGAGATCAGAATCAGCCTATTGCCTGCAACAGCCACTTTAAGCGATGAAAAGGCTTCCTCCCTGCTAGCCTTTTTGATCGCTTCTTCCAGGAGTGAGGCAGCATTTTCTAGGTCTCCGGGCAGAGTAGCAAGTATGACCTCACATGGACCATCCATGCCGACGGTCACCTCTATTCTCAATGGAGGAGACTCTATTTCAGACAAATCCACCTTGCCTGAGATCAGTGCTGAGACCAGTCTAGAGGTGGCTTTGCTCTTCGATGCACAGTCCACTATGCTGTCATAGATCTCCAATCCGTCCATCTCAGATGGCAGCCGCAGAGCGCCGCATATTGAATGATCTATAAAGAGCCTCAAATGGCTTCTATTATCCTCCACCACAATGCTTGGCATCTCTGGCAGCGGGCAGAGCCCATCTTCTCCCAGGCGCCTCCCCGGCACCAGGGTACAGTGTTGCAGATTCAGTTCGTCCAAGCTTCCCCGGATATGCAATCCACCCTCGATGAGAAGCCCGTTCAAACTGAGACTGCTCTTCTCTGAACCCTCCCCCTCGAAATCCTCTGAGCCCTCAACCTTAATAAGCCCGGGATATGGTATCCTGAAAGAGGGGCGTCTCTGATTTGCTGCCTGGATTGCCAGGGATCTACCTTTTTGGATTTTTATGGTGATCTTGTCTTCACAGGTTCCATTGTCGGTTATGGTGATCAGGCCTCTGGACCGCCCAGAAGATTCCCAATCCTCCAGGGCACTCTGCAAATTACCGGCTAAAGACTCGGCGATGTAATACTCTCCGGCATTGACCTCGGATGGATCGGGAGACGCCAATGTCATTCTGCGTTCATAGGGCCCGCCACCCATATCGGCGCTAAAGCCATAGTTGTAATATACTCCCATCTCCCCTTCTTGCGGCTCATCTCCCTCGGAGAAGGAGATGCGGCCCAGCCTCACATCGATGGCAACCTTCTTTCCGCCGAGCGGTCTCCTCCATTGAGTTAAGTCTTGAGGTGATATGGCAGCCAGAGGCAAAGGCCCGCCTCCCTTTACTAAGAAAAAGCTCTTATCGCTCCCGTAGTAGTCCTCAGGTCTGAGCTGGAAGGACAAGGCCCTTATCGGTCCGGGGACGTTCAGCTCAGAGGCCATCCCTGCTTCATCTATGTCCGCCTCAGGATTGTTGAATAGGGGAGATGGGATTCCCAGAACATTGAAGTGATAGCCGTAACTGCAAACTGAAGAAGGCCGCGGCCTGATCAGGTCATCTTTACGCTCCTCTTCCTGACGGCCGATCATCCCAATGGGATAGCTATTGAGGCGCCATAGGAAAAAGCCCAGCTTCTTTATGCCGTACCATCCCTCATTACGAGATATATTTCTGATGTCGATGCTGTGGCTTACGATGTCAAATGGTCCATCCAAGAGGTCCAGAGCATCTTTGTTTCTCATATTCACTGTCCCAACACAGTCGAATGAATGCGGGTCCATATTTCCAGGTTCGTATGACCCAGTAAAACGGAGGTGGTTGAGGTTCTGAGTCCAGCTAAGAAGTTCCATGAAGGCCACAGCATGGGCACCCCAGCCTGTGATATCCCTGGCCAGCTCCTCGAGCATTGAGAGTGTGCCCTTTCGCCTCCGATAATAGATGGTCTTGGCCACATCTGCCTTGCTGCTTAATCCCGTCTGATGGAGGAAATTGGTGCCCACAAGATCTGCGATGTAAGGCACTGCCCAATCGCTGCAGGTCTCTATGAACAGATCATCCCACAGTCCATCCATATCATTCTTGAGCAAATTGGCCTGGTCGGAGATTATATTCAGGATAGAGCGAAGCATATAATTCTGCTCGGCATCTTTAAGCTTATAAAAAGAAGGCAAAAGTTCATAAAGATCTATAAGCCTATCTTCAGGCATAATATCATCTCCAAATTGGTACAGATACATCTTTAGGATCGATAATTGCAGCCATCTCCTCTGGTGAGATCATCATTCTTTCAGGGACCTTACCGGAGGGCTGACTGAATGGCTGAAGCTCTAAAATCCTGGCTGCTTTCAGTCCGTCAACCCTCTGAAGAGCTTTATAGATATCACTGAGAAATATATCTTGGCCGATATCCTGATTTTCGAAGGCGAAATAAGATCTCAATGCATCTGTTGTCGAATCCAATACATTCTCTTCCAGATAGTCCGAAGCAACTTTGACCTCTACCCTGATTGCAATTGGAACCTTTTTTCTAAGCACAATCCTTAGCTTGCGATTGGTATCCCGGCGAGCATTTAAGTATTCCTGGAGCTTCTTCAGTTCTTCCGTCTTTAGATCTGCGTCGTCATCCGCCGCAACCACAAGCGATACCTCCAACTCCTCACCATTCCAGACCATCCTCGCTCTGGCTTTCGCTATTCCCTCATACTCCCGGGCGGCGTCTTCGAAATCCCTCAAAGATACTACCCGGTCGAATGTTCTGACTATATTCGGTGCATTCTCCCGGATCTCTTCCCTGCTCTCCGGATCCGATCCACCTGATGCTCTCTCCGGATTGGTCACGCCTTTGAGCCCTACGGGTTTCTTTAAGAGGTTGGCAAGCCTGGCTCTGCCTACATTGCCCTCTCGGCCTTGCCCCTGGCGATACTTTGCAGTCACATTTGCTTTGCCGCTAGGCAGACGTGCTCCAGTAATGCCATCACCAAAGGTTATGGAGATCCTGCCATTTTCATCGATGTTTGTGATATAAACCCGCTCGCTCCAATTGCAGCCATAAAGATCCCTTACCTCATGCCAGAGAATCCCTCCTACCCATATCTCCAGCGTACTGATAACACCATGCGGCACTCCCGCCTGTCTGATAAAAGTCAGGGGGGATTTCTTAAGGAAGAAGGTCTGGAAGGTTGCGGAGGCATCTCCATCTCCTAAGACCTCCACGAATGTCTCACCGTGGTTAGCAGGGGCGATGTTGCCGTAGATTCTCACCGAATCAATGCTGAAATTCACAGAAAGATCTTTCTTGAGGATTATCAAAGTATCATTTTTATCTTGATCTTCAATGATCTGATCTACTTCAACCGTCTCCGAGTTCAAGTTGCCTGGATCTGATGCCAGGTTCCCTATTAGCATCATTCTATGACCCTGTTCTATCTGGGGGAAATATCCGTCCAGTTTGAGCATTTTGCCGCTTAAGGTTCTGGTAACCGGCACCTCTGCCAGTTCCATAAGCTCGCTCTGAGCCATTATGGTTGTTGATCTCAATGGGAAATAACGGATATTCTCTGGTTGCAGAGCATTTTTTTTGCCTTTTTCTTTCTCGATTCCGTCCACCGTGAGCCTGGTAACAGTTGAGGTGATCATATAGCCGGATCGGTTTGTCTCAGCTACCTCCATAATCCTGAAAATTTCCGTGTAGCCGGGATAGGATGGATGATCCTCGGGTGCAGTTGAGCTTATCAGAGCAATCCAGCTCTCTGGCTGGATAGAGCTGTACACCGAGTCAAGAAAAATCCAATTCTCATTGAGTTCGTCTTCAGGTAGACATTTATCATTCCAGTTATCAGGATAGAGAGGGCTCTTGCTGGTTGGCTCCCTGAGGCTTGGCGGAATGAGGCGCCAGTCTATGGCATTATGGCCAAATGGGTATGCTTTGAGCCTGAAGGCGAAGATTTTTGGATTCTTTGGGGGCTTCGTATTTGAATTCTCATGTCCCAGCCCATCTTTCCAGGATATTATGGTATTGGCTCTTTCCCGATCTTCATCCACAGATGATATCCTGCGCAGATCCCATATCTCGCTTCCTGGATCTTTCTCACGCTCTTCTCCCAGCACAAGTATGTAATCTCCGGCCTTGAGTCCTTTATTTATGCCCTTAACAATGGCCCTAGTTGAGCCCATACCGAGAATCTGGGGGACGGTGGTACGGAGGCGTAATTCGTTTAGGCTGGAATATGCTATAATGGGCTGGATGGTCTCGAACTTTTGAGGTTTCTCATTTTGCCCGGGGACGCTCTGAACCTGGAGCTGCAGTGGGATTGACACTTGCTTATCCTTTTCTGCGATGAACGCCAGGTCAACCGAGGCAGACGCCCCCGGTGAGGGCCTGTAGTCCAGGAGGCCAGCCAGCTTTCGCACCGATTCAGGTAAGATGGCTGTGCGAAGGTATGCCTCATTTGCAGTGCGTTCCTGATAAAAGGTGAGGATATCGCATAAATAAGCCCACATGTCTATGAATGCTATCCCAAAATCATCCGAGCTTCGAGCGGTCCAGCCACTGAGGTTTGGATCTTTTGATATTGAATTCAACATTGCTGTTTTAAAGCTGGAATAGCTGCCCACTCGATACTTTATCGCTGAAAGGGCAGGCCTGTTCCAGATCTCTTCCGGTGTCGTGGGCTGGTCAATACTGCGACAGACCTTGCGCTCTTTTTTTGCAGCTTCAGTTATCATCTTCCACCCCACAAGTTAAGCCTGAGCACCCCATTCTCAGGAAAGCTTGGATCGTTGTCCAGCCTTATTACCTCTAAACGATGCACAGAGATACATCCTTCCTCCAGCTCTCCCGCCGGATCTCTCCCATAGCGCTTGAATACTTTAATTGAGGCGGATTCAACTCCCTCTATAGACTGGATCGCTGCATATAGCTGGCTGAGATAGAGGCTCTGGCCGAAGGTGAATTTGTCTGGGTGGAAGAATCCCATTTCTCCTCCCGCCAGAAACCTGTTGCTCAATGCAGTGATCAACTCCTGCTCCACATCCCCCTTGAAATGGTCCGCTTTAATGCATATGTCCACCTCAATCTCCAGGGGCACAAAAATTGGCTGATCTATCTCGATATCATAGCCCGCCAGAGAGTACCTGGCCACCCAATCTTTTATGCTGCTGCGGAGCTGAGAAGAGACCTCATTTGTCCCTAAAGGATCGATGGTGATGAAGATAGTATGCCAGCTTCCGGTCCATCTGAAGGTGGCAGTAGCCTTTGAGACCTCAGGGTGCTTCTCGGCAATGAAGGCATAGTCCTCCTCGGTTACAGCTCTCAATCGGTCGGCATGAAAAGCAGCAGGGGCAAGAAGCTTCACTCTCTCCATTGGCTCTGGATCCACACCACCCCAGGCCGGAAGGGGATTGTATATGCGCTCTATTCCCGAGAAATCCCTGTCCTCTGGTTGAATCACATGCACCAGGGAATTTTGGCCGATGTTTCCAGCTCTGCCCACTCCCACGCGGTAGATTATGCTGATGGGAGATCCATCGGAGACTGCCAGGCCATGCTGACCGTCACCGAATCGAATTATAGCTCTCCCGATATCATCCACCTCAACTGCAAAGTTGCAGTCGAAAGGACCGTAGCTCAGGAGATTGGGTCTGGCTGGCAGCCAATCCAAAGAGGAGGCTCCAACCTTGGCTCTGATCTGCGCAACGCCAAGGTGAGGATCTGTCGACATAAGGGCATTTACGGGTGCGTCAGCGGCATTTTCCAGGCAGAAGCTCAGAGGTCCTTGATTCAGGTGGATTCTATGTGCTCTCCATTGACTCTTGTATCTCTGTGCTTTAGGGCCCGGGTGGGCCTCACTGATCCTCCGTCCATGGTCGGCGATGACCAAATTGCCTCTGGCTAAGCTTATCTGGCCATTCACATTTTTGGAGGATATGCAGAGTGGAAATTTGAGGGCATCGGCTCGACTCCATGTCACGGCTGTAATTGCAGTATCGGAAAGTTCATCCCTGAAATTATCCTCCACCCTATTTACAGATGTCAGCCTGACAACTTGCTTATGAGCTGCATTTGCCTCCTCCTCCAGCCCACTGTAAGGGCTTTTGACCTCCTCGAAGAGCAGAAAGTCCCCCTCATGTAGCTGCCGGGTTAGGTCTCCCACCAGGTCTGCCGCCGTCGATCCCTCTGGCAGGCAGCACTCCTCATTGCTCCAGGTATGGATCTGAATCTCATTCAGCACAGGGCTAAGATGCACATCTTGCGTCGACTGGAAGACCGCATCGGCAGCTTTAAGCGCATCCTCTCTGAGACCAATTGGGATTCTGATATTGGGTGGATTGGTGAGGTCTCCAATGGGCCTGTCAATTCTAGTGAGCAGCTCTGTTCCTTTCGGAAGGGAAAGTGGAGCTGTTGCCCCGAAATGGACGAATACACGAGCGCTCGATCCATCGTGCATCCTGTAGTCTATCAGGTTGACATGCCTTCTCACTGACACCCTCTGGCGTGCCGTCTCCAAAAAGGCTTCATTGGCTATGACATCCTGGTAATAGCTGAGCTGATCTCCGGCATAAGCCAGGAGCTCAAGCAGGACTATTCCGAAGTCTGCCTCATGAACCTCTTTCCAGTCAGGGATCAGGAATGAGGCCCGATCCAGAAGAGCTCTACGAAAGCTGGCGTAGTCCTTGGCATTGTAGTCGATAAGAGGCTCGGCTCGCGCTTCTCGCTCGGTGTAGGGTCTGCTCTGGCAGTCCAGACGGCTGGGACATCCTCCCTTGAAGCTGAACGCGCACCGGGAGTAGAGCCTGTCTATAACCAGCCCCTCTATATCCACTAAGACCAGGGTATATATGGAGAAGTCGCCTGCTCTGTCAACCTCAACCAGGAGGTGGTCCTCCGCCTTCCTGGCAGCTATGGCTTTGATCCCCTTGATCCGCACCCCACCCTCGATCTTGATCCTGCCCGGATGGTCCACCAGATCCTCCGGCACCATGTCTTTCAGGAAATGCACATGCAAAAACCTCTGAGATTTCAGGCTTTCCGAGAAGACCTCAATGTAGTCTATGCCAAATACACCATCTTTGGCTTTTCGTCTCTCCTTTTCGCAGAGGGTATCTCTGTATTGCATCTGAACCATCCTCAAAGTCCGCCTATGGAAGAGGAGAAGCTATCCTCTCTGGCCTCGCCTGTATCCAGTCTTACGTAAGAGACTTCAACTGCAAGCTGCTCGCTATTCTTTGAGATCCTCACCCTGTTTACCTGGATGACATCAGACAGCCAGTGCTGGAGAGAGCCCTGAACCAGGAACTGAGTGGCTGTTGCCAGGATATCGCTGTTTGGCATGAAAATGAGCTGCAATAGGCCGCATCCAAAGTCCGGCCTGTTCACCCTCTCTCCCGGATTGGTAAACAGTACCTGGTAGATCATGTCCTTTATGTGATCCTCGGCGTTTGAGCCGGCTGTCCTGCCCTTGGCGTTGAAGTGAAAAGGAAGATCCAGATTGTTTTCGATCATAATTATCCTTACCTCAGGGTTTTTCAAAAACGGAAAACGCGATGTGTCCGGTGCTGTCCCTGGCTTCTACGATGTGCCTGCCTCTGGCAGCTTTTGCCGGAGGCGTAAAATCGGCCTCGAAGTTCCCTTCCCCATCTGCCTGAAAATTATAGGTTTTTAGGGGATTGTCCCAGATCAGAGTGATCTGCCCGTTGGAGGGGAAGAATTGACCTTTTGCCGTGACCTTGGATGATCTTCCCCTCTTTGGCCGAAGGGTAAGGCTGGGGGATCGGATGTAGATGACCGATGTTGCAGATCCGAGCAGCTTGAAATCATCATCGTTGTTCTTCAGATAGTTGAGAAGACCCTGGGCCAAGGCTGCAAAAAGGAGTCTCCTGTCGTCTGCACCCGCATCAGGCAGAGGCTCTCCTTTGGCCATCAACCATTCCATCTTGAAGGCGTTATCAATGGACTCTGCCAGGCTGCCGGAGAATGCATTTTCCGAATCCGATGAACCTGATTTCAAGGACATAATTCCGCCTCTTTTAATCATCCGGTCTTGACCTTGGTCGAGAGCAGGCTTGAATTGGCAGGCTGCATGGGAGGCATCGGGGTCATGGGAGAGACGGGAAAGACCCCTCCAGCCATCTGGCCGGGGTGAGTATGGGTCTGATACATCTGAACGATCTGGGTGTTCAGATATTGCAGGAGCTGATCGCCGAAGACCAGGGGATGAGCTGCACTTTGAACCAGCTCGATCTGGGGGGCCTCAATTACCGCTTTAACTGAGGCGATTATGGTGATCAGACCCTCCTCTACTTTGATCTCCAGCATATTGCTGCCATTCTCATCGCTGACAGCGATGGTCTTGTCATCATCGTTCATGGTAACCATCAGCCCTTGCTCGCTCCTGAGCGCTTTTTGAGGAGGCGTGGCTGCCGTCCCTTTGTTGTCTTTGGGCAGCTGGCCCTCACCCCACCAGCATCCCGTCCAGATGGGGCGGGAGAGGTCCCCCGCCTCGAACTCGATCCACACGCCAGCTCCTGCCGGGGGCACGGCAAATAGACCCATCCCGTCTCCTGCGTATGGAGCGCAGGGTAGAGCAAATCCGGTTTCCACGTCTTCCAGGATCTCCGGCACCCTGGCCTTGATTCGGCCCAGGTTATTCGGATCGTTGTTGTCTGTGACGATACCCCGGTATTTGCCGAAATATCTGCCTGACTGGCCTGATAGAGCATGAGATGAATCATTTCCAATTGTCATATTCCCTCTCTGGCTTAGAATCATGATGGAAGGGCACTATCCTGGACGAAGCTTTCCCCGCCGGTCAATCCCAATGCATTGCGGCGCAGGGAAAAGCGCTGGATATATCCGTCTCCATTTATGACATGCAAAACCCTCTCCACAAAGTATGTTCCGCTGAACTGCCTGCCTATCCCTCTTACCATCAGGGGACTGCTGGCCCGCAGTACATTCTCATAGGCTACGGTATTCAGCTCCCCTTCCGCCACAATTGCCCAGGATGAGTTATCGACCAGGGCCTGGAGCATTGTCTGCAGCTCTCCGGTCTCAGAGAGGCCGCTCTGGCTGATCAGAACTCTTCTAGGCCTGTCGTCGCTGATCACCGGCTCGCTGCCCAGATCCATGAGAGCAGAGCTTTCCACACTGGCAGCCTGGTCAGACTGGCTCCCTATGTCCAGTCCGGTTACCCGGGCGGTGACCGGACGGAGCATTTCATAGCGTGACCGAAAGGAGTTCACATTGGTCTCCGGGCCCATGTTAACAGAGAGTGTGCCCTGAGATGGTTCGTCGAGGCGGGGCCTGTGGAAGTGCCCCTCCACAGAGCCATCGTTTGGATTGAGCTTTACATAGCAATCACAGCCGTTGCGGCGAGCCAGCCGGCGCAGAAACTGGATGTCCGTGCCCCGCTGGATGGTGGTTGTATCTATCTCCTGGCGGGAGGGCTGGGTATCTTCTACATCGGCGGTTAAGCCGTAATCGCCGAATATGGCGGAGGCGATATCGCTGTCAGCCATATTCGGCCAAGCTCTGACCTTCTCCTCCAGGTTCATGAGTACGGTTGGGTCCATGGCCACAACGGTTAAGACCGACTTGCCCGGCTCGTTGGAGAATGAGGCGCTGGTCTCGATGACATAGGCATCGATGAGCGGCACCCTCTGATTGCTGCCGATGGCCACCTCCAGCCTGAGGTTTGAGAGCCGGCGAAAGAGGTCCTGGTCGAGAATGGTCCAGGCGCTGCCGCTCTCCTGGACGCTTAGGGCCAGCTGCAGCCGCATCATGTCCGCCATACGGGCGTGGTTTTCCACCTCGATCTGCTGGACGGCAGAGAGAAGCTCTTCGCCTGCCCGCTCTCCATCGATCTCCAGGCGGTAGGAAACGGCTGGCACTGCTCATTCCTCTGATGGCGGTATCAGTATGATCCGGCCCGCCTCTGCCACCAGCTCGTCGGGCCACATGGCCAGGTTGGCGTCGCAGATGCGCCAGAACCTCTCAGGATCTTTGTAGTAGCGGTGAGCTATATTGTCCAGCCTGTCTCCCTGAACGACCAGATGGCCCATGCGGGCATGTGTCTCGGAGATGAAGCGAACCTTCTTGTAGGTGATCACCTTGCCGCTCTCGTCTGTGATGCTGTGCGACTCTACCCTCTCGTAGCGGCTTCCTTTGAAGAACAAATCTACCTCCCTCCTGCCTATCCTCCGGGCAAAAGCGCCCTTGTCCGGCTGTCGTCTCCTCCATAGCGGTACCGACCGGCCATGTTCTCCTTCTCCCTCTGGTAGGAGATGAAGGCGTCCCGGGCGATGTTTCTTTGCGGAAACTCCATGTAGGTCAGGACCTTCATGGCCAGCTCCACCTTGGCCTGGATGGGGTTGAGGTTTCTGTCAAAGGCCGTCTCGGTGACGGAGAAGCTGGTCAGGAGCACAGGGACGACCCTCGCCCTGCCCCATATCAGAAGCGTCAGGGGAAGATCGGCGGGGCTCATCTGCACCTCTCCCTGCTCGGCCATGCGCTCGATCTCCTCGGCTCTGGCGGCAGGAGGGTAGAGCAGCATCTCCAGAGTGGCCAGGGCGGGATGGAGGCCGTGCTCGGCTATAGTGCTGTTCTCGTCGGGCAGCTCCAGCTGGTCTGTGGCATCCAGCTCGACGGAAAGGGTGATGGTCTCCACCGGAGGCCCCATCACCCTCATCACCTCCTCCCTCGCTCCTCCGGTGCTGGAGGACTCGCTGGGGGGAGCGCGGGTGGCCAGGGTTCGCTGGATCTGCTCGGGATTGAACTGGAAGACGATCAGCCGGCTGGGCTGGGTTCCCGAATCCAGGGAGTCGTACATGGCCAGGCCGCCCTTGAGGAGCCTGGGCCGGCGGGGAAAATCGGATGGCGATTGTGTCGGCATTTATTCTTTGATCTCCTGCAAATGTTTCGCTCTATTGCTGAACAGCTTCTCGAATACGGCTGAGAGGATTGGGCCCACCTGATCGATTACCTCAGCCGAATAGATCTACCCGCCGTCCTTGCGGTTGCGGACCATGATGGCCTGGCCTTCACATTCGGTCAGGTCGATCTCCACGCTTTCCGGCGACTGGGCCTGATGCATCTGTTTGCGGGTCAGCCTGACCTGGGTGTTACCCAGGGAATCAGGCTGCAAGAGATGGAACAGTTTTTTCTTTACTATTCCGAGGAATAGGTTTAGTTTCGTTCGTATTATATTCGCCATATTATTCTTGCAAATTAAGCACGTGATTTAGATTAATACAGGCTTACTCTTCCGCTTAAGATAAAACATCAAAAAATAAATCATCCATTAGTCCAAAATCGGCGATTAGTGACACTGGCTGCGCGTGCTTGTTGAGTGCCCAATACGCTTTGTAAACACCATCACCGAGTCCACTTGCAAACATCGCGATGTTATGAGGGTCCCCCTTTATTGGATAATGCATATTCCAATCCCCTATATCACGTCCACCATCTACACCTGAAAATCTTAAAAATTCTGCTGCTAGGACTTCAGAATAAAAATTGCCTTTTGGATAGTGATTGTAGAATTTATCGACATTATTACAAAAAATTTTACGAGTTTGTTCGTCCATGAAGCAAGCAAGTCCGGCATCAATCCTAAATCCCGCAAATTGCTTTCCGTCTATGGAGTATGTTGCCTTATCCCAGTTATCGAACTCATTAGTAGAGATTATCATCTCAGCTAGAGCCACGCGGCGACCCCAATCCTTGAAGTCACCTAGCCATATTCTGACATTGTAGTATCCAGATGTAATTATTCTATCTAGGGTATTGACTTCATTACTTAAAAAAGGATCACAACAAAAAACATTTCCGCTTGGAACATACAACTTGCCCATATCGATTTCGTGCAATCCATATTGTGCACGCAATTTCTGTTGCATATCGATTGTCATTCTTTCACCTTTGCTCTAATCGCCCAAATCTGAAAACTTTTATCTCTATTGGATTTTCTTACAATCTATTGCTACTTAGCTGAGCACGGTTTAAGAACTCTAGGATGCAAGGAAAATGGCAAATTTTTCAAGCAGGCGTGTCATACGTTCTACCATGTCTTGAGCCACGACTTCGATTAATCGCAGCAGGTTCAAGTATGTAGTTATGCCAATCGAGCATCCACGCCCTGACTGCATCATGTGGAGGCGGAGGATGGGGTCTGTAGAACTTGCCCGTATTATTCCAGTAGTCTACAGCATCAATCGGATCATGGCTCATGTCGCAGTCGATTAAAGGATGCCATCTGTTTGTATCCCATTGAATTTCAACCACATTGTTCACTGTCCGTCTATGGGTTGGCTCAGGATATTTCTGTCTGATAAGCTCCCTTCCTGTTGCTGATGCTTTTCCGGGAGTGGCACCTAGATACGTCTCTCGTGATCCTTCCACATGATACTTCCGTATTCTGCCAGCATCCCATTCGTCCTTAAAGTTGCGCGCACCCATTCGCAAAGTCGATGCATCAAACTCACGTTTATAATGAATTCTTTCTCTACTTACGACTATGATTTCTGCTTTGCGTCGCTGACTTCCGTAGGGCATTGTAACAAAATCGCCAGGATCAACTGGAGAATCAGAAGATTGATTTTCTGGTAATAGATCAATTAAATCTTTCATATTATTGGACAATCGACCTGTAGAGTCCTTCAGTCTCTGCTCAAGGCTCAGTAAGCTTGGTTCGCGTCTAGTTCTCGCCCTCTCCACTAGAATCTTTCTATTGTCGATTTCGCTTTGCAGGCGGATACAATCCGCCAACCTCCTCCTGCCAAAAGCCTCTGCTATTGGATCTTCTTCAAAGACCTGCCGCATGCGAGCTGCAAAGTCCTCTGTAAACATTTCATTCGTCCTAACTTTCAGACGCGCTGCTTCACCCCGGCCTGAGAAAAACAATCTATGCGCTTGGCCTTGCCTATCTGTAAAAGACTCATAGTGTTCCCACCATTCGCCAACTGCGCCAATTGCCGAACGGTCCATCCCATTCATTCTTCCTCTAAGCCTCCTCGCCTGTCCCGCAATCCACTGCACCGCCCTATCCAGTGCCCGATCGATTGGCCGCTGAATCCGCCCGATGATTCTGCGGATTGCATCGGTGATCCCCCCCAGGCCCAGAAGCCGAGCCAGCAAACTGATGATCAACGGCAGGATGCGGCCCAGAGTCTGCTCCACATAGTTGGCGGCAGCGCTGATATTGCCAGAGGCGATATTGGAGATGGAATTAGTGATGGCCTCAACCAGGCCCATGAGCTGCTGGATCCTTTCGATGAACCACATTATGACATTGTAGGTGGTCCGGATCGCCTGGACAACGGCACTGGCCGGGGTGAAGAGGCTGGCCAGGTAAGTCACGCCTGAGATCACGACTCTGGTGATAACCCAGTTTCGGATGCCCTCGACAACCTGA
>Ga0116184_10003341_pt1 | contig 13249 bp, 15 predicted proteins | sample AD_JPNNA5_MetaG_FD_89886 | JGI IMG/M metagenome (GOLD analysis project Ga0116184, IMG submission 89886) | Active sludge microbial communities of municipal wastewater-treating anaerobic digesters from Japan - AD_JPNNA5_MetaG | ecosystem: Engineered > Bioreactor > Anaerobic > Digestate | place... | reverse complement strand
GTGCGCCTCGTCCACTATCACCATCGGCTCGTGCAGCGCCAGCCAATTGGCCAGGCTCCAGCGCGGTTGGCCCACGAACCCTGCCAGTACACCGCTGGTGTCCGTGGCGGCCTCATCTGCGGTCACCGCCGCATCGGGCAAGCCGCGCAAAACTTGCAACTGTTGTTCATCGCGCGCTTTGAAATGCCGCTCAAAGCGCTCCGAGAAGCTGTACACATTGCGCTTGTCCGTGTCGTCAATGCGAAAGCTTTGAATGGTTGCCACCACCACCACGGCGCGCAGGCCCCAGTCGGTCGGTGCAATGTTGGCCAAGTCCTCCAGCACGCAGACCCGTACATCCGCACCGTAGCTGGCTTCCAGCGCTTCGCGGTACGGGTGGCCGGGGGTCTGCAAGGCCTTGAGCGTCTGGCTGCGAATCGTGTCGCTGGGTACCAGCCATACCGTGACTGGTGCATCAGTAGCACGCCATTCCCGCGCCAACACGCTGACGGCATGGGCGGCCATCAGCGTCTTGCCCCCGCCTGTGGGAATGCGCAGGCACACGCAAGGTACCTCGCCAAATGGGTCCGGGTTGTAGGGGCGGCCCACCAGTTCGCCAAACGCCAAGGCCGGGCCTTTGTTCTGGGCAGCGCGCGCAAACGCAGCCAGGGTGTCCAGTGCAGCTTGTTGGTAGGACTTGAGGGCGAGGGTGGTCATGGGTTATACAGACTTATTGACAGAGTTATCCACAGAATTTATACTTCGCTTGTTGGGGACAAAATTCGGCTCCAGGCCGTGTGAATGCAAAAGCCAAGGGGCAACCCAGCCAAGCAATCCTATATCCCCACACCCCTTCATAAAGCCGCTCCTGTTAAATCAGGCAGCGGCTTTTTCTTGGTGTAGTAGGTTCCGTAGGCGGCATGGTCCTTATCGTCCACTGCGTGAACCAGGCCTATTTTGTCCCACAGCATCTCGATAAACCGCGACTCACCCTGGCTGTAGTAGCGGTGCAGTGCCCACAACACGTAGTCCACGGCTTGCAGGCAAGGTTCTTTGCGGGGGCTGCTGGGCAAAAGCTCAATCTGTGTCGTGACGTTCTTGCCCCACTTTTCTTCAAAGCGCTTGCGTGCGGTGTTCAGGGCATTTTGAAATGCCCGTGTCCTGTCTGCCGTACCACGCACACCGTAGCTAATTTGACAGGACTGGTACGAATGCAGCCTGTTCTTGAACAGGCGCGCCACGGTTTGGTCGTAGAGTTCGTCCGGGCGATAACGGTAGTACGAATCCCGCGCATTGCGCTCCTGCACGTAGGCCAACACATACCGCATGTCACGTACTACCGCAAAAAATTTGATGTCTGCGCGCTGCAAGACTTTGAACACCTCGCGCCGCACCTCTGGCAAATCGTCCTTGGCGTGAAACATAAGCGCCGTTTTACGACGCTCTGGCTGCATGGACGGCACGTTTTTGAAATATGGGTCTTTCAGCAAGTCCTTGCGCAGCGCTTCAAGTTCTGTTGCCAGTAGGCCTGGGTCGGGCACCTGCAGCGCGCCCAACATAAAGTGGCTGCGGCCCTCTGGCTGGCCCAGCAACACTTTTCCCTGCGAGCCAAACAGCACGCCATCCCCCGACTCATCGACGAAGTACTGGGTAGCGGCTGGTAGCTCGGCTTTGGCTTTCACCGCGCCCTCACGTCATAGGGAATGTGCTTGAACGTCACCCGGGCCTGTTTCAGGCGTTCTTCGCCCAGGCGGCAGGCTTCGCCGTAGACCAGCAGGGGCGCATTGGGTTCGGCAGTGGTGGCGTGCAGTGCCAGCAGGGCGTCCAGCACGGCCAGGGTCAGCACGTTGCCGCTGGCCGGGCGCTTGTCGCCCAGAATGCCGTTGAACAGCAGGTAGCAGGCAAACTGTGGTCGCTTTATGAGTGAAATGACCTCCTGGCCCCCGTCGTTTGTACGCGAGTAGCTATCAAAAACATAGTGAGTTCCCAGGTAGGGCGTGCCCGGTGCAGCCGCTTGTGGGTCAAAAGCGGCGCCGGTTTCCTGCTGCCACACAAACGCGGCCAGCGTGGCAAAGCGCACGGCGGGGTGAATGCGGCCCGCTTCGTCAAACACCGTTGCGCCCAGCCGCATGAAGCGAAAGCCGCCGCCGCCTGCCCAGTTCACTGCTTTGCTGATGCCACCTTGTTCGCCGTCGATCACCTTTTGCAAACGCGGCATGCAGTGTGTGGCGGCGTGCTCGCCCATCTCGATGCCAATCCAGCGACGGCCCATTTTGTGGGCGACTGCGGCGGTTGTGCCGGAGCCCAGGAAGCTGTCGAGGACGATGTCGTTGGGGTTGGTGGCGATGTGGAGGATGCGTTGGAGTAAGCGTTCAGGTTTTGGGGTGTCAAACGCGTTGTCTGCTCCGAATAGCTCGTTGATTTCCTTTTTTGATTCTTGGTTGTGCCCGACATCTTCGTTGCCCCACCAGCTCCAGGAACTGATGCCTTCTTTCTCTGACAGGTAATTTTTGACTCTGGGACGGCCACCGCCATCTTTGCCGAACCACATACGTTTTTCTGCAAGGAGCTGCATGAAAACGGGCTCCACGTTTCCCCAGCATCTCCCGGTGGGCGGTGTGTAGCGTGTTCCGTTCGGAGTGATGATTTCGTACATTTGGTTCGGCCGCCAGCCTTGCGCGGTGAAATCAGTGGAACTCCATGCGCCGCGCGGATCGTCGTCCTGATTTTTGAAGTTCTTGGCCTGTTCAGGCGATACCGTTAAAGGATTGAAAGCAGCTTTGTTAAGCTGCTTGGAGAACACCATCACATGGTCATGCGCGGCACCGAGTTGAATTCGGGCATCAGGTGAAGTGCGTTTTTGCCAAACCACATTCGCCACAAAATTTCCCCGCCCAAACACCTCATCCATCAGCACCTTGAGGTAGTGCCCCTCGTTGTCGTCAATCGTCACCCAGATGCTTCCGTCCTCGCGCAGTAACTCCCGCAACAGCTGCAGACGTGGCAGCATCATGCTGAGCCACTGGGCGTGTTCCAGGTTGTCGTCGTAATGCGCAAACGCGCTTTTGGTGTTGTAGGGTGGGTCGATAAAGATGCACTTCACCTGGCCCCGGTAAAACGGCAGCAGCGCCTTGAGCGCTTCGAGGTTGTCGCCCTGGATGAGCAGGTTGTCAGCAGCGGCCGCGCCGTGCGTTGACACCTGCTCCAGCAGCCGGTAGGGCACGCGTGCGGCGGTGGTGAAGGCGCTTGCTCGGTTGAGCCAGTCTAGGGTGGGCATGAATGAATGTGTCGCGAATGGGTGGGGTCAGCCCTGCTGGGCTGTAAAGTTGCCTTCCACCGTTTCGCGGTGGAAGAGTTCCATATAGGGCTGGTAACGGTACAGGCGGTTACGCTCAAAGCCGGTGACTTCGCGCAGCCAGCCACGCGCCTCGAGGTCGCGCGCCAGTTTGACGGCGGTAGGGTGGGTGCAACCCACAATTTCGGCAATGCGGTTGGGCGACACCAGGGGTTGCTGAAACAGACTATCGAGCAGCTTGAGTGCCTTGGGGCTTTTGAGCAGTTCGCTGCGGTGGGCTTCGCGCATGTTGACGATATCTGTGGCAGTTCGGGTGGCGGCGCGCGCGGTCTGGCTCACACCACGCAGAAAAAATTTGAGCCATTGTTCCCAGTGGCCAAAGTTGCGGATGGCGGTGAGGCGGTCGTAATACTCCACACGGTGCGCCTTGAGAAACACCGACAGGTACAGCAAGGGGCGTGACAAGGCTTGCTCTTCGCACAGGATCAGTGTGATCAGCAGACGTCCGACGCGGCCATTGCCATCCAGAAAGGGGTGGATGGTTTCAAACTGCGCATGGGCCAGGCCGCAGCGGATCAGCAGCGGCACGGTAGATTTGCCGTCGTGCAGAAATTTTTCGAGTGCACCGAGCGCGCTCATCAGCGCATGCGGCGGTGGCGGGACGAAGGAGGCATTTGCCAAGGAGCTGCCAGACGGGCCAATCCAGTTTTGCGAGGTGCGAAACTCGCCCGGCGTTTTTTCGCCGCCGCGGACGTTGTGCATCAGCTCGCCGTGAATCTCGCGCAACAAGCGCAGACTCAATGGCAACTCACCCAGTCGGCGCAAGCCGTGGTTCATGGCGCGCACGTAGTTGATGACCTCTTCCACGTCTTTGGGCGAGTCGTTGCTGGTGCCTTGTGCTTCAAAAGCGAGCACGTCTTCCAATGTGCTTTGCGTGCCTTCTATCTGTGACGACAACACGGCCTCGTGGCGCACGTACATGGCAACAAACAGGTCGGGGTTGGGCAGCAGGGTGGCAATGGCGTCCAGCCGGGCGATGTCGCGGTCAGCTTGCGACAGCAGGGTGCGCAACTCGCCGTCGAATTCAATGTCAGGGAATGGCGGCAACGCTTCTGGAATGAAGGCTTTGTAACCTGTGGTTTGCTGGACGTAGCGGCCGGCGCGCTGTGTGAACTCGATCATGGGGATTTTTATAAGACCCCTATGATGATATTTGTGTGAAAGAAAAAGTCAAATTATTTTCGCAAATTGCAAAATATGAATTCTTGTGAAACTATTTTGATTTCAAGCCGCCGTGGGAATGCCTACAAAACTACCTTGACCATGGGGTGGGTCGAGAGCGTGCGGTACAACTCGTCAAGCTGCTCGCGGCTGGTGGCGGTAATGGTGATCGTTACGCCCAGGTAATTCCCGCCCTTGCTCTCACGCAGCTCGATGGTCGACGCGTCAAAAGCAGGGTCAAAATTTTTGGCAATGACGGTGATGGCGTGCACTAGTCCATCCACCTTGTTGCCCATGACCTTGATCGGGAACTGGCAGGGGTACTGGATCAGGGACTCGCCCTTGGGGGATTCGGGTAGGGGCACGGGAACTCGCTTGTCTGGAAAAGGGGTCAGAGTAGGGGGTGGGCAGCCGATTACGCTTTGGCGCGCTGGTAGCCTGCGTACAGAGCCTGGTAAATGGGGCCGGGCCGGCCATTTCCAACAGCCTGGCCATCCAGCGTGGTGATGGCCAGCACTTCCTTGGTGGCCGATGACAGCAGCAGTTCGTCGGCCGCCAGCACATCCTCGCGGGCAATGGGGCGCAAACCAAAAGGAATCCCTGCGTCAGCCGCAAGCTCTTCAATCAGACCGTAGCGGATGCCTTCCAGCACCAGGTTGTCTTTGGGTGGTCCCATCACGGTGCCGTTCTTGACAACCCATACATTGCTGGTCGCCGCTTCGCTGAGCATGCCGCGGCGGAACATCACCGTTTCCACTGCGTCTGCATCAAAGCTGATTTGCCGGGCAAATACCGAGCCCAGCAGGCTGGTGGACTTGATGTGGGCTTTCTCCCAGCGGAAGTCATCCGCCGTGACGCAGGCTACGCCGTGCGCGCGCTGCTCTGCGGTGGGCGGCTTCAGCATATTGGTCATCGCAAACACGGTGGGCGTGATGTCCGTTGGCATCGCATGGTCGCGCAGGGCTACGCCGCGGGTGACCTGGATATAGATGAATTGGTCAGTGTTATCCGGTGAAGCCTCCGTGGATTGTGCATAAGCAGCTACCAAATTGAGAGTGATTTCACGCCACTCTGCGAGTGTGTGCGGCTGTCTGATGCGGGTTTCGCGCAGGCTGCGTTCCAGACGCGCCATGTGTTGTTCAAACCGGAAAGCTTGACCGCCGTAAACGGGTACTGCCTCGTACACGCCGTCCCCAAAGACAAAACCGCGGTCCATCACGCTGACTTTGGCCTCGGGCAATACGGTGTAGTCCCCATTGAGAAAACAGGGCAGGCGGGGCAGGTGATGCATGCCCAAATTATCGCTTTGCCTGCGCACTTGCGTCTGCAGTCTCTGCAAATTTGGATGGCAAAGGGCTTGGGCTTACCGGGTTTCTACGTATAATCGCGGGCTGTGCACAAAACGCAGTCTGTAACCTGGGCGTAATTTGACATGGTGACAATAGGCCCGGATCAGGATGCGGTAGACGAAGTTTCCGACTTCATTCCCTTGACTGCAGAGCAGGCGCAAGCGCTTCGCGAGCAGAATCCTTCGCTGTCTCCCTGGTGGGTGGTTGCGGGGCAGGTGGTGGTGGGGGCTCTGGTAGCGCTTGCTGCCTGGGGTGTGACTGGAAAGACTTCGGTTGCAGTGTCGGCGGGCTGGGGAGCGCTGGCAGTGGTAATTCCGGCGGCGCTGTTTGCGCGCGGTGTGACAGGGCAATTTGCTTCGGCCAACGCGGGCTCCGCGGTGCTGGGCTTTTTTGTCTGGGAATTTGTAAAAATTGTTGTGACGGTGGGGGTGCTTTTTGCGGCCCATCGTCTGGTGGCGAATCTGAGCTGGCCGGCGATGCTGGTGGGCTTGGTGGTAACAATGAAGGTGTACTGGTTGGCGCTTGCGGTCAAACGCAAATCGAAGCCGGTGCTGAATACAACGCTTAACGGCAAAAGTAACTGACAAGAGTAACTGATGGCTGCTGAAGAACACGCTGCAACGCAAGGCCCTACGGCTGGTGAATACATTGGTCACCACCTGACCCATTTGCAAACCGGCCATCAATCCGGTGTGATCGACTTCTCCGTGTTCAACATGGACTCCATTTTCTGGTCGGTCCTGCTGGGCGTGGTGGGTATGTTTTTCATGTGGCGCGTGGCCAAGAGTGTTACATCCGGTGTTCCTGGTCGTATGCAAGCGGCTGTGGAAGTTCTGCTGGAAATGGTTGATACCCAAGCCAAGGGCATTATTCACAATGCCGAGTCGCGCAAATTTGTTGGCCCCCTGGCACTGACGGTGTTCATGTGGGTGTTCCTGATGAACTCCATGGACTTTTTGCCCGTGGATCTGCTTCCCCTGATCTGGCAAATGATTTATGGCGCTGCCGGCCACGATGTGCACCATGCTTACCTGCGTGTCGTGCCTACCGCCGATCTGTCCACCACGCTGGGTATGTCCTGCTCCGTGCTGCTGGTCTGCCTGTATTACAACGTGAAGATCAAAGGCGCTGGCGGCTGGGCGCATGAGTTGGTGACTGCCCCGTTTGGCACCAGCAAGAACCCCATTTTTGCCCTGATTCTGGGTGTGCTGAACTTCGGCATGCAACTGATTGAATTTACTGCCAAAACCGTGTCACACGGCATGCGGCTGTTCGGGAATATGTACGCTGGCGAGCTGGTGTTCATGTTGATCGCACTCATGGGTGCGGTCGGGTTTGGGTCGGCTACGGGCATTGCCCTGTGGTTCGGTCATGTGGTGGCGGGTACGGGCTGGGCGATCTTTCACATATTGATCGTCGCGCTGCAGGCCTTCATTTTCATGATGTTGACCTTGGTGTATGTGGGACAGGCCCACGATCACCACTAGTTTGTCAGTTGGTTTTCCCTTTTTTTTTGTTTTCTCGTTAACTTAAATCCATAGGAGCTCTTAAATGGAACACGTTCTTGGTTTCGTCGCTTTGGCCGCTGGCCTGATCATTGGCCTGGGCGCTATCGGCGCATGTATCGGTATTGGCATCATGGGCAGCAAGTACCTTGAGTCTGCAGCCCGTCAGCCTGAGCTGATGAACGAACTGCAAACCAAAATGTTCCTGCTGGCTGGTCTGATTGACGCTGCTTTCCTGATTGGCGTTGGTATCGCCATGATGTTTGCATTCGCCAACCCCTTCGTGCTGAAGTAATTCCTTTCGCCTCATCCAACTTAGAGAGGTGTTGTTGTGAGTATTAACGCAACATTCTTCGCACAAATGGCGGTGTTTTTCCTGTTGGTGATCTTCACGATGAAATTCGTGTGGCCACCGATTGCGAAGGCACTGGACGAGCGTGCACAGAAAATCGCAGACGGCCTCGCAGCTGCTGACAAAGCCAAATCCGAACTCTCCGTTGCCAACAAGCGCGTGGAAGAAGAGCTGGCCAAGTCGCGCAACGAAACCGCTGCACGTCTGGCTGACGCAGAGCGTCGCGCCCAGGCGATCGTGGAAGAAGCCAAGTCCAAGGCAACCGAAGAAGGCAACAAGATCGTTGCTGCCGCCAAGGTTGAAGCTGAGCAGCAAACCGTCAAGGCCCGCGAAACACTTCGCGAGCAGGTGGCTGCGCTGGCAGTCAAGGGCGCCGAACAGATTCTCCGCAAGGAAGTCAATGCCGGTGTTCACGCGGATTTGCTCGGCCGACTGAAGACTGAGCTGTAAGAGGACGACATGGCTGAACTCGCCACTATTGCCCGACCTTACGCAGACGCCTTGTTCAAGGCGTCTGCCCAGGATTTGTCTGCAACTGCCACCTGGGTGAATGAACTGGCAGCAATTGCCGGTAACGCCCAGTTGCAGCAGTTTGCTGACAGCCCGAAAGTGACCTCGGCCCAGGTGTTTGATCTGGTTGCTGGTGTCGCAAAGACTGCGCTCAACGACCATGCCAGGAATTTCCTGCGCACAGTCATCGAAAACGGACGCTTGAGTGCGTTGCCGGAAATTGCTTCGCAGTTTCGTGCACTGAAGAACGCAAAAAGCGGTTCTTCGGATGCCGTGGTGTACAGCGCATTCCCGGTCGATGGTGCTGCGCTGGCTGAAGTGGCCGCAACGCTTGAAAAGCGTTTTGGTCGCAAGCTCAATGTGACTGTTGAGTTGCAGCCTGAGCTGATTGGCGGCATTCGTGTGGTGGTGGGGGACGAGGTTCTTGATACATCCGTCAAGGCGCGTCTGGAACAAATGAAAGTGGCGCTCACGGCGTAAGGCATTGCCTGCACCTGAGTACCTAACCAAAGAAAGAAGGAAAGAGTCATGCAACTCAATCCCGCAGAAATTTCTGAACTGATCAAGAGCCGTATTGAAGGGCTGTCCGCCAACGCTGACATCCGCAATCAGGGTACCGTTATTTCGGTCACCGACGGTATCGTCCGCATTCACGGCCTGTCCGATGTGATGCAGGGCGAAATGCTGGAGTTCCCCGCTGGTAGCGATGGGCTGCCCACGTTCGGCCTGGCGCTGAATCTGGAGCGTGACTCTGTCGGCGCCGTGATTCTGGGTGAGTACGAGCACATTTCTGAAGGCGATACGGTCAAGTGCACCGGTCGTATTCTGGAAGTGCCCGTGGGTCCTGAGCTGATTGGCCGTGTGGTCAACGCTTTGGGTCAGCCTATCGACGGCAAAGGCCCCATCAATGCCAAGATGACCGACGTGATCGAAAAGGTTGCGCCTGGTGTGATCGCCCGTAAATCGGTGGATCAGCCCATGCAGACTGGCCTGAAGTCCATCGACTCCATGGTGCCAATCGGCCGTGGCCAGCGCGAACTGATCATTGGTGACCGTCAGACCGGCAAGACTGCCGTGGCTATTGACGCCATCATCAACCAGAAGGGTCAGAAAATGACCTGCGTCTACGTTGCGATCGGCCAGAAGGCTTCTTCGATCAAAAACGTGGTGCGCGCTCTGGAACAGGCCGGCGCCATGGAATACACCATTGTGGTTGCCGCTTCCGCTTCCGAATCTGCAGCCATGCAATACGTGTCCGCCTACTCAGGCTGCACCATGGGCGAATACTTCCGTGACCGTGGTCAGGATGCCCTGATCGTGTATGACGATTTGTCCAAGCAAGCCGTGGCTTACCGCCAGGTGTCCTTGCTGCTGCGCCGTCCTCCAGGCCGTGAAGCCTACCCTGGCGACGTGTTCTATCTCCACAGCCGTCTGCTCGAGCGCGCAGCCCGTGTGAATGCCGAATACGTGGAAGCCTTCACCAAGGGTGAAGTCAAGGGCCAAACCGGTTCTTTGACCGCTCTGCCTATCATCGAAACACAGGCTGGCGACGTGTCCGCGTTCGTGCCAACCAACGTGATCTCGATTACCGACGGTCAGATTTTCCTGGAAACCTCGCTGTTCAATGCAGGTGTGCGTCCCGCGATTAACGCCGGTATCTCCGTGTCCCGCGTGGGAAGTGCTGCCCAGACCAAGGTCGTGAAAGGCCAGTCCGGCGGTATCCGTAACGACTTGGCGCAGTACCGCGAATTGGCAGCGTTTGCCCAGTTTGCTTCTGACCTCGACGAAGCCACCCGCAAGCAGCTCGACCGCGGTGCCCGCGTGACCGAGTTGCTCAAGCAGAAGCAGTACAGCCCGCTGTCCATCAGCCTGATGAGTGCTTCCTTGTTCGCAGTGAACAAGGGTTTCATGGACGATGTCGAAGTCAAGAAGATTCTGGCGTTCGAGCACGGCCTGCAGTCCTATCTCAAGGACAAGCATGCTGCCCTGCTGGCCAAGGTGGAATCCACCCAGGCACTGGACAAGGACGCAGAAGCTGAATTGACTGCCGCCGTCGCTGCGTTCAAGAAAACTTTTGCTTGATTTCCACCTGATCACAAGGAGCCACTGATGGCAGCAGGCAAGGAACTACGCACCAAGATCAAATCGGTGGAAAACACCAAGAAGATCACCAAGGCCATGGAAATGATCTCGGTCTCCAAAATGCGCAAGGCGCAGGAGCGTATGCGCGCTGCCCGCCCTTACAGCACGAAGATCCGGGACATCGCCACCAACCTGGGACAAGCCAATCCCGAATACGTGCACAGCTTCATGAAGACCAACGACGGTAAAGCCGTTGGTCTGATTGTGGTGTCTACGGACAAGGGCTTGTGCGGCGGTCTCAATACCAACCTGTTGCGTCAGGTGACAAGCAAACTGCGCGAAACGCAGACGGCTGGCAAAACGACGCATGCGGTTGCTATCGGTAGCAAGGGCCTGGGTTTCCTGAACCGTGTTGGCGCCAAAGTGGTGTCCCATGTCACGCACCTCGGTGATCGCCCGCACCTCGACAAGCTGATTGGCCCGGTGAAGGTTTTGCTGGATGCGTATGTGAAGGGTGAAGTCAGTTCTGTGCACCTTTGCTACAACAAGTTTGTCAGCACCATGAAGCAGGACCCTGTGGTCGAACAGCTTCTGCCCCTTTCCGCTGCCAAGATGGAAGCGGAAAGCAAGGCAGAGGGCACCGGCCACGCGTGGGACTACATCTATGAGCCCGCTGCACAATCCGTCATTGACGATTTGCTCGTGCGCTATGTAGAGGCACTGGTGTTTCAGGCTCTGGCCGAGAATATGGCGTCTGAGCACGCTGCACGTATGGTGGCCATGAAGGCCGCAACAGACAATGCCGGTAACGTCATTGCCGAACTCAAGCTCGTTTACAACAAGACCCGTCAGGCTGCGATTACCAAAGAGCTGTCTGAAATCGTGTCAGGTGCAGCTGCGATCAGCGGCTAAGCGAATTCAAAATTATTGGAGCGAAAAATGCAAGCCCAAGGAAAAATTGTTCAATGTATCGGCGCGGTGGTGGACGTTGAGTTTCCCCGTGACAAGATGCCCCGCGTGTACGACGCGCTCAAGATGGAAGGCTCGCCGCTGACCCTGGAAGTGCAGCAGCAGCTGGGCGATGGCATCGTGCGTACCATTGCGTTGGGCTCGTCTGACGGCCTGCGTCGCGGTCTGGTGGTGTTCAACACCGGCGCGCAGATCACGGTTCCCGTGGGCAAAGCCACACTGGGCCGCATCATGGACGTGCTGGGTACGCCCATTGACGAACGTGGTCCTGTGAGCCTGGAGCAGACTGCTTCCATTCACCGCAAGGCTCCTTCCTATGATGAGCTGAGCCCATCTCAGGAACTGCTGGAAACCGGCATCAAGGTGATTGACCTGGTTTGCCCGTTCGCCAAGGGCGGTAAGGTCGGTCTGTTCGGTGGTGCTGGCGTGGGCAAGACCGTGAACATGATGGAACTGATCAACAACATCGCCAAGGCGCACAGCGGTTTGTCCGTGTTCGCTGGTGTGGGTGAGCGTACCCGTGAAGGTAACGACTTCTACCACGAGATGGCTGACTCCGGCGTTGTGAATCTGGAAAACCTGCCAGAGTCCAAAGTGGCCATGGTGTACGGTCAGATGAATGAGCCCCCAGGCAACCGTCTGCGCGTGGCCCTGACCGGTCTGACTATCGCTGAATCCTTCCGTGACGAAGGCCGTGACGTGTTGTTCTTCGTGGACAACATCTACCGCTACACACTGGCCGGTACCGAAGTGTCCGCGCTGTTGGGTCGTATGCCTTCTGCGGTGGGCTACCAGCCTACACTGGCCGAAGAAATGGGCCGTCTGCAAGAGCGTATTACTTCCACCAAGGTGGGCTCCATCACTTCCATCCAGGCCGTTTACGTGCCAGCCGATGACTTGACCGACCCGTCTCCTGCGACGACTTTCGCTCACTTGGATTCCACCGTTGTGCTGTCCCGTGACATCGCTTCGCTGGGTATCTACCCCGCTGTGGATCCTCTGGACTCCACCAGCCGCCAGTTGGACCCGCTGGTGGTGGGCGCTGACCACTACGAAACTGCACGTGCTGTGCAAGGTACGCTGCAACGCTACCGCGAACTGCGCGACATCATTGCGATTATGGGTATGGACGACTTGGCTCCCGAAGACAAGCTGGCTGTGGCCCGTGCCCGCAAGATTCAGCGTTTCCTGAGCCAGCCGTTCCACGTGGCTGAAGTGTTTACCGGTTCTCCCGGCAAGTACGTTTCTCTGGCTGAAACCATCCGCGGCTTCAAGATGATTGTTGGCGGCGAGTGCGATCACCTGCCCGAGCAGGCCTTCTACATGGTCGGCACCATCGACGAAGCGTTCGAAAAAGCCAAGAAGATCTGATCGGCGGTAAACCATGAGCACCATCCACGTTGATGTTGTCAGTGCAGAAGAATCCATCTTCTCCGGCGAGGCCAAATTTGTGGCCCTGCCCGGCGAAGCGGGTGAGCTCGGCATTTACCCACGCCACACACCGCTGATCACACGCATCAAGCCTGGCTCTGTGCGTATCGAGAAGGCTGACGGCAGCGAAGAGTTCGTGTTCGTGGCCGGTGGCATTCTGGAAGTGCAACCCAACTGCGTGACCGTGCTGTCCGATACCGCCATTCGCGGCAAGGATCTGGATGACGAAAAAGCCAATGCAGCCAAAGCGGCAGCAGAAGAAGCCGTCAAGAACGCCAAGAGCGAGCTCGATCTGGCCAAGGCAACTTCCGAGCTGGCCATCATGGCAGCCCAGATTGCGGCACTGCGCAAGTACCGCCAGAAACGGTAAGCGGCAAGCTTCCTCCACACAAAAACCGCCCAAGGGCGGTTTTTCCCATTTAGGGCCTGGTGGCCGGCAACGTCAGGCCAACACCACGGTGTCCGGCAATTCGTTAGGGTTACGTTGACCTGGCGCTACTGCAAAGTGCTGGACCAGGAGGGTATTGACCTCGTCCACGGATTGCATCAGTCCCGC
>Ga0116184_10003324_pt1 | contig 13279 bp, 14 predicted proteins | sample AD_JPNNA5_MetaG_FD_89886 | JGI IMG/M metagenome (GOLD analysis project Ga0116184, IMG submission 89886) | Active sludge microbial communities of municipal wastewater-treating anaerobic digesters from Japan - AD_JPNNA5_MetaG | ecosystem: Engineered > Bioreactor > Anaerobic > Digestate | place... | reverse complement strand
GGATGAAGATACAGTTTTTCGACCGTATGGACCAGTATCGGCTTGCTGCCGAGCATAAGGTATTGTTTGGGCGTGTCCGTACTGCCCATTCTGCTGCCGGACCCTCCGGCAAAAACCGCTCCGATGACCATGTGCCTTCCCCTTTCCGGTACTTGGGCGAACGCGTTATTTCCGGTTGATCGCTTATTCAAGCGGCCAACCGTGTTATTTCTTCTTGACCTTTTCGTCGTAAATATCGCAGACCTCGTCGGCCGTGCCCAGCGCGATAATGGTGCCCTTGTCGAGCAGGATGGCCTTGTTGCACAATCGCCGGACCTGGTCGGTATTGTGGGAAACGAACAGGACGGTGACGCCTTTTTCGAACATGCTCTTGATTTTGGCCTCGCTCTTGATTCTGAACTTGGCGTCGCCGACGGAAAGCACCTCGTCGAGAATGAGAATATCGGGCTCGACGGCCGTGGCGATGGCGAAACCCAGGCGCGCGCGCATGCCCGAGGAATAGTTCTTGACCGGAACGTTGATGAAATCCTGCAGTTCGCTGAAATCGACGATCTCGTCATATTTGCTTTCGGTGAACCTGCGTGGATAGCCCATCGTCGCGGCGTACAGAAAAATATTTTCCTTGCCCGAATAGTTCATATCGAAACCGGCGCCGAGTTCGAGCATCGGCGCGATGACGCCGCTGACTTTGATGCTGCCTTTTGTGGGTTTGAGCACGCCGGCGATGACTTTCAGCAGGGTGCTTTTCCCCGCCCCGTTGAAGCCGAGAATGCCCAGGCGTTCGCCTTTGGCGACGGTGAAGGAGATATCCCGCAGCGCCCAGAACTCCTTGAAACGCAGTTTGCGGGTGACGAACTTGATGAAATACTCCTTGATATTGTCGATCTTCTCGTTGTTGAGGTTGAACATGACGCTGACTTGATCGACGGCGATTGCGGTTTTTGCCATAACGCCTCCAGGCCGGACAAGCCGATTACAGATACAGGATGAACTTATCCTGCTTTTTATAGAACAGCGCCATACCGACCGCGACGGTCAGCAGGCTGAAACCGAGGGAATAATAAAGCCAGTTCCAATCCCACATTTCGCCGAAGAGCACGCAGCTGCGGAACATCGACACGATGGAATACAGCGGATTGGCTTTGAGCCCCAAACTCACCCAGCCTTTGAGGTCGAGCTGGTCGAGTTTGTAGATGATGGGCGTCATGTAGAACAGCAGCAGACAGAACACCTCGTAGAGGTATTCGACGTCCTTGAAGAACACCGTAAGCACAGACAGAATAAGCCCAACGCCGATACTCAGCAGCAGCAGCACCAGAATCGGCACGACGGACAGCAGGATATACGGCGTGATATGAAGCGGCGTGTCGGTGAAAATCATATAGTACGCCATCATGGCGACAAGCACGAGCAGGGAAATCAGAAAAGTGAAAAAGTTGGAGCCGACATTGGCAAGGGGGTATATATACTTGGGCACGTAGACTTTTTTGATGACGGACGCGCTGTTGGAAACCGAACGCATCGCGCGTTTGGTCGCCTGGCTGAAAAATTCGTACAGCAGGCGGCCGCAGAGCAGGTAAATGGGATAACTGACGACGCCTTCGGAACTCTTGCCGAAAACGCGGCCGAAGACGAGCACCAGCACCAGCGTCGTCAGCAGGGGCTGCAAAAAGGTCCAGAAAATGCCCAGCACCGAATCGCGGTATTGAAGTTTTACGTTCTTGCGGACGATCTCCCAGAACAAATAGCGGTATTTGATGAAGTTCTTGAAATACTTCGTCATGGCCCGTTTACCTCCACTTGCGGAAGTAGTACAGCATGGACTTGATTTGGATGAGCATGAGTTTCGGGTCTTTTTTGCTGTCCCTGCCCCAGACGTGGTAGACCGTCGCGTAGGGGCAGAAAACGGCGCGCGCGCGCTGTCTGACGGTTCTGGTCAGGTCGCAGTCTTCAAAATACATAAAATAGTGTTCGTCAAAGCCGCCCGCCTCCAGGAACAGCTGCGTGCGCAGCATCATGAAGCAGCCCGTGGCGTTCTCGATGTCGAAGGGTTTGGACCCGTCCTCGTCGAGCATGGCGTATTCGCGCAGGATTTTGCCCGGTTCGCCGTGGCCGCGCAGGCGGCTGGCGGCAAGGTAGCGCAGCGTAGGGTTGCGCTTGCCCAGGATTTGAGGACGGCCGTCCGGAAAACAGATTTTCGGCGAGGCGAGGCCGATATCCCCGTTGGCGTCGAGGAAGGCCGCTAGAATCGACACGACGTCTTCTTTAATATCGATATCGGGGTTGATGATGGCGTGGTAATCGGCGTCGAGTCTCCCGAGTACGGTGTTGTGCCCCGCGCCGAAGCCCCTGTTCTCCCCCGTTTCGATAAGTTCGACGGCAGGGAACTTCTCCCTGACCAGTTCGGGCGTTCCGTCGGTCGAGGAATTGTCGACGACGAAAAGTTTGAAATCGACGCCCCGGGTATAAGTCAGCAGCGATTCGAGGGTCTTTTCGATGGAGCGGATGTTGTTATGCGTCACGACGCAGCCGGTTACCCTGGTTGTTTTCATACGTTGCTCCGTTTTCTGTCCGCGGCGAAGCGGGAGGCCGACAGGTAAAGCATCCTGGCGCGCCAGGCGGTTTTTTGGAATAACCCGGTTGAACGCCCGGTCACGGTGCCCGGATGGCGGCGGTACAGCAGCAGCGGCTCGCGGAGGAAAACGACCGCCCCTTTGTCAAGCGAGGCCAGCAGGCCGATCCACCAGTCGTGCATCGGGAGTTTCTCGGGGAAGGGCAGAAAACGGTCTTTGTAAGAGGCCGTGAACGCCATACAGCAGCCGACGAAACTGTTTTTAACAAGGTTGCGCCAGAAGCCCGGGCGGCTGCCGCGCTGGGCGAAAAACGATTCCGCCGTCACTTGAAGGCCGGCGTCGGTCACCTTCGCGTCATGCAGCACGACCCTGGCGCCGTTCTCGACGGCTTTGACGACGGCCTCGACCTTGCCCGGCAGCCAGACATCGTCCTGGTCGCATAGAAATATCAGGTCGCCCGTACAGGCGCCGAGGGCGTTTTCGACATTTTTGACGACTCCTTTGCCGGGGCCCTGCAGGCAGATAATCCTGCCGTCGCCCATCGACCGCGCCGCCGCGAGACAGCCGCCCGCCGCGTCGTCGTCGGAAACGACGACCTCGTCGCCGGGGCCCAGCTGGCACAAAACGCTCGCGAGCTGTTGAGTGATATAGGGTTCGCCGCGGCAGGCGGCGAGAGCGACCGATATCTTCATAGGCCCGCTTTACAGCCTTTTCATCGTCGGGAAGAGCAGCACGTCGCGTATCGAGGAACTGTCGGTCAACAGCATCACCAGGCGGTCGATGCCGATGCCGATGCCGCCCGTGGGGGGCATGCCGACCTCGAGCGCGGTGAGGAAATCTTCGTCGGTGTGGTTGGCTTCCTCGTCGCCTGCGGCGATAAGGGCTTCCTGCGCCTCGAAACGCCCGCGCTGGTCAACCGGATCGTTGAGTTCGGAGAAGGCGTTGGCCATTTCCCTGCCGGTGATGAACAGCTCGAAACGCTCGACGAAGTCGGGGTTGGACGCCTTGCGTTTGGCAAGGGGGGAAATCTCGACCGGATAGTCGAGGATAAAAACGGGCTGGATGAGGTTCTCCTCGACAAAATGTTCGAAAAAGAGGTTGAGCAGTTCGCCTTTGCGGTGGCGCGGTTCAAACTCGACCCCGCGTTCGCGCGCGGCTTCGCGCGCGCCTTCCAGGTCCAGGGCGTCAAAGTCTATGCCCGTATATTTTTTCACGGCGTCTACCATCGTCAGGCGTTCGAAGGGGCCGCAAAGGTTGATCTGCGTGCCTTCATAGGTAATCGTTTTGGTGCCCAGAACGCGCTGTGCGACGGTGACGATAAGGTCTTCCGCCAGTTCCATCATTCCGTAATAGTCGGTATAAGCCTGGTAGAGTTCCAGCAGCGTAAACTCCGGGTTGTGCCGCACCGAAAGCCCCTCGTTGCGGAAAACCCTGCCGATTTCGTACACGCGCTCCAGCCCGCCGACGATCAGGCGCTTATGGTACAGTTCGATGGAAATACGCAGGTAGAGGTCCTCGTCGAGCGAGTTGTGGTGCGTGGTGAACGGCCGCGCGGCGGCGCCGCCCGCGTTGGGGACGAGCATGGGCGTTTCGACCTCGATGAAACCCTGGCGGTCGAGGCGGTCGCGGATCTCCCTGATAATGGCCGAGCGCTTGATAAAGGTGTCGCGCACCTCCGGGTTGACGATGAGGTCGACATAGCGGCGGCGGTAACGGATGTCGGTGTCCTTGAGGCCGTGATACTTTTCGGGCAGGGGCAGCAGCGATTTGGCCAGGAGCCTGAGGTTTTTGGCATGAACGGAAATCTCGCCGCGGCGGGTGCGGAAGACGAAGCCGCCGACTTCAATCAGGTCGCCGATGTCCCATTTCTTGAAATCGGCGAACAACTCCTCCCCGACGTCGTCGACGCGCACGTAGACCTGAATGCGGCCCGTGCGGTCAAGGATGTCGATGAAATTGGCTTTGCCCATATCGCGTCGGGACATCATTCTGCCGCATAGGGAAACGTCGCTGTTTTCGAGGGTGTCGAAATCACGGACAACATCGGCGGCCCAGGCCGTCTGCACGGCGGTGGTGACGGCGAAAGGGTCATGCCCGGCGGCCTTGAGGGCGCCGAGTTTCTCCAGCCGGATCTGCCTGAGTTCGTTTTCGTCCTCCGCGGCCGCGCCTTCCGCGCCGGGCAGGGCGCCGGTGACAGTATCGTCGCTCATAGTGTTCGCTCCATCTCTCGTTTTGCGGATAACAGAAAGAAAGGCGACGGACTGTGCCCATCGCCCGTTGTTTACTTGGATATTTTCATGATCTTGAACTCGAGTATGTCGCCGCTGGGCACCTCGACTTTGACCGTCTCCCCCGCCTTATGGCCGATAAGCGCTTTGCCCAGGGGCGAGAGGTCGGAGATGATGTTATTGTCGGGGTCGGCCTGCGTCTTGCCGAGGATGGTGTACTCCTCGGTCTCTTTCGTTTTGACGTTTTTGATTTTGACTTTGGCGCCCGGCTGGACGATTTCGGTGCCGATGCCCTCGGTGTCGATGATTCTGGCGTTGGCCAGGTCCTGTTCGATCTGGGCGATTTCCGCCTCCATCATCGCCTGCTCGTTCATCGCCTCGTTATATTCGGCGTTTTCGCTCAGGTCGCCGAAGGTGCGGGCTTCCTTAATTTTTTCGGCAATCTCATTTCGGCCGATCGTGTTGAGTTCGTCGAGCCTTTTTTCGAGTTTCAGATATTCCTCGCGCGTCATGACGATTTCCTGCATGCTGAATAAACCTCAACTTTCTGATGATCAATAAGCAAGAAATGCAAGCCGTCGCACACTGACCACGGCTGACATCCCGTTCGTCCTTTTATAATAACAGACCGAATGCAAGCGGCGCAAAACGGCATCTCGATTCGGTAAACACCATTATAGGTATATCAATAAAATATGTCAAGCAAAAGATTCCGGCGTCAGGGGCGCCGGCTGCTCGAAAATGCGGGCAATATCGGTTTCGCCGAGTTCCCTGTATTCTCCCGGCGCCAGGCCTTCGTCAAGCGCGAGGCCCCCGACAGCGGTGCGTTTCAGGCCGGCCACCGCGTTGCCCGCGGCGGCGAACATGCGCTTGATCTGGTGGTACTTGCCCTCGCGGATTCTCACGAGCACAACATTTGGCTTCGGGGTACGGACCGCGACCGCCGGCAGGCACCGCTGACCGTCGGCGAGCGTGATGGAGTTTTGCACGGCGTCGAGCTGAGCGGCGTCCGGCGCGGCGGCAAGAAGGACTTCATACGTTTTCCATACGTGCTTTTTCGGGGAAATAACGCGGTGCGCCAGTTCTCCGTCGTCGGTCAGCAGCAGCAGGCCCGTGGCGTCTTTATCCAGCCGGCCGGCCGGAAAAAGCCCGCGGCGTGCATACTCGGGCGGCAGGAGGTCGACGACGGTCTTTGCCCGCGCGTCGCGCGAGGCGCTGAGCACCCCGGCGGGCTTATGGAGCATCAGGGTCACGTGCTGCTTCGCGTTTAGCTCCCGCGCGCCGCAGGCGAGCGCCGCTGCCTGTGCGTCCAGCCGCAGGGAGGGGTTGCGCAAGGCGGCGCCGGCCAGCGTGACCGCGCCGCTCCTGACGAGTTTGCCTGCCTCCGATCTGGAAACACCCATCGACGAGGCGACTATTTTATCGAGACGTTCTTTTTTCATGGTACGGGGTTTACTTTTTCAGGCGGATTCTGCGCAGGCTCCAGGCCCGGATAGGTTCCGGGGAAACGCGCACATGCGGGCAGCTGCCGTCGGGTACAAAATCGACCAGGCCTTCGTCCGCGCGCGCCGCCCACAACGCGGCGTTGAGGATAATGGAACGGATGTTTTCGTCGCGGTAAATCGGGAAAGACTCGTGCCCGGGCTGGAAGTAGAAAATCCTGCCCTTGCCGCGCTCGAAAGCGCAGCCGCTGCGGAAAACCTCGCCGCCGGTAAACCAGCCGGTAAAGACGACGTCGTCGGGTTTCGGGATATCAAAATATTCGCCGTACATCTCCTCGCGGTCGAGGCGGAAACCGTTGGTGATTCCGCGCGCGACGGGGTGGTAAGGGTTGGTAATCCAGATACGCTCGCATTCGCCGGGCGCTTCGCGCCAGCTGAGCGAACAGGTGGTGCCCATCAGCGAGCGGAAAGGCTTTGAAAAGTGCGCGGAATGCAGGAATACGGCGCCCATCCCCTCGCGGACACGCGCGCAGATGCGTTCGCTCAGTTCGTCACTGACCTTCTCGTGCTTGGAGTGGCCCCACCAGAACAGGACGTCCGTGTGTTCGAGCCGTTCGCCCGGAAAGCCCTGCGCCTCGTCGCCGAGCAGGGCGCAGTCGACGTTGAACCGGGCTTTGTCTTGAAAAATCGAGGCGAGGGCGGCGTTCATGCCTTCGGGGTAAGCGCGGCCTTTGTGGCCGGATTCGTTCCAAATCGTGATGTTGATCATGGTGCTGCCTCCCAAACGCGGCACAACCGCCAGCGTTCTTTCCTGCTGCATTGTACCACCTGGCAGCGGCGGCGGTCAATGCGGCAGACAAAGGAAAAGCCGCCCGTCTCTCAGGCGGGCGGCGGAGGAACGCGTGCGCTTTACAGGTGCGCGAAGTATTTGATGGTTTTGACCATCTGCGTGGTGTACGAGTTTTCGTTGTCATACCAGGCGACGACTTTGACGAGGGTTTTGCCGCCGTCGAGAGCGGTCGCTTTGGTCTGTGTGGCGTCAAACAGGGAACCGGCGGTCATGCCGATGACGTCGGTGGAAACGATCTCGTCCTCGGTGTAGCCGTAGGAATCGGAGGAGGCGGCTTTCATCGCGGCATTGATATCGGTTTTGGTCACGGTGCCGTTGACAATGGCGACGAGTTCGGTCACGGAGCCGGCCGGTACGGGAACACGCTGGGCGGAGCCGTCGAGTTTGCCGTCGAGTTCCGGAATGACCAGGCCGATGGCTTTCGCAGCGCCGGTGGAGTTGGGAACGATATTGATGGCGGCAGCGCGGGCGCGCCTGAGGTCGCCCTTCCTGTGCGGGCCGTCGAGGACCATCTGGTCGCCGGTATAGGCGTGGATGGTGGTCATGAAACCTTTTTCGATGGGCACGAAGTTGTTGAGCGCGTAGGCCATGGGCGCCAGGCAGTTGGTGGTGCAGGACGCGGCGGAGATGATGGTGTCCTCCGCTTTGAGCGTCTTTTCGTTGACGCCGAAAACGATGGTCGGCAGGTCGTTGCCCGCGGGGGCGGAAATGATGACCTTTTTGGCGCCGGCGCGGATGTGCGCCATGGACTTCTCTTTGCTGGCGAAGAAACCGGTGCACTCGAGCACGACGTCGACGCCGAGTTCGGCCCAGGGAAGGTCCTCGGGGTTCTTTTGGGCATAGATGATGATCTCTTCGCCGTCGACGACGATGGAGTTCTCTTTCGCGACGACGGTGGCGCCTTTCGCGTAGCGGCCCTGCGTGGAATCGTATTTGAGAAGGTGCGCGAGCATTTTCGCGTCGGTGAGGTCGTTGATGGCGACGATGTCGTAATCGGGATCGCCGAACATCTGCCGGAACGCAAGGCGTCCGATGCGCCCGAAGCCGTTGATGCCTACTTTGACTGCCATGAGAATGCCTCCTTTAAAATATTGAGAGTGAAAGGGTGTTCCACTGCTGTTATTCTATCCGATTTGCCTAAAATAATCAATGTTTTTTGGTGATTATCAACAATATTCGGCCATTTTCGGACGATTATACAAAATCTCGCCGGCGGACGGTGAAATTGGTATATTTTGCCCATAACGAGCCGTGCTATTTATGGTACTTGCCGCCGGCGGCAATGCTGAAAGCCCTGTAGAGCTGTTCGAGCAGCATCACGCGCGCCAGCCGGTGCGGAAAAGTCATCGGCCCCATGGAAAGGCGCAGCGCGGCGTCCGATTTCAACCGTTCAGCCAAGCCGTTGGAGCCGCCGATGACAAAAGTGAAATGGCCGTGTCCCCGCGCGATGTTGCCTGCCAGCCAGTCCGAGAACTGTCCGGAAGACAAAGCCTCCCCCTCGGAACATAAAACGGCGCACACGGTGGCTGCAGGTATCTTTTTGGCAATGCCTTGCGCCTCGCGCAGGAGTGCAGCTTCGATTTCACGCGGCGAGGGGTTTTCGCCCAGCGGGGCGGGCGCAACCTCCGCGGTTTCAAGCGCGCAAAAGCCGCCGAGCATCTTTTCATACTCCGCGGCCGCCTGTTTGAAGTAAGTTTCTTTCAGCTTGCCGACACAAACGATGCGCACGCCGACCACAGGTCCCACCCTTTCAGAAAACCGTCGCGGGGACGCCCGCGGGCATGGCGACGCTCAGGGTGTAATCGATGCCCTCGACGGCGCCCATGGCCGTGAATACACAGCGCGTGGTTTCGAGCGCGAGGCCGGGCATGTTGTTTTCCCGGCTCAGATGCCCGAGGACAAAGCGCGTGGTGCCGCTCTCCAGCAGGCGGCCCGCTTCGGCGGAGCACATGTCGTTGGAAAGGTGGCCTTTGTCGGAAAGAATCCTGCGCTTGAGCGGGTAGGGATAGGGGCCGTTGCGCAGCATGCCGACGTCGTGGTTGGATTCCAGCAGCACCAAATCGCAGCCCGACAGCGCGGCGCTCATGGTTTCGGTGACGACGCCCGTGTCGGTCGCGACGGCGATGCGCCTGTCGTCGGGCGTAACGACAATATAGCCGACGCTCTGCACCGAGTCGTGCGAGGTCTCGAAGACCGACACGTGCATCCCGCAGATGTCGACGCCCGCCGCGTTGACGGGATAAGCCTCGATGCCGCGGGAGAGGTAACCCTGGCCGCGCAGCGCCTCAATCGTGCCGGGTGAGGAATAGACGCTCAGCCCCGCGCCGCCGGCGAGCACCGGCAGGCCGCGGATATGGTCGATATGCTCGTGCGTGACGAAAACAGCGCCGATGCTCGAAAGCTCGACGCCGATATCCGCCAGGGCCGTTTTAATCCTTTTGGCGCTGACCCCCGTGTCGATCAGGATACCGCCCGAGGCCGTGCCGATATAAACACAGTTGCCTTCGCTGGAGGAAAAAAGGGGACAAAACCGCGCCATACTCTCTCCGTCACCCCGCCGAAGCCGCCCGGGCCGGTTCGGGGCTTACCCTTTTGATTCGTGCGCCAAGTTTTCTGAACTTTTCGACGACATCCTCGTAACCGCGGTCGATGTGGTCGACTTTCTCCACGCGGGTCACGCCCTGCGCGACGAGGCCGGCAATAATCATCGCCGCGCCCGCGCGCAAATCGTCCGCGTGGATGGTGGCGCTGCGTAAAGCGTCGACCCCTTCGATCGAGGCAAACTGGCCGTTGACGCTGATGTCCGCGCCCATGAGCAGCAGCTGGCCGACGTATTTAAAGCGGTTGTCCCACACGCCCTCGGTGACGGAACTGTTGCCGGATGCGATGCTCAGCAGCACGGTCATCTGCGGCTGCAGGTCGGTCGGGAAACCGGGGTGCGGACCGGTTTTGATATGGCTGCCGGCGAAAGGATTCGGCGCGCTGACCTTGCACCAGTCGCCGCCGTCCTCCACCTGGACGCCGCACTCTTTGAGCTTTGCGGTGAGGGATTCCAAATGCTTGGAAATGATGTTTTTGACCTTGACGTCGCCATGTGTCGCGGCGGCGGCGATCATATAGGTGCCGGCTTCGATCTGGTCGGGAATAATGGTGTAATCGCAGCCGCGCATGGGTTTGTTGCCGCGGATTTTGATGGTGTCGGTGCCCGCGCCCCAGATATCGGCGCCCATCATGTTGAGGAAGTTCGCCAGGTCAACGACATGCGGCTCTTTGGCGGCATTTTCGATAACCGTAAGGCCTTCCGCCTTTACAGCGGCGAGCATGACGTTGATGGTGGCGCCGACCGACACTTTGTCGAAATAGACCTGGCTGCCGATGAGTTTATCCGCCGTGATTTCAATGATGGCGTTCTGCTCGTAGGACACCTCGGCGCCCAGCAGTTCGAAGCCCTTCAAATGCTGGTCGATGGGCCGTATGCCGAAGTCGCAGCCGCCGGGCGACGCGACTTTGGCCGAGCCGAAACGGCCCAGCATCGCGCCGATTAAATAATACGAAGCCCTCAGCAGCTTCGTCATTTCCTGCGGAACGGTCTGGGAACGCAGATGCGTGGTGTCGATTTGATATTTATGCGGATTGAGGGATTTGACTTCGGCCCCGAGGTATTGCAGAATTTCGAGCATGATCTGGACATCGCTGATTTGAGGGACGTTCTCGATAACGCAGACGCCCTGCGCAAGGATGGTTGCCGGAAGAATCGCAACCGCGGCGTTTTTAGCGCCGCTGATGGTCACAGAGCCTCTGAGTGGCTTGCCGCCCTGGATAACAAAAATATCGCCGCTGTGCAAGCGCCCGCTCCCTTTCTATATGTATTCTGTTTTCACAGAACATAATTTTTCTAATAGATTATATCACCGAAAACGGCTTTTGAAAAGTATCAGCGAAAGTTTTTGACTAAGGAGCGGTCCGCCGGCTTTCCGCATCGGGCGCCGCAATGCCGCGTTCGAGCAGAAAATCCGCCATATCGGCCGGCAGCGGGGCGTGCACGCGCAAGGGTTCGCCCGTAACCGGATGCGTGAAAACCGCCTGTTCGCAGTGCAGCATCTGTCGGCCCAGCTGCGCAAAAGCATCGCCGTACATCGTGTCGCCCGCCAGCGGCATGCCGAGGTGGGCAAAGTGCACCCTGATCTGGTGCGTCCTGCCCGTTTCGAGCGTAACGCGCAGCAGCGTCACCCCTCCCCCGCCGCCGAGCGCCTCCCAGCGCGTGACGGCCTTTTCGCCGCCGGGCGCGCAGGCGCGTTTGGTCTTCATCGGGTCGGGGCGGATAATCGGTTCGTCGATGACGCCGGAACCCTCCAGCCGCCCGCAGGCGGCGGCAAGGTAGCTTTTTTGCACGCCGCCCGTCAGGCGTGCGGCGGCGAAACGGTTCAAGGCGCAAACCAGCGCGCCGGACGTGCCTTTGTCCAGCCGGCCGATGCAGCGGAAAGACGCGCTTTTGCCCTGCTGCGACAAATGCCAGGAAACGGCATTGGCAAGGGTATTACCCAGATGGTTGTGCGACGGGTGGACGGCGATGTCGGGGCTTTTATTGACGACCAGGACGTCCTCGTCCTCATAGAGCACGTCGAGTGCGGCTTCGAAGGGTTCCGGGCAGACGGCGTCGTCGGGAATGGTGACGGCCAGCGTATCCCCCGCCCGGACGGTATCGACGGTTCTGATATGGCTGCCGTTAAGGGTAATGGCTCCATCTGTTCTTTTAAGGCTGTTGACAAGGCGCGAAGAAAGCCGCGCTTCGCCCCTGAGGACATGCACGACTTTCTTGTTGTCATATTCGGCGGGTACTTTGAAAGTCAGAACCCGCGGCATTTAAGCCCGCTCCCGCTGCTGTCTGATCTTTTCTTTCCAGCACTTGTGGCACATCGCTTCGTAGCTTTCGTTGCCGCCGATAAAAACCTGCTCGCCGGTGACGGTGATGTTGCCGTCGGGACCCCGTCTGGCGTTGACGATGGCTTTTCTGCCGCAGGCGCAGATGGTCTTGATTTCGGTTATCGAATCAGCCAGCTCGAACAGCCGGATGCTGCCGGGGAAGCCCACGGTCCTGAAATCGGTGCGCAGGCCGAAACACAGCACGGGGATGTCGAGTTCGTCGACAATTCGCCGCAGCGCGTCGATTTGAGCGGGGGTGAAAAACTGCGCTTCGTCGGCGATGATGACATCGGCAAAGCCGCCGCACGACCCCATAAACTTATCGAACAGATCGTCGTCGGGCAATATGACGTCCGCCTCGGCGCGCAGGCCAACGCGGGAGGTGATGGCGCGCGCGTCCCCGCGGTTGTCGACGGCCGGCTTGATGAGCCAGACACGGCGGTCCTTTTCTTCATAATTGAACATGGTCATCAGCGCCTGCGCGGATTTGGAAGAACCCATGGCGCCGTATTTGTAATAAAGTTTCGCCATTGAACCGCCCCCGTCGCCCGCGAAAGCGGCCGACTTACAGCCGCACCGTCCAGCCGAAGGTGTCGGGCAGTTTGCCCCACTGGATGCCCGTGAGCGTATCGTACAGTTTCTGCGAAACGGGGCCGATTTCCCCGTTATTGATAATCATCTGCCTGCCGCCCCACTTCAATTCGCCGATGGGCGAAATGACCGCGGCCGTGCCGGAACCGAAAGCCTCCTGTAAAATACCTTTATCGGCGGCCTCGGCCACCTCTTCGATGGAAATGCGCCGTTCGCTGACCGGCATGCCCCAGGAACGCAGAATCTCGAGGCAGGAAAGGCGCGTGATGCCGCCGAGGATGCTGCCCTGCAGCGCTGGAGTGACCACTTCGCCGCCGATGACAAAGAACACGTTCATCGTGCCGACTTCCTCGATATATTTGCGCTCGACGCCGTCAAGCCACAGGACCTGCGTGTAGCCCGCCGCGGCGGCTTCGTCCTGCGCCTTGAGCGACGAGGCGTAGTTGCCGCCGGTTTTGGTGAAGCCCATGCCGCCTTTGACCGCGCGGACATAGTTCTCTTCCACAAAAATCTTGACGGGATTGAGCCCTTCGGGGTAATAGGCGCCGACCGGCGAAAGGATGATGCAGAAGATCAGGTGTTTGGCCGGATGCACGCCGACGTGCGGGTCTACCGCGAAAATGAAGGGCCGGATATACAACGACGCGCCTTCGGCCGAGGGCACCCAGTCGG
>Ga0116184_10003323_pt1 | contig 13282 bp, 12 predicted proteins | sample AD_JPNNA5_MetaG_FD_89886 | JGI IMG/M metagenome (GOLD analysis project Ga0116184, IMG submission 89886) | Active sludge microbial communities of municipal wastewater-treating anaerobic digesters from Japan - AD_JPNNA5_MetaG | ecosystem: Engineered > Bioreactor > Anaerobic > Digestate | place... | reverse complement strand
TTGAAGGAAATCGCACCGCTTTTCATCGGGCTCGACAACAAGATCATCATCGAGGGGCATTCCGATTCCCTCGGGTACAAGGGCAACGTCTATACCAACTGGGAGCTCTCGACGCAGAGGGCATCTTCCGCCCGCATCGAGCTCGAGAAGAACGGCGTCAAATCCAACCAGGTCGAGATGGTTGCAGGGTATGCCGATACCCGGCCTCTCGATGCGAAAAATCCTTCGAATCCGAAGAACCGGCGTATAAGCATCGTGATCGATTACAGCACCAAGAAGAACCAGGCTCCGCCGCTCCCGAGACATATCAGGAACGAAGCCCCCTGGATCAGGGATACCAGCAATCCAAAGTCAGGCCCTTAGGGTCGGAAAACGCATTCTCTGCCTTGCCGGCCCTGTCTTCGGTCTTGCGCCATTCCTGAAACGATGCAATGCAACGGGCTCAACACTGCCCGGACAACTCGGGTCTCTTTATCCTTGAGGATTTTCCCGTTGCCCTTAAGCCCGGTAATGGTGTATTTCCTCCCAGGTTTTTCAAACCGTGCTTAAGGAGGCGTCCATGGGAATCATGTCGAACACCGTGAGCATCTACCAGTATGAGGTTGCGGGCGATGTCCCGAAGAAAGACAGAACCCAGTGGATCGGGAAATGCCTCGAGGATAACCGGTTCGAGCCCATAGACGCCACCCCCGACCCCGAATCCGTCGGGTGGGTGCGCTTCGATGAGCACACGAACTCCGATTTCAGCACGCCGGGAGCGTTTTCCTTCGAGGACTACTGTATCTTCACCCTGAGGAAGGACGTGCGGAAGGTGCCTGCGGCGCTTCTCAAGAACCTCGTGGAGAAGGAGTGCGGCGAATGGCTCAAGGAGAGGCCGAAGCTCAGCAAGGTTCCTTTCCAGAGAAAGAGAGAGATCAGGGAGAATATCCAGGCCGCCCTCCTGGCAAAATCTCTGCCGAATCCGAGTGTGTGCGACGTTCTCTGGAACACCAGGACGAATATCGTGACCATAGCGAGCATAAGCACCAAGCTCCTCGATTTCATCGAAGACGAGTTCTGCAAGACTTTCGAGGTGCTCTCCCTCGTCCCCATCCATCCCATACGGCGCGCCGAGAGAGTTCTTCCGGAAGAGCACAGGCAGGCAATTGACAGGCTCAACCAGGCCTCATCGAGAGACGTACTCCTCCAGATCAAGAAGAACAGGTGGATCGGATGGGAGTTCTTCCTGTGGCTCATGTACCAAAGCGCCGAGGGGAACTCGGAGTATACGGTGAATCAGGAAGGCCCTGCGGAGCCCGGTGAACGTTTCATCGCCTATCTCTACGATAAGTTCGTCCTTACCGAGGAGCATGAGGACGGGAAGAGGAAAAATGCCATCAGCGGTCCCCAGAAGGACTTCTCCGAGGCGCGCAAGTCGATCCAGAGCGGGAAGAACATCACGGAAGCCCTGCTGTATTTCGAGAAGGACATGTTCAAGTGGAAGCTGAGCCTCAAAGGGGATATCTTTGCCCTGGGCTCCTTTACCTGCCCCCCGGTGAAGATAGAGAAGGACGGGATGACCGATCCTCAGATGGAAAGGGACGCGGTATTCTTCGAGCGGATGCACCTCATGGAAACGGGCCTTCAGCTCTTCGACAGCCTTTTTGCCGCCTTTCTCACCGAACGCGTCCTGGGCCCGTGGCCCAAGATCCTGAAGACCATCAACGAATGGCTCTATAAATCCTGATACAGGAGGTCCCGATGAAGATCTTCATCATCGTGGGAATGCCCGCCTCGGGCAAGGGCATCGCCCAGGAGTACGCGCGCACGGAAGGTTACCCCTACTACTCCACGGGGGATATCGTACGGTCCGAGGTGAAATCGAGAGGGCTGACCCCGGGTCCTGAGGTAACGGCAAAGGTTTCCGACGAGCTCCGGGGACCCGACGGCATGGGGGTAACGAGGCTTGCCCTCGCGAAGGCGCTCGAACAGAAGGCCCCCGTTGTATTCCTCGAGGGGATGAGATCCTGGCCCGAGATAGAGCTCATCAGAAAGCAGGTCGAGGCAATCGTCGTGGCATTCGTGGCGCCGCGAGGATTGAGGAGACAGCGCATCATTTCCCGGGGAAGGCCGGACGACTCGCCGGCTGCGTTCGACGAGAGGGATATGAGGGAGATCGCCTACGGTGCGAGCGTGCCCATAGCCCTTGCCGATGCATATGTTCTCAATACCAAGACCATGGAAGAATCCATAGAAGACTTCCATGAGATCGTCCTCTCCTACGGAGGACCAGGCAAATAAGAGCCGGTCGGAAAGCAGTGCTTCGCCTCCTCCTACCCCGGCAAGGCGGTTTTTTAGCGGCAAACTCCGAATTGGTGCTGTTTCCCGCTATGAGGGAATGAAGTCCGCCGGCCTGACCTCGAAGAGGCTCAATGCCTCGATCGGGCATACCGTTGCGCAGAGGCCGCAGCCGATGCACGCCTCGGCGTCGAGGGCCGCGATGTCATCGGATCCCACCGTGACGGCTCCCATCGGGCAGATGTCCTCGCAGAGGCCGCACCCCGTACAGGCTCCGCTGTTGACGCTGACCCGGTAGCGGCTCGGTGCGAGCACACCCTTGGTCTTCGAGTCCTTCGCGAACCTGAGCATATCGCAGCAGCAGGTACAGCAGTTGCAGATCACGTTCGATTTCCCGGGCATGTTTTCCGTGAGGGGAACGAGCCCTTCCTCCTGGGAGCGCTTCAGGATCTCTATTGCCTCGGCGAGGTCGATCTTTCTTCCTGTCCCGCGCTTGATCGTGTACTCGGCGCCGCGGTTTATCTGGAGGCACACCTCGAGGGACTTGTCGCATTTTTTATGAAGCTTGCGGCACACACAGGTGGTGACCGCAATGGCCGAGGCGGATTCCAGCATCTTCAGGGCGTCCTCGCGGGCGAGCACCTGGTTCTTCTGGACAATGGTCTCTCCGATGGGGACGACCCGCATGAACGAAGGCATCTTGACCTGGGTGACAAGCTCGAGCAGAGCAGGGTATTCCGTATTGTCGAACTCAACCCAGAGGCCGAAGAGCTCCTCCGGCGCTTCTTTCCAGAGGGTCGTCGCATCATGGAACTGGAGCATGTGCCGCGGCATCCGATAGGTGGTCACGCCGTCGCGGACAGCTTCGAAGACCGCGCCTCGGTGATAGAGCTCCTGCAGGATCGAGAGCATGTCTTCCTGCGTCATCTCGAATTTCCGTGCCAGCTCTTCGGCGGTTCCGGGAAGGGCGTTGACGATCTCTGCCTCTTTGTCCGTGCACACGATCTTCCAGATCCTGGGCAGTACGGTCGAGTTCTCCATCATGAGCTTTTTCGAGAGCTCACGATACACATCTTGCTGGACCATAAGAACCTCCTTATATAAGGGGTAGATAACCATGAATTTTCAGAAACGGCAAGTGCATAGGTAACGACGGAGAGGTATCCGCCCGAAAGAGGACATGGCCATGAAGGAGCTGTACTCTCACGAGGACATCCGCAAAACCTATGAGATCATCCGGGAACATAAACTCACGAGGAGCATCATTCAGAGGTATGCCGTAAACAGCCTCGACATCAGAGAGGTGGCGCTTCGCGCCCTCGATCTCTCCAGGGTGAAGACCGTGCTCGATCTCGGATGCGGGTACGGATTTTTCGTCGAAAAGCTCGGAGGCAGGCTCCATAAGGATGCGATGATCCTGGGCCTCGACGCTGTGGATAGGGAAAACCGTGCCGCATTCCTGGAAACAGTGGAGGCTCAAGGTTATCGGGGCGAGTTCATCCACGCCCGGGCGGACAGCATCTATGAGATGAGCGATTCCTGTTTCGATCTGGTGATCGCGAGCTATTCCCTGTACTTCTTCCCTCACATCATCGGAGAGATCGCCAGGGTCCTTCGCGAAGGCGGCATCTTCATCGCGATTACCCACAGCAGACACTCCCTCAAGGAAGTGACGAGCTTCGTTCCCAAGTGCATGGAGATGATCGGACTTACGCCACCTTCGGAATTTGCCATCAACAGGCTGCTTGGCGCATTCAGCCTGGAGAACGGCCATGAGATGCTCGACCCCCATTTCGGTCACGTCGAGAGGATCGTCTATCCCAACAACCTGCTCTTCCCCCTGGATCAGGCGGATGCATGCATCGATTACCTCGAGAAGAAGAAATTTCTCATCTTCAAGGATGTCTCGGAAAATCATCCCCAAAAGGTGGAAGACATGCTATCATACTTTCACACGATGATTTACGACCATGCGCGCATACACGGGGAGATCGCCATCACGAAGGATGATGCAGTCTTCCGGTGCCGTCTCCCTCTTAAAAAGTGAGGATGAGATGAAATGAGGAAGCAGAGGATCTATTGCCCGTATTGCGGCAATCCCGTCATTCAGAGGCACATGGAGAGAAAGATACGGGATTTCTGCATGGAATGCAGCCATGTCTTCTATGAAAACCCCCTTCCGGTCGCGAGCTGCATCGTGGTCAACGAGGACAGGCAGCTCCTGCTCGTCCAGCGGGGCAAGGACCCCTACAAGGGCATGTGGTGCCTTCCCATCGGGTTTGCCGAGGCGGACGAAGAGGTGAAGGACGCTGCGCTCCGGGAGCTCAAGGAGGAGGCAGGGATCGAGGGCGAGGTCGTGCGTCTCGTGGATGTCGACACCGTGGACAACTACTACTACGGAAGCCTCGCCATCGTCACCTACGAGGTCAGGCACACAGGAGGATCGCCTGCCCCCGGAGACGACGCCATCGCCGCGAGGTTTTTCCCCATCGACAGCCTGCCGCCGCTCGCCTGGTCTTCCAACGACAAGGCAGTGAAGATCTATACCGATTTCTACCGGGACACCTGGGCCATGATCGACTCCTACCGAAAGCTCTTCCCCGAAGGGCAGGCCGTAGAGGAGGTCTCGACTGACCTCGAGGAACAGAAGACCTTCCTGTCGAACATCCTCGTGAAGATCATCGAGGTGAGCGCGGACGAGATCATGGGCGAGTGGTCCCGGGAGGTGAAATCGAGGATTCCGGTGCTGTCACCCCACATGGACACCTTAAGCGGGGTGAACAGGCAGGTGCTCCAAAGCATCCGGAGCAGCCTCCAGGGCAAGGGAAACGCCGGGGACTTTCTCAAGTTCAGGGATGCAGGCAGGGAGTTGAAGCACTTGAACATAGGTTTCCCGGAGGTCTTCAATGCCATGGCGCTCAGCCGCAAGAGCATCTGGGTCTATCTCATCAGAAAGAAGATCCTCTCTTCACCCCTCGAAATCTACATCACCCTTGAGCTCAACAACCGCATCATCTTTCTCTACGACAAGATCATCTACCAGATATCATCGGGGTATGCGGAGAGATAAACGTATAAAGAGGTGCGGGCTCTTGCCCTCACGTACGTTGTTGACCGAGCACTACACCTTCCAGATGAAGGTCTTCTTCGTGAGGAAGTGGACGACCTGGTCGATGGACTGGCCTGCCTTTCTTTCGAGGGCCTCGTGGGTGTTGAAGGCGTTGTGGGGGGTGAGGATCGCGTTGCTGCGCTTCGAGAGCTCGATGCATGCCTGCACGTCTTCATCATCGTGCGGGATGCCCTGGCGCAGACTCACGCCGAGATCGCTCTCGTTTTCGTAGACGTCGAGGCCCACGCCGCCGAGATGGTTCGTGTCGAGGAGGTGGAGGAGATCCCTCACGGGTGAGAGCTCACCCCTGGCAATGTTCACGAAAATGGCCCCCGGCTTTGCCTTTTTCAGGAGGCCGCGATTGAAGTACCCCCGGTTGTCGGGTGTGAGGTTCATGGCGCAGACAATGACATCGGCATGCCGGATTCCCTCGTCGATCGATACGTACCGGACGTCCGGGTGCTTGCGGGCGATGTCGACCCCGAGAGGTATCATGCCGAGGCCAAGGCCTATGCGATAGATATCTGATCCGATGTTGCCGACGCCCGCTACGAGCAGGGTCTTTTCACGGCACTCGGAGCCTGTGAGCCCGTCCCGGTCGAAGCGTGCGAACTGCTCCGTCTGCCTCGGCAGCTTCCGGAGGAGGGCAATCCACATCATGAGGGCCTGCTCCGCCACCGAGCGGCTGCAGTACAGGGGGAGGTATCCGGCAGGGACATCACTGCCGGTCTTTTCGCGGAACCGCTTTATGTGATCGAATCCGGTGCTGCGCGTGAGGATCCCGGTGAGCCGGCCAGTCCATGCATCCGGGATGACGGACTGGGTCCGGATGCTGATGAAAGGGCAGGGGGGCTCTCCATGGGAAGACTCCTGAATCGTTGAAGGCGTGAATCCGGCATGGATGCTTGAAGGGAGATGCCGCTTGAGCGCCTCGACCTCTTCCAGGAAAGCCTCGTAAAAGAATACGTCCAAAGTCATTCGCCCCTGTCTTTCAGCAGCACGATCCAGGGGATTTGTTTGGAGAGGACGTTTTCGGATCAACCGAGCAGCAGCACGCTGAATCCTTGCGGCCCAGCATGCCGTTGATCACCGCGGCAGCGCATCCGACGCCCGCCTCCACGAAGATTGCGCCGGCGGGGCAGTTGCGGCTGCATGCCCCGCACTCCATGCAGGAATCCCTGTCTGCTATCTGCACGTGCCTGCCGTTCATCTTGAGAACCTCGCGGGGGCAGACGTCGAGACACATCCCGCAGCCCGTGCACTTTGCTTCATCGATCTTCAGTGTAACGACATTTTTCAGATAAACGAGCTTGCGCATGGCCGGCTCCTATACCATGAATCTCGATACAATCCAGAGACCGAACCCGGAAAGGGCCGTTCCGATCTCGAAGGGCAGGGCCCACCGCATCTCCCGTTTCACCCCGGAGAGCGATGTATACGTCGAAGAGCCGGTGAAGTTCATGGCAAGGCATGCACTCACGGAGGAGATCATGAGAAGCCATGCGATTGCGCCGATCAGGCCGCCCGGTGAATGCAGATCGTACCCCCACAGAAAGAGCAGAACCCCGGCCGTGAGGATGCCGATGATGAACCCTTTCGTGGAAAAGGCCCGGCCGGGAAGATACGGGAGAAGGAGAGGGAAAAGCACTGTCCCGGCGATCACTGCCCCGAGGATCGAGGCGATGGAGAACACGCCATCGGTGCTCATATTCCCGAGCAGCCCCTCCCTGCCCGTGAATGCGCTTATGAAAAACAGGACGGGAATGGCGATGAATGCAGCCTTGAGGGCGGCGACAAGCTCTATGGGGATGAGCGCGGCCCGTTCGCCCACCGGGAAATTCTTTCGTCTCATCTCCGGCGTGGCCTTCATTCCGGCGTCGAGGTAGGCCGGCAGATCCCGTGCACTGACCGGCCCGTAGAGGACCCTGAATCCTGAGATTGCCTTCACGAAATGTGCCTCCACGCCGGGGGCCCCGAGCTGGGGCAGGATGAGGCTGCGGTGCTTCACGACCTCCTTCAGACGGCTCGCCTCCATGCGGCGGAGAAGCTCCCCGGTGCCGAACGTCCCCTTCCCGGCAGCGCACCAGACATTGACTCCCTTCGTATCGAGGACGAGGATCCATGCATCCCTTTCGGGAAGGGCCTCCCTGAGCCTGTCGAAGCTCATCTTGTAGTTGGCGGTGACGAGCACCGGCGAGCTGTCGTCGGGCTTGCCGAGGGCATACAGGCCCGGATCCACGGTATAGCTCATCCTTCGAAATCCCCAGCGGGCCTTGACAGTTCCCCAATGGTCTTCTCTCCTCAATATCGAAGACACCTGAGGGGCTTTTCCCCATGGGCCTTCCCACGCGCCCTCCACGAACGGCTGGTCGAGGCGGGGAGGCCGTGGGTTATCCGCCTCTTGTGAGCAGCAGGCCGAGGCAGATGCCATGGGCAAGAACGTCTTTGTCTGAGGCCTGCTTCCGCAGCAACAGTCTTCCGTCATGGTATTCCTCTCTTCGATTCGTATGAGCTTCCCGGGCGATTACGCACACCTGCAGCTGCAAGCGTCCGATTCCCCGACGCATCGCATGCTGGAAACATTCCGCAGTGCGGCGAGAAACGTGGCGGCTCCTGCCAGAGCAGAATCCCGCTTCCCTTCCGGGATTTCCTCCTGAACGGCCCGGACAAAGGACAGGAGACATTTCCAGACCTTCTCGTGGACCTCTTTCCCCTGCTTCGTCAATCTCAGCGTCGCGGCTCGGGAATCGTGCTCCGCCTTCTCCCGGATGAGGAGGTTCTTTTTGATGAGCGGTGCAACGAGACGGGTCGTCGTGCTTTTGTTGACGGAGAGCACATCGTGCAGGTTTGCCATGTTCAGGGACCTGCTCCCTGCAACGGCATCGAGGACGGCGAACTGGGCGAAGGTCACGTCCTCACAGAACACATCATCCTGGCGGCAGCAGCGGACTGCCTTCGAAAGCTCCATGATGATGGTGAGTATTTCGCGGTCCCTCTCCTGTATTTCGATCTTCATAGTTGTATTGTACAACTAAAGATGAGCTTGTCAAGGGCAAACCGGGCAATGGTCGTCTATCTCTTCAGAGAAGGAGGTGGATGTTTCTGCATTGCGAGGCATCGCAGGGAAATGATCTTTCGCCCCATCCCCTCCTGACCGCTCTCTCCTTGAGTAATCCATCCCCGTATCAGCCCGGAACAATCTCCCTACGAGCCCGGCGGGCGGCTGCCGCATTTACCTTCAAGTTCTGAAGCCGTATGGTCGTAATTATTCATAAGATAACCAGGGACACATGCGTGTCGGGCAAAGGCAGGCCAGGGAGGTTCGCTTGGGCGGTATGAAAAGGTGGGTTTCGTTTTTCATACCAGGAGGTGTCCTGTTTTTCGCTGCCGTTCTCCTGATCAGCCTCAACGCCTTCAAGCCCACGATCCAGGCGATCACAGGCATCGCGCCTTACGTCGTCTACCTGTCCGCCGTGCTCATCGGGTGGAGGTTCAACCGGAGCTCGCTCGTGTTCGCCGTGCTCATCCTCGCGGTTACGGACCGGGCTCTCCTCCTGTGGGCAAAGGAATTCTCTCTGATGGACACGAGGGGACAGGCTGTCTTCCATGCCGCGGCATTCCTCGTGCCGCTCAACTTCCTCCTGCTGAGCCTGGCAAAGGAAAGGGGGATCTTCACGGTCCACGGCATGGTGAGGATGGCCCTGTTCGCTGTCCAGCCCGTTCTCATAGCAGGCCTCATCAGGCACGACTCCCTGCGTGTGCTCCATTATCTGACGCTTGAAGTCCTTCCGCTCGGTCCGGCTGACCATCTTACACTCGCCCAGCCCGCGATAGCCTCCTTCCTCATTGCCTTCATCGTTCTGGGGGTACGGTTCACGATCGATCAGGGTGCCAAGGAGAGCGGCTTCTTCTGGGCCCTCCTCACGGTCTTTGCCGCATTCGCCACTGCAAGGCCCGGATATGCAAGCGTGCTCTACTTTTGTTTCGCAGGAGTCATCCTCCTGGTGTCGCTCATCGAGGCCTCCCATGCCATGGCCTTCCGCGACGAACTAACCGGCCTTCCTGCCCGCAGGGCCCTGAAGGAGGACCTGCTGAAGCTCGGCCGCCACTACGCCCTTGCCATGGTGGACATCGATCACTTCAAGAAGTTCAATGACACCTACGGCCACGATGTGGGAGACCAGGTCCTGCGCATGGTCGCTGCGAAGCTTGCCGGCATATCGGGGGGAGGGAAATCGTTCCGCTACGGGGGCGAGGAGTTCACCGTCATCTTCCCGGGAAGGTATGCCGACCACGCGAAGCACCACCTCGAGGAGCTCAGGAGAGAGATCGAGCACACCGGCTTCGTCATCCGGAGGCGCCTGAGGCCGAGGCGCAAGCCAGAGAGCATAAAGCCGGTCACGAGCCCCTTGAAGAGCGTATCCGTGACCATCAGTATCGGCCTCGCTTCCTGCAGCGAAAGGAATCTCACCCCTCAGGCCGTGCTCAAGGCAGCGGACAAGGCACTCTACCGGGCCAAGAAGCAGGGCAGGAACCGCGTGTGTACGTGACGGTTCCTCTTGGATTCCCTCGTCATACACCCGCAGACAGGCTTCAAAGAGGCTCTCCGAGCGATTGGCATTGATAAGCTGGCAGTCCTTTGGTATACAACCTTACTCATGAGTAGAGAGACATTGCAGCTTGCCAGGGCATCATCAAGGAACGAAAACCAGTTCGACCTTCAGCCGGTATGCACGTACTTTTACCGGACGTGCGAGAAATTCCCGTCGAGGCCTGCCCAACGGTTCAATGCAGACCTCTACCACGGGGACAACAATGGCCGCTTCACCTATGCAGAGATGCGCGAGCGCGTCGAAGACATCGCCTGCGGGATCCTGAGCCTGGGTTTAAGCCGGCAGGACAGGGTGGGAATCATGTCCCGGCCCGGTCCGTACTGGACGCACGCAGACATGGCCGTTGCCTGCTGCGCAGGGGTGAGCGTGACCGTTTATCCAACGCTCTCGGCCGACGAGGTCGCTCATATCCTGGGCGACTCGGGGAGCCGGATGGTGTTCGTGGATACCGGGGAGAACATCGATAAAATCCTTTCCCGGATCGACGATCTGCCGGACCTCGGGAAGATCATCGTCATGGACCTGGAATTCCGCAGCAGCGACGAGCGGACGATCGGCCTGGGGGAGCTCATCGAGGCCGGAAGGAAATGGAAAAAGGATCACGCCGCCCTCTATGATGAGCGAAGGTCGGGCGTGACCCTCGAAGACTGGTTCACGATCCTCTATACCTCGGGCACGACAGGCAGGAGCAAGGGCGTGGTCCTTACGAACTGGTGCGTGTCCTCACGTATCGAGGGGGTCAGAGATTTCTTCTCCCGCCACGGGATGGCGATTACGCACGATGACGTGGCCTTGTGCTACCTGCCGCTGTCGCACATCTTCGAGCGGGGCTCCTGCGAGCTCCTCGCCATCTGCCAGGGGGCGTGCATCGCCTATGCGGACAAGCCGGCCACGCTGCTCAAGGACATGCAGAGATACAATCCCACCTGGATGAACTGCGTTCCCCGCCTGTACGAAAAGATCTACCTCACCTTCCAGGAAAAGATGTCCGCAGACCCGGTGAAGAAAAGGCTCTTCGACCTCGCGTTCCACGTCGGCCGGAAGGCCCTCGACTACCGCAGGGATCACCGGGGGACCTACAACATGTCCCCTGACTACGACCTCGAGGCAAGGCTCCCGTTTTTCCTCAAGGTCCAGTACAAGCTTGCTGACAGGCTCTTCTCGCAGGTGCGCGCCCTCTTCGGCAAGCGCTTCCGGTTCGCCTTCTCGGCGAGCGCAGGCATTGCACCCGACCTGCTGAGGTTCTTCTATACGTTGGGGATCGCTGTGGTGGAGGGCTACGGATCGACCGAGAGCGCGAGCGCCTGCCTCCTGAATCCGCTTCGTGCATGCAAGCCGGGCTACGTGGGAATCGAGGCGAACTCATCGTATGCCCGCGTGGCCGAGGACGGTGAGCTCGAGATAAACGGCGCCGGGATCTTCAGCGAATACCTCAATCTTCCGGAGGACACGTTGGAATCGTTCACCGAAGACGGATGGTTCAAGACCGGCGATATCGTAGAGGAGGACGGCTACGGCTATTACCGGATCGTGGACAGGAAAAAGGCCATCATCTGCACCTCCATCGGCAAGAACATCGCCCCGGCAAAGCTCGAAGGACTCTTCGCCCTCTCCCACATCGTCGAGCAGGTCTTCCTCATCGGCGACGAGCGCAACTACATCTCGGCGCTCATCGTGCCGAACTTCGAGTACTTCATCGATCTCTTCGAGAGGGAGAACATCCCCTACGACAAGGGTGCGCTGCGCTACTCCGAGACGGGCGGCATACGCATCTGCACGGAGGCGGGACATGACTTCGTGAGCCATCCCAGGCTCAGAGAGCTCATCGAGAAGGATGTGGCCTCAGTCAATGCGCGGCTGGAAGACTTCGAGCAGATAAAGAGATACACGATCGTCCGAAGGCGCTTCACGGAAGAAAACGGCCAGCTCACCCCGACCCAGAAGACCAAGAAAAAAGCCATCATCAAAGAGTATGCAGATATAATCGAAGGCATGTACTGAAAGTTCGGCACTCTCCAGCATCGCATCCTTCCTCATCCACCCGGTCATGGGAACGAGCGGTGACCTCGAAGAGATCATGAACCGCTCCACGATCCTGCTCGAGGAAGAGAGACGGCTGTAGCGAGACGGGGAGCAGTATCCCCTGACAATTCAGCTCCCGAGGATATGATCGAGCCTTCGGGATACCCAGTTGGCCTCCCGGTCGAATCCCGAGTTCCTGAAGAAGTAGAAGAGCTTCTGGTAGTGCTGCACGACGTCGAACCCGGCTGCGTACTGGAGCTTGCGGAGGCATACCGGGCAGAGGTGCATGGGCCGGGCATCGCTTTCGGCAAGATGGTTGGAGCCGTTCATGAGACAGTGAAAGTAGATGCAGTGGTGTAACGAGAACATATGGGAGGTTTCGTGCACGAGGACCTTGCAGCTCCTCGCACAGATGAGCCGGCTGAAGTCTTCGCTCCGTGCATGGCCGAAGAAGGCAGGATCGTACCTCGCAAAGCTGAAGACCCCGACGCCTGCATCCAGGGATGCCTGGCCGAACACGAAGTTCCAGTCCTCGCCGGGATAGAGGTCTTCCATGGTGATGCCGAGCACGCAGAATGCGTCTGCGGGGAAACGCCTTTTCAGGAAAGAGAGGACGTCTGAGGTGAGGATCTGGAAGTTTCCGGTAACCGGATTGGTCCGGGTGGTGAGGCCGGGATGCTCTGCCTTGACCGGCTTCGTGACGCGCACCTCCATCACGAAGTACGCCTCTGCGCATTCCCTGAGCAGGCCGAGCGGCGGGCCTGCCTCCGGAGGGAACTCGCCCAGCGGCGTGAGATAGATCACCCGGCGGCGGTTGTCCGGGAGCCTGGGGCGGGAGTTCACATAGTCGTCGAATCCCTGGCCCGGCTCATGCTGGACGCTGAGCCAGTCCCCGGGGTGGGGGACAGGGATGGGGTCGAAATCGTCGTTCGGCGTGAGCGTCCGCTGCATCGTCACCGAGAGCCCCGAGGTGCTCCCGATGGCCCTCATGATCTCCTTGTGATCCGGTGCGTGAAAAGCCATATAGTTCTATATGGCATAAGATCATGAAGTGACAAACCACAAAAATTCCCGAGCAGACATTTTTGCCGGCTGGATGATTTTCGTCATCCGTGGTAAACGGCAGGCGCATATCACGATCATGAAAGAGGAATCCTGCTGATGGAAGATTATCTGATCAAGGTCATGAGCAACGAGAAAGACATCATCGGGGCTGCGTGCGTAACAACGAACCTCGTGAACGAGGCGCACAGGATGCACG
>Ga0116184_10003322_pt1 | contig 13283 bp, 8 predicted proteins | sample AD_JPNNA5_MetaG_FD_89886 | JGI IMG/M metagenome (GOLD analysis project Ga0116184, IMG submission 89886) | Active sludge microbial communities of municipal wastewater-treating anaerobic digesters from Japan - AD_JPNNA5_MetaG | ecosystem: Engineered > Bioreactor > Anaerobic > Digestate | place... | reverse complement strand
CCCGGGGAAGCGCTTCGATATGTGATGTGCATCCAGCGCCGGCGGGGCATGGCCCCCGTCGGCAGCGGCCGAGCCGCCGGCTGTCGGCAATCCGGGTGCGGTGGTCAACGCGTGTGGCTCTCCATCGGGTACTGCGCGGCACAGGATAGCAGACCGGCAACCGGAGGCCAAGGAGCGGCGCCATGCCATGGCCCATCGCCCACCCGCGTCGACGGCCGGCTGCCCCGGCCCACACGAATCCCCGGCCCTACTGCAACTCCGGCATGGCGATGGCCTCGCCGGCCAGCTGGCGTCGCTGGTCCTCGACGGCGTAGGTGCCGTAGAACAGGGCGTTCGCGTCGACCCAGATGGCGAGCCGCTCCCAGTCGTCGGGTGGCAACGTCACCCCGTAGTGTCCCTCATCCAGCATCCGCATGAGCCGGCTGCCGCGCGCGCCATAGCTCCCCCCCACAGCCGTCGTGTGCACCGGGTTCCATCCCCCGTAACGTGGGACCAGGGCCGCTCGGGCGTTCTCCGCATTGGTCCCGTCGGCGTAGAAGCTCGTCGTGCCCCCCGTCAGAGCCATGTAGGAAGCCGAGAAAGCACCAGAGGGCGTTCCGCTCAGATCGACGGCCGTCTGACCGCCGCCCGCGGGATGGCATCCCACACAGTGGCGGTCGAGCACCGGCTGAACGAGCCGGGCGAAGGAAAACGGGGCCGTTCCATCGGGCCCGGGCCGGATCGCTGAGGGCCCTCGCCGCGCCGCCCGCGGCATGGGCGCCGGGGGCGATGTCGTCCGCGCCTCGTGGCAGCCGACGCACGACAGGGTCTCTCCGGGCTGCAGGTACGCCGCGCTCCGCATGGTCTGCAGTGCCATACCGCGCTCATCGAGCGCCTGGAACAGCAATGGCTTCCTCGCCGGCGCCTCGAAGTACGCCGAGCCGTCCGGCTCCACCGGCACCGTGCCCAGCACGGCCTTGGTGGGCTCCTGACCGGCCAAGCCCACCGGTGGCGCGTCGGCCACCGGCGTCGCCTTGGGCAGGATCTGAACAATCCGCAGGGCCTTCACGGCTCCCGCGCTGACCCCAGTCAGCCCACGGTAGACATCGAGCACCAGGTACTGCCCCGTGGGAGCGGGTTCAGTGCCCAATGGGAACCGGTCGGGCAGCACCGGCGGCCGCGGCCTGGCCCTCAAGGGGATCGGGTTGGTGCTGCCGATGGCCGGATCCCGGTACAACAGCTCGCGGTTGCCCCATCGGTCGACCAGATACAGCCCCAGCGCGGCCGGATCATTCGGCGACGGCTCGGGGATGAGCGGCCTCGGGCTGTAGCTGGCCAGGTAGAAATCCTCCGACAGCGGCCACGGCGTGGCGTAGTAGGAGGACGGCCAGCCCTCGGCCTCGGGGAAACACACATCGGGTGTGACCCGCTCAACGGCGTCCAGGCCGTCCACCGCGCGGGCGGGATCAATCAGGATCAGCGACCCGGCCGTGATCGAGTGGTGCGCCGAAGCCGTGCACAGGATCTTCCGCGAGCCCGGAACCGCCTTCCCCTCGAACGAGCAGTGCGGGTTCTGCGTGTGGTTGCCCCACAGGGCCACCGGATTCGTGCCATCGGGGTGGGTTCGCCAGAGGTTCTGGTGGAGCACCGCGTGACGGTCTACGTAATCCCACCGGGCATAGGCCAGCGATCCGTCGGCCAGCACCTCAGGGAACCACTCGTTGGTCTCGTGGACCGAGAGACCGCGAAGGTTGCTGCCATCGGGGCTCATCCGGTGCAAGGTGTAGACATGCCAGCGCTCACCAAACTGCGCGCCAAAGCACCGGGCATAGCCTCGGCGCCGCGTCGAGCAGAACACGATATCGCCGTTGGGCAGGTAGATGGGCATCAGGTCGTCATAGGGGCCCGAAGTGAGCTGCCGCACCGTCCCGCGGTCCAAATCGGCCTCGAACAGGTGAAACCAGCTGTCGGGCTCAACACACGACGACCACGAGAACAGCACCCGCTGGCCGTCATACGACAGGTGGGGCGCGAAGACACTCCCACTCGAGAAGCTCGGATCGAGCACCGCCCGGGTTCGCAGCGATCGGCCCGGCTGCTCGAGGACGAACAGCCCGCCTCCGGGACGTGCCCGCCAGCCGAAGTACTGCATCACGAGATGGCTGTACTCGGACGGGACGCGCTGGGCGAACAGCAGCTCGCGCGACCCGAGCAGCGGGTTCGATAGCGCGATGTGCCGCTTCAGCCAACGCACGCGGAAGTAGAGAGAACGCGCCTCCTCCGCCCCAGCCGAATCGCGCCGGGCCTCGGCGGCCAGGCGGCGAAGCTCGGACTCCTCGGCGGACAGACTCGCCGGCCCTCCCGCCGTCCGGAGCTCGCGAATGAGTCGCTCGGCCAGGGCCATGTGGCGCAGTGCGGCCGCCTTCCATGGCGCGGACGCACCCGTGAGATGGTCGGCAGTGATCCAGTCGTCCTCGACCATCGCCCACAAGTCGAGCTCGGGCCGCCTCTGCCATGCCGCCCCGGCGTCGCCCTCGGCCGCGCATCCTACGGGGGCTTCCGCCGACAGCCGCAGGCCACGCTCGGCGACCACGGCGAACCGGCACGGCTCGCCGGCGGGCACCCCCGCAACCTCGAAGCTCGTCCCGACCACCCGGGCGGCCACGTCGCCATGGCGGATCACGATATACGCATCCGCGGGACCCGCGGCGGCCCACGACAGGATGACCGAGCCGCCAGCTCTGCGAGCGACGAGCCCGACTGGAGCCACCGGTGGCGCGGCCTCGACCCCGGACCGCGTGGGCGCGTAGCGGAACACCCGTGTCTGCCCCGGAGCCAGCGCGATGGTCAGACCGGCGGACATGAGTTGGGCGCCGTCCAGGCACGCCCGGCCCGTCCCGCCATCCTCGGTCACGAGGTACGTGGCGCCGGGCAGGAGCCCGCGCAGCGCCACGCCGGTCCGCGGCTCGCCGCCGAGCCCGCGAGAGACGGCCAGCAGGCCGCCCTCACCGTCCGCTGCCCGCCACTGCAACGCCGACCGGTCCTCCGGCGGTACCCCGGGGAACAGGTCCTCCCCCGAGGCGGGGTCACACCCAGCGGGCGCCGGAGGCGGCAAGCGCCGCTCCATCTCGTAGCTCCACACCGGATCGCCCGAGTCGAAGCCCTCCGAGGCGCGGTAGGTCCGGCCATCGGCGTAGGTCACCACGGGATCCCAACCGGTGGTGTCGCAGGTGATGGTGGCCCGCTTGCCGACGACGAAGCACAGGCGCTGGCCCTGCTCCAGGTCCACGCTCAGGTCGTGCTCGAAGCCCCGGGAGTCCGCAGCCTCGAGGACGCAACTCCAGACGGTGCGACCGGTCCGGATGGCGGCCCAGACGCCATCGCCCCCCTCCGTATGGAGCTTGAACACGCGTCCCGTGACCCGCACCGTGCCCGCGCGGGGCGCCGTGAAGACCCGAACACTCGCCGCTTGCTCTCCGCTATGGTGCCAGTGACGCCCGACCCGGGTCCAGTCGGGTCCCGAGTAGAAGGTGGAGCCATACCACTCCTCACTGGATCTGGTCAGCTTGGTATACTCATATGACCAATCAGCTATCGGACTGGCGATGAGAGCCGCGGCCGTCAGGGCGAGAACAGCCATTGGCGCGCCTCCTCCAGGCAGCCGCCCGGCTGGTGCTCGGTTTGTCTCGGGCGGGGCCTTCCGGCCCTCGTCGAGCAGGTCCGTGGGGGGCCGGGCGGAACAACCATGGTACCACCAATCATCACCGTCGGGTGCCCCTCGGGGCCCGACTGGAGAGGACGAGTCATCCGATGGCCCTAGAGCCGCTCGAGATTGGCGTGTTCATCAGCGTGGAGCCGGACCCGGTGGCCCAGTTCGCCAAGGTCCGCGACTTCGGGCTGCGGTCGTGTTTCATCGCTGGCCTGCCCGAGCCCTGGGGGACGAGCAAGGCAGACGAGTTCATTCAGGCCCGTGATTCACAAGGTATCACGGTGACGTCGATGTTCTCGATGTACCCGGACCAGGTGTGGGATGATATCGACCTGGGCAAGCGGGTGAACGGCCTGGTGCCCGAGGACCGCCGGGCTAACTGCATCGCCATCAACAAGCGCGACGCCGACGCGGCGGCGCGGGTGGGCATCCCGCGGGTGGTCTCGCATATCGGGTTCGTGCCCGAGGACGACCGGCGAACCCACGATGCCGTCCGCGACGCGGTCCGCGAGGTGTGCGACTACATGGGCGAGCGTAGCCTGGTGTTCGCCCTCGAGACCGGGCAGGAGAAGCCCGAGGTGCTCCGCGACTTCATCGAGCAGGTCAACCGGCCGAACCTGCGGGTGAACTTCGACATGGCCAATCTGATCCTCTACGGCTCGGGTTGGCCTCTGCCCGCACTGGACGTGCTGATGGATTACGTCGACGGCACCCACTGCAAGGATGGCACGTGGCCGACCGAGCCGGGCAGGCTGGGCAAGGAACAGCCTCTCGGAAAGGGCCAGGTGAACGTGGAGGCCGTGATCCAGCGGCTGTACGATGGCGGGTACCGCGGCCCGCTGGACATCGAGCGCGAGATCGAGGGCGAGCAGCAGCGCCTCGACATCATGGAGGCCATTGAGCTACTTCGGGGTATTCGGGCCGGTCTCGGTCTATAGGGGCGCCGGGTGGTTGGGGCAACTCGCCAGTCCATGGGTTCGGAGCGTGCGGGGGGTAGGCATGGCCGCCCCCCGCTTGCGTTGCCGTGGGGCCTATTGGTGGTTATTGGCTTCAGTTTGGCGTCCGGGGCCTGGGCCCAGGACGAGGGGGCGGTGGCGCGGCGGGCGCGGCGGACGGATCCACGGTCGGCGGGGTCGCCGTTGGCCGACGTCCACGCTCTCCTGACGAACGCGTGGCGGCTCGACCTGGCGGGCAACTGCCTGTCGGTGATGCCCCGGCGCCCGCGCCCGGGCTTCGTGGGCAGCGTGGGCTACATCCATCCTGTGGACTGGCCCGGGCTGTTTGAGGTGGAGGTCACCTGTGCGGGTGCCCCGGTTCAGTGGGAGCCGGCATCGCATACGTGGGGACCGGCGGGGATGCGTGCCGAGTATGCGGGCGGCGGCCTCGCGCTACGCGAGGCCAAGACCATCACGCGGCACGATGTGGCAGCATGCCAGCTGATCGTGACCCGAACCGCCGCGGAGTCCGCCGGGATCGAGGTGTGGATTCGCCCGCTGCTTCCCGGCGCGGAGGATCTGAGGGCCGAGGGCGATACCCTGTTTGGGACGGTGGCCGTCCATCTCCGGCCCAGCGGCCTGTCGCCCATGGACTTCGTCAAGCACTGGGCGCTTCGGTGCCCCGGAGCGGAGGCATTGGCCGAGCCCGCGGGGGTCCGACGGAGCGCCACGTTGGGCCCGGGGGAGAGCCTGACACTCACGGTGGCCCTTGCGCTCCGCGATGAGCCGGGAGCGTGCCTGATCCCGATCGGCTCGATGGTGGGTCTGAGCGACCCGGTGGCGGCCAACGCCGAGCGGGAGAACGCCTGGTACGCCGATCGGGTGCCGCCCTTCGCATGCAGCGACCCGCTGATCACGCGCTTGTACTACTACCGATGGTACCTGGCACGGCGGAACACGGTCGACGCCCGGGCGGGCTTCGCCGGGCATCCCTACGACCGCCCCTGCGTGTTCGAGAGCCGAAGCGGCCGGGCGTCCGCCCGTCTCTCGCCTCATGCCCTGGCGCAACAGCTCGTGGATCTTTCATGGATGCGAGTCCCCGATGTCGCGCAGGACCTGGCGTGGGTCGTTCTGCGGCAGGGCCAGGTGCTCGCCGAGGCGTCGGGCGGGCGCACGCCGGATCCACCCGACTGGACGCCCATGGCCCTGTGGCGTCTCATGCTCGTCCACCCCGATCCAGCCCTGCTCGCCGCGGCCTATCCCGAGGCATGCCGGCTGGTGCGCGGCTGGGCTTCAGAGAGCCACGACGTCGACCGCGACGGGCGTCCCGAGGTTCGCGGGAGCTTCGCGATGGGCCTCGAGTACCTACCCAGCTTCTTCTACTTCACGCAGCCCCGGTGGGACCATACGCAGGGCGAGGAGTTCGGACGGGCCGCCGGGCTGGAGCGGCCCGACACGCAGGGCGACTTCTACCTCAGCGCCATGGCATGTGCCGCGATGGCGGTGGCCCTGGGGCGGGAAGCCGAGGCGCGGGAGTGGCAGAGCCTTGCGGATCGGGCCAAGTCCGCGGCGCTGGAGGTCATGTGGGACGCCGGGATTGGGTTCTTCTGCCCGGTGGAGCCGCGGACCCATGAACGGGCTCCGGTCAAGGAAGCCACGGGGTTTGTGCCCTTCATCGCCGGGCTGGCGGGGCCGGAGCATGTCGTGGCCACGGCGGCGCTTTCCGACCCCAACCAGTTCGGTACGCCATTCCCCGTGCCATCGGTATCGATGGACTGCGAGGCGTTCTCGCCCAGCGATACATGGGTCGCCGGACCGAATGCCTCGCCCCAGAGGCCGCACATGTACCGCCGCGCTCACAACGGTCCGAGCTGGCCGCAGCTCACGTCCCTGGTGGCCGACGCGGCGGCCTGCGCGTGCCCGCTAGCTCCCGGTCACGACACACCGCGAATGGCCTTCGCCGAGCTGTTCCGCAAGTACACCCGGATGCACTTCCGGGGTGATGACCCGCCGACTCCCTGTGTGGTCGACGAGTACCACCCGCTGACGGGCGAGTGGCTGGGCGACTCGATGGACTGTTTCGCCTCGCACTACATCGATCTCGTCGTCCGGCATGTGGCGGGTCTGCAGCCCCGTGCCGACGGCGTTCTGGAGATATGGCCCATCGACATCGGTCTGCAGGCGTTCTCGCTGCAGGATGTGCCCTACCAGGGCCATGTGATCAGCATCATGTGGGAGCGGGGCGGCCCGGGGCTGATCGTGACCATGGATGGCAAGGCCGTGGCCCGGCAGCCGGGTCTCTCGCCCCCCATAACGGTGCAGATGCGGTGAGGTGAGCGAGGCCAGGACATGGGGCTGTACGAGCAGGATGCGCAGCGGGGGCTGAGGGAGCCGGGTATTGGGAGGTTGGCGCGGGTCGCCATCGTCGAGAACGGCGATCCCATGGTGCGACTCGACTCGGAGCGCCTGGGCCGGCGCGTGTTCATCCAGGCGAAGCTGCCCTGGGTGCGAGTGGCCGTGGCGGACATGCTCACACAGGCCCTTGCGTCTCTTCCTGAGCCGCTCACGCTCCGAATCTCGACCGCCTACCGGACCCTGCAGATGCAACGCCGGGGCTATGAGCGCTATATGCGGCAACTGGCGCGGGAGCACCCGGAGTGGCCCCGGGCCATCCTGGTGCGCCAGTCCAACCGGTTCTTCCATCCCGTGACCTCAAAGGCTCCCCCCGGGCACTGCACGGGCGGGGCGGTGGACGTGGCCCTGGTCCGTTCCCGCACGGGGACGCTGCTGGACCACACGTCCACCACCGTCAGTGTGCCGAACTCGTGGCCCACATTCTGCCCCGTGCTGACTGACACCGCGCGAGCCAACCGTGCGGTGCTCTATGAGGCCATGCGTGCGGCGGGGTTCTCGAACTGCTTCGACGAGTGGTGGCACTGGTCGTACGGCGACTCCGGTTGGGCAGCTCGCTTGGGGCACCGCCATGCGGTGTACGGACTCGTGACCGAGTACCCGCCGGAAATGGAGGAAGAGATCCTGCGCAAGCGGCCCTCCGGCATCCGCCGTCGGGACATCCGTCCCAGTCTTGAGGGCAACCGGTAGATCGCCGATGGCGGACGTGGCGTGAGGGCCGTCTGGCTCAGCCCGCGCGCCGGAGTGCCACGGCCACGCCGAAGCGGCGGAGGACATCGATGGCAAACAGTGCCAGCATCCCGATGGCCAGGGCCACTGGCAACGTATAGCGGACGGTTCGGGCCAGCCACTGGAACCGGGGCGGGCCACCGGTCATCTCGAGCACTTGCGCGTACTTGGCCCGGGCGAAGCGCGTCCAGCGGTCGATCTCGACGTTCTTCGCGTCCGCCTTCTTCCACACATCGGTGGCCAGGCGGGTGGCTTCGTCCTCGGTCACCGGCATGGCGCACATTCGCTCCAGGACGTCCGGCGGCATGCCGGCCCGTCGGCACGCCGCCCACGCCGCCTGGAGTTCGTCGTGGGCGTCGATCACCAGGGCGCCAATGAGGTCGTTGACCAGAGCCCATCTCAATCCGCCTCGCTTGGGGTCGTAGCGGAGAGAGGAAGGGAGCGTGAAGGGATTTACCTTGGTGAGGGTCTTCGGGCCCACCTTCTCGTAGACATCGGGCCGGACGCTCATCCTGCCCAGAGCGAACCGCTCGGGGCCACCCGGCGTGCCGGGCTCGAGCAGGAGGAGCATCTGCCCTTCGGTCGACATCACATAGTCGATGAACCGTTCAGCCACCCGCCGGTTGGGCGCCCCTTTGAGGATGCCGATGCCGTCCGGGTTCACGACCGTCTGGCCGGTGGGCATCACGAACTCCATGACATCGGAGCCACTCTCGGCGACCTGTGCCAGAGCGTACTGATCGATGGCCATGCCGACCGCTGCTTCGCCCAGGGCGACATCCTTGGGGGTCTGTGAGGAGGAGTTCGGGAAGGCCCGAATGTTGGCTCCGAGCCGGTGGATGACCTGGAAGCCCTTGTCCCACCCGTAGGCTTGGAGGATGATCTCGTACATCATGTGGATGCTGCCGCTGGACCGCGGGTCGGCCGAACCGACCCATCCGGCGAGCTCAGGCCGTCCCAGGTCCTCCCAGGTTCTGGGCGTCGGGAGCCCCATCTGGCGGAGCACCCGATGGTTCACCAGGATGCCGAAGCCTGACAGCGCCTGGCCGTACCAGAGCAGATCCGCATCGTACATGGGAACGCCGCAGTAGGTCGGCGGCATGGCGGCCAGCACGGCGGGATCGATGCGGTATGGCACGTACAGGCCCTCTTTGGCGAACTCGATGTGCGGATCGATCCCTCCGCCCCAGAACAGATCGATGCCGATGCTATCCTTGCCGCCGGCGAACTCGGAACGGATGAACTTGACGTCATCGGATGTGCCGCCCTGGTCGAGCCACTCGACCGTGACCTTCTCGCCGTAGCGGGCCTCGTACCAGGCCTCGAATGCCCGGCCGTACTCGTACCGGATTCCCTCCCAGTGCGGCGTGATAATGATGACCTTGGCCGCATCCGCCGCGGGGCCACCCGCCAGGGCAGCCACGAGAGCGAACGGCACGAGCCCGCGTGCCATCGGGTACCTCCTGATCCGGCGCGCACGGCGCCGCAACATATCGCTGCCATGGGTGCGGTCATTCGCGCCCGAACGGACGGAGCCTGCCTCGACACCATCAGGGGCTCAGCAGTATTATCGAATCTTTGCGGCGATTGGCTCCGGAGGCCGCCACAGGCGTCGCGGATGACGGGGCTCTGCATGTTGTACCGGGTGAGGGATCGGTTGTGAAGATCGGCATCATCGGCCCCGAGGGTTCGGGGAAGTCCACGGTATTCGCGTGTCTGACCGGCCTGGGGGTGCCGGCGGCCACCCGGAGCCCGAGCCTCGGGGTCGTGCGCGTCCCCGACAACCGGCTCGAGGTCCTCAGCGCCATGTACCAGCCCAAGAAGACGACGCCAGCAGAGATCACCTTCGTCGATCTGGGGTCGGCCGGTCGCCACGAACGCCTGTCGGCGATTACCGGCTGCCTGGCCGACGCGGATGCGCTGGCCATCGTGGTGGGAGGCCTGTCGCCTGACTCACCCGGCGTGGCGCTCGAGCGCTTCATGCTGGACCTGATTCTGGCGGACCTTTCGGTGGTCGAAAACCGGCTCGAGCGGCTCGAAAAGGACTGGCAGCGAGGCCGCAAAGAGGCTGCAGAGGAGCGCGACCTCATGGGGCGTCTGCAAGCCGCCCTGTCCGAGGGACGTCGCATCGCCGAGGTGCCGCTGGACGAGGCCGATGAAGCACGGTTACGTGGATTCCAGTTGACCACACGCAAGCCCACCGTGGTGCTGGCCAATGTGAGCGAACAGGACCTGGGGAACGGTGTGGCGCAGTCCGTCGCGGCCATTGCCGAGCCCCGGGCCCTGCGGACCTTCGAGTTGTGTGCTCCACTGGAGGCCGAGATCGCCGAGCTGGCCCACGACGAACGGGCCGCCTTCCTGGCCGACTACGGCCTCGAGTGCGCGGCCACCGACCGGTTCATCCGGGCGGCCTATGAGATGCTCGACCTGATCTCGTTCTTCACCGTGGGGCCGGACGAGGTGCGGGCCTGGAGCGTCCGACGCGGGACCCTGGCCCCCAGGGCCGCCGGGAGGATTCACAGCGACATCGAGCGGGGGTTCATCCGGGCCGAGGTGGTCGCGTATGAGCACCTCTCGACCGCCGGATCGATGGCAGCGTGCCGTGCCCAGGGCCAGGTTCGGCTCGAGGGCCGCGAGTACGAAGTCCGCGACGGCGACGTGATCGAGTTCCGGTTCAGCGTGTGACGGCCCAGCAGGGGGCCGCGCCAGTGATGTGGAAGTGGCCGAACGTGGAGAACGGCCGGGTGTGGACGCGTTGCCAGAGAGAGGTGGTCGCGGGTGAAGCTGGCCATCTGCAACGAGATGTTCGAGAAGAGGCCATTGGGTGAGGTCATCGACTTCGTCGCCCAACTCGGATATGACGGGATCGAGTTGGCGCCCTTCACCCTGGCCGGCCATGCCGATGACGTGCTACCCGCCACGCGGGCACAGATTCGAAAGCATGCCAGCGATGCCGGGATCAGCGTCGTCGGCCTGCACTGGCTTCTGGTGACGCCGGCCGGCCTTCACATCGCAGCGCGCGACCCCCAGGTGCGGAAGCAGACAATCAAGTACCTCAAGTCGCTCGCGACCCTCTGCGCCGACCTGGGCGGCAAGATCATGGTGTTCGGGTCTCCCAAGCAGCGAAACGTGCCTGAAGGCGAGTCGTACGACGAGAACTGGCTTCTGGCCGTAGACACCATCCGACAGGCCGGGCAGTTCTGCCAGGGGCTGGGCGTTGTCATTGCGATGGAGCCGCTGAGAAGTGACCTGACGAACTTCCTTCAGACCGCGGCCGAGTGTCGCCGTTTCGTCGATGAGGTTGCCCTGCCGAGTGTGCGTATGACACTCGACTGCTACAGCATGGCGCCCATGGAGGAGTCCATTCCGGCTGCCCTACGGGCCCAGGCCGACGTGGTCAGCCACGTTCACCTCAACGACGACACGGGGCGCGAGCCCGGCACGGGTTCGGTGGACTTCGTGGCCGTGGGTCAGGCGCTGCGAGACATCGGCTACCAGGGCTACGCTTCGATCGAGGTGTTCGAGTTCAAACCCGACGCCGAGACGATCGCCACGCGCGGGCTTGCGCATATTCGGCAGGCGTTCGGACTGTAGCGGGCTGGCGCGGTGCTGAACGGCGGGGCATAATAGCGCGTTGAGCACGCATGCCGAGCGCGACCGCGCCTCGCACCAAGATCACTGGAGGGTGACACTTTGCATAAGAAGGACTCCATGACTCGCCGGGACTTCCTGGGCAAGACGGCCACGGTGGCCGCGGGCGTCAGCGCCTTCGCGCTCGCGTCGCCGCGGGCCCTGGGCGCCAATGAGCGCATCCGCGTGGGCATGCTCGGCCCGGGTGGTCGAGGCCGTTACCTGATGGACCGCGTCAACCAGATCGACAATGTCGAGTTCGTTGCCGTGGCCGACATCTTCGAGGGATGGAAGAACCTGGGGCTCGAGATTGCCCGCCGCAAGAACCCGCGCGCCAAGGGCTATGACCTGCTCGAGAGGATGCTCGAAGACAAGGACGTCGATGCGGTGGTGGCGGCCACACCCGAGCATACGCACGTCGACCACATCATCAACACCATCAAATCCGGCCGCGACATCTACTGCGAGAAGCCCATGAACCACACATGGGAAGAGGGCATCCGGGTCATCGAGGCCAACAAGAAGGCCAAGAGGATCATCCAGATCGGCACCCAGCGCCGCAGTGTGGACCTTTACTACCAGGCTCGTGAACTGGTCCAGTCGGGCGCCATCGGCCGGATCACCGCGGTCCGCGGCCGCTGGCACCGCAACAGCAAGGACAACGACCCGCAGTGGCGTTACGCGATTCCGCCCGATGCCAGCGAGAAGAACATCAACTGGCCCGTGTTCCTGGGCAAGGCGCCCAAGGTGCCCTTCAGCCTCAATCGCTACTTCCAGTGGCGCTGCTATTGGGACTATTCCAACGGCCCGGCGGGGGATCTGATGGTCCATCAGTTGGACGCGATCAACCTCGTGATGGGCGGGCAGATGCCGAAGTCCGCCATGGGCCTGGGCGACATCTACCGTTTCCATGAGCTCGGCCGGACCACGCCGGACACGTGGTCATCCATCCTCGAGTATCCTGGTGGCAGCCCCTGGGCACCGGATGGCTACCTGGTCCAGTACAGTTGCGTCTTCAGCAACCAGCAGGACCAGTATGGCGAGATCTTTTACGGAACCGATGGCACCATCGACATGAATGACCGCGTGCTCCGCCTGATCCCGGAGCCCGAGGGTGTCGCCATGAAGAAGGTCGAGGCCAAGGAGTTCCAGACCCAGGTCCCCGACCACGGTAAGGCGCACCTCGAGAACTTCTTCGACTGCTGCCGCACCCGGAAGCAGCCGAACTGCGATGAGTACCAGGGCCACTACGCTGCCTCGGCGGCCCACATGGCGGTGCTCTGCCACTTCTCCGGTGAGCGCACCCTGTGGGATGACAAGAAGCAGCGGGTCGAGTAGGCGGCCCCGGCCAACCGAGTGCTGGACTTCGGGGGCAGCCGCGCGTGCGCCGGCTGCCCCCTGTCATTCGGGAGTGGGGGGGTGAGTGCCATCGAGATGGAGTCGTGGGGCGGCATCGCCAAGGCCCTGGTCTCGCTCGTCGCCGTGGTGAACCCCCTGGGCTCAATCCCCGTGTTCCTCAGCGTCACCGCCGAGCGGACTCCCGACGAGCGCCGGCGCATGGCGCGCATCACCGCCATCTCCGTCGGCATCACGCTCATCGTGTCGGCCCTGGTCGGCGAACAGGTGCTGCGCATGCTCGGCATCACGCTGCCGGCCTTCCGTGTGGCAGCCGGTGTCCTCGTGTTGCTCATGTCTCTCCACATGGTGCAGGCGAGCCCCAGCCGGACCCAGCACACTCCCGAAGAGGCGGCCGAGGCTGAGGACCGGGAGGGCGCGGCCATCGTCCCACTGGCCATACCGCTGCTTTCGGGTCCCGGCTCGATGAGCACGGTGGTGCTCTACTCGCAGGGCTGCCGGCGGTGGCAGGAGATGGCGGTTCTGGTCGCGCT
>Ga0116184_10003318_pt1 | contig 13286 bp, 9 predicted proteins | sample AD_JPNNA5_MetaG_FD_89886 | JGI IMG/M metagenome (GOLD analysis project Ga0116184, IMG submission 89886) | Active sludge microbial communities of municipal wastewater-treating anaerobic digesters from Japan - AD_JPNNA5_MetaG | ecosystem: Engineered > Bioreactor > Anaerobic > Digestate | place... | reverse complement strand
GCATGCGAAGGTCCGAGACCACCACGGCATAGGGACCGGACGCGGCCAGGGCCTTCAGCCCCGCCGCTCCGCCCTCCGCCGTGTCCAGCGCGAACTCGCGGCGCAGCTGCCGCTGGAACGCGGCCAGCACGTTGGGTTCGTCATCAACGCAGAGAACCTTTGGATTCACCGGATCTCCCCCCTGGTATGCCGGCTGCGGCAGGGGCCCCGCACCCATCGCGGAGGCGGGCCCCCAGCTGGTGGAGGCGCTCCCCGGTGGCCTCAAACGCGTCCACGAGCACTGGGTCGAGCTGCTGGCCAGCCGCAGTGACGATGAGCTCGACCGCGCGGCCGTGCTCAAGGGCGGACCGGTAAGGCCGATCGGAGGTCAGCGCGTCATACATATCGGCAACGGCAACGATGCGCGCGAAGAGAGGTATGGCTTCTCCGGTCAAGCCGCGAGGGTAGCCCTGCCCGTTCCACCACTCGTGGTGGGCCTCTGCGATGTCGATCCCGGCGCGCACCAGTGCGTTTCCAGGATGCTGTCGGTCCACGGCACGGAGGGTCTCGGCGCCGAGCGTGGTATGGGTGCGCATCACGGCCCACTCGTCCTCGGCGAGCGGGCCGGGCTTGAGGAGGATCCGGTCGGGGATCCCCACCTTGCCGATGTCGTGCAGTGCGCTGGCGGCGCACAGCACGTCGAGGGCGGCGCCGTCAATCTGATAGCCGTCCCGGGAGCAGGCCTGCAGCCGCTCGCCAAGGACCCGGCAGCAGGTACCGATCCGTTCCAGATGATGGCCGGTGCCCGGGTCGCGCGACTCGGCGAGTCGGGACATGGCGACGATGACCGCCAGTTGAGCCGCCGCGATCTGGTCCACTTGCTCCCGTACCCGAGCCTCCAGGCGCGTGCGCAAGTCCCGTTCGCTTGTCACCAGGCGGTACTGCTCGAGGGCATCGCGCACGGCTCCTTCGAGCTGCCCAGCGGCGCATGGCTTGGTGAGGAAACGGAACACACGCCCATCGTTCACAGCGGACATTGCGCTCGCCAGGTCGGCATGTCCTGTCAGCATGATCCGGACCGTGTCGGGCACGCGCTCCGCCGCGCGGCTGAGGAGCTCGATGCCGCTCATGCCGGGCATGCGGTGATCAGTCACCATCACCGCGAAAGGGCCGCCGGAGACCAGGCGTTCCATGGCCTCGGCACCGCCGGTTGCGGTCTGAACCGAGCAGATGCCTCGCAGGCGCCGGCGGCAGGCAGCCAGCATGTTTGGATCGTCGTCGACACACAGGACGCGGTGGTTCATCGCGTGTCTCCTTCGACGAGGCCACGGAATTCCTCGATCAGGCAGTGCCATGTCTCGAGCACGCCCAGGGGCGCCACATACTTCTGGTCCAGCACACCCGGCCGGCATCGATCGGGGGGCGGCACTGCCTCATGGGCCACCACATCGGCTACGTGGACAACTGCGAGTGGCGACCAGGAGGGCGGGCCGCCTTCGGCAGGGCGGTGATGGTAGGCGACGGCCTCGACCACCGGGTCAGGCAGCCCCCACAGGCCCATGAGGTATGCACCGGCCTCGGCGTGCGTGGCTCCGAGCACCCGGGCCTCCGCGTCGCCAGCCGACAGCTGCTCTTTGGCGGCCAGAGCCATCGCCTCCTTGTAGGCAGCGCTGTCGGCGACGGCGAGGACCAAGCGCCCCACGTCGTGCAGCGAACCGGCCAGCATGGCATCGTCCACCAAGGGGCGGTCGGCCTGATGTATGGTACACACACGAGACGCCACCGCGCCCACCAGGATGCAGTGGTTCCAGAGCGCCTCCATGGGGAACCATTCCATGCGCCGCCGCCCTAGCTGTGAGAAGACACTGGCGGTCAGGACCAGGGCTCGGATGGTCTCGTTGCCGAGATAGCTGACGGCCATGGTCATGTTGGTGACCCGGCGCGGCAATCCGAAGAATGCCGAGTTCACGAGTTGCAGTATCTTCGCGGCCATCCCGACATCCTTGGAGACGACGTAGGCAACCTCCTTCGCTGAGGAACCGGGAGACTGGAGGACCTCGACGAGCTCGGTGTAGATCCTTGGCAGCGGAGGGAGGACATCGATGCGCCCCACGAGTGACAGCAGGTTGTCGGACCTCAGTAGCCTCCGCAGCGACTGGGCTCTGGCAATAGCGTCCCGTAGTGCCGACGGGTCACAAGGTTTCGAGAGGAACTGATGGGCCGGGCCGACGGTGCGCATCACGCTCTCGTCGTCCGACTGGCCAGAGAGGATGATGCGCGTTGTGCCTGGGAACTGGTCGCGTACGGCAGCCAGCACCTGCGCTCCGTCCATCCCCGGCATCCGCATGTCGCACACGATGACGTCGTAGGGCGACTCCCTCATGGCAGCCAGCGCGGCCGCGCCGCTGCTCGAGAAGTCCATGTCCCACTCATCGCGTTGAGGGCGCAGCATCCGGCGGAGACCCTGTAGCACGTTGGGTTCGTCATCGACGAACAGCACGCGCAGCTTCATCTCGCATCTCCGCCCTCCGCGCTCGGTGTCGCCAGAGGCAGACGGACGATGAAGGTCGTGCCCTGGCCCATGCATGTCTCGAAGAGCAGCTCTCCACCGTGTTTCTGGGTGATCGTCGAGTGGGCGAGCGACAGTCCCTGACCCGTACCCTTGCCGACCGCTTTGGTCGTGAAGAAAGGCTCGAAGATGCGGTCGCGGATCGCCTCGGGGATGCCTGGTCCCGAGTCGTCCACCCGGATCTCCGCCCAGTCTCCCGCTCGGTGTGTCGATACTCGTATCCGGCCGGGTCGAGGAGCGCCCTGCTCCTGGGCCTCGGCCACCGCGTGGGCCGCATTCACGATGAGGTTGAGCACAACTTGGTTGATATCGGCAGGGAAGCATGGTACGAGGGGAAGAGACCGGTCCAGCTCCGCATCAAGCTCGGCGACGTACTTCCACTCATTCCGGGCCACGGTGATGGTGCTCTCGACACATCGGTTCAGATCGATAGGCGTTCGCTCGTCGACGCCGGGGTGAGAGAAATCCTTCATGGCGCGGACGATCGTGGAGATGCGGTCGATGCCCTCGAGTGACTGTTTGATGGCGTTGGGGATCTCCTCACAGAGGTACTCGATGTCGGCAATCTCTCGTGCCGTCTCGATGTCTTGCACCAGCTCGGGATCTACGGGCGCGCCCGACTTGATCTGGGTGAGGAGAGTATCATAGCTTGTTATCAGCTCAATGAGCCCACATAGAGACTCCTGAAGGAAGCGAGTGTTGTCGCCGACATACTGAGCGGGTGTGTTGATCTCGTGGGCAATGCCCGCGGCGAGTTGTCCGATGGCCTCGAGCTTCTGGGCACGGCGCAGGCGCTGCTCCGCCTCTCTTCGCTCGCTGATGTCCCGCACCGTGGCTTGCAGCACAGTGCGCCCCCCGAGTTCGAAGGCCGAAAGGATGACTTCAGCCGCGAAGTCCTCGCCCGTCGTCCTGCGGTGTATCCACTCGAAACGGTGGTGCCCCTGCTCATATGCTGTCCTGATGTGCTCTCGTGCGACCTGCCAGGATGGCCGACCGTCCGGCTGTACCGGCGGCAACAGGTCAGTTGGACGCATCTGGACAAGCCGAGCCCGGTCCTCCACCGCGAACATGGCCAGCGTTCGAGGATTGCAGTCTATGAAGTGGTCCTCGCTGAGGAGCATGATGGCGTCGCTGGATCCCTCGTAGATGGCGCGGAGGCGAGCTTCGCTCTCACGCAAGGCCTCCAGAGCGCGTTCGCGCTCGGTGGTGTCCCGCATCACGGCCAGCACGATCGGGTCCTCGGCATCGAAGCGGTGCGAGAGGGTCAGTTCCACGGGCAGTTCGGTTCCGTCGGACCGCAGCGCCGGAAGCGAGACCGTGCGGCCAACTGCGCCGCACGGCTGACCGGTCGCGAAGTAGCTGGCCACCATGCTCCTGTGGTCACCACGGAATCGCTCGGGCATGATGACGTCCACGGGCTGCCCGAGCATTTGCTCGGCCTGCCAGCCCAGCATACGCTCCGCTGCCGGGTTGAAGATGCGTACCCGGCTCTGGGCGTCGATGGCCACCATGGCGTCAACGCTCGAGTTGACTACGGCCCGGAAGAGGACTTCGCTCCGCTCCAGGGCTTCCGCTGCCTCGCGGGAGGCGGTCACGTCGACGCCCATCTCAAGCACCCGAGGCGCGCCGCACTCGTCCTGGAATGGGTAGGCGTAGACCTGGTACCGTCGGCCGTCAGCGAGGGTCGTCTCGTGAAACCTGCCGGCGGCCAGGCCCTTGCCGACCTCTTGTAGAGGGCACTGCTCGCATCGTTGCGCTTGCGCTGCCAGCACTTCGTAGCACTTGCGTCCCTCAGTCGGGCCGAACGTGTCCCGGAACATGATATTGGTGAATGTAATACTATATTCGGCATCGAGGATGCACACCCACGCGGGGAATCCGTCGAGCACCGTCTCGAGGCGCAGCCGCTCACCTCGGAGCTCGGATAGCTCGCGGGCCATTCGCTCCTTGGCCGCGTCCAGCTCCGCCGTGCGCTCTCGCACTCGCTGGCTCAGCTCGATGTGCGCCGCCCCGAGCTCGCGCTCCATCCGGCGGCGCTCGACGGCATAGCGAATGCTCCGTACCAACACGGTCCGGCTGGCTTCGGCCCGTGGCAGGCAATCTTGGGCACCGCGGCGCAGCGCCTCGGTGGCGAGCGCGTCGTCTCCTCGCTCCGTGACCGCGATTACAGGGACGTCTGAGGTCGTGGCGAGGAGTGCATCGAGCGCTCCGTGCCCGGCAAAGCCCGGGAGGTGGAGATCCAGTAGAATGATATCCACCGGCCTTGCCGCGAGCTCACGCCGCGCCCGGTCGAGGTCGGCCGCGCGCCGAACGCATGTGGGTCCCGGGATGCTCTCGAGTTGCGCGCATATCTCGGACTCGTCGCCGATCACGAGGACACTGACGCCATCGAGCACGCTTTGCATCGCGACTCCTCTCACCGTTGGTCTGTCGTCACGGTCCGGACAGGAGCACGCTGTGCGCTGCCCCCCAGTTCCCCACGCGTGCCGCCTAACCTCTTGCGCGATGTCGCCGCCTGCGGTCAGGTTGGTGATTCACTTACTCTCGATCGGCCGTCTCCGGTAGGTGGTTGGTCTCCGAGGGTAGTGCCGGTTGGTCTGCGGGCGAGCAGGGTTCGGCCGGGCCCTGCCGAACACAGGTGCATTCCCAGCACGGAGTTGGTGGTATGTCCGTCCTTGCTATTGCTCTGGCGCTGCAGTCTTTCGGTGCAGAAGGGTCGCCTCTGCCACCCGTGTCGCCTTCGATCGAGCACGATGCCGACTACCTGATGACGACGCGGGACTTCTCGTCTGCCCAGTTCGGTATGGCCCTGGAGTGGGTCCGGGAGAGTGAGCGGGGCATTACGGTTCGGACCACCGGCGCTGAGTTCGCCTTCGAGCCGGCGGCTGGCACGCTGAAGCTGCGGCAGCGGATCGGGAAGGCGCGGCAGGTCGCGACGGTCACCTTCCCCCCGACGGCGCTCACCGGGCTCAAGGTGGACTGGCACAGCGACGGTGCTGTCATGCTCTCGGCCCATCGGGGCCGGCTGCAGATGCGCATCAACGGCGACTCGCTGCTGATGATCCGGTACGCGAGGGCTCTGGAGCTTAGCTACGCGCTGGGCTTCTCGCCTGCGACCATCCGCCAGTCCTCAGGGAACATGCTGCTACTGGACGAGTACGGCGGGATCGGGAGCTACCTCGCGACCGGCTCGGGGCCCGGATGCGTTCCGGGGGACGACGGGCGCATCACGTGTAGCCTGGCGCCCGAGCAAGTTCTGTGGGTGTCGGTGGCGCCGCCGCGCAAGTACCCGTGGGAGGCATCGCTGAGCGATCGGGTGTGCTGGCACTGGTCGATGAAGACCGGGTACCCCACCGATGCGCAGATCGAGCGGTGGTGTCGGTATGGAAACATCCTGCTTCAGCAGTCCGAGGTGATGCTGTGGAAGGACTGGAGCCTGCGGTTCATCCCCCGGAATGGCGTCGGCGAGTTCGAGCGGGTGAATCGGACGTGCGAGCGGCTGGGGATGCGCAACATCGTGTACACGTCGCCGTACTACTTCCTCACAGGCACCGGGCTTGAGGACAAGGCGATGAATAGCTTCGACAACTTCGCGGTGACCGGCTTCTCGCCGGGCGACGGCCGCGGGCTGAACTGGCCGATCTTCGTTCAGGAGATCGCCAAGGTTATGCGCGAGTACCGGCCAGACGGGCTGTATTTCGACGGCATCTACGACAATGTGGTGAGGACGTACATTGTGTCGCGGAAGGCGCGGGAGATCGTCGGCGAAGGGGGGCTGCTCGAGTACCACGCCACAGGGAGCCCACCGGGCGGGGGGGTCTATCTGCCGCAGATCGACACCTACTTCGACTACATCCTGCGCGGCGAGGGCGTCCAGGCCGAGTATACCAACCCCGATTACCTGCGCTACTTCGTCTCGACGTACCACATCAGCAACTCCATCGGGGTGTTGTGCAACAACAACGACTACCCGCTGGACCAGGCGTTCGTCGACAGCCTGCTGGACCGGAACATCCGACTGCACTACCTGCTGGGCGGCCCCAGAGACCAGCGGACGCAGGCCATGCGGAAGTGGTACTGGCCGGCGCTCGATGAGCGCCTGAAGGGTCGCGTGGAGCGCGCCGCGGCTCGGCGACAGGCCGCTGGGGCCGGGATCTGGGAGGCGATGCGATCGGCCCGGGAGGGTGGCGAAGCCGGGCTGTCGGAGGTGTGGGCGGCCAACCTGGCGGACCCCGGCTTCGTTGCGGCCCTTGGGGGACTCGGGCCCGGCGAGCATGAGCTCCCCGGCGGCTGGCGAGCCTACCTCAGCCCGAGAAGCGATGCGGCGCTCTCCTCTGAGGGGGGCGTGCTGCATATCGACGCATTGGCGCACACGGTGGTCTGCCTGGAGCATGACCTGCCCGGGGACGTCGCGGCCGTGCAGCTGAGGATTCGCGCGACAGGCGAGTGCGGCATGTCATGGGGCCCGGCGATCTTGTTCCGGGCCGGGAACCGGATCTTCCGGTTTGGCCTGCGGTCAGATGGGAAGGCTCAAGGCGACCGTCCGGGGTCTCAGCTTCTGTTCGACGGCTACCCGCTGGGTACGTGGTTCTGGCTTCGCGTGCGGCTGGCCGAGGGGTGCGTGGTGCTGGAGTCATCGTCCGAGGGGTCGGTGTGGCGGCCGGTTCATGTGGAGTACGTCGGGCCGACGGACGGGCCGCGGTCGCTGGCGGTGGGTAAGGTCCCGTACGACGGCTCGCGCGTCGAGTTCCAGGAGCCGGGCGGGCGTGGCCAGTGCGAGTTCGCCGACGTGCGCGCCCTGCGCGGCTCCCGCCCCTAGGCCCCTGTCGGCGCTCAGCCGCGCGTCGTGGCAAAGGAGTGGCGTGGTGCTTACGTGAACATGGTAACTATGCCGCGATGCTCGAGGTCGCGCAGCCCGGTCACCGGGCCCACCGTTGGAGTTCACTGGGTTCCTCGTTCCTAGGTTGGTCTGCAACGAGCCGCATCGTCGGCGCGGCTTGGGGAGAGGAGAGGGTGTTTGGTGCCCATCGGTAAGCGTGCGGCAGCGGAGTTCATCGGGACGTTCTGGCTCGTGTTCGGCGGTTGCGGCAGTGCGGTGCTGGCGGCCAATTTCCCCGAGGTGGGGATTGGCCTTGTGGGGGTTTCCCTCGCGTTCGGTCTCACGGTCCTGACGATGGCCTACGCGATCGGGCACATCTCGGGGTGCCACTTGAACCCCGCCGTCTCGCTGGGGCTTTGGGCCGGCAAGCGGTTCCGCGGCTCTGACCTGCTGCCGTACATTGCCGCGCAGTTGGCCGGGGCCATCGCGGCTGCGGGCGTGCTGTATGTTGTCGCCAACGGCAACCCGGAGTTCGACCTCAAAGGCGGCTTTGCATCCAACGGCTACGGGGAGCATTCGCCGGGTTTCTACCCGCTGGAATCGGGCCTGCTTGCGGAGATCGTGCTGACGTTTATGTTCCTGTTCGTGATCCTGGGGTCGACCGACTCGCGGGCTCCCGCCGGCCTGGCACCCATCGCCATTGGCCTGTGTCTCACTCTCATCCACCTGATCAGCATCCCGATCACGAACACCTCGGTGAACCCAGCTCGGAGCACGGGGCCGGCGGTCTTCGTTGGAGGTTGGGCTCTGCAGCAGCTCTGGTTGTTCTGGGTCGGGCCCATCGTTGGGGCGCTCGCCGCGGGGCTGGTCTACCCGCGGGTGGCCGGAGAGGCGAAGCCGGAGTAGGCTCCCTCGGCGCCTCGTGTCTGCCCTGAGCGTCTGCCCATTCCTCGCCCCGGGCGAGGCAGCGCCGGACAACCCGGTGCTCACCAAGCTGCCGTTCGCCTTCGGCGAAGGGATGGAGAACACCGCGGTCGTCTGACGGGGTTCTCCTTCGTTAGCGGGTTCGTCAACGGCGATGGGCTCAGCCTGTTCGCTACCGAGAACACCAACACGGAGTGGACCAAGGACATCCGCTGCTTCTGGTCGACCGACCTGAGGACATGGAGACAGGAGCAGGTCGTGACGCGTCGAGGGGACGAGCACCTGCTCAACACATCGGTCTGCCGGGACGGTAAGGGTTTCCTGATGGCCTATGAGTCGAGCAGACCCGCGCAGTGGAGCTTTCGGTTCGTGCGATCTAGTGACTTGTCGAAGCGGGAGCCCGTCGAGGGCATAGAGTTCGGCGATCTGGCGGAGCAGACGGCGTGCGCGAATCCAACGATCCGCGTGGCGATGTGCGACGGCTCGCTTGAGGCCATGCTGCGAAGCCACTCCCCTGAGGGTGCACCGATGGTGCGGTTCGACGCCACGAAGGGCGGGTACATCTACCCGTAGCCGCGGTGGCGGTGCCGGGCGGCCTTCCGGTGGCTCCTGTCGGCTGGTTGCGTTGGGACGGTGTCTCGGTGTCAGGGATTAGCGCCCTGCTCGACGTGGCTTGGTTCCGTGCTCATATTGCCGAGGAGTTGCTGCCCAGGTGGCTTGCGGTGGCACCGACGCCTGAGGGCCTGCTTCTGCCGCACGTCGACGCCCGGTGGCGCCCCGTGGACCGCGGGTTCAGCACGATCGTGTCGCAGGGTCGGCTGGTGCACAACTTCGCCGCGGGGCATGTGCTGACCGGTGACGAGGGCTATCGCACGGTCGTGAGGCGTGGGGCAGACTACATCGTGGAGCACTTCGTCGATCGCGACTTCGGCGGCGTGTTCTGGTCGGTCGGGCGTGGCGGTCGGGTCCTCGAGGACTACAAGGATGCTTACGGGCACGCCTTCGCCCTCTTCGGCCTGGCCAGCGCCGCCGCGTGCACGGGCGATGACCGCTACGCCGCAGCGGCCGAGAGTGTGTGGCGGTGGGTCGAGGAGCACCTGGCCGATGATGCCGGAGGGCTGGCGCAGCGAACCGACCGAGAAGGCATCCAGATCCTGGACGAGGTGCGCAGCCAGAACCCGGTCATGCACATGTTCGAGGCACTGCTGTGGCTCAGCATGGTTCCGGGGATGGGGCACATGACGTCAGCGGCGCAGGGCGTGGGCGACTTCATCACCGGAGAGCTCATGCGCGCCGACGGAGCGCTCCCCGAGACATATGACCCGGCTTGGCGCGCCCTGCCCGACTCCGCCGGTGGCTGGATCAACATCGGCCATCTGTTCGAGTGGGCATTCCTGCTCTCACGCGCGGTCGAGGTCGGCCTGCCGAGCCGCTATGCCGGTCCCGCCGCGGCGCTGCTGGAGTTCGGCCTCGCACATGGGATGGACGCCGACGGAGGGGTGAGGACGTCCTACCCGGTCGGTGGAGGCGCTGGGGACCGCTCGCGCCCGAGGGGCTGGTGGGAGCAGTGCGAGGCCACGCGGGCTCTGGCGCATCATGTGGCGGCTCGGGGTCGGGGCGACCTGGCGGAGGCGCTGCTGCGGAACGTTGGTTTCTGGCGCGAGCACTTCACCGATCCGGAGGTTGGAGGTTGGTATCCGCACGAGGATGCTCGCAATGCCGACAAGGGGAATGAGTGGAAGGTCGACTACCACGTGGTTGCGATGTGTTCGGAGGTTGTGCGCCTAGCCTCGATCGAGGACTAGTCTGGCGCAGTCGCGAACCCACCACTCAGACTGCATTCAATGCGTGCGGACATGAGAAGGTGGAGGGATCGCGATGGACCGGGAACGTCGGAGTGCGATCGCTCCGGTCGCTGCGGTTGTGGTACTTGGACTCGTCGCGGCCGGATGCGGTGGCGGTGGGGGTGGCGGGAACGCCGCCCCGGTTGTCAATGCCGGGGCAGACCTCGCGGCCCTTGTGGGGATTGCGCTGAATCTGGACGCCACAGCGACAGATGATGGGAGCCCAAGCGGGACGCTGACCACGACGTGGAGTCGAGTGAGCGGGCCGGGGAACGTCCTTTTCGGCAATGCCGCGGCCGTGGACACGACGGCTACGTTCGATGCCATGGGCGTCTATGTGCTCCGCCTGACTGCCAACGATGGAAGCGCCTCCAGTGTGGACGATGTCACGGTCACTGTAGGCATGGCTATCGACAACACCGATGCGGCGTTCTCGGTTGTCGAGGGGACCTGGGATCTGTCGCCCACAACCGATGGGAATGGGTGCTGGGGCGCCGACTTCGCGTACGCCTACAGCACGCCTCCCGATCCGCTCGCGCGCGCCCGCTTCACGCTGGACCTGGCGACCGTGGCGTTGTATGACATCTCGGTCTACTGGTCGGCTGCGGAAAACCGAACCGCCGCCCAGCCGATCATCGTGCACGACTCGTCGGGAACCGACCATACCTACTATGTCAGTCTGAGGCGGAACGGGAATGAGTGGTTCCCGTTGGCGACCCTTACACTGGGCCCTGGCAGTTACATCGAGTTCACCACACAGACTCCATCGGAGGGCTACTGCAACGCGGATGCCGTCCGGCTGATGCCGGCGGGGGCATGAATGGGGCGGGCAGGGCTGATCCGGCCCAGGTCGTGATCAGCCACTGCCCTCCCCCTTCGCTCCACGCGCCAGGCTCCTATGGGGTCTCGCCGAGCTTGTACTCGACCAACTCGGTGACGTTGGCCAGCCCATTGCGGCCCACGCGCTCCGTCTTCACTGGCCCAACGCCTTTGGCGTACCAAGTGGTGCGTTTCATCTCGCGTTGTCCTCGAGTGGTGGAGGTCACGACCTTGAGGCAGCCGTCGAAGGTCCCCTTGGGCACGGTGACTGACTCGACGGCCTCGAGGGTGATCTTCATGGTCACCTGGGCCGGCCGCCGGCCGCCGGTGGAGCTGAAGGTGGCCTCGTAGGTTTCGCCGACTTTGAGGGTGCCCGGGAATCGTGCGGGCGGGTCGTGGAGGACCTTCCGGGGCTCATCCGGGGCGGGGCCCTGCGGGCCCCCGCCGGGGCCGCCCGGACCGGCGACGAATAGTGATCCATAGACGATATAGCTGTCGGCGTCCACGGTCTCATACGTCCCCATACGGACCGTGCCATCGGGCGACTTCGTCACGAGCGCCGAGACCTGGTGTCCATTGATGTCTTCGGGCGGCAGTACCTCGAGTGTCGTGCGCTGGCCGCCACCGGCTGGCTGCATCGACCAGATCGACCCTACGGCTCTTGGCATGTAGTCCTTCAGCGCATACCCATTGTCTTGCGCTGCGGCGAGCCCGACGGCAACTGCCACGACGACGCTCACCGTGATCCATGCTCCGTGTCGCATCGTGATGCACCTCCCTATGTGCTGGGGCCATGGGGCCCCACAACGGCCCTGACCCACACGCTCCCTCGTTCCGCCGCCAGCTTCACGGCTGGCACACCAGCGTGAGGTGCCGACATGCCTTCCGCACGCGGACGGTCTCGATCCCATCCTCAAGCTCGGCCCGGTGGCCATTGACCGTTATGCGGCTCCACCGGCCGCCTCCGGGCCGGCGCACCACGACCCGGAGACCATCGGGCGGCCACTGCGCCGGTGGGTCGATCTGGACTACCACGGCACCCTCCGTCGATCGGGACTCGACGCCAACGGTCCCGAAGGCCGTCGGGGCGTCCGAGGCCCGAACCGACTGCCCCGGCGCCAGCCACGCGCGCGGACACCCGCGGAGGAGCCACAGCGTCCGTGGATCCTGCTCGTCGACCACCATTCGCTTGAACATATCGAGCAGCCGGCCGTTGCCCGACGGGTTGGGCTGGAAGGGCGCGAAGTTGCTCTCATACACGTCGATCCGCTCAACGGTCTGATAGCAGTCGTGTGACAGCGTGTAGGCCAGGTTGGATGTGAACACGAGCCACGCCTTCTCAAACTCGCCCCGGGCGAGGAAGTCTCGGTAGTACTCGCGCTCAGTTGAGTTCACGTACCAGTAGGTGTTGTCGGGAGGGCCATCCATGTGGCCCATGAGCCCCATGAGGGTAGTCCACTTCCGGTCGAGGTACTCGAGCATCGGCTCGAACCGCCGGTCAGTGGGGTCGAGGATCCCGCTGGCGAACAGCGCCTGGGGCCCATCGGCCCACCAGACGCCGCCCCGGGCGCCCTCGCGGTGGAACACGGTGCTCGGGACGAACGAGAGGCCGGTCTCGGGATCGGTGAACTCGGCCCGCCGCGCGACATCGAGGATGCACTGCTTGTACTCCTCGGCCTCGGCGGTCAGCCGGTCTGCTTCCGGCAGGCCGGCGCGCGCGAATGCATTGGCTATGGTCGACATGCCCTTCCACGTGTATCCGTCGGAGAAGCCGAAGTGGTACCGGTGCCCTTCCCAGTCGTGCACGCGGCCCTTGGGCAGAAGGCCGTAGTACTCGACCTTTCGGCCGTCGTCATACCGCAGACGTGTGCGGGCCCGCTCCCGCTGGATCCACCCCCAGGCGGCGAGGATGCTCGGGCGCTGCTGGCGGAGCCAGTCGGCATCGCCCGAGCGGAGATACTCCTCGCCAAGTGCCCAGAGGACGGAGCCCGTCTCGCACATCCAGTACATCGACGTGCCGGTGTAGCAGCCGTCCACCGAGAGCACATCGCCCTCGGGCCCTCGGCCGGCAGAGTGCGGTCCGACGCCCGTCTGCCGCTCGGTGAAGAAGGCCAGCGACGGCCGCATCTCCTCCGCGTAGCCGATGGACATGAGGGGCACGGCCATGTGGGCGAACTCCCACGGCCAGACCATGGAGGGCGCGAAGACGCTCTGGTAGGGCACGTGCCACGGCCGGTCGGGCTCCTGGACGGTGCTCTGCAGCGACGAGAGGATCAGGTGGCGGTAGATGTCGTTATAGCGCGGCTCCGGCGTGGTCAGCTTCATGCCTTTG
>Ga0116184_10003313_pt1 | contig 13293 bp, 7 predicted proteins | sample AD_JPNNA5_MetaG_FD_89886 | JGI IMG/M metagenome (GOLD analysis project Ga0116184, IMG submission 89886) | Active sludge microbial communities of municipal wastewater-treating anaerobic digesters from Japan - AD_JPNNA5_MetaG | ecosystem: Engineered > Bioreactor > Anaerobic > Digestate | place... | reverse complement strand
TGACGAGTCCGGCGGCGCACACGATGCCACCGGCACACCGGCAAGATAGCACTGGGCGCCCCGCCGGCCGCTCACTCCGCGAACATCGCCGACAGCGTGGCGATGGCCTCGTCGACCAGGACCTGCCCGCCGGCCGGAGAGACCAGGCAGCTCGCCGGGACCGCACCATAGCTGAGTCCCGCCGCGGCGCGCTCGGTGGCCAGATACGGGCTGTTGCCCGTGAGCTGTACGATGAAGGTCTGTAGTGCGGGTGAACGGCCTTTGATTCGGTCGCCGAAGTCGAGGTAGTACTCGAAGGGCGCCGTGACGAAGGCGATGTCGCCCAGCCGGACGATGTGTGTCTCGATGGGCACGCCGGGCAGGGGGCGCTCATAGCGATCGGCCGCGCGGCGGCACCACGCCATCTTGCACCGTGTGGCCGTGACCTCGTCGCTCAGCGGGTCAGCGCCGGCGAGCTCCTCGAGCCGCTTCCCGAGCTCTCCCATCTCCTCCTGGAGCGCGGCGTACTCCGTGTCCGTCACGTCCCAGTGGGGCAGACTGAGCCGGCGATACTCGTGCTTGAGAACGGCCTGGTCGCGTAGGTCCCGGCGTAGCACCGGCTCCGCGCCGTCGAACGCATCGGCGAGCCGCTGGGCGATGTCGCGGCGGAGCGTCGTGTTCAGCGGTCTGTCCACGCGCCCGCCGTACTTCAGCCTCAGCATGCGGTCCTCGGCCCTCGTGGCGATCAGGCGGTGCGGACTCTGATCTCCAGCGGCCGAGCACTGCGGTAGGACGAACAGGCCCGCGCCATGGCGTCGGCCCAGCTCCTCGCGGACATCATGCCAGAAGTCGGCCGAGACGTAGTCCTGCCCGCTCTCGCTGGCCTGGGCCGGGCAGGCGATGTTCATGAGCACGCCCGTCAGATGCTGGGCCGAGTCGTACGTGCACAGCAGGTTCACGCTGTGGTCGACATGGCCCTCGATGTGCGAGAAGTCGGCCGTGCTCGTGCTGCCATACATTTGGGCGCGGTTGTCGAAGTATCGCACGCGACGGTTCTCACCGACGACGGCGTGCGCGTAGCCGAAGCCGATGTGGCCCTCGGTCCGTGCGTTCCAGGCGGCGCACACCGCGTCGACGAGTGCCTCGGTGACCTGAGCGCTGTACTCGGCCGTGGTCACATAGTCCGGGTAGCGTTCGCGCAGGGCCGCGAGGTAGTCCTCTTCACGCTGCAGCCCCACCTCGGCGCTGGCGAAGGGGGCGGTGTGCGTGTGGGTGCCGCACGCGATGAGCTTGGAGGGGTCGAAGCCCGGTAGGCGCTGGGCCAGGGCCGCCCGCGCGGCGTCGATCACCTGCTGATCGGCCGTGCACGAGTCGATGGACACCAGGATCACATGGTCGTCGCCGGCTTCCAGCGCCAGTGCGGTCAGCGTGAGGGGGTCCTCGATGCGCGTGGCGATGCGCAGGTTGAACTGCCCGCGAATGGCCACCGGGCCATTCGGCGTGATGTCCCGGTGCGCCCAGCCCATCCTGATGGCGCTGCTCATGTTGTGGCGCCCCCTATCCGTAGGCGGGCGTTCGGCGGCATGGGGGCGGTGTCCTCGTGGAAGCGGAGCGCTCCGAGACTCGCGCGTTGCCTCCACAGGTTGGATGGCTCCTCGTGCCCCGAGAGGTCGCCCTACCCCGCCAATGGAACTCGCCGAGGTGGTATACACCCTACCGAATCCCAAGGGAGTGCTTCGTGATGTGCGAAGCCCACATCGGCGAGACAGACCACTTCTGGTATCGCCTGCAGCCAGAAGGCCTCTACATCGACTCACAGCGCGACGGCAAGGCCTTCGCCCATGCGCCGGGCCGAGTCATGCTGTCTGAGGATTGTGGCCGCACGTGGCCCCATAGCCTTGCCTTCGCCGACGCGGACAACGTCACGTTCAGTTGCATCCTGAGGAACGGAAACGTGGTCTTCGCCACGCGCGAGCGGCTCTACCTCAGCACGGACAGCCTGCGGACCTGCCGCGAGATCATCGTCCAGGGCCTCGACGGCGCCGACTACCTCCCCCACACGCCGCGGAATCCCGATTGCCCAGGCTGGTACTACCACACCATCCCCGGCGTGAATACGTTCGACGTGCACGGCACCGAGATGCTCATCTGGGGCAACTACTGCAACGTGGTGGGTGGAGCGGCGCCGGTCAACATCTACTACTCGGTCGATGGCGGCGAGACGGTGAGGATCGCCTATGCCTTCGGTCAGAGCCCCTACACCCGCGACGACGGCTCTCCGGGCGGAGGAACCGAGGGCACGCCGCTCGGCAACCCGGATAACCCACTCTGCTGTCGGCACATCCACACGGTGGCCTACAACCCATGGGAGGATGCCTTCTACACGTGCACGGGGGACCACGATCAGCCAGAAGGGCTTGAGTGCCACTGGCTGAGGGGCACCTATGACTGGGCGGCGGACCGTTGGGACTGGCAGCTTCTGATCTCGGACCACCTGAACTCGCGCTACAAGGCGGGCGGGATCACGTTCGTCGATGGACAGCTCTACTGGATCAGTGACTCGAACGGCCCCGAGCCCTACGATCGAGGCATCTTCCGGTGTGCGCCCGAGGATCTGGCCCGGCCGGAGAAGCACACCCGTCTCTTCAACCCCGAGGTCGAGTCGGGGAACATGATCATCCAGGATGGCGTGTTTCTCGCCTCACACTGCGCGCCGGCCTCGCCGCTCGATACTGGTATTATCATCTCGACCGACGGCGGCGAGACGTTCGCGCAGTACGACCTGAAGGAGTTCGGCAAACGGTCGCCCACGCGCCTGCACCACAAGAACAGCGAGGGTTGGTTCCGCATGGACCTCCGGTCGGGCTGGGTCGAGTACGCGGACGTGCTGTTCCTGAAGCCGAAGACCACGGGAAGTCGCCTGGTGTAGCCGCCCGGGGTCGTGACCGGCACCGGGCACTTGCTGCAGGCCGCTGCCGACAATGCACACCGCCTCGCCATGGGCAAGGTCGTAGCGGTAGCCCTCGGCGCCCAGGCCCGTACGCCGGTAGTTCGGGTCCCGCCGACTGTGCAGCGGAGATCTCCCTGGCGTCATCGCTCCGGACCGTGATGGCGGCCCCAGGCTCAGCCGCCGGCGGCCTGGGGCGGTACGTACTTGTCGTCGCCCTCGGCGGACATGCGGAAGTCGATCTCGTAGGGCGGCGGGAAGTCGCGCCGGACGCGTGCCTTGAGATCCTCATCAACCTCGACACCCTCGGCCTCGGCCAGGCGGCGCTCCTGAAGGCCGAACCACAGCTCGCTCAGACTCACCTCGCCCTCCTGGATCGTGGCGAAGTCGCCCGCGAGTACCTCTTCGACCTCCTCGAACCGTCCGGCGTGAAGCGCCGCCCAGCCCCCCGCCAGGCGGAGGCGTTCGGCCTGGCGCACCTCGGTGGGCAGGGACGCGAGCAGCGCATCAACGGCCTCGAACTCCTTGCGCCGCAGGAGAACCGAGGCATACTCGGCCACGAGAGGCACGACCGCTGGCCCCGTCTTGACCGCGCGAGCGAGAAGCTCGCCCGCGGCCTCATCGTTGCCCGCACGCGACTCGATCACCGCCAGATTCCGCAAAGCCCAGCCGTTGGGCGTGCGGGCGTGTGAGGTCTCCCAGGCTAACCGGGCGCGTTCCGTGTCACCAGCCTCCATGGCCATCACGCCCAGGTGCAGCCAGGCGAGCCAGTGATCGCTCTTGCCGCTCTCCACAGACGCCCGGAGGAGTCGCTCCCACTCGGGCTGGACCTGGAACTGGCCGGGGTCCTCATCGACCCCACGCGGCGGGAAGACGCCCGTCTCGAGCAACTGCAGCCAGGGCTCCTGGTCGGGGCCCAGGTCAGCCGCGTCGAAAGGCAGCTCAGGGGGGATGCCCGAGTCCTCGCCGGCGGCCTGGGCGCGGAGCTTCTCGAGCGCGCCCCAACCGTGACCGCGGTAGAGGATCTCCTCGGGAGTCGACGTGGCAACGGCCGCGAGGGCGGCGTGAGTCTGGTCCAGCTCCGCCTCGGGCAACATCCGCTCGAGGACGCTGCCGGCTTCGGCATAGGCCTCTTGCCAGTTCTCGGAATGGAGGCGTGTGGCATCGGCCTCGAAGTAGCCCATGGCCTCAGTCCAGGACCACTCGGTCTTCGCGGGCATCCGGGCCGTGTGGAACTGGGTGTAGGCAAGACCGGCCTGGATCTCGACATAGGGCATGTTCTCAACCGCGAGGTACTCGCCCCAGCGTCGTCCGCCCTGCGCCATGCCCCAGGCGAAGATCTTGCGGCCGCGAAGGCGCCGCGTGGAGGTGTGGACATAGCCGCGACCGTCGCGGTCCACGTAGACCTCCCACGGGCGCCGGTCAGGAGGGATGCGGAAGAATAGGTCGTACGCGCGGCGGACGCGGGTCGTGTAGCTGTAATCGAGGCCGTTGATGACCGGGCAGTCATGGACCGTCAAGCCGTGGTAAGTGGTGTCCGCGGGAGTGATGACGCGGCCGCCTTCGTGCTCGAGCATCCCGGTGTTGGACCACCAGTACATGGGTATCTCGCAACCGTGGGGGTTGATGAGGCGAACACGGACGAAGAGGAAGGGCGAGCCGGACGGCAGGTAGAGGTCCAAGTGGTACGGGAACCGCTTCACGCGCTCCCAGGCGTAGATGCGCAGAATCGGGGTGCCGCCAGGGCCGGCGACGCGGGCGCAGTGGATGGGCCCGCACGTGAGGTAGTGGTGTCCCGGCTGGGACGTGTTCCACTCGATGCCGCCACTGGTCCAGGCGTTGCGGAGCGCCAGGTTGCCTGGCTGGAACACGGGGTTGCGGTAGATCAGCTCACGTCCCAGCGGCTTGTGGTAGATGTCCGCGACCTTCCCGCCCGCGCCGGGGAGGACGCGGACACGAAGGATCTCGTTCTCCAAGACCAGGGAAGGCAGATCGCGTAGTTCCCGCCGGCGGGTGTAGCCGTCTTGCATGCGCCAGGGGAGGACACGATGGCCGGTGGCGAGGCCGAGGCCGTCGGTGTCCTCGGGGGGTATGTTGTGGGCGGCCGGATCTATCTTCCCGTCGTGTTGGGGTGACCGGAAGTTGGGCAGGGGGTTCTCCGGGCCGATGTCGGCGGCCGGGATGGTGTAGGGCTCAAAGCGAAGCTCGGTCACGGTCAGGTCTCCTCATTTGGCGAATCCGCGCAGTCCGTCATGACGCTGCTCCATCCACAGAGCGTGTGGTGTGGTCCGAGTCCTGGGTGTGGAGTGAGACGTGAGGTCGCTGCCAGCCGGCGCTCAGCCGCCCCTCCCTGTTTCGAACCGTACGTCCGAGACGTGCGCACCGATGCCGATCTGTGCCTCAGCGGCGCTGGTCAGTGGCTTGCCGTTTAGCCGCAGCCCCTCGAAGGTTACCCCGTCGACGTTGTGCTCGGCGTCGAAGCCCTGCAGTGAGGAAGCGGGCATCCGTGGGGCAGTGACCGAGATGTTCCGCAGAAGCACATTCCGGACGCTGCCGCGCTCCTTGTCCTGCGAGTAGGCGGTCCCTTGGATGATGATGACGAAGAGCGCCGGGAGATAGTTGCCGTCGTTCGGCGGCGCGTACTGGGCTTCGGCGCTCTGCTGGTACACCGGGTAGGGGTTCGGTGGTTCCATCTCGACCCGGATGTCCTCGAACCGCACGTTCTGGATCAGCGCCCGGTCGCCGTGCTGTATGTCCATAGCGATGTGTGTGGTCCGCACGATGTCGCAATCCTCAAAGACGACATCCGTGAACTCCGGCGCGCAGGTCTCGGCCCCCAGCTCCATCGCGCGGCCCCAGTCGCACCAGATCGTGCACCCGCTGACTCGCACGTTGCGCACGGGCCGGTCGTCGAACGAGTCCTGTCCCCACTTCAGGCCCTTCAGCACGATCGCGTCGTCGAAGGCGCGCACGAAGCAGTCGCGGATGGTTACGTCTTGGCTGTTGCAGACATCAATCCCGTCGGCGTTGTAGCGCCAGAGGCCGACCAGCTTCACGCCCTCGATGTGGACATCACTGCACCCGAACAGGCTGCAGCACCACACATCGGGGTCGCGCATGATGACGCCCTCGAGGGTGACCTTGCGGCAGTCCGTGAGGCGCACGGCGCCGCCGCCCTCGCCCCGCGGGAAGGGGCTCACATCGATGATCCCCCGGCCCCGCACCGCGATGTTCTCGGCGCCCTGGGCCTGCACGCTGCCGTAGACGACGGCTCCCGCCGCGAGGTAGACGGTCTGGTTGCTCTCCAGTGTGATCTTGCCGGGCCGATGGACCCCCGGCCCGAAGTACCGGACCCCCGGCGCGTCGGGTGACGGGGCGTCCTTCTCCGGTGGGCAGGCAAACAGATGCAGGGCATGGTGCGGCCCGTTGACCTCGACCACCAACTGCCGCGGGCGGTCCAGCTCGAACCGGATGTGATCGCGCTCGACGCGCGGCTCAATCCCCGCGGCGAGCGGGCGCACAGCCACCGACTCAATCGGCCGGCTCGAGCGAATCCCAACCGTCACGGGTCCCGTCATGTCAAAGTACGCGAACCCGGCCAGCTCCGTCTGGTCGAGCGGCCGCTGGTAGCCCGGCCAGACCTGGTTGAACGGAATCGCGGATACCCGACAGGCGTAGACCGGCACCGGCACTCCGCCGACGGTCACCTCGTAGTACTCCGAGAGCTGCTCACCTTCCGGGACCGGAGCGACGGTAGGTGGTGCTGCCTGACTGTCTGCCATCAGGATGCTCCCCAGTGCGGCGCCGCAGAGCCAGGCGGCCAGGGCGCTCGGTGTCGTTCGTCTCATCGGCATGTCATTCCCTCAGCATTCGGGTCGGCAGCGCACTACCACACCTGACGCCATGGCGGCCGCTACGCGGCACACGTGTTCTTCGGCCAGTATGTCCCGGACGTACAGCAGGCACCCCTGGATGCCAATGGGGGTAACATAGGGCCCTGGGCCGGGCGGGTCTCGCGAAGGTCGCGCGGAACGCCCGCCTGGTCTTGCGGAGGGGCCGCACAGGGGTGCGCCCAGAGGGCGCGGGGCCCCTGACCGGCCCGAGGTTCAGGCGTGCGGATCGGGCGCGTTGGGGGCCCACCACGCTGGGAGATGCGTGGTTCCCCCCATGGCGCCCCTCCGCAACCAGGCTGATGGGCCACGGGAGCCCTAAGTTACCGCCAATGACCCTGGATGCCCTCCTGGCGCAGGGGGTCGTACTCGCCAGGATCTGCTCCATTGCCCAGCCGCGCCCCTGCAGGTCGATGACGAACCCGACCGAGACCCGCGTGCCCCGGGTCACTGGCTTGCCCACCAGCGCCTGCGGATCGATCGCACCACGCTCGCGCCAGTCCATGCCAGTGCCCCCTCCCTTGCCCATTGTACGCCTGGGTGCCACGCAACTCCCACTCGGGACCTCACTCCCCCAGGCTCATCGACCATGCTTTGACGTCCCCGAACAGGCCCTGCCCGTTCTGAGCGATGAACCCGAGCCGCACGGGGGTGCGACCGATGCCACCAGGCTCGTGCGTCGTGTTGAAGGTCTGCACGAGCATGTCGTCGAGGTAGAACTCGAACATGTTCGCGCGCGCGAGCAGACGGAACGCGTGGTCCCTGTGCGGCGCGATGCCTGCCGGCGCGGCGCAACCGGGGCCGATGACGTCCTCCGGCGCGAAGGTGAGGCCCTCGGCCAGCGTCATCTTGCCGATCTCCGTCCGGCCATAACCGTGCAGCAGGATCGCCGTCCCCTCGCCGGGCTGTTCCTCGAGGTAGAGCCCAGCCGACGGAGCTCCGAGCCGGCGATCGCGGCAAGTCGCCTGGATCGTCCCCTCGATGGCAACACCCTTGCTGAAGTCGAGGGCGCTATCGAGCACCGCCACAGTGGTCGGCACGCCGGTCCGGTCGATGGAGCCCCGCTCCGGCTGAGCCTGAAGATCCAGCCGGCCGGCCGACATGCCGCTCAAGCAGTCGCCGCCGGCGACGCCCGGGAACACCATGCGGCACCCGCTCAGGTCCACATCCACCGGCGTTCCCTTGATGGCCTCATTGCCCGGCCAGTACGCAAGGCGCAAGTGCGCGTCCGAGTCGACCACGGCTCTCTTGAGTGGCGGTAACCAGGTCTCCCCTGTCTCATAGGTGTAGCCGCTGTACATGTAGCCGTTCACGAGCAGCTCTCGGTCGGTCGGGCAAAAGCGCGCCCACAGCGCGACCCACCGTCCGGAGTTGCCACACAGCCGGTACGCCGCCTCGTCGGGGCGGAACGGACCACGCGGCGTGTCCGCGGTGAGCGTGTAGACCCCGTAGCCCGTGGTTCCCATGTAGTTGAACCAGCCGCCGAGGTAGTAGTACCTGCCGCCGATCTCGTGGCACCCGCCGACCTCGAACACACCCTCTTCGGGCGACATCGGGGGCGGAGGCACCGTGCCCCAGTCGAAGTGCGGCCCGGGCATCCCGGACCAGTGCAGCCCGTCGTCGGACTCGAGGAAACCGCCCGGACCGGTCGCATATCCGAAGTACCTCGCGTGGCCGTCCTCGAGCGCGCGCACTACGCTCATGCAATCCAACCGGCTGTTGGGATCGTACCAGCGGGTATCGGGGAACAGGTCGGTCTCGCTGCCCATGTAGGTCCAGTGGACCAGGTCCATGGACTTCCAGAATCGGATCACGTTCTGTAGGCCCGGCTGCGAGAAGCTGCCGTGGTTCATGATGAACCGGTCGCCGACCCGGTGGACGGCCATGGCCCAGATGTTGAAGGGCGCGTTGCTGATGACCGGGCCGACGTCCTGCCAGTGCACGCCATCGGGCGACGTGGCCAGCCAGACGTTGCGGAAGTGGGAGTCATCCCCGGGCGCGTCCATGTACATGCTGTAGAGGTAGAACCGCCCCTCATTCCACAGCACGAAGCCGTCCTTGAACCGGCCGGTCGACGGCCGGTACACAAAGCCGACAGCTTGGGTGCCCAGCAGGCACGTCAGCAATAGTGCCAATACCGACTCACCTCAACCCGAGTGGCGATCCGACATCCGCCCAACGGCGAGGGCAGCGGAGACGAGAAGTGACGAGTCCATCATCCTCTGGCCCAGTGGGCGGGTGGCAGGTCCTTCATGGAGGTGAGTCCGGGCGGGGCAGCGAGCACACGCCGGATGGTGTTGACGGTGATGGCCGCCGTCGCCTGGTCTCCGGGGGTGCCGCCCTCCAGTGTCCAACGGACCTCGGGCACGCCGCGGAGCACGATGCGGTCGCGCGGGTCGTCCGCGTTGACGTACATCAGAAGGCGCAGGGACACCACGGCCTCGCCCTGGCGGAGGCCGGTGGCGGTTTGGTCGATGCCCGCGACCTGTCCGGCCCTCCAGGGGCCGAAGGACCGGTCGAGCAGCTTGGGCTGGATGTTCTCCGATATGGTGTCCACCCCGAGGTCCAGGGCGTCCGCGATCATGGCCACGGACTCAACGAAGCCCTTGTGCCCCAGCTTGCCGGTCTGGACCCCGGCGCGAAACTCCTCGACAGACATGCCGGCTCCCACCTTGGCTTGGAGGGGCCCGCGGCGCGTGCCTGCATCGACGACACGCCGCACGTACACGGAGTCGACCCGCAAGCACACCCCGGACGCGATCAGGGGGAGTAAGTCCATGACGAAACCGGGATTCACACCGGTGCCGAGAACGGTCACACCGCTGCGCTTGGCCGCATCGTCGATCCGACGGCTCTCTTCGGGATGATGCCAGAACGGGTATGAGAGCTCCTCACATGTCGAAATCACGTTGAGCCCAGCCTGCACCAGTTCCATAATCTGGGGCTCCACGTCGGAGAGATGGGAGCCGGTGCAAACGACCGCAACCTGCGCTCCCCCAACGGCCTCGCCGACGGTTGCGGTCACGGAGGCACCGAGGTCGCGGCCCAGCCCGGCGAGCTCGCCCACGTCTTTACCGGCGACCTCGGGACGGATGTCGACGCCGGCCACGCTCACCATATCAGACCGATCAGCCACCTGGCGGACGACACCCAGGCCAATGGGTCCAAGGCCATAGTGGAGGAGTCGGATGGGCTGGGTATGGCTCATGGGCTACAGCACTCCTTCGGCAGAGAGTGGCGGACGCCCCTACTATGGGTCTCCGCAGGACACACGGGCATGATGCAGGGTCAGGAGTCCGGACGCAAGGTGCGGCCTCGGCCGATCGTGCCACGGCCGAAACGAGCGGAGATGGCGTCGAGCACCTCATCGACGGCGCGAGCCTTCTCGAGCTCGTCATCGCCAAAGAGCGACAGCTGGGCCTCATCGCCCTCGCCGCAGAGCTGGGTGGCGGCCACACCAAGAAGCCGGACCGCGCGGCGGCTCTCGCGCAAGCCGGCGAGCGGCTCGCACAGGGAGCGAAAGATCAGCGGACCGTGGTTGGAGGCGCGCTTCTGACTGCGCGAGCGCGAGACGGTGTCGAAGTCCGCGAAACGCACGCGTAACGTGAACGTACGGGCGCGGAGCCGCTGCTTCCTCAGGCGCCACGCCACCTGCTCCGATAGGTCGAACAGCACGGCCTCGAGCCGCTCATAGTCGGCGATGTCCTCATCGAAAGTGACTTCGGTGGACAGACTCCGGGCCTCGCGCTCGGTCTCCACCGGACGCTCGTCGATCCCATTGGCCAGATCGCTAAGATGCTCCCCGGCTTGACCAAAGTGCTGGATGAGGATGTCGCGCGGGTACCGGGCCAGTTGGCCGATAGTCGCGATGCCCAGGCGCTGGAGTCTTTCCTCCGTCGCCTCGCCCACTCCGAACAGCTTACGGATCGGCAGATCGTCGAGCAGCGCGGGGGCCTCACCCTCGCCCACAACGACCAGGCCATCCGGCTTGCGGAGATCGGAGGCGAGCTTGGCCAGGAACTTGTTCGGCGCAATGCCCACCGACGCCGTGATCTGGAGGGTCTCGAGAACGCGGCACTTGATCGCTCGGCCGAGTTCCTCGGGAGGGCCAAACAGGCGTTCCGTGCCGGATGCGTCGAGGAACGCCTCGTCGATCGATAGCGGCTCAATGGTCGGCGAGAACGACTCGAGGACCTTCATGAGCGTCCGGGACGCCTCCGCGTACTTGGGCATATCGACCGGTGCGAAGATGGCCTCAGGGCACAGCCGCTGCGCCTCGGTGGACGGCATGGCAGACCGGACACCGAAGGCGCGGGCCTCGTAGGAGGCGGAGGAGACCACCCCCCTGCTGCCCGGCCGACCTCCGACGATAACCGGCTTGCCGCGCAGCTCGGGATGGTCCCGCTGCTCGATGGCGGCGTAGAAGGCATCCATATCGACGTGTACGATAGTCCGCGGCATGGTGTCCCCGGTCCAACCGCGCCGTTCTCCGCCCGGTTCGGCACGCCGCGGGCGGGGCATTGGGCCATCGGGCCTTCGGCGGGTCATACAGGCCGACCTGCCCAGAGCGGTGGGGCGAAGCCGCGAGGCAGGATTCCCCGCCGTGACCACCGGGCGAACCGGTTCCGGTCGGCCGGGCTCAATCCGCCGCAGGCCAACCGAGGTGCCGGCGCAGGAACTCGAAAGTGCCCACGCCGTTGATCCAGTGGCCGCCGTCGAAGAACTCGATCTCGGTGCGATCCGCGAAGCCGCGCTTCGTGTAGAACCGCCGCACCTTGGCGTACTCGTAGGCCACCCATTCATCGACCGAGACACCGTCATCGTGGCCCCGCTCGACCATGAAGGGCCTCGGCGCGATCAGCGCTGCCATCTCCGCGTAGTTGAACGTCCGGCCGAGGTCGAACTCGAACATCTCATACTCGCCTGTATAGACATAGCTCATGGACTGGTCGTAGCTCGCGTTCTTGACGATCCACTCGTTGAAGTCACCCGAGCAGATGGAGAGGCAGTAGCCCGGCAGGAGAGCCGGCACCCGCATCGCGGTCTTCCCACCATACGATAGCCCATAGAAGGCGATACGCCCGGCGTCCACGTAGGGTAGCGTGCCCAGCCACTCGAGGATGCGCTCGTGTTGCCGCACGATGACGGAGAAGAGCGAGTAGCCCAACGGATTGGCCTTCCGCTGGAGCACCCGGAAGGCGTCCTCGCCCAGATACGGATTCTGCGGGGCGAAGACCACATAGCCCAGCTCGACCAGTTGGCGGGCGAAGTCGCGATAGGCCTGTTCGGCCACCGGTCCCACCACATCGGCCGCATGGCCCTCGAGGCCATGCTGGCACACGACCACGGCACGGCGCTCGCCGGGCTTCAGGTCCTTCGGCACAAGCAAGATGCCCGAGGCGAACACATCGGGCCAGACGTCGAGCACCACATCGAACCCGGCCCATGTGGGCTCATCGTAGACCTGCCGGGCCCGCGGGTTCGCCGGCAAACTGGCCGGCGGCAGGCGGCCGATGACATCATCCCACAGCGTGTCGCGTAGCTCAGCCGTGCGCTGCTGCCAGTCGCCGTCACCGGTCGCATTGGCGGCAGCCCACAGCGCCGCGCGGTCGCGCTCGGCCGACCGCAAGGCGCGCTGGGTGGCATCGACCAGCTCATGAAACTGGCGCTTCCGCCGCTCGGCGACATCGGGGAGCGCACCCCGCGGCCCGGGTGGCGTTCCCTGTGGCCCGAGTGTGTCGCCGTGCCCCAGTGCCCCCAGCAGCGCCGCCAGCGCCGGCTCCGACCCCGGCAGACCAAGCCCCCCCTCGCCCGAGACGACTAGCCGCAGTCGGCGGCCGGTGCCCAGCGCGTCGAACCATGGCCGGGCGCGGTCGATCTCGGCCGTCACGTCGGCCAGCGCGGGAGTCGTCAGCCGGCCAGGCGCGGCACCCGAGCGGCCGTCGCGCGGTGTCGGCGGACCCTCGACCTCGGGGCCGAGGCAGGCTTCGACCACCAACGCGCGCGGCGCGATCAGGCTGGCGAGGTCGGCATCGCCGAACTCGCGCAGCAGCCCGAACACGTTGCGGTAGATGGGCTCCTGCCACAGGCCCTCGCGCGGCCCGAAGTACCCGCTGACGAAGGCGGCGTCGATGCGGCGATCGAGCGCCGCTGAGTAGAGGGCGAGCAGCCCGCCTTCGCCGTAGCCCGCGACAGCGATGGGCGCCGCGGTGGGCCGGCGGGCGAACCAGTCGACGGCGGCCAGCACCTTCTGCACCTCGTAGCCAATGGTGTGCCGGCCCAGCTCGAAAGCCATACGGTAGATGAACTCGCGATGCGGCTGGTTGGTCATCCGGATCAGCGGATTGCCCGACTCGGCATCGGCGCGATCGAGCAGTGACAGGACAAGCACCTCGCAGCCGCTCTCCACCAGTCGCCGGGCGAACTGGGCCTCCGGTGGCACTCCCGGCGCCAGGCCGATGAGCATCTCAGGCGTCC
>Ga0116184_10003311_pt1 | contig 13296 bp, 11 predicted proteins | sample AD_JPNNA5_MetaG_FD_89886 | JGI IMG/M metagenome (GOLD analysis project Ga0116184, IMG submission 89886) | Active sludge microbial communities of municipal wastewater-treating anaerobic digesters from Japan - AD_JPNNA5_MetaG | ecosystem: Engineered > Bioreactor > Anaerobic > Digestate | place... | reverse complement strand
TCTATATTTCCGGTTGTTTTAATTGTTTCAATATCTTTGGTATAATCTAAAAATACCGGTTCTATTTCTTTAATTATGTTATTCTTTATGTTCTTATAAAAAGTAGATTGATCGGTTCTGTTAATTTTTATTGGTGTTATGGTAGGTTTTACCACTTTGGTAATACTTTTATCTATACCAGTTCTTTTGTAAACAACAACATAATTTTTATCTGTTATATTTTTCTTTACAAACGATATAATATCTTGCTTCGTAATTTTTGAAATACGATCAATTTGTTCTACGTAATTCTTCCATGGGATATTTGCAATGAAAGCACTAACAAAGGCTGATGCTCTTCTATTGTTATTTTCGTATGCTTTCATCTGGTTTAATTTTAGCTCATTTACAACTGCAGGAATAAGCCAATCTTCAAATTCACCATTTTTTATGAGTTCCAACTGCGACAATAATAAATCCCGTACTTCTTCTAGTGTTTGTCCTTCTTTAGGTTTACCGGAAAGAATTAATGCGGAATAATCGTTCATGTCATTTAGACTGGACGAAGCAAATAATACTTTTTGTTTTTGAACTAAATTCAAGTCGATTAATCCGGCTGTTCTGTTCGATAAAATCATATCTATTACGTTAAGTATATCTATTTCGTCGGAGGCAGCGCCTTTAAATCTATATGCCAACATGATACTTTCCGCATCAGGACCTACTACTTCTTTAACAACAGGTTCGGTAATAGGATCTTCTGCTTTAAATACAGGAAATGTAAAATCTCTTTTTTCTAATTTTCCAAAATATTGATCTATTAGTTTAATGGTTGCATCCGGATCAAAATCACCCGAAAGACAAATAGCCATATTATTAGGGACATAATATTTATTATAATATTCTTTTATCTTTTTAATCGACGGGTTTTTTAAGTGTTCCGCTTCACCTAATGTAGTTTGCGTACCATAGGTATGATTTTTAAATAAACCTTCCATTACAGCTTGATATATTTTACGCTGGTCGTTGGATAAGCTCATATTTTTTTCTTCGTAAACAGTTTCTAATTCGGTATGAAATATTCGAATTACATTATTTTTAAACCTATCCGATTCAATTTGAGCCCAATTTTCGAGCTGATTAGAAGGAATATTATTTATATATACTGTTTCATCTACCGATGTGTATGCGTTTGTACCGGTAGCGCCTATTAAACTTACTAATTTATCGTATTCGTTGGGAATAGCATAGGTTGAAGCAACCTGACTAATACTATCAATAACATGGTATATTGCCAATCGTTTTAAGGAATCTTTGGTTGATCGATATTCTTCAAACAAACTTTCAATTTTATCGAGATACACTTTTTCTTTTTCAAAATCGGTGGTTCCATAATTTTGAGTTCCTTTAAACATAAGATGTTCAAAATAATGTGCTAAACCGGTTGCGTCGGAAGGGTCGTTTTTACTTCCTGTTCTAACGGCTACGTATGTTTGAATACGTGGGGCATCTTTATAAACGGTCATATACACTTTTAAGCCATTGCTAAGTGTATAAATTCTTGCTTTTAACGGATCGTTGGGCACCGTATCGTAAGAAAATTTTTTCTGAGCGTATCCAACTGTAAACGCTAAAATTAGTGTTAAAGAAGCCATTAATTGAATTACATTTTTTTTCATGGTTTAATTAATTTAATATTCTATGTCTAAATCAAACAAATCCTTTAAATTTTGAATAGCAGGATTATTCTCTGTCATTTTTTTAAATTTTTCCTGCGGAGTAAAGGGTTTGGTAATAGACGGGTTTTTGTTTATAATTGTATTTAATTGTATTTGCGCGTTATTTAATGCATTTCTTAAAATAGTTAATATTTCAAACTTTCGTTCGGTTATTTCTTTTTCTTGAATTACGTTATCGATGTTAAGCTCAATGCTAAAATCTTCATTAACTTTAGGAATTTGAGAAGTTAACGTTATATAAAAATCGGGACTTTCTGTTTTATAAGGCAGTGCCATCTCCATCCATACTTTTTCAAACTCTTCCGCCGTAAATTGAGTTATTGGTTTTTTAATATCCGATGAAGATTTATCTATATCCCCCTCATTTTCTATTTTCTTTTGGATTGCGTTTTCAGCGAGTGTTTCTTTAATTGATTTAGTTGCCGACACAATTCTTTTCTCCGGTTTTACAGAACTACTCGGCATAACAATGGAAGAACCTATATTATTAGGTTTGGGTTCTACGGTAATCGGATTTTTTGTTGTTTCCGGATTTACGACAACCTTAGGCTTTTCAACCGATTTTACGAGCGGTTTTATTGCTTCTTCCATATTGTCGTCGTTTATATTTTGAGAATTTATATTGCCAATTTGCAGCAGTACAAGCTCTACTATAATTCGTTTATTATATGCTGTTTTATAATTTACATCGCATTTGGCAACAAAATCGAGGGCTTTTAAAATAAAATGGGAAGAACAATTTTGTGCTTGGAATTTATATTTTTCACGAATAGTCTCCCCTACTTCCAATAATTTTAATGTAGAAGGATTTTTACAAACCAAAATATTTCTAAAATGTTCTCCTAATCCGGAAATAAAATGATGTCCATCGAACCCATGTTCCAAAATTTCGTTTAAAATAAGTAAACATTCAGAAATATTTCCTTTTAAAAGAGCATCTGTAACGTTAAAGAAATAGTCGTAATCTAACACATTTAAATTGTCGATAACTGTTTGATAAGTAATCCCATTATTTCCGGCAAAACTGACAATTTGGTCAAAAATAGATAAAGCATCGCGTAAAGCGCCATCGGCTTTTTGGGCAATAATTTGTAAGGCGTTTGGGTCGGCTATTACTTTTTCTTGTTGTGCTACAAATTCGAGATGTTTGGCAATATCGCTTATGGTAATTCTGTTAAAATCAAATATCTGGCAACGAGATAAGATAGTAGGAATAATTTTATGTTTTTCGGTTGTTGCCAAAATAAATTTTGCATAGGCCGGAGGTTCTTCTAATGTTTTAAGAAATGCATTAAAAGCCGACGATGACAACATGTGGACTTCATCGATTATATAAACTTTATATTTCCCCAATTGTGGTGGTATACGAACTTGGTCGACTAAATTACGAATATCATCAACTGAATTATTGGAGGCCGCATCTAATTCAAATACATTAAAAGAATTAGACGTATTAAACGATTTGCATGAATTACATACATTACATGCTTCAATATTAGCGGATATATTCTCACAATTAATTGTTTTTGCTAAAATACGGGCGCAGGTAGTTTTTCCAACACCTCGAGGACCACAAAAAAGAAAAGATTGAGCTAAATGATTGTTTTTTATTGCATTTTTTAATGTAGATGTAATTGCGTTTTGACCAACAACAGTATCAAATGTTACCGGTCTGTATTTTCGTGCTGAAACAATAAAATTTTCCATGAAAAGAAATTATGAGTTTTAGACAAATTTAAAATAAATTTCTTTCGCTTAAGGGGAAAGTTTTTTTAAAAAAAGAAAACAAAAAATAATTTAACCCTAATTTGCGAATACCGGGGAAGTAAACATCAAAAAGATAAGATTTTAATGCTTTTTCGATGTTATTGGGATTTTTTGGTGTTATTCTTTTTGTTAAATGAAAAGTTTAATAAACTATGTCAAGTTTAAATTACGGCTTTAAAATTTCCTTTATAGCTCTATTCCTTAACTTTATACCTTTATACCCTTATATCTTTTAAATTTAAACCTCTAATTTTCAATATTATTCCAATTCTTTAAATTCAAAATAAATTGTATAATTTTACCTAAATTTGACAATCGGGCTTTATGAGGGTTAACAATAAGGAATACAGAACTATATGGATGGAAAACAAAACTGTTTATATGATTGAACAGAATTTATTGCCATTTAGTTTTAAAATTGAGAAATCCTCCACATACCTCCAAACATGTAAAGCAATTAAAAATATGCTTGTTAGGGGTGCCGGGGCCATTGGAGCAGCTGCCGGTTTTGCCATGGCTCAAGCTGCAATAGAAGCTCCAACAAAAAATTATCATTCCTTTCTTTTAAAAGCAAAAAAAGAAATTGAAAAAACACGCCCTACCGCACGTAATTTGTTTTATGCAGTAGAACGAGTTTATCTTTCGGCTGTTATTTCTCCTGCTAAAGCATTCGAAACTTCGCAACAAATTGCCAACGAAGATGCCGAAGCAAGTCAGAAAATTGGGAAAATTGGCAATACCCTCATTAAAAAAAATGCACGTATTTTAACTCATTGTAATGCCGGGTGGTTGGCTTTTGTTGATTATGGCACCGCTCTTTCTCCTATTTACAAAGCAAACGCTTCCGGAAAAAATATTTTTGTTTATCTAGATGAAACGCGCCCCCGTAGTCAGGGCGCCCGATTAACCGCTTGGGAGCTGTATCATGAAAAAATACCTCATGTTATTATTCCCGATAATGCAGGTGCTTTTCTAATGTCTCAAAATAAGATTGACCTGGTTATTGTTGGAGCCGATCGTATTGCCAACAATGGAGATGTTGCTAATAAAATAGGCACATTCGAAAAAGCTATTGTAGCCAAAGAATTTGGAATTCCTTTTTATGTAGCTGCACCAACATCTACGTTTGATATGAATTGTAAAACAGGGCAAGATATCCCCATAGAACATAGAAGCGAAGATGAAGTTCTTTACCAAAGCGGCTTAACAAAAGCCAATAGATTAACACAAATTCGGGTTTGTTCTCCGGGTTCCCATGCCTTAAACCCTTCATTCGATATTACACCAGCCAAATATATTACCGGAATTATTACAGAAAAAGGAATTATTAAACCAACTCAAAAAAATATCCAATTACTATTAAAATAAGTATGAGCGAACAATACGCAGGAATAAAATTTAAAACCATTTTTAATAAAACACAAACCCCTGTGGATACCCGTATTAAGGAACTAAAAAAGTGGTGTGAAATTTTTCATGAAAAAAACTTAGCTCCACCCTACCCTGGCGGCTCATACGGAAATTTAAGCTTTAGAACAGAAAACAACAAGAATGAATTTATTATTACAGGTACTTGTATTGGATTTAAAAATAATTTAAGCGATGATTGTTTTGTTAAAATTATTTCTTGCGACATTATAAATAACGTTATTTATGCCGAGGGGACACGAAATCCTTCATCGGAAAGTATGTTGCATTATGCCATTTATAAAAAAAGACCGGATGTAAATGCTATATTTCATGGACATTCGAATGAAATTTTACAATCGGCCAAAACGCTTGGTATTCCTGAAACAGCTAAGGAAGAATCGTATGGAACCATTGAACTTGTGAACAGCGTTCTTTCAATTTTGAAAGAACATAATTTCCTTTGCATGAAAAATCATGGTTTTATTTCACTTGGTAAATCAATGAATGAGGCAGGTGAACCATTACTAAAAATAATTTAAATGCAGGAACGACATTCAAACAGGGAACAATATTTTAAAGAATAGGAATACACGGTTAGCAAACATGTGTTATCATTTATAAAAGAAGTTTTTGAAATTAATGAAAAAACTTCGGTATTGGAAATTGGGTGTGGCGAAGGCGGTAACCTGAAACCCTTCCTGGATATTGGTTGTGAGCGAGTTTTAGGAATTGATTTGGCCCAGGGAAAAATTGATAATGCAAATAAATTTTTTGAGAACCATCCCAATAAGAATAATATAAAATTTGTTGCTGCCGATATTTATGACATTGAAAATATAGGAACTTTCGACCTGATTTTTTCGCGCGATGTTCTTGAACATATTCATGGACAGGAACGATTTATGGATTTTATAAAAAAGTTTCTTAAACCCGGTGGAAAAATATTCATGGGTTTCCCTTCGTGGCAAAGCCCTTTTGGCGGTCATCAGCAGATTTGTGAAAGTAAAGTTTTATCAAAGCTGCCGTATTTCCATATTTTACCTAAAGGCATTTATCGTTCAATTTTAAAAATGTTTGGAGAAAGCGAAGGGAAAATAGAGAACCTTCTGGAAGTTCATGATACAGGCATTACAATTGAACGATTTGAAAAAATTTTGAAAAAGTCGAATTATAAAATTGATAAGAAGATTTTATATTTCAACAATCCGAATTATGAAGTAAAATTCAAGTTAAAAGTTAGAGAGCAATCTCGCATACTTACTTCCATACCCTATTTCAGGAATTACTTTATTACAACTAATTATTATGTTGTATCAATAAAGTAGATTGCGCCTGTTAATTAATATCTTGTTATTATTCGCGAAGCATAAAAAGGAGTAAAAGAAAGCAAAGAATACAACCCCTGCTTGAGTATTCAGCATCGATTCAAAAATAAAGTTTATAAAAATTATTAAAATAAACACGAATAAAAGTATATCCCTTTTTTTGAAGGCAATGATAATAGGAATAATTAATACGGCCAAAAGTATTGATAATCCTATTATTCCTAAAGAAATTAAAGTTTCAAGAAATTGATTATGGGCATTATAACGTTGAGAAATTGCTTTCTGCATATCGTTTTCATTATAAACTTCCAATAATTTATCTTTTACATCACCAGTCCCAACACCAAATATTGGATAATTTTCAATTATACTTTTTGAGTTAAACCAAATCAATAATCTGTCTTCATTTGTTTTAATAGATTTACTGTTTATAGATGTTGCTTTTAATTGATTAAATAAAATGGTTAATCGTTGGTTATAATTAAGTGTTATAAAAAATAATACAGACAAGCATAATATTGATAAAGAACCAATCCAAAAATTCTTTTTTCTTTTTAAAAATATTAAGATATCGCATAGAATAAGAATTACAATTGCAATAATACCTGCTTTTGATGAGAGCAAAAAAATGAAGAAAACAAAAAAAATAAAAATTGAAATTAAAAGGGTTCTATGTTTCTTGTAAATATTATTAATAAAAAAATAAATTATTATCTGTGTACACATTGCGCAATACATAGAAAAATAAGAGGGATGGAATGATTTGGAAAGGAAATAGTAAGTAAAGTTATCGTTAAAAAAAGATCGCGGGTCTTTTCTTAGACATACAATTATATCAGAAGAGTATTTATAGAAAACATTAACAATAGAATTTTCTATGCATAAAAACGCTTCTAAAAGATTTCCTATTATAAAAAAAAGAAGAATTTTGGTATAATTAATTTTATTATTTTCATTAATATTAATAAAAGTTAATGGGATGAAAAAGAGAGACAATTTTACTTCTAAATCAAATAAACCATTGTTTAAATTGCTTGTATAACAAAGACCAATTATGTGTAAAATATAAAATGAAGGTAAAATAAATAATAATTTTGTTTTTTTTATAATTTCCCATTTCTCTTTGAAATGTACCTCAAATAAACATGAAATAAATAGGAGTACCAGTAATAAAGGTATTATAGTTCTTGCAATTGGTAATAAAATCGCAATTAATAGTAATAAATAATACTTTGCTGTTGAGGAAAGTGCAAAAAATTTATCAATATTAATTTTTTCCAAAGCTATTAATGATTTTAGTTAATGTTAAAAAAATTATCTTTAAATATGTTTTAATGTTATAATTATCAATAAAGATAATATTAAGCTTCAGTTTATATGGCATTATTTCATTAATATATGTTTGTTCGGGAAATGTTGATTTTGATAAGATTTCATTTTCGTTAAAAAAAATAATTGAAGCATAGTCAGTAATGCCAGGTTTTACATTTAGTATTTTTTTTTGTTCATCTGTATATAAATCCACATACTTTTTAACTTCTGGACGAGGTCCTACAATACTCATATTTCCTATTAATACGTTTAGTAACTGAGGCAGTTCATCGAGTTTATATTTTCTAAGAATGATTCCAGCCCTGGTAACCCTTTTGTCGTTCATTCCAATTGTCAGGTATCCTTTTTTGTCTGAATGAGCATACATAGTACGGAATTTAAATAAATTAAATTCTTTTCCTTTTAATCCAATTCTTTTTTGGGAATAAAATATTCCGCCTTTACTTTCGAGTAAAATAGTTAATGAGATTAAAACAAATAACGGCAGTAAGAGTATTAAAAAAATAAATGAAAATATTATATCGAATAATTTAATAAGCATTATAATGTATTTCTTACTGTATTAATAACAGACTTAGTAACAATTTCAATTTGTTCATCAGTTAAATTATAGAAGAATGGTAATGATATTTCTCTGGAAAAATTATCGTAGGATATTGGAAAGTCGTTAATATTATATCCCATATTTTTATAAAAAGAGAATAATGGTATTGGAACAAAATGAACATTTACAGCAACATTTTGTTCCGAAATATTTTGAATGATTTTATCTCTTTGGGTTTCATTAATATCTTTAATGCGAAGCATAAATAAATGATATGATGAAGTCTTTTCATTGCTTATTCCTATTGGGAGTTCAGCCCATGAATATTCCGAAAATATTTTTAAATATGTTTCAAAAATATGTTTTCTTTTTACCAGTATATCTTTTTTGTAACGTTCTATTTCAACCAATCCAATTGAGGCAGCAATATCTGTCATATTTGCTTTATATCCGGCTATTTCAATATCATATTTCCATTTTCCCTTTAGTGTTTTAGCCAATGCATCTTTGTTTTGTCCGTGTAAAGAGAACAAATTAAAAAAGTCATATAATTCATTATTATCGAATGGTGGTTGTAGATTAAAAGCAATGGCTCCTCCTTCAGCTGTAGTCAGATTTTTTACAGCGTGAAATGAAAACACAGTAATATCGGCAAGAGTGCCTGTATTATTTTTAAAATATGTTGCCCCCAGCGAGTGTGCGGCATCTGAAAGAATAAGTATTCGTCCAAGTTTTTTCTGATTTTCATTCGATGGAGTAAATAATTTTTTTGTTTCAGAATTAATTATTAAATCTTTAATTTCATTGTAATCACATGGAAATCCACCAATATCAACAGGTATGATAACTTTTGTTTTAGATGTAATAACTTTTTTAATGCAAGCAACAGATATATTAAAATCTTTTTGGTTAATATCAACAAATACAGGTTTTGCCCCACAATGTATTACAACATTAGCTGTTGCGGAATAAGTGTATGCAGGTAAAATTACTTCATCACCTTCTTTTACACCAAACCATCTTAAAACAAGTTCTAATCCTGCAGTTGCTGAATTAAGACATATTGTAGATTTATTTCCATTTAATGCAGTCAGTTTTTTTTCAAATAATTTTGTTTTTGGTCCTGTAGTTATCCAACCTGATTTTAATGTGTCAATAACTTCATCAATTATTTTCTGATCAATATGCGGAGGTGAAAATGGTATCATAAGATAGTAATATTAAGTATCAAAGGTAAGAAAATCTTATTTTATAATTTCCAGAAACTTTTGAGCGATAAATTTGTAATCATGATTTTGAGCTACATAGGCTTTACCGTTTTTGCCCATTTCAATAATTTCATATTCCGGTAAAGAAATTAATTTTTTTATTGAATCGACTATTGCCTGTTGATTCTCTGATTCAATAGTAAATCCGCATTTGGCTTCTGAAACAATATCATTGCTTGCTTCAATAGCTTGAATTATTGGTTTCCCACTATTCATGTAATCAAATAATTTATTCGGGTTAATTCCAAAGCGATATAAATTTTTCTTTTTTATACTTAGGAACAAAAAATCAAAAATGTTTAGAACCTTAAATATTGAACTTTTAGGAACATTATCAATGAAATATATATTAGGAATATTTTTCTCATTTTTTATTTTTTCCAAACTTTCTTTCTCAATTCCTTTGCCAACAATAACAAAAGCAATATTTTCATTTTTTAAAATATTCGCTGCATGAATAAAATATTCCATTGCATTTGCAGGACCAATGCTTCCTGTGTATCCAATTAAATATTTGTAATTTTTTCTGATTTCTTCCAGATTGTTTTTCTGTTCTGTTGGAATTTCATTCTGATTTTCGGATTCGCTTAAATTGATACCATTTGGAACATGGTGCCATTTGTTTGGATATAAACCATGAGCAATGCAGTGCTCAATAGTATTTGGTAAAATAGAAATCACCAGATCGGATTTTTTGTAACAATAATTCTCCGCTGTTTGAATTAATATAATAAAAGGGTGCCATTTCGAATATCCTCCTATCTCTATTGGTGAAAGCGGCCATAAATCATGAATTTCATAAGCTAATTTTGATTTTGATTTTCTGGCAATTTTATGAGCTGGATAAATGTCAAGAGGGTATGTTGATGAGGCAATTACTATATCTGGCTTGATTGTTTTTGCGATATATGAACTCTTTATTAATATTTTAATAACAAATTCAATGATATTAAAAAAACGTTTAATGGAATTTCCTTGGTATGCTTTTGTTTTAATCCAAATATATTTTATACCATCAATATATTGTGTTTCATAATTTGTTTTAATATCAGGTTGAATAGAACGAACATGTGAAAATGAAGAAGAAATAATAGTTACATCATGTCCACTTTTTACCCATTCCTTTGCAAGAAAATATGGACGGTACTCCATGCCCATCTTTGAACTTCCGGCATAATGATTAATTAAAAGAATTTTCATAAATTAAAAAAAATTGATATTTCCAGTATTTGTCATTTAATAATACTCCTTGATTTTATACGTTCCCCAAGGTCTGAAGTATGAAAGGATTTAACTATGCAATTACTTCCAATAATTGAACCTTGTGAAATATGACCATTTTCACCAATTGATGTTTCATGGTCAATTAATACCATTGCATTGATAATACAATTATTGCCAATTTCAACATCTTCATTTATTACTGCATTTGCTAAAATTGCACATCCCTCACCAATTTTTACATTTTGTGATATTACTGCTGATGGATGAATAATTGTAGCTGGTTTCATTTTTTGTTTGAAGGTTTTAAACAATTTATAACGGATATTATTATCGCCAATTGCAACAATGAAATAATCAGCTGCAATTATAATTTTCTCGATCTCATTCGTTTTTGCAATAACCTTAAATCCATTATTTAGAATGAATATGCAGGTTTCATCATCATCAACAAACCCTGCGAGTGTATATTTACCTTGTTTAATTACCGCGTCAGCAACTACTTTGGCATGACCCCCGGCACCAATGATAACAATTTTATTTTTCATAAATCTTTGTTAATGATACATATTTTTGTTCAACAAAATTCATGTTATTTTTCCACAATAATTTTTCTTGTATTATTTTATCATTTAGTTCAAAGCAAGCATTTTCTAGTTTTTCGTAATTTTTATAAGTAAAAAGAATTTTTTCAGCTAATATATTTTCATCATCAACAGGTACAATAAAACCATTTACTCCATCGGTTATCCATTGTCGATTAGCTGGAATATCTGAGGCGATAGAAAAAGCACCACACGCCATAGCTTCATTTAACGAAATGTTATTCCCATCAGATAAAGATAAAGTAACGAAAAGGTGAGAACTATTTAATGTTTCTGCAATCTTTGATTGTTCAACTTTACCAATAAACTTAACAACATCTGAAATTTCAAATTCGTTTACCATGCGTTTAAATTCATTTTGCAATGATCCATCGCCAAGCATATTCACCTGGAGATTGGGGATTTTAAATTTAATTAGTTTGATAGCTTTAAATAATAACGGTATGTTATAAACAGGTTCAAAATTACGTGTGCTAGTGATTACAAATTTATCATTTGGTAGTTTGCGATTTATTTTATTAAATATTTCATCATCGATTCCAAAAATCACAACACTTATTTTTTCTTCTTTTATCCCGATCGAAATTAGTTTTTTGTTCATGTGTTCAGCCATTGACGTAATCCAATCAGCTTTCTTCATGACATATTTTATTATTAATTTATAAATTTTAGATTGAAAAGGGCTTATTAAAACATCGGTTCCTAGCGCGGTGACGATATATGGATGGTAATTTGTCAAAGCGCCTATAAAACCATAGCTTGTTGCATAATGAGCATGTAGGATATCAGGTTTTGTTTTATTTATCAATGATTTTATTTTTTTATATTTCAGAATTATTTTCCAATTACCTCCCGAAACATTTATTTTTCCTGCATCTACATAATGTACATTAATTCCTTCAAGTATTACATTCTTAAAAGTTATCAAATGTATTTCATGTCCCAATTCCTTGAAATACCTGCACCATCTCACAGTATGGATACTTTCGCCATCGGCCAGATAACAAATTTTCATAATTTATAATTTGCCGTTTGTTTTATAAAAATCAAAAATATTTTTTAATCCTGCTTCAATTCCGTATTCATACCCGAAGATACTTTCAATTTTATTGTCATTATATTCCACAGCATTGGATATTGAATGAAATTTATTTTTAAATGAATTAATTCCAAAATAATTTGTTAATTCAAGAAAATGTATAATAATTGCCGGAACCTTGTAAATAGATGGCTTTACAGATAAAATATCAGAAGTCGAATGAATAAAATCAGTCAATTTCATGCTTTTGCCAATATTATAAATGGGTTCAGTATAATTATTTTCAACAAAATGTATAATAGCATTCGTTACATCTTTTACATAAACATAATTCACTACAGCATTATTACTATATAAGATTAGTTTATGATTTTTTAAATGATTCATAAAGTTCAACAGGAATAGTTTAGGATGAAATTCACCAAAAACATTCGTTGGACGTAAGATTATTAAATCAAAATTGTTTTTCTTTGCTGCTTCGATAAATATTTTTTCTGATTCTAGTTTCGAAATCTCATAATTATTTTTCGGAAAACATTCGGTAGCTTCAGTAATATTAACAGGCGAAAAGCTATACTGTTTGCCAACTACTCCAACACTGCTTAAATGAATTATATTTTTTACATTATATTTTTTCATCATTGAAATGATATTCTTTGTTCCAAGAATATTTGTTGAATCAAATTTGTCATTATCTTTAAGTTCGGCCGCAAGGTTAATAACTATATCAATTCCCGAAAAAGCATTTTCAATAGTAGAAATTTCAGATAAATCTCCTTTATATGATTTGATATTTTGCGAAAATCTCAATACAGGATTATCTTTTCTTGATAATATTCTTATTTCGATATTATCTTTTGTGAAAAATTTATTTTCGAGCAGATGTTGACCAATAAAACCTGTCGCTCCTGTTATTAATAATTTCATTTTTTATTTATCATTTAGTAACTATTCAGGTTGCAAATTAGCAATAGTTTTGAAAGCAGCCAAAATATTCTGTTTATTTTTTATGCAGGTATCCGTAATAGATCTAATAATCGCATATGTTTGAGCACCATTAGCTGTTT
>Ga0116184_10003310_pt1 | contig 13303 bp, 14 predicted proteins | sample AD_JPNNA5_MetaG_FD_89886 | JGI IMG/M metagenome (GOLD analysis project Ga0116184, IMG submission 89886) | Active sludge microbial communities of municipal wastewater-treating anaerobic digesters from Japan - AD_JPNNA5_MetaG | ecosystem: Engineered > Bioreactor > Anaerobic > Digestate | place... | reverse complement strand
TATCAACGAAGCGCAGCAACAGATAGTGGATGAATTTTCGGAATTCGACGACTGGATGGATAAATATAGTCTTCTAATTGAAAAAGGGAGAGAACTCCCTCCATTAGATCCTTCGAAAAAAACTAATGATTATCTTATTGAAGGCTGCCAATCGAAAGTTTGGCTCTATCCGGAATTCAAAGATGGAGTAATTACTTTCAACGCAGATAGCGATGCTCTCATTACAAAGGGAATAATCTCCCTTCTTATAAGAGTTTTATCTGGTCACACTCCTGAAGAAATAAAAAATGCCGACCTCTGGTTTATTGATAAAATAGGATTGAGACAAAACCTATCACCTACACGTTCGAACGGTTTGCTTGCCATGATAAAACAAATTAAACTCTATGCCATGGCGTTTGAATTCAAAAGTAAAAACTAACAGGTCTTACTTTAATAATGCTTTCTTTATCTGGAGAAACCTAATAGGTATAAGTCAAAAAACTTTTATCAATTTGCAACTAACAGAGCTGTTATCCGGTTAGCAAATAAAAACGATAAAAATGGAATCCACAGAAAAAAATGAAATAGAGTTGCGCATAGCAGGAGTGTTGAAATCTGTTTATGACCCGGAAATTCCAGTAAATATATATGATCTGGGACTTATCTATAAGATAGAAGTGGATGATGATCATGTAGCTCATATTACAATGACACTAACAGCACCTGGCTGTCCTATTGCCGGAGATATTCTGGAAGAAGTGAAATATAAGGTTTCAAAAATACGCGGTGTAAAAAAATGTGATCTCAAGCTGACATTTGATCCTCCATGGGACCCAGGCATGATGAGTGATGAAGCGCGGCTCGAGCTCGGCCTTATGTAGTAGTTGAATATTTATACCTGAAGAGGTAATGAGTTTGTCGTCGGATATAAAGGAAAAGGCCTTTTCACTTGGGTTTGATCTTTGTGGCGTTGCCCCTGCCAGACGTCTTTCGGAGTATGAACAAAGCTTCAGGAAATGGTGCATGGAGGGACAAAATGATAAAATGAACTGGCTTTGCCGTGATATTGAAACAAGAATAAATCCTTTCAAACTTTTACCGGATGCACTTTCAGTAATCGTAACCGGAATGGATTATTATACAGATAATATCCAGATTTATAATGATGTTCCTGTTGTCTCGAGGTATGCTCTCGGAATGGATTATCATAAAGTCGTTTCTGACAAATTAAAGAAACTGCTCGAATTTATTAAAAGTGCTTCACCTGGTGCTGAAGGCAAGGTTTTTTGCGATACAGATCCTATTGCAGAAAAATTATGGGCTGTTGAAGCAGGCCTTGGACGGCAGGGTAAAAATTCACTTTTGATAAATGAAAAAAAAGGTTCATTCCTTTTTCTTGGAATTCTTCTGGTAAACATCCCGCTGCAATATGATGCCAGGTGTGTTGAGGAAAAATGTGGAGACTGCACTGCATGTATTGAGAGTTGCCCGACCGGAGCAATCAATGGAGACTATACTGTTGATGCAAGAAAATGTATCTCAAATCTTACAATTGAAAATAAAAATCCGATATCTGCCGAACTGGCAGTATCATTCGGAAAAAGGATTTATGGATGCGACCTTTGTCAGGAAGTCTGCCCTTATAACAGGAATGTCCAAAACCATAATCATCCTGAATTCGACATTTCAGAAGAACTGAAGTATTTGACAAAAGATGAATGGCTGTCACTTACTAGGGAAAGATTTGAAAGAATATTCAGAGATACACCTGTATTCCGGACAGGATTTGAAAAGTTCAGAAAAAATATTGATATTATTCTAAATGGTAACGGATAATCAGAAAGTATTGACTGCAAAAGACTATTTTGTTACTTATCTTCAATTACTGTAACTGCAATCTCGCGTTTATTTCGAGGTCCGTCAAATTCACAGAAGAAAATATTCTGCCATGTTGAAAGACCGAGCGAACCGTCAATAATTGGAATTGTTTCCGACGCACCAACAATACCAGCCTTCAGGTGAGCATCACCGTTGTTATCCTGTCTATCGTGTTCCCATACACCATGAGGTATCAGCTTGTTGAGAAGTGTTATAACATCTTTTTGAACCGACTCATCCCAGTTTTCCTGTATCATTATTGCAGCAGTGGAACCCCTGGCATAAACTGAAACCAGTCCGTTTTTTATCCCGCTTTCCTTTATGACCGATTCAACCATCGAGGTAATGTCATATAAAGCATTTCCTGCATTTGTGCTTATTGAAATAATTTTCTGCATCTGAACAGAATATTTTTCAATGACAAAATTACAATTTTTGCTTTAATCTAAATGATTGTTTTTTCTAATTATAACCTTTCAGTATTTTCATAAGCTTCCGGCGTGTGAAGAATATTCTGCTTTTCACCGTTCCTATTTTGAGATTGAGTTTCTCGGCAATTTCCTGGTATTTGTAACCTTCAAGGTGCATTATGAAGGGGATTTTGAATTCATCATCGAGCCCTTCGACAGCACTTATTATTTCTTTTACCGAATAGTTCGATTCGGGCGAAACAAAACCTTTATCCTGAGGAAGATTAAGGTAATACAGTTCTTTTGTTGCATCAATTAGGTTATTTTCCCTGATCCCTCTGCGGTAATTATTTATAAAGGTATTTTTCATTATTGTAAAGACCCATGCTCTCAGGTTCGAATGATCAACGAACTTATCCCTGAAAGTAATTGCCTTAAGATATGTATCCTGTACCAGATCAGATGCATCATTTCTGTCGGTTGTCAGACTCATGGCGAACCTTCTGAGGTTACCATTCATCCCTATCAGTTCATCGTTAAATTCATTTGTTGTCATAGCCGATTCTTTAAAAGTTTTTATTGATGCAAAAATAATAAAATATATTAAGATATATATATCCAAATATCTATAATATAAAATATTTTTATTTATTCTAAATAATAAAATGTTGTAAAGAATTAAAAGTTAGTAGAATATAGAAATCAATATAAATAACGATTACAGATAAAAATTTTAAATTTGTGAATTTGAAACCTGAGAATTATCGTTATTTTTATTCCCGGATGTAATGACAAAGGGGGAAAAATGCTGATATATGACATTACGAACAACATTTAATATAGAGCCTTCCAGTGAGAAAATAAGTTATTTTACTCCGGTATTGTTCACCGGGTCGTGTTTTGCACTTGAAACAGGGCGCAGGATGGAAGAAGTAAAAATGAAGGTACTGATCAATCCTTTCGGAACGGTATATAATCCTGTTTCTGCAGGGAATACTCTTGATATTATTATGGAAAGAAGATTATTCGGCATAGAAGATCTATTAAGGTATGATAATCTATATCACAGTTTTTATCACAATACCGAGTTTTCATCGGATAATCCCGATCTATCTCTTGAAAAGATTAATAAATCTATCATTGAAGCCCATGATTTTCTAAAAGAGGCTTCATTCCTTTTTATCACATTCGGGACGGCATGGGTTTACAGGTTGAAAGAAAATGGAATGATTGTTTCGAACTGCCATAAGCTTCCTTCGTATTATTTTATCGAGGAGCTTTTGACGGTTAAAACTATATATGAGTTCTGGATGCCTTTACTCGACAGACTTAAGAATTTCAACAGCAGGCTTAAAACAATATTTACCGTAAGCCCGGTGCGTTATCTGAAAGAGGGTGCTCATGGGAATCAGGTAAGTAAATCGGTGCTTTTTCTGGCTATCGAAAATCTCCTTTCTCATCCCTCATCGCCATATTATTTTCCGGCTTATGAGCTCGTTATGGACGACCTTCGGGATTACAGATTTTATTCTGACGATATGGTGCATCCTTCTTCATTTGCCGTTAATTATGTATTTAATGTTTTTTCACATGCATATTTCAGCGATGAAACTATTAATTTAATAAATGAGGTCATAGAAATTGTAAAAGCCGGCAAACACAGATTATTGTCTCCTGCCGGCGAATCGGCCAAAAAATTTTCCATAACTGTTCTTGACAGGATTTCAGCTATTGAAAAGAAAATACCGGGCATAGATTTTACGGCAGAAAAGGAATATTTTCATTCGCTGATTTGATTCACTATGAGCGTTCGTAGTTTCAGAAGGAATGATTTGTTAATTTATATGTTTGGATTCACTTTGTAAAAAACGCATCAGTTTTCAAAGCCTGTTTTTTTCGAGATATTTTCTTGCTGTTTCAAGATCCTCGGGGGTATCAATACTTATACTCTTCCAGTCTGCCACAGCTGTGCGGATAGTATATCCGTTTTCGATCCACCGGTTTTGTTCAAGCGATTCAGCAATCTCGAGAGATCCTGGTTTAAGTGAGGTTATCTTCAGAAGTGTCTCTTTTCTGTATCCATATATTCCTATATGCTTAAAATAGTTATGTCTGGTGTTCCATTTATTTATTTCTGCATCCCTGAAATAAGGTATAACCGACCGGCTAAAATATATTGCGTCGCCTTTGATATTGATAACAACTTTAGGATGATTAGGGTCAAAAAGATCTTCCTCCGGACTGACTTTTCGTATGAGAGTGGCTATTTCAACGGAGGGGTCGTCGAAACAAGAAGCAAGAAGACTGATATGTTCGGGCTGAATAAAAGGCTCGTCGCCCTGAATATTAATAATTACATCCACAGGCTTGCCGGTAATTTTTTCGATTGAAACAGCAGCTTCAGCACACCGGTCGGTTCCGCTTCTGTGAGTAGTTGATGTCATTACGGCTTTCCCTCCGAATGAGTTGACAGCATCAATTATCCTCCGGTCGTCGGTTGCTACATAAACCTCGCTTAAGACCATTGAAGACTGTTCATAAACGCATCTTATCAGAGGTTTATCGCCAAGAAGTGCAAGCGGTTTGCCGGGAAATCTGGTTGAGCCGTAACGGGCAGGTATAATGCCCGTAATTTTAATATCCTGTCTATTCTTCACAATGCTAAATTACAAAAAATGGATTTCTGACTGTTAAAAAAAATAATTAAATTTGCAGGGTTGTTGCATTAAGAATGAAAGATCTACAGAGTATTAAGCAAAGATTTGGCATTATCGGGAATCATCCCGGTCTTAATCAGGCACTCGATATTGCCGTTCAGGTAGCTCCAACCGATCTTTCGGTATTAATAACAGGTGAAAGCGGGACAGGCAAAGAAATATTTCCTCAGGTAATTCATTATTTCAGTGCACGTAAGCATGGTCCTTATATTCCGGTAAACTGTGGAGCTATTCCGGAAGGTACGATCGACTCGGAGCTTTTTGGCCATGAGAAGGGCGCTTTTACAGGTGCAACCGATAGCAGGAAAGGATATTTTGAAGTGGCTGATGCCGGAACGATTTTTCTCGATGAAGTAGGCGAATTACCGCTTTCAACACAGGTAAGACTTTTACGTGTGCTTGAGACCGGAGAATTTATAAGAGTTGGTTCATCCAAGATACAAAAAACCAATGTAAGGGTAATTGCTGCAAGTAATGTTGACCTGCCGTCATTAATAGCAGAAGGCAAATTCAGAGAAGATCTTTTCTACAGACTTAATACGGTTCCTATAAAAGTACCTCCTTTAAGAGAGCGGGGTGAAGATATTATTCTTTTGTTTCGCAAATTTGCTGCTGATTTTGCAGAACGTTACAGGATGCCGCCAATAAAGCTTACAAATGAAGCACAGGCCATGCTTCTAAATTATGAATGGCCCGGGAACGTCCGACAACTTAAAAATGTCACTGAACAGATATCAATAATTGAGAATGAACGGGAAATAACTGATACAATACTCCGCCGTTATCTTCCTTACTATACTAATATTAAGCTTCCTGCGCCGGTACTCCGCTCCGATGATAAATTATTTTCTTCAGAACGGGAGATTCTTTACAAAATCCTCTTCGACATGAAGAACGATATTAATGATCTTAAAAAACTCATTTTTGAAATTATTGATAAAGAAGGAAATGAAAGTTTAAAAGAAGAAACTTCAACAACTTTTAAAAATCTTTTCAATATCGAAAGAATTAATAAAGCTGCTGATAATTTTAATAATGTAAATGCGGAACAGATAGTTGATTTTAAATCAAAAGATGAATCTGTAATACAGGATACCGAAGAAATCAGAGATGAGTCCCTTTCCCTTTCCGATAAAGAGGTTGAGCTTATCAAAAAGGCTCTGGAAAAACATAACCATAAGAGAAAGTATGCTGCGAAGGAGCTCGGAATATCGGAACGTACACTTTACCGTAAGATAAAGGAGTATGACATCAAAATGTAGTAAACATCGGGGAATTTCATTTTTTCTTGCTCTTGTTACAGTTTTTTATGCTGTTGGATGCAAGATATCCTATTCATTTTCAGGTGCAAGCATTTCACCACAGGTAAAGACAGTAAGCGTACAATATTTCCAGAACAGGGCAAGCCTTGTTCAGCCGGGCCTCAGCCAGTCACTTACCGATGAATTGATTGATAAATGCAAAGCACAAACACGACTCAGTATAGTTAACGGTTTCGGAGATGTAAATTTTGAAGGCGAAATAACAGACTATAACACCAGACCTATTACCGCTTCAGCCGATTCAAGAGCTGCCATGAACAGGTTCACAATTTCTGTTAAAGTCAAATTCACAAATACTATTGAACCTCAATACAATTTTGAAAGAACTTTTACGCGAAATAAAGATTATGACAGCCGTCTGAACCTCAGCGATGTTGAGAAAGATCTTTCCGACGAAATAATTAAACTGATTGTCGAGGATATTTTCAACGCAGCCTTTGTAAACTGGTAATGCAATGAACAGGAGAGATTTTTTGAACCTCATGGAAAACAGCAATTTGATTGACCGTGAAATTACAGCGGAGCTGAAAGAACTTACCGGCATTTATCCATGGTTTCAAAGTGCTCATCTTCTTTTTCTTAAAGGTTTACACAATTCTGGTGATGTGAGGTTTGAAAATCAGCTTCGTCAGTCTTCTCTGAGTATTGCCAATAGGGAAGTATTATATTATCTTCTTCATTCATATAAACCAGGTAATAATTTTTCAAAATTTAAAGCAGAAGATAAAATTAAGCATAAAGATGAAGTTCAAAATGATAGTGTGGAAAATCTTCAGGTAGTTATTGATTCAGGTCGAAACAGTGAAGAGTTTATTAAAATGCTTGAAAAAGAAGAGAAAGAAGACTTGCTTGCAGAATCAGGGGAAGGTGAGGATAGTACAGTTTATATTGCCACTGATTCTGAATTTGACAATTCAGCAATACTCAGAATTATTTATAATGAAGGCGAAATACAATATGAAGAGAGTGTATTTTATATGGATCCTTCGTTTTCTTTAAGTGAGTGCCAGGAAGAGCTTCTCGAACTGGAAACTGATACAGATGGAGGGAACAAAGTGGAAGAACATCATGAGGATACAATCCAGACGATTTCAGAGCAACCTATGTCAGAGGCTGACCTGATTGATAAATTTATCCTTGCCAATCCGAGAATTGAACCACAAAAGGAGAAAAAGGAAGAGTCTGTAATTGATATTTCTAAATCGTTTATTGAAGAAAAAAGCGGATTTTTATCTGAAACTCTGGCTAAAATATATGTTAACCAGGGTTATTATTCCAGAGCTAAAGAGATATATGAAAAATTATGTATAAAATATCCGGAAAAAAGTAGTTACTTTGCAGCTCAGATTGAAGAGATTAATAAAAATATAAAAGAAAAATAGATTGAAATGGGTGTTTATGTTTTCATTACGGTATTGATAATAATTGCATGCTGCATTCAGATACTTATTGTGTTGGTTCAGAATTCGAAAGGTGGAGGGTTGGCTTCTAATTGGACCTCTGCAGGTCAGTCATTAGGTATCAGGAAGACAGCCGATTTTCTTGAAAAATCAACGTGGGCTATTGCAATTTCTATTCTGGTTCTTTCTCTGGTTGCAACTGCTGTTATACCCAGAGGTGGTGAAAATCAGCGGTCGAGGATTGAGAGCCAGATTCAGAATGCAATTGACCCTAATGCAATCCCCACTCTTCCCACTGCTGTGCCACCTGCTGAAAGCACAAATCCTTCCCCCCAGGGGAATCAGCAGCAGCCGGGTCGCTGAAAAATCTATTGCAATATTGTACTTACTACATGCCAGTTTGTCACAAACTGACATTTTTATTTTATACTTATTATAACAAATATAATTTCAGTAAGTTAATCAATATATCAGACTATTTTACTTTTAAATGCAGAATTAATATTAGGCAGGAGAAGCATAGTGAGAATATCAAATTGACATTAAAGTAGGTTTGGCATAATATATGTAATAAAGATGCAACGAATAAATGTTAAACCTAAAACAATAACAAAAATGGCACAAATAAAAGGTAAAGTTCTGGCAGGCAAGGTTCTTGTAAAACCTCATGAAGCAGAGGCTAAGACTGCCAGCGGGATTATTATACCCGATTCAGCAAAAGAAAAGCCCCGTCAGGGCACGGTTGTTCTTGTTGGAGCTCCTAAAAAAGACGAGGAAATGGAAGTCAAGAAAGGTGATGTAGTGCTTTACGGCAAATATGCCGGGCAGGAACTTACTATTGACGGCGAGGAATATTTACTTTTGTCGCAGTCTGACATTCTGTTTATTCAATAAAATTTCTTAATCAAATTAAACTAAAAACAATATGGCAAAAGAGATTAAATTTAATGTTGAGTCTCGTGCTCTTCTAAAAGAAGGAGTTGATACTCTTGCAAATACAGTAAAAGTAACACTTGGTCCAAAAGGGCGCAATGTAGTTCTCGAAAAGAAATACGGTTCACCTCTTGTGTCAAAAGACGGGGTTACCGTGGCAAAAGAGATTGAACTTTCCGATCCATATAAGAATATGGGTGCTCAGCTTGTTAAGGAAGTTGCTTCCAAGACAGGTGAAGATGCAGGCGATGGTACAACCACCGCAACTATTCTTGCACAGGCAATTATAAATGTAGGGTTGAAAAATGTAACTGCCGGAGCTAATCCAATGGATTTAAAGAGAGGCATTGATAAGGCTGTTGCAAAAGTTATCGAAAGTCTGAAATCGCAGGCAAAAGTTGTGGGTGACGATCTTGGGAAGATAGAGCAGGTAGCACGTGTCTCGGCAAACGACGATGAAGAGATTGGTAAGCTGATTGCCGAAGCTATGAGCAAAGTCCATAAAGAGGGCGTTATTACAGTTGAGGAGGCAAAGGGAATGGCAACCACAGTTGAAGTGGTTGAAGGTATGCAGTTTGACCGTGGATATATTTCAGCATATTTTGTGACAAACGCTGAAAAGATGGAAGCTGAGCTCGATAATCCAAGCATACTTATTCACGACAAGAAGATTTCAACTATGAAGGATATGCTTCCTATTCTGGAATCGGTTGCACAGTCAGGGCGGCCACTTCTTATAATTGCTGAGGACGTCGAAGGAGAAGCCCTTGCAACACTTGTTGTAAATAAACTCCGCGGCTCGTTAAAAGTATGTGCCGTGAAAGCTCCGGGTTTTGGCGACAGGAGAAAAGAGATGCTCGAAGATATTGCTATTCTGACAGGCGGAACCGTTATTTCAGAAGAAAAAGGTCTGAAACTCGAGCATGCAACATTAGATATGCTGGGTCATGCCGAAAAGGTTACAGTTGATAAGGACGATACTACTATTGTAAATGGCGCCGGTGATAAAGACCAGATTAAAGCCAGAATAAACCAGATAAAACAACAGATTTCCGTCACCACTTCCGATTACGACAAAGAGAAACTTCAGGAACGTCTTGCCAAACTGTCAGGCGGAGTTGCAGTAATCTATATTGGCGCAGCCTCGGAAGTTGAAATGAAGGAGAAGAAAGACAGGGTTGACGACTCGCTTCATGCAACCAGAGCTGCAATTGAAGAAGGAATCATACCCGGAGGCGGAGTAGCCTACATACGGGCATTGAAAGCACTGGATGGACTTAAGGGTGACAATGAAGACCAGAATACCGGTATTGAAATAATTAAGAGGGCTATTGAAGAACCTTTAAGGCAGATTGCTGAAAATTCAGGCCGGGAAGGTGCGGTTGTTGTTCAGACAGTAAAAGCAGGGAAAAATGACTATGGCTATAATGCGCAGACCGATAAATATGAGAATTTGTATGATGCCGGAGTTATTGATCCTGTAAAGGTTGCAAGAATTGCACTCGAAAATGCAGCATCAGTCGCAGGAATGTTCCTTACTACTGAGGCCGTAGTTGTTGAGGAGAAAGAAGAAAAACCTGCCGTTCCTGGCCCGGGCATGGGTGGCGGAATGGGAGGAGATATGATGTAACGGTAAGGAATTTATGATTAATAAACCCTTCACGTGGTATAGTGAAGGGTTTTTATTTTATTTATGATGATGATTATTTTTTATCTTTGCATCGGCTTCATTCTCTATTGATTATGAATAATATCCGTAACTTCTGTATAATAGCTCATATTGACCACGGTAAAAGTACACTGGCCGATCGTCTCCTGGAAAAAACCCATACACTGTCGGAAAGAGAGTTCCATGATCAGGTACTGGACAATATGGAGCTTGAAAAGGAGAGAGGAATAACAATTAAAAGCCATGCAATCCAGATGGAATATTTTTTCGGAGGGCAGAAATATATACTTAATTTGATTGACACACCGGGTCATGTTGATTTTTCTTATGAGGTGTCGAGATCTATTGCCGCATGTGAGGGAGCACTCCTTGTTATTGATGCAACCCAGGGGATACAGGCACAAACAATATCAAATCTTTACATGGCTCTCGAGCATAACCTTGAAATAATACCTGTTTTGAATAAAATGGATATGTCAACTGCCATGCCCGAAGAAGTGAAAGACCAAATAGTTGATCTTTTAGGATGCCGGAGAGAAGACATTATTGAGGCAAGTGCCAGAACAGGGATGGGTGTTGAAAGAATATTGAAAGATATTGTAACGAAAATACCACCTCCTTCAGGTTCTCCCGATGCCCCTTTGCAGGCTTTGATTTTTGATTCTATATTTAACCCTTTTCGAGGTATAATTGCATACTATAAGATTGTGAATGGCTCGATAAAGAAAGGCGATCAGGTTAAATTTTTCTCCACAGGACGTGAGTATGAAGCCGATGAAATAGGAGTTTTAAAACTGAAACTTCAACCATGCGATTTTATGGGAACAGGCGATGTTGGTTATATTATTTCGGGAATTAAAGATTCGTCGGAAGTACGTGTCGGCGACACAATAACTCATGTGGAAAGGCCTTGCATTGAGGCTATTTCGGGTTTTGAAGAAGTTAAACCAATGGTCTTTGCAGGTATATATCCGGTAAATGCCGATGATTATGAAGACTTGAAGTCATCAATTGAAAAGCTGAGGCTTAATGATGCTGCTCTTTCTTTTCTACCTGAGTCTTCGGCAGCTCTTGGCTTTGGCTTCAGATGTGGCTTTTTAGGCCTTCTCCATATGGAAATAGTACAGGAAAGACTTGACAGAGAATTTAACATGAACGTAATAACCACTGTTCCTAATGTATCGTACAAAGTTTATACAAAAAAAGGAGAGGAGATTGAAATCCATAATCCATCAAGCCTTCCACCTGTAGTTCAAATAGATCGTATAGAAGAACCATATATAATTGCAAAAATCATTACTCTTGCAGATTTTGTCGGCCCGATTATGAAACTCTGTATTGAAAAACGAGGGGCACTTCGAAATCAGGTTTATCTTACACGCGACAGGGTGGAGATTATTTTCGAAATGCCTCTTGCGGAAATTGTATTCGATTTCTATGATAAACTGAAAAGTATTTCAAAAGGCTACGCTTCGTTCGATTATTATTATACTTCGTACCATGAAGCCGACCTGGTAAGACTTGATATTCTTCTCAACGGCGAGATGGTAGATGCTTTGTCAACTCTGATTCATAGAAGTCATGCATACGATTTTGGCCGTAAAATGTGTGCTAAATTGAAAGAGCTTATCCCACGGCAACAATTTGAAATTGCCATTCAGGCGGCTATTGGTTCGAAGATAATCGCCCGCGAAACTGTTAAGGCAGTAAGGAAGGATGTAACTGCAAAATGTTACGGCGGCGACATTACACGTAAAAGAAAGCTGCTTGAAAAACAGAAGAAAGGGAAAAAGAAAATGCGTCAGATAGGAAATATTCAGGTACCACAACAGGCATTCCTCGCAGTGCTTAAACTCGACTGAAGTCAATTTTAATTATGAAATCATTAAACTGTTAGCGAAAGTTTTGTGAAAATAAATAATTTTTATATCTTGGCATGACTAAATAGATTTACTTTACCGATAAAAATACTAACCAACTAACCTGACCTTTTTGCATATACCCTGACCAGAAATATACTGAGTCAGGGTAATTTTTATGCTATTAGTTTATAACCTTTTCCGTGGACATTAAGAATTTTAACTGACGGATCGTCCTTAAGGTACTTGCGAAGTTTTGTTATATATACGTCCATACTTCTGGCATTGAAATAATTATCGTCAACCCATATAGCTTTAAGTGCATAGTTCCGTTCAAGAATTTCATTTCTGTGGATACATAGAAGTTCAAGAAGCTCGGATTCTTTTGTTGTAAGTTTGAGTGACTTATCATGCCATGAGAGAATACGTGTGAGAGTATTAAATGTGTATTCGCCTATTTTATAAATATCTTCTTTTTTATATTCCTTCTTATCTGATGCCCTTCTCAATATAGCTTCGATACGATAAATAAGTTCATCCATTGAAAATGGTTTTGTAATGTAATCGTCTGCTCCCGATTTGAATCCTTCAATTATATCTTCTTTCATGTTTTTGGCAGTAAGGAAGATTATTGGCATATCAGGTATTTTATTCCTTATCTTTTTTGCGAGCGTAATTCCGTCAATTTCAGGCATCATTATATCGAGGAGGCAGAGGTCGAATGATTCTTTTGAAAAAACCTCAAGTGCTTCTTTGCCGTTTGCGCAAAGAGTAGCCTCAAAGTTTTTCATATTAAGATAATTCCGCAGAAGTATGCCAAGGTTTTTATCATCTTCAGCAAGAAGAATTTTTCTTTTTTTCATTGTTTTCTGTTTGTAGGTAAGCATATTGTAAATTTTGTTCCTTTCCCAATCTGGCTTTCAACTTTTATAGTACCATTGTGGTCTTCAATGACTTTTTTGACATAACTCAGGCCGAGGCCGAATCCTTTCACATTATGAATATTGCCTGTAGGCACTCTGTAAAATTTCTCGAAAACTTTTTTCAAATCTTTATGTGGAATTCCTATGCCTTTGTCTTCAACAATAATTATAAGATTGTTTTTAACATTCCGAGTTGAAACTGTAATTTCC
>Ga0116184_10003306_pt1 | contig 13315 bp, 13 predicted proteins | sample AD_JPNNA5_MetaG_FD_89886 | JGI IMG/M metagenome (GOLD analysis project Ga0116184, IMG submission 89886) | Active sludge microbial communities of municipal wastewater-treating anaerobic digesters from Japan - AD_JPNNA5_MetaG | ecosystem: Engineered > Bioreactor > Anaerobic > Digestate | place... | reverse complement strand
CGGCAAGTTCTGTTCGATCAAATTGATGCAGGATTGCATGCGTTGATATGCGGGTGTAGTTCATCGGTAGAACACCAGCTTCCCAAGCTGGATAGGAGGGTTCAATTCCCTTCACCCGCTCCAGATCTTTATACGGGGAGACAGGTGGCGTCCGGGTTTCTTAAAATAGTATCAGCCGGGGTTGCTGCCGCGTGCATGTGCGCGGCTGGCTGCGTCACGGCCCCCAAGGGGCATGTCGGCGGCTCGGTTCCTGTTGTTCCGGCTGAAGGGGGTATATACCATACGGTTATGCGCGGCCAGACATTGTGGCGGATCGCGCGCATGTACGGTTCTGACGTTGACCGTGTTGCATCCGCGAATAACATACAGGATGCCCGTCAACTTGAAGTCGGCCGCAGGCTGTTGATTCCGGGAGTTTCCGCGGGCCCGTCTCCGGTCATCCTCGCGGCTGACGAAGATTTTATGTGGCCGGTCAAGGGCACGGTGGTCCTTGGGTTCGGGCAGGCCAGTGACGCCGGCGTGAACAAGGGCATCAATATCAGGCCCCATCACGATCACGGTGTCAGGGCCGCGCGAAGCGGCACGGTCGTGTTCCTGCACGATGATTTCCTGGATTTCGGCCCCACGATCATCATCGATCACGGCGACGGGTTCCTCACCGTGTACGCGGGGGCCGCGGATATCTCGGTCAAACCGGGGGATATCGTCGCGCGCGGCAACACGATCGCCAATGCGGGCGGCCGGGCAATCCATTTCGAGATACGCAGGGGCGCGGTTTCACAGAACCCGTTTTTTTATCTGAGCCAGTAGGGATATGCAGAAAATATTCTTCGGCCGTACACAATATCTGGATATCATTGAAAAGCGCGTCAAGGGGTTATGCGAGGGCTACCGGCAGAACATGTGCCTGATCGGGCCCGAGCTGGTCGGCAAGACGTCATTGGTCTCGCGGTTCATCTCGAGGTTCTGCGATACCCGTTTTGTCACGGTATACCTTGACATCCGCCATGAGCCCACGCAGGTGTTCGGCAGGAGGTTCATCGGCTGCATGCTGTATAATTTCCTTCAGAACAGCAATGTCCCGTTGCGCGAGGACCTTGATTTTCTTATCGAAAAAGCGTCGGGGTTCATTCCCAAAACGGCAGGCCGCATGCGCTCCATTATCCTCGACCTGGACCGCAGGAAGAAAGAGAATATCTTCACCCAGCTGTTATCGCTGTGCGACTCCCTCCATCAGGAGACCGGCAAAAGCTGCGTCGTCATCTTCGACGAATTCCATAATCTTGAATCCCTCGGCATCAAGACCCTCTATAAAGAATGGTCGCAGGTTCTGATCACCCAGAAGACAACGATGTACCTGATCACCAGTTCCCTTCCCTATAAGGCGAACCTTATCCTGTCGAAAAATTTAAGCCTCCTGTTCGGGAATTTCGAGGTCGTCGCCGTTGAGCCGTTCGATGTGCGTGATTCGCACCGTTATATCGATACGCGCCTTGCGCCGGGCATTCTGTCACAGGGCGAGCGGGATTTCATCGTCCATTTCACCGGCGGGTATCCGTTTTACCTGGACCTCGTATGCGACGCGGTGTCGTCATGCCCGCATCCGGACCTCGTGCAGATCCTGGAAGGGCTCCTGTTCACCTCTTCGGGGATCCTCAATCAGCGGTTCTATAATTATCTCAAGCGTTTCAACGACAACCCGCTCGCGCAGGACCATATCGGCATCCTGCATTGCGTCTCGTGCGGCCAGAACAGGATCAAGGATATCGCGCATATCATCAAGAAGCCGCAGACCGTCGTGTCGTCGCGCGTGTCATATCTGCTCGAGGCCGATGTGCTGACGCGAAGCGGCGATTTCCTGCAGATAGACGATCGCGTGTTCAGTTTCTGGCTCCGGTTTGTCTATCAGGGAAAGCTCAATGCCCTGACGTTTGACGCGCAGAACCAGAACGCGGTCTTCCGCAAGAACATCGAGGCCATGATACACGAGTTCCTCGCCAGCGCCGCGAAGAGACTTCCGGAACGGATCGCCGAGATGGTGCGACTTTTCTCCGACGACCGTATCCAGGTCGATAAAAAGAGCATGCGGCTGACCCATTTCAGGGAGGTCAAGCCCGTTGAGTTCAACGGCCGGGCGCTCAAGGAAGGGCTCGTGTGCCGGTCAGGCGACGGCCTGTGGCTGTTCGGGTTCACGCACGAGGCGCCGGGCGAGGACGATATCGCGTCCTTCTCGCAGGAGTGCAGGAAATTCAGGCGCAAGCTGGAGCGCAAGGTCCTGGTGACCCTGTCCGATATGGACCAGAACTCGCGCCTGCGGGCGCTCAACGAGAACATATGGACCTGGGATCTGAACCGTCTGAACCAGATGTTCGATCTGTTCTCAAAACCGAGGATAGTCGTCTGATCATGAAAATTTGCGTCCTGTCAGATACCCATATTCCCGACCGCGCGCGTGAACTGCCGGCAAAACTGCTCAATGAGCTCAAGACCGCAGACATGGTTATCCATGCCGGCGACCTTGTGGACCCGGCAGTGTACAAGGCGCTCTGCGATGCCTGCAAGGACGTCAGGGTCGTCAGCGGAAATATGGATCCTTCGGAGCTCAAAGTTAAGTTCCCCCAGCGGCAGCTGATCAGGGCGGGGAATTTCAGCATCGGGGTCGTGCACGGCTGGGGGCCGCCGAACCAGCTGATGGGAGTTGTCAAGGACATCTTCAGGAAAGAGGCCCCGGATATCGTCATCTTCGGCCATTCGCACCAGGTATGCAATCAGAAGGAAGGCAAAACGCTGTATTTCAATCCGGGCAGCCCCACGGATGACGTATTCGCGGCCTTCAAGTCTTTCGGGATCATCGAGATAACCGACACCATAAACGCGCGGATCGTGAAACTATGAGCATGGACAAACTGTGGGCGCCGTGGCGCATCGATTACGTCCAGGGCAAAAAAAACAAAGGGTGCATTTTCTGCGCGGCAGCAGGATCAAAACCGGCCGGCCGCGGGCATGCGCGGCATGTTGTTTTCCGCACGCCCTATTCCATGTGCATCCTCAACATATTTCCGTATAATAACGGCCATGTGATGGTCGCGCCGCTGAGCCATGTCAGGGACCTTTCAAGGCTCTGCGATGAGGAGGTGCTGGACCTGATGCGCAGCGTCGAAAGAACCCGGAAGCTGCTGATCGCCGCGCTCAAGCCCGAAGGATTCAATATCGGCGTCAATATGGGCAGGGTTTCGGGCGCAGGCATACCCGGCCATCTGCACGTCCATATCGTTCCGCGGTGGAACGGCGACACCAATTTCATGCCGATTGTCGGCAATACAAAAGTCATTTCGCAGTCGCTCGAACAATTACACAAACTCTTGCGCCATGCTGACACAAAAACAGATGCAGGATATGGAAAATAAATATCTGGCGCCCTATGCCGCCCATGCCGCGGATTCCCGCGGCAGGGTGCACGCCGAGAAAGAGCATCCCTACCGGTCGGCATACCAGCGGGACCGCGACCGCGTCATCCACAGCGCCGCGTTCCGCAGGCTTGAATACAAGACCCAGGTATTCGTCAACCACGAAGGCGATTATTACCGCACGAGGCTGACCCATTCCCTCGAGGTGTCGCAGATCGCCCGCACGATCGCGCAGGCCTTGCGGCTCAACGTCGACCTGACCGAGGCGATATCGCTGGCGCATGACCTCGGGCACACGCCGTTCGGCCATTCGGGAGAGGAGGCCTTGAACGAGCTGATGGCCCGCCAGGGAGGGTTCAATCATAACCTGCACGGATTGCGCGTCGTTGATGTCCTGGAAGAGCGGTATCCCGGATTTCCCGGCCTCAACCTGACCTGGGAGGTCCGCGAAGGTATTGTCAAGCATTCCTCCGCATTCGACCGGGGCTGCAGGATCCCGGGCCTTGCGCCGTCGGAGATGCCGACGCTGGAGACCCAGGTCGCCGATATCGCCGACGAGATCGCCTACGACAACCATGACCTCGACGACGGGCTCACGTCGGGATTATTGAAAGAAACCGATCTGGAAAAGCTTAAAATATGGTATAATGTCTGCAAGGGCGTTGCAGGCACGTACCCGCAATTGACGCCTGAAAAGCGCAAATACCTCATCATCCGGTCGCTTATCGACATCCAGGTCAGCGACCTGATCGCCAACACCGAGGCGGCTATCACGCGCCTGAAATTGGCGACGTCCAGGGACGTCAAGAAACTCGGCCGCAAGGTCGTAGCGTTCAGCCCGCAGATGCAGGAACTGCGCAGGCCGCTGCGCCGGCTTTTGATGGACAAATTGTATCATCATTACCGCGTTATCCGCATGGCCGACAAGGCCAAGCGTTTTATAGAAGAGCTGTTTGAGGTATATTGCGACAGGCCCGAGGCGCTGCCGCCCTATGTCCAGAAGAGGATACCGTCTGACGGCGTGAAGCGCGTTGTCTGCGACTATATCGCCAGCATGACCGACAGGTACGCACTTGATGAATACAAAAAACTGTTCGATCCGTACGCAAAGGTATAAGATGCTCCGGTCGGCGGTACACGGCATCTACCGCCTGGTGAACTCGACCTTCGAGCTCAAGGATATGGTGTGCCGGCTGTCGCGCCTGGTGTGCCAGATATTCGGGGCGCGGTACTGCCTGATTCTCCTCCTGGACCCGAGCAAGAAATATTCCCTGCATAAATGCATGGTCTCCGGCAGGAAAAAGACCGTGATCGTTGACGGCAAAAAACGCATCACCAACCGCGTCGAGAAAAAGATCATCAGGACCTTCAGCGCCATCCGCAGCGACTATTTGATGGGGATCCCCCTGGTGTCCGAGGACATCATGGGGATCATCATCGTCAAGCGGTCCCTTGACGATGTGCCGTTCGAAAAGGACGATCAGGACATCCTCATGACGGTCGCCGAACAGGCGATGATCGGCATCAAAAACCTGGAATTATACGAAGAACAGCAGAAAATCGTGTTCGGCAGCATTAAATCGCTCGTGACTTTGCTTGATACGCGCATCCCGCAGGAATACACGCATTCCCCGTATTTCAGCAGGCTTGTCACCGCGCTGGGAGAGGAGATGCATCTTGACGAGAAGCAGATCGAGTCGCTCAAATACGCGGCCCTGCTGCACGACGCGGGCAAAATCGACGTGCCCGCGGAGATATTGACCAAGACGACGAAGCTGACTCCCCAGGAATACCAGATCATCATGCGCCATCCCGAGCAGGGCGCGGCGCTCCTGCGGCCGTTCCAGATGCTCAAGCCCGTGATCCCCATCATCATGCATCATCACGAAAAATACAACGGGACCGGGTATCCGTCGAGGCTCAAGAAAGGCCAGATTCCGCTGGGCGCGCGCATCATGGCCGTGGCGGACGCCTTCGAGGCCATGGTTTACGGAAGGCCGTACCGGGAGCGCGTCAACATCGACCGCGCGGTGCAGGAGATAAAGAACAAATCCGGCACGCAATTCGATCCGAAGGTGGTCGACGCGTTCCTGCAGATCATCGGCCGGCATTATAAAAAATACTTGCAACTGGCCAAACAGACGATATATAATGGATCCCATGGAAAAACAGGAGTATTCCCAGCTCGAGCTCTTCAATAAGACAGGAGAAGAGGCAGGCTCGGCGCAGAAACTGTCCGGGACGCTGGTGAGCTATATCCGCACCTACGAGCGGCTTGTGCTCATGCTCATCGGGATCGTCATTACCGGGGTCGTGTGTTTTTGCATGGGCGTCGAAAAGGGCAAGCACATTGCCATGTCCCGCACGAATTCAAACCTGGACTTGGCGCATCGGAATCCGGGCGCGGACCTGGAAATCGCTCCCCGGACAGAAGTTCCTGCGCGTCCAGCGATGCCCGCGCGGCCGACAGCGCCGGCCGGCGTTGCGGCAATGCCGATTACTGCGGCGGACAGATCCGCCCCGGCACCGCAGCCTGCAGCCGCGACCGCGCAGGGTTATACGATCCAGATCGCTTCATATGCAGGCAAAACGTCGGCGCAGCGCGAAATGGACGCCCTTAAAAAAGAGGGATTGCTGCCCGTTATCAAATCATCGGGGAACTATACGGTGTTGTGCGTGGGGAATTTCCCCGACAAGGCAACCGCAAAATCTTTACTGACTCAACTGAAAAGAAAGTATAGAGATTGCTATATCAGGAGGTTATAAGTACCATGTCAATGCATCCGTCGTTAGCAGGGACCGAAAAAGGGAAAAAACAGCGCGCCGTGCTCAAACGGGTCGAGCGCATCAAATGGCTTGCCGAAAAGGCGCAGTGGAAGGAAGGCGATAAGGTATACGGCCTTCCGAAGATCAAGACAGTGCGTATCAAGATCAAGAAGGAAAAGGCGGAAAAGGCTGCTGAAGGCGTTGCCGGGGCCGAGGCCGGTGCCGGCGCCGCTGCCGCTGCCGCTCCCGCTGCTGCAAAGGCTGCTGCTCCCGCAAAGGCTGCTGCTCCCGCGAAGGAAGCGAAGAAATAATCCGGGTGATACCTTTTACACGACAAAGCCTCGCTGCAGCAGCAGCGGGGCTTTGATATTATTATGATCGATTTCGCAGCGTTCGTCATATCTTTCGGTTTTCTTATCGTGGCGATGGTGTTCCATGAGGTCGCGCACGGCTGGGTCGCGTATATGCGGGGCGATTCCACCGCCCGCTATATGGGCAGGCTCACGTTTAATCCGCTTGCGCACATAGACCCCATGGGCACGATCATCATACCGTTGTTCCTTTTCATATCGACCCAGGGCAGGTTCGTGTTCGGCGCAGCCAAACCGGTCCCCGTTGATTTCTCCCGGTTGAAGAACCCCAGGACCGATATGATTCTGGTCGGGGCAGCAGGGCCTGCCGCCAACCTTGTGCTGGCCGCGGCGAGCGCGGTGCTGTGGAAGGTACTGCCTGATTTTCCGTCGAGCGGATTTATATTCCAGAGCATGATTATGACCAATGTGGTGCTGGGGCTTTTTAACCTGATCCCGATCCCCCCGCTTGACGGCTCGCGCATCGCCATGGGGTTCCTGCCCCGGGATCTTGCGTACGGATATGCGAAGATCGAACGCTACGGTTTTTTCATCATCATGGGATTGTTGTGGGTGGGGATCCTTGACCTTTTCTTATGGCCGGCGGTCGTCATTGTCTATAACCTGATATATTCGATCAAGGCATTATGAAGAAGATCCGCGTAGCTCTTAAGGACCGTTCCTATAACATCCATATCGGAGCAGGGATCATGCGGCAATGCGGCCATATCGCGGCGCGGCTGGCGGTCGGCACCGACGCCTATGTCATAACCAACCGCCGGATACAGGCAAAATACGGGCGTACGCTCTGCGCGTCGCTCAAGGCCGCGGGCATATCGTCCACGGTCAGGCTTATCCCTGATACGGAAAAGAGCAAATCTTTTGCCACAGCGGCCGCTGTGCTCAATGATCTTGCCCGTTTTGACAGGAACAGGCATGTGTTCATCGTCGCGCTTGGCGGCGGGGTGGTGGGGGACCTCGCGGGGTTCATCGCCGCCGTGTATAAGCGGGGAATCCCCTACATACAGGTTCCGACCACGCTGCTGGCGCAAATCGATTCGTCAATCGGCGGCAAGACCGCGATTGATCTGCCTGCCGGGAAGAACCTTGTCGGCGCGTTTCATCAGCCGCGTGCGGTAATCACTGATGTATCCGCGCTTGCGAGCCTTGGTAAGCGCCAGCTTTGCCAGGGCATGGCAGAGGCGATCAAGTACGGGCTTATCAGAGACAAACGGCTGTTTCTCTATATAGAGAAGAACATCGCCGGCCTTCTTGCCAAGGACAGGCGCGCATTGTCGTTTGTGATCGCCAGATGTTCCAGTATCAAAGCGGATATTGTCAGCCGCGATGAGCGGGAAGAGAAGTCATTGCGCACGATCCTGAATTTCGGCCATACAATCGGCCACGCGATAGAATCGGCATCGGGATACAACAGGTACGGCCACGGGGAAGCGGTTGCACTGGGTATGCTTGTCGCCTCGGATATCAGCAGGCAGATGAAGATGATCACGGCCCATGATCAGGAGCGGATCATACGGCTTATCAAGGCAGCAGGCCTGCCGGTAAGGCTCAAAGGCGTTCCCTTTCGCAAGATAATTTCCATGCACTATCGCGACAAAAAATTCAAGGCGGGAAGGAACAGATTTGTGCTGCTGGATGGGATCGGCAGGGCCCGGGTCGTTGAGAATATCAGCCTTTTCATTATCAGAAGCACCCTTGCGAAGTCATCAGGCCCCGCTATTTGCTGAGCGGGTTTGAAAGCAGAAGGACGTGTTTAATTTTATTGCCGTTCCATAAAATTAAACACGTCCTTCTGCTTTATTTCTTGATCAGCGATAGCGGAGCCTGATGACCTCGTTATCCTTCATCAACTCGACACCTTCGGAGCTGATGGAGGTGACCGTTGCGCCGTCAACGGTTTCCCCGACTCCGACGACTTTGTTATTGATGATGGCGCTTGACAGCCCTGCGCCCTCTGACAGGAATATGCCGTTGACGACATAGGGCTCGGTCTGGGCTTGCGCAGGAGGCTTCGGGGCTTTTTTCGCAGCCGCGAAAGTCTCGCTCAATGACAGTTCAGCCTGTCCTTTTTTTCCGCCGCGCGCCGGCCGCGCGGGCGCAGAGGCGGTGCGGGCTCCTGCGGCCTTCACGCCCGCGGTTTTGGACGGGGCAGCAGGCTGGGGCTTGAACATCGGCACGACCGAATCAAAGGCAAGCTTCGCAACGACAATGCCGATGATGACCATGACAATCGTCTTGACTATATGCTTGATGTCGAATTCTGATTTTTTTTTCTGGGATTCCGCGGGTTTTGGCGGGGTCGGTTTTGCCTGTGCTGCAGGCTGCGGAGGCACCGGCGCAGCCCCTGGTTGAGGTGGGGGGGTTACCGGTGCGTTCGTAAATGGATTTATCTGGTCCATGGCAGTTATTATAACAAAGAAAAATATTTTGTAAATAAAAATCTGCATTTTTAACGCGGTTTAATTTAACTTGACAATAGTGTAGTTTTCCTATAAAATTAATCTCTCGATCAATATATTTTTGAGAAAGCTTACATTTATTCATCTTCTTGTATAACAATAACTTACAATAAGAGGAGCGTGAAATGGCAGAGTGGATAGGCATAGCCCGCAGGGCACGCAGATGTTATGGTTTTGACGAGATTGCGCTTGTTCCCGGTTCACAGACCGTGAATCCGAATGAGGTTGATACGACCTTTGAGTTCGCCGGAAAAAAATTCAAGGTTCCTATCCTGGCAGCCGCAATGGACGGCGTTGTTGACGTCACGTTCGCTGTCGAAATGTCGCGCCTGGGCGGCATGGCGGTATTGAACCTTGACGGCCTGCAGACGCGGTTTGCCGATCCGGATACGGTGCTTGAGAAGATTGCCAAAACGCCCGCGCAGGAAGCCACGGAGCTTATCCAGAGCGTGTACCGCACCCCTATCCAGGAAAAGCTTATTGCCAGGCGCGTCAAGGAGATAAAACAAAAGAAGGCCTACGCTGCAGTGAGCTGTATCCCTGCGCACGCCCAGGAGTTCGGCACGATCGCGGTCAAGGCTGGTGCCGACGTCATCGTGGTGCAATCAACGGTCACCACGCCCAAGCACGTGTCGACCGAATATAAGACCCTGGACCTGGCGAAGTTCTGCAAGTCTGCAAGAATACCCGTGATCCTGGGAAATTGCGTGACATATGAGACGACCCTTGAACTTATGGAAACCGGGTGCGCCGGGCTGCTGATCGGCGTTGGGCCAGGGGCCGCGTGCACGACGCGCGGAGTGCTGGGCATCGGCGTGCCGCAGGTGACCGCGACCGTCGATGCCGCTGCTGCGCGGAATTTCTATTTTAAGCGCACGGGCAGGTACGTTCCCATCATTACCGACGGCGGGATGAACCGCGGCGGGGACATCTGCAAGGCGTTTGCCTGCGGAGCTGACGCGGTCATGATCGGCTCGAGCTTTGCCAGAGCGAAGGAAGCCCCGGGCAGGGGTTACCATTGGGGAATGGCCACGTCAAACGTGAACCTTCCGCGCGGCACGCGCATATATGTCGGGACCACGGGCGCACTCAAGGAGATACTGTTCGGGCCTGCCAAGACCGATGACGGCTCCCAGAACCTGATGGGCGCTTTGACGACCTCCATGGGGTCCCTGGGCGTCGAGAACATCAAGCAGATGCAGGACGTCGAAATCATTATCGCACCGTCGATCCAGACCGAAGGCAAAGTATTCCAGGCAGGCCAGAAAGTGGGTATGGGGAAATGAGCAAAGAACTGGTGCTGATCCTTGATTTCGGGTCACAGTATACACAGCTGATCGCGCGGCGCGTCAGGGAAAACAAGGTGTTTTCCAAGATCATGCCGTATACGATTTCAGCCAGAGAGATCGCCGCGCTGTCTCCCAGAGGGCTGATCCTTTCCGGCGGCCCGGCGTCCGTCGTTGAGAAAAAATCTCCCCTGCCTGACAAGGATATTTTCAAGCTCGGCATCCCGGTCCTGGGCATCTGTTACGGGATGCAGGCGATCGCGCAGCTGCTGGACGGCAAGACCAGGCATACCAGGGAGCGCGAATACGGCAAGACAGAGCTTTTCGTGGACGATAACCGCGATCTTTTCAGCAACGTCCCGGGGAATTTCACCTGCTGGGCCAGCCACGGCGATTACGTGACGAAGCTGCCGCCGGGTTTCGTCATTGCGGCCCATACGCTCAATGCGCCCATTGCCGCCATGTCAAACAAGAAGCGCAGGATCTACGGCGTGCAGTTCCATCCGGAGGTCACCCATACCGAAAAAGGCAACCAGATTATCAGCAATTTTCTCTTCCGTATCTGCGGCTGTTCAGGCAGATGGACCATGGCCGCGTTCGTGCGCGAAACGGTCGACACGATCAAGAAAACAGTCGGAAAGGACAAGGTGGTGCTTGGCCTTTCAGGCGGGGTTGATTCGTCGGTCGCCGCCCTTCTGGTCCATAAGGCCATCGGCAAGAACCTCCGGTGCATTTTCATCGACAACGGCGTGATGCGCAAGGATGAGCCGGATCAGATCAGGAAGGTCTTCAAGAACATGTACCATCTGAACCTCGATTACGTCGACGCCTCGAAGTCATTCCTCGCCAAGCTCAAGGGCGTCGAGGATCCCGAACAGAAACGCAAGATCATCGGCGCGGAATTCGTGCGGATCTTCGAGCAGGAGGCCAGGAAGCTGAAAGGCGTCAAGTACCTCGCCCAGGGAACGCTGTATCCCGACGTCATCGAATCCGTATCTGCGACGGGAGCTCCGTCCGCGAAGATCAAGAGCCACCATAACGTCGGTGGCCTTCCCGAACACATGAAGTTGAAGCTCCTGGAGCCTTTGCGCGACCTTTTCAAGGACGAGGTGCGCGCCATCGGCAAAGAGATCGGCCTTCCGGAAAGCATCATCTACCGCCAGCCGTTCCCCGGCCCGGGCCTTGCGATCCGAATCATCGGCGAGGTCACGCAGGACCGGCTCAAGATACTGCGCGAGGTTGACAGCCGCGTGCTCGATGAGATCATCAAGGCAGGGCTTTATCAGCAGCTCTGGCAGTCGTTCGCGGTGCTTTTGCCCATCAAGACCGTCGGTGTCATGGGCGACGAGCGGACCTACGACAATGTCGTGGCCCTGCGCTGCGTGACGAGCCACGACGGCATGACCGCCGACTGGGTGCGCCTGCCTTACGAGGTGCTTGAAAAGATCTCCAGCCGAGTGATCAACGAGGTCAAGGGCGTCAACCGCGTCGTGTACGATATCACCTCGAAGCCTCCCGCGACCATCGAGTGGGAGTAGGGATTTTTTTATAGCCCCGTACCAGTCATGCCGCATTCCGAATTCGTCCATCTCCACCTTCATACGCAGTACAGCCTTCTTGACGGCGCCTGCAGGATACCTGATATCCTCAAGAAGGCGAGGGATTTCAACATGGATTCCCTGGCGATCACCGACCATGGCAATATGTTCGGCGCCATCGATTTTTACCTGGCCGCGCAGAAGGCGGGGATCAAGCCCATCATCGGCTGTGAGGTGTATGTTGCGCCGAAATCCCGCCTCGAAAAGGCGGCCAATTCCTCCGAAGATTCATTCCACCATCTGATATTGCTCGCGCGCGACGAGGCCGGATATCAGAATCTCATGAAGCTGGTATCGATCGGGTACCTCGAAGGGTTCTATTACCGGCCGCGCGTCGACAAGGAAGTCCTCCGGAAACACTCAAAAGGCCTTATCGCCATGACCGCCTGCCTCAAAGGCGAGGTACCGTCGCTTTTGCGGGAGCTGCGGGTCCATGATGCGCAGAAGGCAGCCGACGACTACGCGCAGATATTCGGCAAAGAAAACTTCTTTCTCGAAGTCCAGCAGAACGACATCCCCGAACAGAAGACCGTCAACGAAGGGCTCCTGAAGCTGTCGCAGGCGATGGATCTGGAGCTCGTCGCGACCAATGACGTGCATTATCTGGTCCGGGAGCATGCGCGCGCGCACGAGGCGCTTTTGTGCATCCAGACGCAAAATATGCTCGAGGACGAGAACCGGTTCAGGTTCAGGACGGATCAGCTGTATTTCAAGTCTCCGGAGGAAATGATCGCGGCGTTCAAAGATTTCCCGCGCGCAATATCCAATACGGTCGAGATAGCCGGCCGCTGTAACCTCGAGCTCAATTTTAAATCCTACCACCTGCCCAAATACGAAGTCCCCGAGGGCATGACCAAAGAGGATTTTTTAAGGTCCGTGTGCGAACAGAACCTGCCTCTGCGCTATCCCGGCGCCGACCCGGAAATACGCAGGCGCCTGGAACATGAACTGAAGACCATCAAGGACATGGGGTTCACCAGCTATTTCCTGATCGTCTGGGATTTCATCCATTATGCCAAGAGCCGGAATATCCCCGTTGGGCCGGGCCGCGGGTCTGCTGCGGGAAGCATCGTCAGCTATCTCCTGGGCATCACGGATATCGACCCGCTGAAATACAACCTGCTGTTCGAACGTTTTCTCAATCCCGAGCGCGTGAGCATGCCCGATATAGACATCGATTTCTGCTACGAGCGAAGGCCCGAGGTCATCGAATACGTCACCAGGAAATACGGCAAGGAGAACGTCGCGCAGATCATTACCTTCGGGACCATGCAGGCGCGCGCGGTCGTGCGCGACGTGGGCCGCGTCATGGGCATGCCCTACGCCGACGTGGACCACATCGCAAAGCTCATCCCGCCGCCTGATCCGGGCAATCCCGAGGCCGGCCTGCAGGAGGCGCTCAAGGCCGAGCCGGAACTGGACAGCCTG
>Ga0116184_10003300_pt1 | contig 13336 bp, 8 predicted proteins | sample AD_JPNNA5_MetaG_FD_89886 | JGI IMG/M metagenome (GOLD analysis project Ga0116184, IMG submission 89886) | Active sludge microbial communities of municipal wastewater-treating anaerobic digesters from Japan - AD_JPNNA5_MetaG | ecosystem: Engineered > Bioreactor > Anaerobic > Digestate | place... | reverse complement strand
GTCCTGGTCCCTGGGAACTCCGATCTTCCAGAGCGCCATCTCGTACCCGCATTCCGGGCAGTGGATAAAGAGCCACATCCGGCCGTCATTCGTCATCCATCCCCCTTCATGGGGATACCCGAGGACCTCATCGCCCCGCAGATCCCGGCCGCAATGACACCGGGACCGGGCCGGGTCGCAGGAGGTCCGGACCCATTCGGTGATCCCTGGGAAGGAGAGATCGGAAGAGGTCATGAGGACCCCTCCAGGAGGTCCCCGGCCATCTTCCGCAGGCGCACGGCCTCCCGTACTCTGGCCTCGAACCCGGCCGGATCACCGAAGTCTCCGTAGATCTTGACAGCCCCGCCCTTTCCCGGCGTGCCGATCTCGATGCTGTCCTGGAAGGCCGGTCCCTCCAGGATCTTCCTGACAGTGATCACCTGGTCCTCGGCCATGGTCACACCTCTACCCGGTCGATGATGCCAAGGTGCTCGTACTTGCTGTCGGTCGAATTGACTCTCCAGAGTCTCCCGCCCTTGATCACATGGGTGAGTTCGCAGCCGGGACCGATCACCCCGAGATGTGCACCAAAGCGTGCAAGGCAGCCGGGGAGGGTGAGGACCCCTCCGCTGGCCATGGTGATCTTCATACCCTCGCCCCCTGGCCAGGCAGCGGGTCGTAATACCACGAGAGGGCATTTGCCCGCTCTGCCTCGGCCCGGCAGGCCTCCCAGCCCCGCTGGTTCACCTGATGGCGGTAGCCCTCCACGATGTCTTCGGCCTTCACGCGGAGGTCCTGGGCATCCGACAGCATGACGGCGGCCTTGTGCTCGAGCTCGGCAGCCCGCTCCTGGAGTACGCTGATCCGCTGCAGGTCCCTGATCGGGATCACATCGTGCACGCTCTGGCGGGTGCTCATGCGGGCACCTCTGCAGCCGGAGAAGATGAGAGGGGGAGAGGACCGCCGGGCATCTCCCGCATGATCGACACGTTTGCATACTTCCGGGCTCCGGAGATGATGCCCTTCACCTGGGCGAGTGGAGAGACATACTTCAGGCCGTTGATGGTGTACATCACAGCCCGGCCGGACCGGGTGATCCATGCCCTGCCGACGGGGTCAGGGGTGCCGGCCGCCTTCATCACATCGCTGATGTCGAAGATGTCCACCGGGGAGTGGTCCATCAGCAGGGAGACATCGGACTTTGCGACGACTGCCTGCATGGTCTTGATATCGATCCGCATGGAGCCGCCGAAGAGCCGCGCAGCCCCGATATGTTCAAAGGTTGTCTGGTTGCACATGGTGGTTCTCACCAATATATCATAGGATGCGTGGGGATATATATGGTCACCAAGCGGTGTGAAAGTGAAGTGAAACGGACCGGCGGCCCTCCGGGCATCGCCCACGGCTCGCTGCTGCTCGCATCGAGGGCTCGCCCTGCGGGGGAGTTGGCCGGGGCTCCCGATCGCTTCGCTCCGGCGACGCCCTCACTCCCGTTCGGTGGCGGCCTCCGCTCCGCTGGCAATGGTTGATCTGGTCCTGATGACGACCGCCAGGCTTGACTCTCCCGTCCGGCTGCTCCGCTCCCGCTCCGCTTCGCCGTCCGGCAGGTCAACCGGGCGGTCTGCGATTACGCTGAACTCCAGGACACCGAATGATGGCCAAAGGCCCCTATCTCGATCACTGCCTCTCCCCTGGGAGAGGAGGAGCCCGGTCCGAAGGGTGCGGAGAGAGGGGGATACTCGCCTATCCCCCGGCGTGACGCAAGGGCGGGGGAGTGGGATTCTGATGATGTATCAGTAAAGTTTATTTCGATAACACTGATTGATGATATCCTTGCTAAAATGATAAAAAAAATCTTATCGTTGATCACAGTAAATAGCCACTACTATCAGATATTGCTAGTTTTAAAAAGATGTGGGATCGTATGTCCAATCAATTAGATCTGGCAATGACAATAGAAGAACTTTCGAGACATGTGAAAATTCCGAAATCCACGCATTATAAACTCGTAAAGGAGGGTAAAATACCATGCCAAAAAAATTGGCAAACATTGGCGATTTAATAGAGATGCCATAGATCGATGGCTTACAGGAAACACGTCTGAAGCAAATATTAAGGGAGAGGAATAATGGCGATAAATCCAAATAACACAATGAGGGTGTTACTATGATAACCAAGTTATACCCGCAGCTTGAGGGTATTGCCGCTGAAAGATTCTTAGCACTTGCTAAACAACTAGAGAATTGGCAGAAATATCGAGTTGATAAAGATCTCGAACAGCTCTGCGAAGTAGAGGTTGCTTGGGCAAGAAATTATCCGCATTTAAATGGAAGCAGGGAGTTATACGAAGCAACTGCCCGAGTAATTATTGATTTAGCACGATTAAGCTGGAAGATTCAACAAACGGGATACAATCTTGAGTTACATTCTCCCTCTTTCTCTCCTAAACATCTCACAGACCCAGAATCAATAGTCAAATATAAAGAAACGGTAAGACAAGAACTTCGTCCACTCCGGGAGGCCCAACTAAATGACCCTTCTGTCCGGAAATTTATTGAACGGTTAGAGAAACCATTGTCAAACTCAAAAAGAAAATCCATTCTTAACCTTATCGCTGACGGCAATGAATTATATAATCGAATCGCTCCAGCGATTAAAGAGCAAAAAGAGGAGCGCTCAAAGTTACTCGAATCAGCAATTAAGCCATACCTTCAACTTGTACCCTGCGAAGGAGAAAAACAAATTAAAGATAAGTTTACAGGAATAAATTTAAATGATATATGGCGGTATTTCAGATATACCTGGACCATTCCGCAGCTTCCTATCCCTGGACGCCAACTATTGTATTTGATTCGAGATGGTTCTCATCCCTATCATGCAATAATTGGAATTGCAGCATTGAGTAATTGTGCAATGCAAATGAAAAGTCGCGATTATTATATTGGTTGGACATATGATTCCTTTTATGAAAGGGTTAAGAAGGCAATTAATTGTTCAGATTCTATAAATTTACTCCAAGATCTGCTTAATCTCCTCGAATTTAACATCTCAAAATCAATAGATAATATCGAAATTCAAGGTTTAATAAAATACTCAGAAATCGAAAATCCATCTCTCGAAAGTATAGCACGTTTACGTCGTCATAGCGAAAAATTTGCTCAATTGAGACAAGAGGCACTTAAACTTGTCCTGACCGATATAAATGTTCCTATTACATTGCAGGAACTCGAATATGTCGATAATCCGCTTCCTCCTGTTTCGGAAGAGGTAATAGACCTTGATACCAAACGAGTTTCAAATCAAAATTTGGATAAAGCAAGGAAGATGCTCATTGCAAAGAAAAGGGCAGCAGAACTTGCTCGATTGCTTCAAGCTCGTTATTATCTTAAAAAATTTAAGAATGATTTCCTTAATCCCACCAGTTCACTTTCTATCTGCAATAACCAAGAATTTCGAGTAGCTGTGACAACTGCGCTTTTTGCGAGTAAAAGTGAGCATATTGGAACGAATATGCTCGAAATTACTACTTGTGGCGCAATAAAGCCTTATAATTTGCTGTTGGCAGGAAAGTTAATCGCGTTATTAATGCTTAGTCCTCAAATTTCTGCAGATTATCACCGGCGATATGGGGATAAACCCTCAATAATTGGTTCTCAATTAAAAAATCAACCTTTGCGACGAGATACCTCCCTGGTCTATTTAGGTACAACAAGTCTATACGCCCACGGCAACAGTCAGTATGATAGATTAAGATTACCTAAAAATGTGATTGCCGAAAACCAGCCTGATATCAAATTCGAGTTGATTGGATATACCAGTGGGTTTGGGACTGTGCAATTCTCTACAGAAACGGCCAGGGCCATCGATAAAATACTTGAAATGAAATTAGGATATCAAAATGTGAATAGCATTTTCGGAGAAGGGCCTAGTCCGAGATTAAGGAAATTAACTGCAGGATTAAAAGAAATCGGTTTTAATCCTGAGATCTTGATGCGGCATAATCAACACCGATTGATATACGGTATACCTCTGTGTGAAAATGCAAGACCATTTTTACGAGGCGAGGAAGTCCAACTGCCAGAATATATAACAAAACCTGATAATTATCTTGATTCTACTTCAAGAATTATCGCTTATTGGAGGGATAGATGGCTCTCGAGTCGTTTGAACCATACCCCAACCCTTGATAAACTTGAATATACATCACATTGGGCTTTGTCAGAGGAATTACCAATTAAAAGAAATTCAAAAACGAGTCTGCAAGATTCCAATATTATCGTAAATGAAGAATATATTCCTGAAGATCCTAATATTAAAAAAGATTTGGAATTCTGGCGGTCTCTTGCATCTGCAGGACCAAGTGTATGCTCCGATGAGTTAACAGAAGATGACCTTAAAAGATTGCATATACATCAACCTGCACTGGAGAATTTTATTATTCAGAAGGTTAGCGATGGCTTCAGTGTTGTCCTGACTGGAAATGCAGGTGACGGAAAAACCCACCTAATAAAACAATTGGAACAAAAACTTAAAGAAAAAGGAGCGATTGTCCAACCAGATGCAACGGCTGCCATGAGGCATGGAGATATTTCCTATATCCTAACCGAATGGCAACAAGCAATATCTCAAAAAAGACCGTATTGTCTTGCAGCCAATGAATATCCATTGTATGAAATTAGATCTAAAGGAAAAAACGCCAATAATACTTTGAATTTGGTATTAACTGAAGTAGATCGCCAATGTAAACAAAGACTGGCATATGGTCCAATTCAAAAAGATGAAAATCCCGAAGCTAAAGTAATCGTAATTGATTTAAGTTTGCGGAATCCGCTTAATACTACTTTTGTAGGATCTTTATTGGATTGTCTATTAAGTAATAAAGCAATTAGGGAATTTGCTTTATCAAATAAAGATCTAGATTTTTCTAGAAATTATAAACATTTATCAAATAAAATAGTGAAAGACCGTTTAATTGGGCTTTATACAAGGCTTGCTGAACGGGGCCTTCGATCTTCCATCCGAGAATTATGGATAATTAATACTCGATTGTTATTTGGTAATGGAATTGCCCTTAATAAAACCGTTGGTTCTCCAATATCTTGGTATTCAGAACGTTTGTTTGAGCCGGATAATCGTTTTATTCTTTCTCAATACCTTCGTCAGCATTGCGATCCCTCCCGGTTTAGCCATCCTCAATGGGATTTAATCCTTGAGCATTCATCGGCAACAAAGTCAGACGATTGGTTTATTGATAAAAAAGAGCCCCTTTATGATTTAAGGGAGAATGGACATTCTCGTTTCGATGCAATGAAACGAATTTTTTATTTCGAGCATAAAAATGGATTAGATGTTTTTAAGCTTGAAGATGACATAGCCCAAGATTTCCATCAGCTTATTAGTAAAGCTGGTCAAGCGGATGAAATGACTTTGAAAGATATTATCGAGGCCATTAATTTAGCATATTGCCCTCAATTCAATGGTATTAGGGATGCATTATTTTTATGGATTGGCCATAGATACCATGAAAAACCAACTCGCTCATATATAGCCAATCAGAGAATAGGCTACGATCATTTTACTTTACTGACACCGAGATTACCATCAAGAATTTCTCAAGCTATTGACTATCTACCAGACCACCTCTTGTTACAATATAAACAAAAAACCCAAATTGCTAGTCTTCGAATTGATTTTTCATTATATAATACTATACAAAAACTAAGGAAAGGACTTCCCAGACATTTAGTTCCAGAACGTGACATCAATCGACTCGATGTCTTTTTAGAGCAACTTCGAGCAATGGAAATCGGGCAACAACGAGAATATGTTACGTTCAATGCAGAACATCGTTCTTTATGCAAAATTCGGTTATCTCATAATTTTGAAAAATATGAGGATGTGAATATCAATGGCTAAAAGGGAAGATAAACGACCAATACATTTTGCAGCAATAGGATACGAACCTATGCGAATGAAACCTGTTCATTTCGCAACAGGATTTTTTCTTTCTATAAGGGAGAGATCTTATCGATTGGAATTACTTAATAAAATGGTCTGTCATTCTTCAAATAGAAAAGGACTTCAAGGCGATTATACCCATGAAAGAATGTATGAAATGCTACAAGAAAACGATTTAATATCTTCCGAAATTTCTGAAGGAGATTTGAAAATTTTAAGAATGCAATTAAACGGTGTTGTAGATAATGATGATGCTGTCTTCCCGGCATTTCGCCCATACAGTGAGTTTGGGGTTGATTACACCGTGCTATCTGACCGTCTTTTATTCGATTCTAAAAGTCATCGCAAAGACGGGTATGCAGGACATTTCATTCATCAAATATTAAGTAACTCCTCAGAAGGACAATTTATTATCGAATTCGCAAAGAAGTGTATCTCGACACATGAGACCCCTCTTGAGAGATTAATTGAACCCCTATTAGAAAAAGAAGATGATGCAATAGATTGGCAAAACCCGTATCAGAATGTCTTTGGTGAGTTATCTAATGATAGGATTAACGAGATTACTCGTTTAATGGAGAGAGAAACAAAATCAATTAAGATTTTGTGTAATAATTTAGAAGGATTTGCTTCCCACGAAACTAAATTAAGAGGTCTAGTCATTGCTTTATGTTCATGGCTTTTCATCTATGATATTAAAGTCTCCAATTTCGGAAAAAATACACATTTATTACTAATGGATTTCTTGGGGGGGAAAAACAATAGAATAAGAGCAAGTAGTCAAAATTCATTCTCCCTGCAGCGAGAGAAGTTCTACCAATCTTATTTAAATCTTCGAGAATTAGGGACTTTGGACTTTGAAGATTCGATTTTTATTAAGTCTGCAAAAAAAAGCGTCGATTTCTCATTTTTAGATGATCATTTTTTAGATTTGGCAGTAAGAATTGGTTTTGCCCAGCCGAGAGCTATGCAAGTTCGACGGAAACATTTTGAGCTCCAGCCGGATACGGCTAGAATTCTATTAATGTCAGTTATACCTAAGAATGAAATAGTTCCATTCGATCAAGTTGCATTGGATCTCAGAGACGTTTGGGGAATATGTATTGGTTCGTGCCCAGATGATCAGAATCTTCTTCAAAACCATGGTTTCATTGGATTAGATCATGATACTGATTTAGAACCCAATACGTCTGCTTTCATCGAACTGTTGAAAAAATTAAATCTTGCCATTGAGCCTTCTGATGGATTGGTACTCTGTGCGCCGAATCCGGAGGATCTATTATGTCTTTAGATAAGGAGCAAATTATTGCCCAATCACTTGTTAGCTGGATTGCATCAAGAATAGGGGTTGATAAGGATATTGCACGCGACAAATTACCTCAAATTGATATCGAATATTTTTTAAGATCCCTATCGAAAGTAGAAGGATTTCAGCCATCAGAATATTCAATTGCATTGGCTGGATTTAACCTTGATAATACCTCGTTGCGGACTTTGGCTAATAAGGTTGGAATGTCCGATTTGATGGAAATTGCAGATGATCTTCATGCAGCAGCAGGTTGGCGTAATAATCGCAGATCTCATCCAAAAATTATTGCATTGGGGATGGGGAGTCACCCCGGCGTTCATACCCTTAAACATTTTGCACAACCGCATTCAAAAGAGCTCGCTACAGCTTTATTAGATTGGGCATTAATTAGCGATGAATTTGTAAGTACTGGGGCCCAATCGAGACTTTTACAAACTCTAAAAATAAGCCCAGAATTGGGGCCTCTACGTTCCATTGACGCCCTTGCCAATTTTTTCGCCCATTGGAGTGAATATAAGATTCAAGATCCAAATGATGCTCCTCGCAAAGCATTACCAAGTCTTGGATTATTAGCTGATCCGAATTTGTTTAATGATCTTGATAAATTGGAACAACGACTTGTTACAAATTTAAAAGCTATAAAGGATATTATTGGGGAATCTGCTGCTTCAATAGCCAAAAGACGAAGCAGAGTTGAACATTATAAGAATCAAGAAATGAAAAACCGATTATTAGAAATATATTCAAAAATGGAGGCTCTACGGCGCAATCCCTCTGTAGAAAATCGCGCTAATCTTACAATTGAAGAAGCAAATCAAATTTTTCGACCACCTGCAGACAAACTAGAAGGTGATGAAATCGATCCGGAAGATAATGGCGATGAGGAAGACCGGGTAAAGCTTGATCGAAATAAGCTTACAAGCGAAGGTGCAGACGCTCTGTTGGATAATAATCAAGGATTGCTCGAAGCATTTGCTTCAGAGTTGGAACGTGCATGGGATGATCTTGATGATCATGAAGCAAAATCCATCGATGGTGAAATAGTATATGGAGATAAAACCTGGCAATTCAATTTACCTTTCGAACCAAACTTTTTCGCTTGGTTGCATGTTTTTTGTACTTCCGAAATTTGGGGAGGATTAATTGAATCTAACGAACCATCGTTAGAATTAGCTATTAAAAATTACACAACAGCTTTGCATGAACCATATTTTATATCACCCGATTCTATTGTGACAATCGATGGAATACCGCATTCAATGCAGTCCATTATGGACGATTTCGATCGCGAATTTTTTAATGAATATTCAATGGAACTTAATCTTGGAGTAACATGGCGGGAATTCACCAAACTACGCGCTCAAATTATTGAAAATATTGATTATATTGTATGTTTTCCCCTAAACTGGTTAGGAGGAAGACAAAATTTCGCACAGGTTATTGAAAAATATTTGTCTTTAAGTAGCCAAATATATAGTACCGTTAAAAATAATTACCAATTGTTATCAGAATTAAGCTACGAATATGCCCAAATTATTCTCGAGGGACTTTTAGCGTTAGACATTGTCCAATTCAGAATTGAGCTAGAAAATGGCGAATATTCGCATAAAGCAATATTATTACCCACACATCCTCTACATCTTTGGCGTATTCAAAGGTTAACTGCGATACTCCGAGGACTTGGTTCACAAATTAGTGATTCCGACAGGAAAGCGATTAAAAAAGAAGTTATGAACCCTGAACATTTCTTAAATGTTATCTGTTTAGGTACAATCCCCGAAGGAAAAGGTATTAGCCAATTATTACCGATTGCGAATGAAATATTTGGCCTAGCAACATTTGAGAATTTGCAAAATGCATTATCAGGCCCTGATGGAGCAAAAAAATTTAGTGAAATTGTTTATCGGTATTCAATCATTTCAAAATTCCATACACGTCCGCTACGAATAGCAATTCTCAATCCTCCCGAACCCGGGAAGCTAATGGCTCAGCTCGTCAATGTCTTAAATCAACGCCGAGAAACAACATTGCCAGCAATACGAGTTGAGATATTTTGTACACCCTCCCATGCCCATCGAATTCAATTATCAATGCGCATAACAGATGAAAGAGATCTTTTAGAAGATAGGATTGCGAGTGGGAGATTACAATTTAAAGTCCATGAGAAACCAAAAGAGATTCAAGAAATATTAACAGAATTAAAAGATTATCCGGTCCATATTTTAGCGATTTTCGATGAAGCTTCGATACATATAAGGCGTTATAATGTGGGGCACCTCCTTCCCATGAGTCCCTTTTGTGTTCGAAATCGCATTATCGTAGATAAAATGAAAAAATCCCTTAAATTGGAACCTTTACCCAACGAACCACCATTTTCAGAGTACATCGAAATCATCAATGCGGTCCAAAAGATGCAAAGTTCCAGCTATCCCAGAGCCTCCGCGGATTCTGAAAGTTTACGAACAATAGTCGATGAATCTTTACAAGGTGATTTCCCTCTCTCTCATTGGGTTTTCCTTGCCGATCGGGCTCTCCCAAATGAAGGACGTATGAAATCTGTGAAACTTCTACAAGGAGTTGAGGGGAGACGGCAAATTATGCTTAGTGCACCTAATTACGAGAGAATTGGAGAGAAAATAAAACCAATATTTGATAGATGTAATCTCTCACTGAGCATAAAACAGCTCGAAATGTTGCTATTGGAAGGCGTTGCGCTAATCAATACAGGATTTCTTGATTTAATAAAGCAAGACGGGAATCCAGATCCGAATAGAGTTCGAGGTCTTGCGGGTATGTTGTTAGCTGCTCGTGACTATCGTAATAGATACCCCGATTGTTTGCTTGTAGGAATTGATGACGAGCTAGCCCGCCTATGGTTGCGATTGGGCCAAAGAACCCCTGAAAGATGTGATTTATTAGCTTTACGAAAGGAAAATGATCGATTTGTTATCGAATGCATTGAAGTTAAAACAACAGATTCAGATTCTATTAGCGATGACAGTGAAATAATTCTTCATGCTCGTGATCAAATCGTGAGTACACTTAAGGCCTGTTCAGAAGCTTTGCCAGATGTAATCATCGGGGATGATCCACTCTCTGCACCACGTTGTGAAATGTTAAAAGAGATTTTTATCCGATGTGCACAGGATCGAACCGTTAATGATAATTTGCGGATTTTATGGGGAGATTGGTTGATTAAATTATTCAAACAAGAAACAAATGAAATTAATATTATATTCCGCGGTGAAGTTATTCGAGTTCTCCTGGGGAGCAATGATCCCGTTACTGAAAGTCAATTAGCAAATGATCCGTTCATAATTATGGGACGAAATTTAACTGAACATCGCATTCAGGAATTGATTGAGGGTATTCCTTCTTCATTATCACCAAAACAAGAACTCCTATCTGAATCTAAAAAAATTAATGAAAAAGAACCAAATTCAAACATTAAGTCAAATCAGGCGGTAGAATTAGAATCAATTGATACTGACTCTCCTATTCAAGAGTCAAATTTTATTATGAAACCTCTGACTGTTGATGTTACGAAGAGCGATTCACAAGAAACCACAAACGAGGATATCGAATGGCCACCAAAACTAAACGCTTTAGGAATGATTGGCCATACGCAAGCCGTTTCACAATTAATAAATCAAGTAAATTATTCTAAAGCTTCGGGAACTCGTTTTCCCGATAAACTCCTTGTTGGACCAGCAGGTGTAGGGAAAAGTAGTTTGGCCCGCGCAATTGCTCGACAACTATTAAACCAAGAAGAAATTCTCTTTAATGGGGCAGATTTGCGATTCCCGAGGCAATTAGTAAACAAATTATCAGAATATATGAAAATTCCAAAAAAACAGAAAGGAAAAATCTCTATTGAATCTTGTTTGATCTTTATCGATGAAGTTCATGCAATTTCAAAGGATGTCGCAACAACATTGCTAAGTGCCATGGATGACGCCAGAATCACGACAATTGATGGAGAAATTTACGATTTCAATAAAGTCATAATAATAATGGCAACAACCGATTCCGGGAAATTATCTGAAGCTTTTACAAGCCGACCACATAAGACCTACTTACATCCATATACCATTCATGAACTTGCCGGGATAGTTTGGTCGCATGGAAAACAAGTACTTAATGGTTACAATTTACCGCAAGATGTATGTTATGAAATAGCAGCACGGCTGAAATGCCAACCCCGACGGGCTGTAAGAGCACTTTCCGAATCACTCATTCCTCATTTTTATAGCGTCACACACAAACAAGGAGAAAGTGCTGATTTAGAGAGAATTGCCTTATCAATGACACGGGAATCGGTCGCCGAATTCTTTGAAGAACAAGGGATTGATTATAACGGGCTTACATCCCTTGACATGAATTATTTAAAATACCTTAATCGTGCTGGCGCTACATCTGCAGAGAACCTTCAACAATCATTAGGAATCACGAACCGACAAGACTTCATTGAAGTTGATGAATACTTAAGAAGATTGGGTCTAGTAGAGAAATCACCAGGTGGACGACTGTTAACCCCAACTGGACGTCGATATCTGAAACAGACTATTGATTTAAGAGACAGAATTTCAAGAAAAATATAAATTTTCTCTTTTAATACAGATATACCCTAATTTATTATTTCCCCCTCCCCCCTCCCTTCACCAGTCCGTACTCGATCTCGTAAAAACATCCAGGTACCGAGATAAAGTACCGCATCTTCTTCTCCTCCTCCGCCTCGGCGATCTGCGCCAGCAGAGAGGCCTGCTCTTCCGGCGAGTGGTTGAATGTCACCCACCGCCTGGTCTCATCGCTCATCTTCCAGGACCTAGCCGGGACCTGCTCGGGCGGCTCCGTCACCCGGTCGTCCTGTGGGTCGAAGAACGACACCACATCGGCCTTCGCTGCCTCGGCCTCCCACTGCTGGGCTTCTGCAAGGTGCATTCCTGCGAAAGCCTCCTCAGTGGCCTCCTCGGCCCTGGTCTTCTCCCGGTGCTGCCAGTATGCCACGATCGCGGCGATGAGGGCAGCGACCAGCTCAAGAATCTGAATAAGCTCCTGCTCCATGCACATCCTTCCCTTTCAGGATGCGGTCGTGCTCCTCCCGGAGCCTCCTGAATTCCTCGCACACCACATCGTATTTCCCGATCTTCTGGTAGATGACGAAGAGTGCAGGATAGACAGGAAGCACCGCGGCAAGCACAATCGCAACAAGTTCATACTCCATCGGGCCTCCTCTCCGGTGACAACGGGAGGCCAGTGAAGCGTGCGGCACTAGGAGGAGGGGAGATCCCTCCTTCCTTCATCCCGTTGTCGGGGGTGTTCACGCCAGTGCGGGCACCGTGTCGGCCCAGGCCTCGACGAGCGCGAGGATGCTGTCATCCTCGTAGGAGCTGATGCGGACCTCGGACCGGGTGAAGGTCACGAAGTAGAGCTCCCCGGAGGGGTCGTGGCACTTCAGGGTCAGGGAGTAGGTCTCCCGCTCCACATCGTTCACCGGGTCGCCGCCCATTGCAGCGGTCATCTCTTCGTCGCCGAGGACCTCGGACTTCATGGTCGCAAACGCTGCGGTCGAGGGGGCACGGAGTGTGAGGGTGCCGGTGGTCTTCCCGTCGTCATCCTGGTAGAGGATGCGGGCTCCATAGCTCTCCTTGGTCTTTACGACCGGGTCGATGGTCACTCCGCCCACTTCGTAGGAGGTGCACCCGAAGGGGTTGGTGCTGATCACCGCTGCCGGGATTGCGGCAAATGCGGTGGCATTCGCAATCGGTGCGGTCAGGTTCCGCACCGCGGTCTTGGTGATGCTCTTCTGGACAAAATCTGCCATTTGCTGATACTCCTTGCCTCTGTAGGGAGGCTGGATGAGTATATTACTCATAGTAATATATGCGTGACTGAATGATGAGTGGAGGAGATAAAAAATATTTTAAAATAGTCAATAAATCGTCATACTGTCTATCGTTATTTAAAGGTAGTATATAGATAAAGCTGTAAAATTGAAACGACCCTGTATCCTACAGTAGATTGCAGAAACGGAGGAATACAGGGCAATGAATAGTAAAGACCTGGTAGAACATTACCTTACCGATAACG
>Ga0116184_10003298_pt1 | contig 13349 bp, 13 predicted proteins | sample AD_JPNNA5_MetaG_FD_89886 | JGI IMG/M metagenome (GOLD analysis project Ga0116184, IMG submission 89886) | Active sludge microbial communities of municipal wastewater-treating anaerobic digesters from Japan - AD_JPNNA5_MetaG | ecosystem: Engineered > Bioreactor > Anaerobic > Digestate | place... | reverse complement strand
TCCAGGCCAGTGATGTCCTCCATCTCGTTCAGCAGCCTGCTGCGGCCAACCCTGTCCAGCATCCTGTATCTCGTCTGGCACATCCGCAGGTATTTGTAGCGCTCGTCAATGGTCATCTGTTCGTCCTCCGGCATGGTCCCCTCGGTGACATTATCATTTGAGTGAACCATACCATCCTAGTGACATCTTAGCTGATAGAATACGCCAAATTGATAAAACTTGCGATCGGTGCTAGCATTAGAAAGGTGCTTCCTCACCTGCTATCCTGTTTCGGCATAGGCTCAGAGCCAGTGTGTGCAGAGCGTTGCCAAGCGGGGGCATGAGGTGACCCTCTGACCAGTGGCTGTCGATTTGTCGTGTGAGAGTGTCCATAGCACGTGGGAGTGCGTGCTCCCAACATAACTCGGCAGGAGGATTGTGATGAGCAACGACTACGAGAGTATTGGGAGTTATTTGTATTGTTTGGTCGGCATTGGCATCATTGTGCTTCTTGTCATGGCTCTGGTCTACCTGGTCAAGAAGACCAAACAGGAGGAGGTCGCCGCCAAGCTGGAACTACAGCAGTTGGTTACTGCCCTACCCCCTCAGAGCCAAGCAGCGTTTCTGGTCCAATATAACGTACAGAGGAAGGACCCCACCACCGCGGTGGTGCTGGCTCTCTTATTTGGCGGCATAGGGCTTCACAAATTCTACCTCGGACAGACGGGACTTGGCATCCTCTATCTTCTATTCAGTTGGACCTTTGTCCCGGCAATAGTGAGCTTCTTTGAAGCCTTCGCGCTCACGCGCAGCGTCATACAGAAGAACAGGGAGTTTGCACGCGAGACGGCTGCGATGCTGGGGGGGAGTTCGATCACGCCCGCTGGTCTGGTGTGAAGCGAACGCCGCCGCACGATGCTGGGTGGACCTCATCTGCCTCACCTGGCTCTGACCCGCATGAGCAATGTGTTGTTGGCGTGCCTCCCGGGTGACAGGCCTTCGCCGCGGGTGTCGTGGTAGCCAGCGATAGCATCGGCGGACGTCGCATGAGCAAGACTCCTGTCCCGGATGGGTTCGGCGATGCCCACCCCATCACTCCGGCAGTGAAAGGGATGAACCGCGCCGTCTATCCTTTCTCGTTTCCTTGTCTGCCGCGGCGTGAGAGCAGTGCGCTCGTGGTACACTATCGCCAGCACATCATTCTGGTTGGAGGACGTTGCCCATGGCGATACAAGACAGCACCGCCGCCCGCGCAGGGCAGCTAATGCGGCAGGGTTACCATTGCTCCGAAGCCGTGCTGCTGAGCGCCGGTGAGCATCTGCTCGGCTCGGTCTCACCCTCGATGATCAAAGTGGCCAGTATCTTTGGCGGGGGCGTGGCGGGTACGCACCAGGAGATGTGCGGGGCGCTGGCCGGTGCGGTGATGGTAGTCGGCGCTCTCTATGGCCGTCAGAGCCCCGAGTTTGACGAATCCAGAGCTCGTGAGATAGTCACCAGACTGCGTGAGCGGTTCGCGGCGGAATTTGGCAGCACCAAATGCGAGCCGATCAGGGCGCAGTACGAAAAGCCGGATGCCACGGGCTCTTGCGCGCCGGTAGGTGAGCGGACGGTGGCCATCCTCTTCCAGGTGCTTGGTGAGGTACTCTCGCCCGCGGCTGGTGCCCGGAGCTAGTTGAGGCTTTGCGCCGGCTTGCGCAGCGAGCGCCATAACGTGCGCGGAGCGATCACTGCGATCGTCAGGGCGGCCACAAGGTACGGCGTCTTGGCCGCATAGTGGAGTCGTCCCTGTCGAAGATTGGCCAGGAAAGCATCCGGACTGCGCGCTGGCTCCACCTCCGTCCAGGCCCGACCAACCTCGCAGGTCCAGTGGGCGTCGGAACCAGCGCTGGTCGCTATCCCGAACCGTGCGGCTAATCGCCTGGCCTCCTCGTCATCAACCGCCAGTTGTGCCCGGGCGTTGTACCCCTCGATGATGTCGACCTGGCTGAGGATCTCCTGCAGCTTGCGCCGTTCGATCCTTCCCGGCACGCCTCGCGCCAGGGGGTGAGGTACCAGGACGAGCCCGCCCTGGTGGTGGATTCGCTCCACCGTTTCTTCGGCCGTTAGATGCGGCGGGATTCGCTCCTTGAGGAACAACCCGGCAATGCCGCCATCACTTGTGCCAATCTCCTCGCCGACAAGCACCTCGAAAGGGGCCAGCTCGCGGAGCCGCTTGGCCCCATCGATCTCGTCGTGGTCCAGCACCGCAACTCCGTCCAACCCTCTTTGAGACACGGCCTTGATCAGGTCCGGCAGAGAAAGCAAACAGTCGTAGGAGTAGCAGGTATGAACGTGCAGGTCCAGCTTCAATGAGCGGCTCCTACCAGGAGGTGCGGGACCGCTCGGTGACGACGCGCGAGTAGACGGCCAGAGTCTCTCGTGCGATCTTCTGCCAGTTGAACTCGCTCAGGACAACCTGATAGGCATTTTCTGCCCTCTGCCTGGCCCAGTCAGGTCGCGCCAGGGTGTGGTTGATCCCCCAGGCCAGCGACACCGGGTTGTCCGGGTGGACGGTGATCCCCGTCTCTGAATGACGCACGACTTCCTGCAGGCCCCCCGCCAGAGATACGACTACCGGCACCCTGGCCGCCATTGCCTCCAGCGCGACGATGCCGAAAGGCTCATACAGGCTCGGGAACACGGCGCAGGAGGCCATACGGTAGAGCCCATCGCGATCCTCATCGGGGATAAAGCCAGTGAAGTAGATCTTGCTGGCCACCCCAAGTTCGCTGGCCCGCTTCTGCAACGTGGGCAGCAGCCATCCTGTTCCCGCCACCACGAACTTGGCGTTGGGATGCTCCGCCAGCACCAGGGGCACTGCCTCGACCAGTACCTGCAAGCCTTTTTCCGCCACAACCCGGCCGACGTAGAGCACAATGTCCTCGGTGGGCGCCGCGTATCTGGCGCGGAAGGTCGACAGGTCTTTGTTATCACGGCGCGCGAACTGCCCGGCTTTGACCCCGTTGGGGATCACATCGATCTTGTCGGCTGGTGTACCGAAAAAGTCCATCACCTCGCCGGCCATGTACTTGCTGCAGGTGATGACCCTCCACGCCTCATAGGTGAGGTTCCACTCGGCGTGGTCAATCGACCGCTGCACCTCCGTGCCGAGTGGACCCCTGGCCCGGCCACGCTCCGTGGCGTGTATGGTAGCCAGGAGCGGCAGCTTGTGCCTGTGCTTCAGCGCGATGGCAGCGAAAGAAGTCAGCCAGTCGTGATTGTGAATCAGCTGGATGTTCTCGCGACGGCAGATGTCCTCCGCCGTGGCTTCCAGTCGGGCGTTGACCCTCACCGTGGTGGCGAAGAAATCGAGCCCGGATTCTGGCGCCGGGTCGACGCGGTACACGGTGAGCTGTCCGTCACGCTCGAATGGGTCGCCGCCTGCCCAACGAGGGGTCACCAGATGGACTGTAACGCCTTCTTGAACGAGCGCAGGCACGATGTCGGCCACGTGCCGGCCGAGCCCGCCGACGACATGCGGTGGATATTCCCAGGAGAGCATGAGTACTCTCATCATTACCTCCAGAGCGAGTTTGCGCCTGAGGCCAGAACGATTATACTGGCAGCATCCTTTGCGGACAAAAAGCCGTCTTCGTTTCGACACGCAGTTCGTGCACGAATGGCGGCGAACAACGGACATTGGAGGAGAGTCGAGTTGGCCACACTGAACAAAGAGATCCAGGCGGTGTTGGAGCAAGGGCAGCTTCCATGTGAGGTGGCATTTGAGCTCGCGAAGAAACTCAAGGTCACCCCGCGTCAGATTGGCAATGCCTGCGACGAAGGCGGAATACGGCTGAGCCGCTGCCAGCTAGGGCTGTTTGGCTACGGCCCCAAGAGCGAGGGCAAGCACAAGACCGTTCGAGCAATGGACAAGGTGCCGCCGGAGCTGGAATCGGCCATTCGAGCGGCGGTGAAGAAGGACGGCAACATCAGTTGCGCTGCGGCGTGGAAGATCGCCCGCTCGCTCAAGGTCGAGAAGATGACTGTGAGCAACGCAGCCGAGACCCTCGGGATCAGGATCACACCCTGTCAGTTGGGGGCATTCAAGAAGGGCAGCGAGTAGAGCAGCGGCCTCGGCCAACCGGCCGGACACTGCCAGGTGGGGCTCTCCAGGGAGGCAACCCATGATCATCCGTGACTTTCGAGCGAGCGATTGCGAGGCCCTGGTGGAGATTCTCAAGATGAACCTCCAGTACGGTGATCCCGCCTCTGAAGGGCCGGAGGCCATGATGCGGGTGCATCAGTGCCAGGCAGCGGTCTTTCTTGTGGCCGAGGATGGTGGTCAGGTTGTTGGTATGAGCAGGGGGGTCTACGATGGCTCCAAGGCGCTCATCCACATCGTTTCAGTGCATCCGGACCACCAGCGTCGCGGAATTGGCACCGCTCTCGTGCGCGAGTCGGCCAGGCGCTTTAAGGAGAAGGGGGCAACGAGCCTGTACGTGACTGTGCCCGGCGATGACCTCCAGTTCTGGAAAAAGCTGTCGTTCCGCCTGACAACGCGCATCATGGCCGCTCATCCGATCGAGAAGGTGATCGGCTAGAGAGCAGGTAGCACCGGGGCAACAAATACGGCGCTAACTGGCTGGCTTCCTGGGACGTTCGGCCGCCTGGTACTTGTGGTAGAGTGCGAGTAGATTGTCCCGGTGCAGGAACTGCACCAGGCCATCCAGCGGCACTCGCGACTTGCCGCACGATTCGATGTCGATCTCGAGCAGCGCGGAGGTGGGTGCACGTTTCTGAACCAGCTCCCGCACCTTGGTCGTGACGCACTCCAGGTAGTGAATGCTGGACTCGATCTCGTCGACGAGTTCGCCCTTGAGCAAGAGATCTCCGTGCCCCTGGATGACGCTCTCTGGTTTCAGCGTTCGAACCGCCTTGAGGGAACGAATCATCTCCTCAGGGTCTCCCCAGACCACGTGAGGCACAGGCAGCACCGCATCACCGGAGAATAAGATCCGGTCGCCCTCGATCATCACCCCGATTGAATCCTCGGTATGACCGGGCAGGGGAGTGAGGCACAGCGCTCGGCCACCAAGGTGCACATAGACATCGTGCTCAAAGACAACGTTGGGCGGTCTGAGCTCCACCTCGTTCAGTTCGGGCTGCTCCCGTTTCGCTTCGGCAAGGGTGCGCACGCCAGAGGTCAGCATCTTCTGGCGACACAAACGGTGTCCGATGACCTCTGCCTCCGGAAACAAAAAGTTGCCGTTGGTGTGGTCCGAGTGGTGGTGGGTGTTGATGACATAACGCACCGGCCCCTTGCCTCGTTCGCGGGCAAAGGCCAGCACCTGGCGGGTTTCCTCGGGGAAGGGGAGGGTATCGATGACGATGGTGCCCTCGGTGGTCAGGATGACTCCGGAGGTGACCTGGGCGTAAACGTCGCTGCTGAATGTGTAGATATCTTCTGCGATCCGGTCGCGTCTCATGCACCCCGCCAGACAAAAAGAAGGCGTCCCCGCCATGCCGTGTGCACTTTAGTTTCGAACCTGCTCTCGCAGGTGGGAACCTAACCTCGCGGGTTTGCCTGGCTCGGAAGCTACTACATTCCCTTGAGCACTATGATTCCCGTTTGAAACACATGTTGGCTCAAAACATACGGCGCATCACGAACACGGCAGGTGACGCAGCGTCATCGTAGCACAAAGCAAATCGGATGTCAAGCGCTCTTGGCCTGCAGCTGTTCTTCGAACACCTGGGCACTGAAGCGGTAGAGCGTCGAGCCGGCCCTCCACGCGTTGCGGGGCAGCCCTGCTTTGCGGCACACCTGCTCCAGGAACTCGTCCCTGTCCCAACCCCACTCGGTGGCGACCTGTGGCAGCAGCACCCCCGATTGAAAACCACTGACGATGTACAACCCATCGCGCCCGATCTCGATTTCTTTCACGTCGGCTACCCTGACCATCGGACTCAGCACGGAGATCTCGATGTGGACCAGGGCCAGCTCCGCCGCCGAGACCGGCCTGAAACGAGGATCCTCCGTCGCCGCGGCGATGGCCATCTGCTGAATGGTGAGGTACAGTTCCTGCTCGCTGCGCAAGTGGCCGATGCAGCCCCTCAGCTCGCCCTGCTCGGTCAGGGTCACGAACGCGCCGCAGTGCTCTCGCAAACCCGCTGACGGGTTGTCCATCTGGGGCTGCTCCCGGTCGGCGAAAAAGGCTTCCAGCGTCGACCTCGCCAGCTTGAGCAAGGTCATCTTTTCGCTATCGGTTAGCATGTCTTCCTCCTCGATTGCCTCCAGGCCTACCGCAAAGCTGCGCCGCGTTCTCGGTCACCACTTGGCGTGGTGTTCTTCCGCCCACCCGACCTGGTCCTCGACGTGCAGCGTCTCACCTTCGTCGGTCTTGAGAGTCCCGGAGTAGCGGCCGAACATCTGATGCACCTCGCTGGACAGAACCAGCAGTTCGCTCTTGGCTACCCGCTCCTTGAACGGCTCAAACACCAGGTCCAGCCTGCCGTCCGGCGAATGCATCTTCCATGGGCTCATGAATGACCGGGAGTTGTACTCGAAATCGACCTGTTCCAGCTTGTGCACCCTGCCGTCCAGGATGAAGGCGTTTTCCGTTGCGGCACTGGTATCGCCAAATCCATAGCCCATATTGAGCCCGAGGGTCCTGCCATCAGGCAGGAATCCGGACGAGCTCGCCCACACCCAAAAGCCCTTGTACTCCCAGACGCCTCTACCCCAATCCAGGGTAGCAAGCGCCCGGTCGGGGCTGATCTCGCTTCGGCGCCCGCCTCTCTGGATCCAGCCCGTTGTGCGCAGGCAGTTGGTCTTGCGGTTGTAGTAGAACCTCTTCGACGCAATAGGGGTCACGATGACCATCGACTCGTGCTCGGGTGGGCAGCTCATGGTCAGGTCGCAGGAGATGCCTTCGCCGCGATTAAAGGCTGGCCAGTCTACCCGCACGGTGCGTGCCTGGCCCTGGACAGTGAAAGCGATCTTGACCCGGCCATTGTCGAATGAGCAGGCGCCCTCCGTGCTGTTCCGGGCCAGCTCGACGCCTTTGCCAAAGGGGATGAGCAGCGTTTCTTCGCACATTTCACCGGTGGCAAGGTCGACGGCATAGATGAAGGGCAGCCCCAAGTAGCCCACATGAGACAGGGTTACCGAGAAGAACAACTCGGGAGTGGTGAGGCCGTAGTAATCCCAGCGCTTGACCCGCAGCGGCTGGAGTGCGCGGCAGCGGTAGAAGGACACATTCTCCAGATTGCAGTCGAGCAGTGGCTGGCGCGACCAGCCGACTTGCGTCAGGCGACCGCTGGAGTCGAGCAACGGCGAGGGGGAAGTGATTTCCGCTTGCACGTGGACACCTCCGTTCGTATGGGACTGGACTGGTAGTCTATGGCCATTCTAGGCGCGAAACAGAGTCGGGTCAACCGTACTCGGGGTGACCCTCTCCAAACGCAACTGCGGTTTGACAATCGGTCGCCGGTACGCTATTCTCAGCCGGCCTGTTTGACTACTCCAGGGGGCTCGCGTCGCGTGACAAGACTGCTGCGTTTTCTCAAGCCATATGTTGGCCAGGCGATCATCGCCCTGCTCTTGCTCTTCTGCGTGGCAGGAGCCGACCTGGCCATTCCCCGACTCCTTCAGCAGGTCATCGACCAGGGAGTGGCTCGTCACGACCTGGCGGCGGTGGTGCGAACGGCGGCGATGATGGTAGCCGCCTCCATCGCTGGAGCGCTTTTGTCGCTCGGGAACACGGCGCTTGCCGTGCGGGTATCGCAGTCCTTTGGCGCTGATATACGAAATGCCGCCTTCCGCCATATTCAGACCCTCTCCTTCGGGAACCTCGACCGCCTGCATACTGGAACGCTGATGGTGCGCCTCGGGAGCGACGTCAGCTCGGTGCAGATGCTGGTGATGATGTCCATGCGCGTGTTGACCCGCTCCCCCCTGCTGATTGTTGGCAGCATGATCCTCATGGCGCAGGTTAATCGACAACTAGCGTTCATCCTCTTCTCGTTGCTGCTGTTAACCCTCGTCGTGGTGTTTGCCTTTGCCGACCGGGCACTGCCCCTCTTCCGGAGTGTGCAGGTCAAGATGGACCGATTGAACAACCTGCTCCAGGAGAACTTGTCCGGTGTGCGTCTGGTCAAGGCATTCGTGCGCCGCGATTTCGAGAGCGGCCGTTTCGAGGTGGCCAACGCCGACCTGACCGACCAGACCATCCGCGTCAACCAGTTCATGGCGGCCTTGATGCCCACCAGCATCTGGCTGCTCAACCTGGGGGTGTCGGCCGTGGTGTGGTTCGGCGGCCAGAAAGTGATCGCCGGCCGCTTTACTGTGGGCGAGGTGATGGCCTTCGTCAACTACCTCGCTACGATCACCTATCCGGTGGTAATGTTGGGCAACATCGCGGCGCTGTTTTCGTCTGCCGCGGCATCGGCCACGCGCATCCTGGAGGTGCTCGACGCGCCTCCGCTGGTGCAGGAGAAACCGGGCGCGCTGGAGCTGACCACTTGCGAGGGCCGGGTTGCGTTTGAAGACGTCTGTTTCAGCTACAACGATGACTGCTCTGAGCCGGTGCTTGACCACGTGAGCTGGACCGCTCAGCCCGGCCAAAACGTTGCCATCCTGGGCGCAACCGGCTCAGGCAAATCCAGCCTGGTCAACCTCATACCGCGCTTTTACGACGTGTCGCGGGGGCGTATCACGGTGGACGGGCACGACGTGCGTGACCTTACCCTGGCTTCTCTCCGGAGTCACATCGGGGTGGCCATGCAGGAAACCGTGCTCTTCTACGGGTCCATCCGCAGCAACATCGCCTACGGCCGCCCCGATGCCACGGACGATGAGGTAGTGGCCTGCGCCCGTGCCGCTCAGGCGCACGATTTCATCATCTCCCTGCCGCGCGGATACGATACTGTTGTCGGTGAGCGAGGCGCCTCACTCTCCGGCGGACAGAAGCAACGCATTGCCATCGCGCGTGCCCTGCTAGTTCGCCCGCGCATTCTCATCCTGGACGACTCGACCTCGGCAGTTGATGTGCAGACGGAGACCCGGATCCGTGCCGCCCTGGCCCAGGTGGCTGCCAATTCCACCACCTTCATCATCGCTCAGCGCATCAGCACGGTGCTGCACGCGGATCAGATCATCATTCTCGAGCGTGGCCGGGTTGTGGCCCTGGGCCGACACGAGGAGCTGCTTCGTTCCAGCCCCTTGTATCGCGAGATCTATGAATCGCAGCTCGGTTCTTTGGCGGTGCTTCATGACTGAGCGAGCGACACCCGCTGACAAGTCCGTTCCCGTTCCTCGCTTTGGTGCGGGGGGAGGTCCCGGCCAGGGAGGGGGTGTCAGGATCGAGCGTGCTCACGACCCCAGAGGGACTCTGCACAGACTGGCCGAGTACTTGCGGCCGTACTCGGGTGAAGTCACTGCGGCGGTGCTCCTGGTCGTCCTCAGCACGCTGCTTAACCTGGCCGCCCCTTATGCCCTGGGCCGGACCATCGACAGCTATCTGCGCGCGCCCGATGCTGCTCAGGTCCCCCTGTTGCTGCGCTCCGCGCTGGTTCTGCTGGCGCTCTACTCTGCCAACTGGCTGGCTCAGACTGCCTCGAGCCTGCTCATGGCGCGTCTTGGCCAGCAGGCTCTGCGCACGATGCGCAACGACCTCTTCAACCACCTGCAAATCCTTTCGCTGAGCTTTTTCGACCAGAGACCGGTGGGCGAGCTGATGAGCCGCCTGGTGAACGATATTGGCACGATCAGCCTCCTTCTCACCAACAATATCACCCAGGTCGTGTCGAGTGCGCTGACGCTGGGTGGAGTAGTCGTCATGATGTTCGCCCTTGACTGGAGGCTGGCCCTGAGCACTCTGCTGGTGCTGCCGATGATGGTGGGTGTGACTCTCGTCGTTGGCCGCAGCACGCGGCGGGCCTTCCGCCAGCAGCAGATCACGCTGGGTGACCTCAACGCAACGATGGAAGAGACCATCGCCGGCCAGCGGGTCGTCACTGCCTTTGGTCAGCAGAGCTCGGCGCTGGAGACCTTTGACCAACGTAACGAAGCACAGCGCCTGGCCGGGATCCACGCGCAGGAGTTGTCCTTCATCGTTCCGCCGCTGATGACCGCCCTGACCGAGGCCGATATTGCCGTGGTGGCTGGCTTCGGCGGGTGGCTGGCTCTGCGCGGCTTTACCACTATCGGTACGATTGCTGCCTTTGCGGCCTACGCGCGCACGTTTTCGCAGCCGCTTCGTCTGCTGGCCGACCTCTATAACCAGATCCAGGCCGCTCTGGCCGGTGCGGAGCGCGTGTTTGAACTGATCGACATCAGACCGGCGCTGGTCGACGCCCCTGATGCCGTGACGCTGGACCGAATCGATGGCCACGTCGAGTTCAAGGATGTCTCCTTTGGCTATGTGTCCGGAGCCCCGGTGTTGCACGACATCAGTCTGGAGGTAATGCCGGGACAGACCATCGCCCTGGTCGGACCGACGGGCGCCGGCAAGACAACCATCGTCAATCTCTTGACACGCTTCTACGATGTCGACAGCGGTGCCATCCTGGTTGATGGCCGTGATATTCGCACCGTGGCGCAGGAGAGCCTGCGGCGAATGATCGGCGTCGTACTGCAGGATACCTACTTGTTCTCGACCACAGTGATGGAGAATATCCGCTACGGGCGCCTCGACGCGACGGACGAAGAGTGCCAGGCCGCGGCCCGGTTGGCCAACGCCGACCAGTTCATCGTCCGATTGCCCAGGGGCTACGAGACTCCGCTATCGGAGCGTGGCAGCAATCTGAGCCAGGGCCAGCGGCAGCTTCTGGCCATCGCCCGTGCAGTTCTGGCCGATCCGCGGATCCTCGTGCTCGACGAAGCTACCAGTTCGGTCGATACCAGGACAGAGATGCATATCCAGGAAGCGCTGCTGAGGTTGATGCAGGGGAGAACATCCTTTGTCATCGCGCATCGTCTTAGCACCATCCGTGACGCCGACCTGGTGCTGGTGATGGATCACGGCAGAATCATCGAGCGGGGAACGCACGACGAGCTGCTGGCGCAGGAGGGATTCTACTACCGACTGTACATGAGCCAGTTCAAGGAGCAATAGAGCCGCGGGTGACGTAGCTGAGTAGCAGCTCCTTCAGCGCGCCTTCCGCTCCAGCATGTCGCGAATTCGCTGCAGTGCTTCCATCTGCGCGTCGCTGATCCAGCCTCGCTCTTCGTACTGGTCGTTCACACTGTCCACGAACTCGGTGTCGAACCAGGGCTGGCCCTCGGCCAGGTCGTAGATCTCCTCCAGCAGCTCACCAGCCTCGTCGTCACTATCTAAACCATCGTCCTCGAGGTCTTCGTCCGCGTCCGCCGGCAGGGTCCGGTTCAAGAGCGCAAAGTAGCACTTCGCGCAGGCCCTGGCATCGGCCAGGGCGTCGTGACCGGCCTTGAGCTCTTGGCGGAACAAGGTCCAGTGCAGTTCATCCAGCGTGGGCCATTTGTAGCCGCGGTAGCCGCCAGGAATGCGGCAGAGGTCGGCTGTCGTCTTCATCGTGCAATAGCGCTGCAACCCGTCGAGCGGATTGACGGTGCTGCCGGCGCGGAAGAACTCGGCGCCAACCACTCCATAGTCAAACTCGAGATTGTGGCCGACCAGCAGTCTGGCCTGAGGCAGGTCGACCACCAGCTCATCCAGCGCCCGGTGCACGTCAACCCCGTGCAACCGTGCAATCTCGGTGGTGATCCCGTGTATCCGCACCGCCTCGGCGGGGATGGTGAAACCCTCCGGCCTGATGAGATGGCAGCGGGACGCCAGCTCGTGGCCCTGGGCGTCCGCCAGCACCCAGGCTACCTGCACCATTCGCGGCCAGGCACGGACGTCCGAGGCGGGTGCGTCGTAGCGTGTGGGCAGCCCGGTGGTTTCGGTATCGAGAAAGAGGTACAAACCTGGTGATTTCATCCAGCGCCGCCTACGGCTTGATGTACAAAGGACTGGCCTCTACGGTGGCCTTGATCTCGGCGGCGAACGAATCGACGTCGGGGCAACGATAGATGCGGCGCAGCTCACTCCAGGCCTTGCTTTCGGCTCCCGAGTACAGGTGATCCAGCACCACCGCCAGAACCGCGCAGCGGCTCTCGCCCGCCAGGTCGCATCCCTGGCCGGCCACGGTTCGCTCGGCACGGAACGTGTGGGCGGCAATGTCCAGAGCGTACAGGCTGGCAAAGCGCGGCGAAGCAGGGATGTACCCCACTCCGGGACGATAGTCCAGATACACCTTGACCAGAGGCGAAGAGGCGTAGCTGCAGTAGAGGTAGGCGAACAGGTCGTCGCAGGTTTCGACTTCCAGTGCGCGGTCCGCATCGAGATTCACCAGGGACGAAGGGCAGTTCGATGGCGGCGTCTCCAGCGCCTTGAACGGTGTGGCACCTAGCTCGTAGATGATCAGGGAGAAGCAGCAGTGCGCCCCCTGGGTGAAGGTATGGATGACTACGTCCAGCGTCCCGTCGCCGGTGACGTCGGAGCCGGTCAGCGCATCGAGCGATTCCACGTCCTCGATCTGGATGCGTTTCTGACCCGCGGCATCAATGGTCACTATCTGGTGCCGCCAGCCCTGAGTGGTGGACTCCCAGAGCGAGACGGTGTAGCCGGAGAGGTTGCGCTGTTGCTGCAGCGAGTAGATGTTAGCCGGATACTGGCGCGAGGTCGGCACGGCGGCATAGCCGATGGGCCGGCTAGGGGAGGGGCCCATGGACGTCCCCGCTCCATAGTTCAGGGAGACGGTCACGAGGTCAAATAGATCGACCTTCCCGTCGCCGTTAGTATCGGCGCGGGCATCGCTGACCGGCAAGCCCGGCCGGTAGGCGAGGGAGACCAAGACCAGGTCAAAGAGGTTGACAACGCCGTCGTTGTTGATGTCGCCGGGGATGGCGGCGAGCAGAGGGGCTGCTGGCACGAGCGCAACCAGGAGCACGAGCGCCACACTGGTGATCATTTGCCCCGCGTGCTTTCGGTCTGAAACCATCGCTTCTCTCCCAATCATCGTTCTGCTGGCAGTGAGCGCCATTGTGCGTCAACGGTACAACGACATCGGGCAACTCATCATCAATAGTCCCGAGCTATCAACCGGCAGCCCGGGTTCCGTGACGCTACTTCGTTTCCGGCTTGCAGATGCCGCAGAGATGCACAGTGAGCCCCGTTCCGTCGGCGTAGGTCCGGGCGGCCTCGTACGAGTCGTGCCCGATGTAGTGGGCCGCTTCGTGGCGTTGACCGCCGCTCTTTTTCTCGATGGCCCAGCAGCCTCGGCGGTGGATGGTAACTCGCCCGAAATGCCGGCTCTCGTAGGTGATGAAGGGGCAGGCCAGTGCCGAGGCCTCGACGACTGGCGACTCC
>Ga0116184_10003292_pt1 | contig 13362 bp, 12 predicted proteins | sample AD_JPNNA5_MetaG_FD_89886 | JGI IMG/M metagenome (GOLD analysis project Ga0116184, IMG submission 89886) | Active sludge microbial communities of municipal wastewater-treating anaerobic digesters from Japan - AD_JPNNA5_MetaG | ecosystem: Engineered > Bioreactor > Anaerobic > Digestate | place... | reverse complement strand
GACGAGGGCGTTCAGGCTGAGGCCGGCGGCGTCGCCCGCGAGGACGTAGCCGTCGCCGTAGAGCCGCGGCACCTTGGCGATGCCGCCCTCGGGGATGGCGTGCGCGGAGTACTCCGCCACCGTGCCGCCGGCCACGAGCGGCTTGATCTGCGGCAGCTCCTTCCAGCGGTCGAGGAGCTCGTGCGACTTGATCTCACGGCCGTCGGCCTTCATCGCCTGCATGCCGACGACGACGCCGAGCGAGATGCTCTCCTTGTTCGTGTAGAGGAAGCCGCCGCCCAGCATGCCTTGGGTCACGGACCCAAGGAACAACTGGGCGGCGCCCTCGCCGGGGTTGAGGTTCCAGCGATCTTCGATCACGCCGGCCGGCAACTCGATGACTTCCTTGTAGCCGAGGGCGTGGTCGCGGTCGACCGGCCGGGCGGCGAGCCCGGCCGGTTCCGCCAACAGCCGCAACACGCCCTCGGCGACGACGACCACGTCGGCGCCGATCTCGTCGGCGCCGGCGCGGATACCGACGATGCGGCCTTCCTTGCGCAGCAGCTCGTCCACCTTCATGCCGGGGACGACCATGCCGCCCTTCTCGCCGACCTTCTCGGCCAGCCACTGGTCGAGCCGGGCGCGCACCACCGTGTATGACTGGGGCGGGTGGGCCAGACGGTCCGAGGCGAGCTCGAACGTGGTATGGGCGCCGTCGCCCATCATGGTGATGAGCTCGCGGGCGACGGGGCGCTCGAAAGGCGCCTCCTCCCAGAGCTCGGGGTAGAAGCCGCGGATCGGACTCACGTACAGACGGCCGCCGGTGACGTTCTTGGCGCCGGAGTAGTCGCCGCGCTCGAGCACCATGACCTCGGCGCCGGCGCCGGCGAGTCCGTACGCGGCCGACAGGCCTGCGAGACCACCACCGACGACGATGCACTCGACCTTTTCCATGCCGCTTCCCCTGATGAGAGAGGGGCGGGCGGCGGCATCGCCGCCCGCCCCATCGTCGGTCAGTGTGCGGTGCCGCTACGCCACACCGCACGTTAGGTTGCCTGCGTCAGCTTGCGCCGACTCCGGTGCCTAATCCTTGAACGGGTTGTGCGTGTCGCCCCACTCGTCGCGGGCGATGATGCCGCGCATGATCATCAAACCACCCTCGGCGCCGACCTCGTAGCTCATGACGCCGCGAAGCAGCATCTCGAGCGGGGTCTCCTTCGTGTAGCCGAAGGCGCCGTGGTACATCATCCCGTGGCGGGCGATGTCGTGGCACAAGGTCGGGCTGAGGCACTTGCACGTCGAGATGACCTTGTTGATGTCCTTGCGGCTGAACTGGCCGGGGTTGGTGTGCTCCTGGCCGATCATCCACGCGCCACGCAGCAGGTTGAGCTTGAGCATGTCGAGCTGCATCCAGTCGTCGGCCATCTCGAACGAGATGCCCTCCCACTTGCCGAGCGGCTTGCCGAAGGTCTTGCGCTGCGCCGTGTACTCGCCGCTGATCTCGAGCGCCTTCTCGGCCCCGCCGAGGCAGGCGGCCGCGACCAGGACGCGGGCGGCGTTGAAGCCGTCCATGTTGACGTAGAACCCCTTGCCCTCTTCGCCGAGCACGTACTTCTTGGGCAGCTCGACATCCTTGTAGATCCAGCCGCCGGTGCTCAGGCCCATGCGACCCATGTCCTTGTAGGTCGTGTAGGTGATGCCGGGCAGGTGGGCGGGGACCCAGATGAAGGTCATGCCCTTGTGTCCCTGGTTCGGGTCGGTCTTGACGAGGGTGCAGTGGCCGCTGGGCGGGCCCCACTTGGCGCACTCCTTGGGCCCGGAGACGTAGGCCTTCTCGCCGTTCATGACGTAGACCTGCTTCTCTTCGTTCCACAGGGCGACCGTCTTGATGGCGGCGAGGTCGGAGCCGCCGCCGGGCTCGGTCGTGTTGATGCCGGCGAACGCCTTGCCGGCGGCCACCGCCGGCAGCAGTTCCTGCTTGAGCTCCTCCGTGCCGTAGCGGTTGACGATGTACGACCAGCCGATGGTGAGCAGGGTATACACGGGCGTGCTCATGCTGAGGTCGGCGCGCGCGATCTCGTGGACGGTGATCATCGCGTAGATGAGGCGCTCGTCATCGGGGAGCGGCATGCCGCCGTACTGCTCGGGGATGGTGACGCCGAACATCCCTAGTTCCGCCATGCCGGCGGTGATGTCGTCGGGGATCCCGTCCTCGGCCTCGTCGATCGCGCGCGCCCGCGGCTCGAGGTTCTTGGTCAGCCATTCGCGGATCGCCTGGCGGTACATGTCCTGCTCGGTGGTGTAACGGAAGTCCATGCGGCTCCTCCTTTGGACCTGTCCCCGGAAACGACGAGACCCCCAGGGAACGCTTGCGCGGTCGCTGGGGGTCCAAAGCCTGCGGCCGGCGGGCGGAGACGGCGCCCGTCTGCGGCTCTGTGTGCAGCGCGGACATCATACACGCCGCTGCCGCAGGCGCAAGCAGGCGCCGTTTCGCCATTGTGGAGCAAGATCCGACCGGGTGTACGACGCGAGGGACGGCTCAGCCGTACGTCTCGGTGCCCACGTCCGGGTTCTTCGCGCTGGGCAGCGGGAAGGCGGCGTCGCCGAGCACGAGGGGTGACTGGTCGACGGCCTCGAAGACCTTGTGCAGGGCCGAGATGAGGGCGCCCTGGGAGTGGCCGCGGTAGCGGTAGCGGACGAGCGCCTCGATCTCGCGCCGCTCGTTGAGGACGTTACGGCCGAGCAGGAGGCGCGCGAAGAAGTCGCGCGCCGTGTCCATGATCAGTGAGGCGGTGCAGCCGACGATGACGCCCATCTCGTCGACCTCGAGGACGACGCCGACGCGCTTGTAGATCGCCTGGTGCGAGACGTCTTGCGGCAGGCGGGCGTAGCCCGAGAACAGGAAGGTCGTGTCGTGGGCGGGCAACTTGTCCCCCTGTCCGTCAGCGGAGACCATCGCCGCATCATTCTATCAGCGCGACGTCGCTTGCGCCGGTCGTCGGCGCCTGTATCATGGACGCGCTGCCGCATGGCCACGGCAGGGAGCCGTCCTCCCGCCTGTCCCGGCCATGTCCCCCAGCGGAGACGATCGTGTCTGCCCTGGGGGCTTTCGCGTTTCTGGGCCCCATGAGACTCAAGGAGGCGGCGCATGGGCGAACCGAACGGGCTCGACAGCAAGCTGATGACCGTCGGTGAAGCCGTCGAGCGCTTCGTCCGCGACGGCCAGCAGATCGCCGTGGGCGGCTTCACCATCAACCGCAACCCGATGGCGCTCGTCTACGAGATCGCCCGTCGCCGGATCCGCGACCTGCACCTCGTCGCCCATTCCAACGGACAGGCGCTCGACGTCCTGGTGGGCGCGGGCTGCGTCTCGCGCATCGAGGTCGCCTACGGCGGCAACGGACGCTTCGCCCCGACCTGCATCCGCTTCCGCAAGGCGGTCGAGCGCGGCGAGGTGCTCGTCGAGGACTACACGAACAACCAAATGAGCCTGCGCTTCCTGGCCGGCGCCCTGAGCGTCCCGTTCATCCCCAGCAAGTCAGGCCTGGGGACGGACGTCCTTCGGCAAGAAGGCTTCCCGCCCAAGATCCGCGACGGCGTCAAGGTGGCAAGGAAGAAGGTCCACGTCATGGCCGACCCCTTCGGCCACCCCGACGACGACGTCGCCCTCCTCCCCGCGCTGACGCCGGACGTCTCGCTCATCCATGCCCAGCAGGTGAGCACCGACGGGACCGTCCGCATCAAGGGCCTCACGTTCGCCGACCTCGAGCAGTGCAAGGCGGCCTCGGTGGTGGTCGTGACCTGTGAAGAGATCGTCCCCGAGAGCTACCTCCGCATCGACCCCGACCAGAACGCGCTGCCGCCGTTCCTGGTCGACGCCGTCGTGCCCGTGCCGTACGGCGCCCACCCGACCGCTTGCCGGTCCTTCTACGACTACGACCCCAAGCACCTGAACCTGTACAAGGCGATGGCCAAGGACGACGAGCAGTGGGCCACATATCTGGACGAGTGGGTGTACGGCATCGGGAGCTGGGACGCGTACCTCGACAAGGTCGGAGGAGCGCAGCTCGCGCACATCCGCGCCAACACGGTCGCCGGCTACGCGCCGGGCCTGGACAGGAGGTGAGGAAGATGGCCGACCCTACACACACGCCCTCCGCCCCTTCGCCCGGCGCTACGCCCACTCCGCCGCCCGCATACACCGCGCGCGAGATGATGGCCATCGCCGCCGGCCGCCTCATCAAGGACGGCGATGTGCTCTTCGCTGGGACGGGCGTGGCGATGCTGGCGGCGACCGTCGCCAAGCGCATCCACGCCCCGCGGGCGCACATCTTCTTCGAGACCGGGGGAATCGGGCCACAGCTCGAAGAACTGCCGATGGCTGTGGCCGATTCCCGCGTCATGGCCTACTCCAACCTCAACGCCGGCCTCGTCGAGGCGTTCAGCTACGTCGCCAACCGACGCCTGCACACGATCGCCTTCCTCGGCGCCGCGCAGATCGACCGTTACGGCAACCTGAACTCGACCGTCATCGGCGACTACCGCCATCCGAAGGTCCGCTTCTCGGGGAGCGGCGGGGCCTGCGACGCCGGCTCGCTGGCCAGCGGCTTCCTCGTGTTCATGCACCACGGAAGACGCAAGTTCGTCGAGAAGCTCGATTACCTGACGACGCCGGGCTGGCTGACGGGCGGCGAGTCGCGGCGCCACGCCGGGTATCGGCGTGGCGGGCCGCTCGCCGTGGTCAGCGACCTCGGCGTCATGAAGTTCGACGAGGCGACGAAGGAGATGTATCTCGCCGAGTACTACCCCGGCGTGACGACCGGAGAGGTGACCGAGAACACCGGCTTCACCATGGACGTCACCCGCGCGGCTGAGGCGACGCCTCCGGACGCCGAGGAGCTCCGCATCTTGCGCGACGAAGTCGACCCCCAGCGGCTGATCCTGGGATGAGGGCGGCGCAGCCGAGCGCCGGGTGAGGATTGGGCCGGCGACAGCCGGCCCACACGGTGCGGCGCGGCCCAGGCACTCCCCGCCCGGGCCGCGCCGCGTCCGTCAGCGCCATGGCCTCTGTCGGCGCCGAGTGACGACGTGAGGCGGTGTCCTCGCCGTCGCGTGCAGCAGGTGAAGCTGTGCCTTCTGGGCGGCGATGTACCGAAGCCGTGAGCCGCACCTTGTCGGCGGCAGGCTGCTGCGCCCCTCAAGCCGCACCTTGTCGCCGGCAGGCTGCTGCGCCCCTCAAGCCGCACCTTGCGCGCTGGTCACGGGTGTGCCATACCGGATGCGATGAGACCGCCCAGCCGGACAGGCCGACCCTCCTACGTCGCCCTGAGCGAGAGCGGCGAGCTCGGGCGGCGCGCGCAGCGCGCCGCCCGACTGCTCGCCGCTTGCGAGCTCTGTCCGCGCCGCTGCGGTGTCGACCGTACGACCGGCGCCGGCGGTGTCTGCGGCATCGGCGCCCGTGCCAGAGTCGCGAGCTATGGCCCACACCACGGCGAGGAGTCGGTCCTCCGCGGGCGAGCCGGCTCGGGGACGGTGTTCTTCGGCGGCTGTAACCTGCGTTGCCGGTTCTGTCAGAACAGCGAGATCTCGCACCGGCCGGCCGGGGAGGAGCTCGCTCCGGCGCAGCTCGCCGCCGTCTTCCTCGACGTGCAGGACATGGGTTGCCACAACCTGAACCTCGTCACACCGTCGCACGTCGTCGCACAGATCCTCGCCGCACTGGCCATTGCTGTCCCTCAGGGCTTGCGCATCCCGATCGTCTACAACACCGGCGGGTACGACGCCGTCGAGACGCTGGCGCTCCTCGACGGCGTCGTCGACATCTACATGCCCGACGTCAAGCTGCTCGACGCCGAGCCCGCCGAGCGGTACCTGACGGCGCGCGACTACCCCGAGGTCGTGCGCCGCGCGATGACCGAGATGCAGCGCCAGGTCGGCGACCTCGTGATGGGCGCGGACGGACTCGCGGTGCGCGGTTTGCTCGTCCGCCACCTGGTCATGCCGGGACTGGTCGCGGAGAGCGAGCAGGTGTTCGCGTTCCTCGCCGGGCTCAGTCCGGACACGTTCGTCAACGTGATGGACCAGTACCGCCCGTGCGCCGAGGCCAGCCTTGCGACCGCCGATGTCGATCGTGGGCAGAGAGACGGACGGCAGCGCCTGGCAGAGGCGGCGCCCAGACGCGACGGGGGACGTGTACATCGGGAAGACGCCGCGCCTGCTCGCGACGCCGGGAACACGGCGGCGCGGAACGACCAGACCGACGTCGTCAGCGACGGCCGGGACCGTGTCGCGGACCTGCGCTCCATCGCTCGCCGGATCACGCGCGCTGAGTTCGGAGCCGCACTCGATGCGGCCCGCGCCGCCGGCCTGCGGCGGGCGGCGCGCAGTCCCTGAACACCGGACCGTGCACGTTCCCTGAGCACTTCACCTGTACGTACTCCCCGAAAAGCCGAGGCCACCCGGTGATGGCGTCGGGCCTCGCCCGCGGCGGCGGTCCCGATATGCCATGCTCTTCCGGCGTGACATGCACCATCCGGTGCGCCGTTCTGCTCGGATCAACGGGCGGCGAGCGTCTGCGTCACACGAAGACGGCTCCTGACGACGTCCTCCAACTGCTGCACCAGGTCGCGCTGCGCGTCTCGCGCCGAGAGCAGCGAGGCCACCGCCACCTCGACGTCGGCCCTGGTGCTCGGCTGCACGCGGAGCGCAGGCACCACAAGGTGGAACAACTTCTCGACCCCACCGAGACCGTGTCTCGCCTGGAGATCGAGCGAGACCTTGAGAACGCTGGCGTCGGTCGTGACCAGTGTGGTGCCGCAGTCCAGCTCGAAGCGCCACAACTCGCCGAGGAAGAAGTGGTCGGGGGACGAGCGGTCCAGGACAGCAGTGAGAGCGGCTGCATCGACGAACGTCAGTTGTGACGGGTCCATGCGGCTCAGTCCTCGCTCGGCCGCCACGGCTCCGCCCGTGAAGCCCCGGACTGCGGCCCGGCGGAAGGTCCTTGCGGAAGGCAGCCTGCCGCGTCACGCGCCGCTCGCCGGATCTTCTGCGGCGAAGGGCCGACGGCGACGCGCAGGTAGTAGTCGATGGCTTCGCGGATCAGCAGCGCCATGGACGTGTTGCGGTCCGCGGCCCAGAAGCGAAGCTGCCGTTTCTGCTCGGTGCCCAGCAGGATGTGGGCGTGGGTCAGGGGGTCCATGTGGGCCTCCATGAACAATTTGGAGTTGACCCGTTCTCGTTGACACCCTGAAAGTGGGCACCTTGAGTGTCCGAGAAGGGAGTCGACGTGGCGCACACGCCCGAGTTCAGACGCGAGGCCGTCCGCCTGTACCGCGTCGGCCAGCGAGGCATCCGGCCGACGGCGCGTCAGCTCGGCATCGCCCCTGGCACGCTGCGCGCCTGGGTCCGCCAGGCGGAGGTCGACGAGGGCCTCACGGAGGGTCTCACCAGCGAGGAACGCGCCGAACTGCTGCGCCTGCGCCGCGAGGTGCGCATCCTCGAGGAGGAGAAGGAGATCCTGCGCAAGGCCGCGCTTTTCTTCGCTCGGGAGACCGATCGGCGCAAATGAAGTTCCGCCTGATCGAGGAAGAGAGGTCGCACCACAGCGTCTCCCGTCTCGCCCGCGTGCTCGGTGTGACCACCGCGGGCTACCACGCTTGGAAGCGGCGACCGCCGTCCCCAAGAGCGCGCCAGGACGAGTGCCTCAAGGCGCGGATCCGCGAGATCCACAAGGCTTCGTTCGGCACCTACGGCGCGCCGCGCATCCATGCGGAGCTGCGCGCCGTGGACGGTCTTCCCATTGCCCGCAAGCGCGTCGCCCGCTTGATGCGCGAGCTGGGGCTCGAGGAGGTCTCGCGGCGCGGCAAGCGCCGGGTGCGGCACTCGGAAGCGGAGACTCCGGCGGCGCCCGATCTCGTGCGCCGCAACTTCACCGCGACAGCGCCCGACGAGCTCTGGGTCGCCGACATCACCTACATCCCGACCTGGGAGGGGTGGCTCTTCCTCGCTGCGGTCATCGACGCCTGCAGCCGCTACTGCGTCGGCTGGCCGATGCGCGACGACCTTCGGGCCGACATCGTGATCGACGCCCTCGGCATGGCGACCACCCGCCGGCGGCCGAGGGCCGGACTCGTCCATCATTCGGACAGGGGCGGGCAGTATCGCTCCCTGGCCTTCGGACGGACCCTGCGCGAGTCGGGGATCCTCGCCTCCATGGGGAGTCCTGGCGACGCGTTCGACAACGCCGCCGCCGAGAGCTTCATGGCCTCCTTCAAGACCGAGCTCGTGCAGCGCGAACGCTTCAAGCGGCGCGACGACGCGCGCCTCGCCGTGTTCAGCTACATCGAGGGCTTCTACAACCCGCACCGGCGGCACTCCGCGTGTCCATGGCCATGCGAAAGTCTCCACTGGTGGCCAGATGAAAGTCTCCACCCTCACGTGATCTGAGAGTCTCCGGGTCTCCCCGGTGGCGAACCTGTGGGCAGCAGCCGACAGCCGTCAGCCGAGGGAGACGAGGAGTGAAGAGAGCGGAGGAGTGCATGAACATCGTCGATGCCTATCAGCGAACCGGGAGCTACCGCGGCGCGGCCGCCGTCTGCGGGGTGAACCACAAGACCGTGCGCCGCGTCGTCGAGCGTGCCGGGCAGGGACGCTTCGAGCGCCGGCCGGCGTCGCGGCGTACGCACAACACCGACATGGTCGCCCCCCTGATCGAGGAGCGCGTGCGCCAGACCGACGGCCGCATCAGCGCCAAGCGCCTGCTGCCCGCCGCCCGGGCCGCGGGCTACGCCGGCTCGGCGCGCAACCTGCGCCGCGCCGTGGCCGAGGCCAAGGCCGCCTGGCGGCGTCGACGGCGCGTCTACCGTCCCTGGGTCCACGAGCCCGGCGAGCACCTCGTCATCGACTGGGGGAGCAGGGACGGCCTCGAGGTCTTCTGCTGCGTGCTCGCCTGGAGCCGCACACGCTTCGTGCGCTTCGCGCGCGACCAGCGGCGCACCACCACGCTACGCCTTCTGGCGGAGTGCTTCGAGACCCTCGGCGGTGTGCCCGCGGTCGTGCTCGCCGACCGCATGGCCTGCCTGCGGGCGACCACCGTGGCGGGGCTCGTCGTGCCCCACCCCGAGTACCTGCGCTTCGCCGCCCACTACGGCTTCCGCTGCGACTTCTGCGCCCCCGACGACCCCGAGTCGAAGGGCATCGTCGAGAACCTCGTCGGCTACGCCGAGAGCGACCTCCTCGGCGGCCTGGGGCCGTTCGCCGACCTCGGGGAGGCCAACGCCGCCGCGGCGCGCTGGTGCGCGGAGGTCAACGGCCGCCCGCACGCCGAGACCTGTGCCGTGCCCGCTGAGCGCCTCACCGTCGAGCAGGAGCTGCTGCGCCCCCTGCCGAGCCTGCGCCCGGCGCTCGCCGCCGGGGTCTCGCGCAAGGTCGACCGCCTCGCCTGCGTGCGCTTCGGCTCCGCCCGCTACTCGGTGCCGGCCGAGCTGGTCGGTCATGCCGTGCGTGTGCTGGTCGAAGAGGGCGACCTCGTCGTCTTCGCCGGCGGCGCCGAGGTCGCCCGTCACCGACTGGTCGCCCCCGGCGCCGTCGCGCTCCGCGACGAGCACTACGGCGGCCCGCGCCGCGCCCCGGTGCGTTCCCCACGCGCCCGCTCCGCCGCCGAGAAGGCGTTCCTCGCCCTGGGACCCGAGGCCGAGGCCTTCCTCGTGGCCGCCGCGGCCGCCGGTACGCCGCGCCTGGCCGCCGAGATCGCGGAGATCGACGAGCTCGCCTGCGCCTGGGGTCCTGAGGCCCTGCGGCGGGCCCTCACCCGGGCCCTCACCTTCCGCTGCTTCCGGGCCGCCGACCTCGCCTCCATCCTCGCCGCCGGGGAGGGTGTGCCGGCGGCGGTCGGTCCCGGGGCGCCGCTCGCCGTCGGGCTCCCGGCGGTACCGGTCCGGCCCCTCACCGACTACGCCCTGGCGGGCGAGCGATGAGCGCCCCGGCGACGCCCCTGGCGCCCGACCTCGAGGCGGCCCTGAAGCGTCTCAAGCTCAGGCGCCTGCGCGAGATCGCCCCCGAGGTGCTGCAGGCGGCCAAGGTGCAGCGCTGGGCGCCGGAGGAGCTCTTGCGGACGCTGGTCGAGGCGGAGATCGCTGCCCGCGACGCCGCCAACGAGGAACGGCGCCTGCGGGCCGCCGGCTTCCCGGTCCGCAAGAGCCTCGAGGAGTTCGCCCTCGGTGCGAGCTCGGTGCCGCGGGCCACCTACGACTACCTCTGCTCGCTGGAGTGGATCGGCGCCGCCGAGAACCTCTGCCTCGTGGGACCCGCCGGCACCGGCAAGACGCACATCCTGCTCGGTTGCGGCCTGGCGGCCGTGGAGGCCGGCTACCGGGTGCGCTACCTGACCGCCGCCGAGCTCGTCGAGGCGCTCTACCGGGGGTTCGCGGACAACTCGGTGGGCAAGCAGATCGCCGCCCTCTTGCGCAACGACCTCGTGCTCGTCGACGAGATCGGCTTCGCGCCCCTGGACGACACCGCGACGCAGCTCCTCTTCCGCTTCGTGGCCGCGGCCTACGAGCACCGCAGCCTGGGGATCGCGAGCCACTGGCCGTTCGAGCAGTGGGGGCGCTTCCTGCCCGAGCAGACGACGGCCGTCTCGCTGCTCGACCGCTTGCTCCACCACGCCACCGTGGTGGTCACCGAGGGTGAGTCCTACCGCATGAAGGAGGCGAGGTCGCGACACGGAGCAGCGATGAAGAAGGCGTGAGGGTGGAGACTTTCATCTGGCCACCAGTGGGGACTTTCACTTGGCCATTGACACCGCGCTCGGCTACCGTTCTCCGGCTGAGTACGAGAAGATGCTCGCCGAGAACCGACACGCTCTTGCACCGGTCAAGCCGTAGGTGGCAACGGAAACGGGGCAACACCAATTGAACATGAACATGTTCGATTGTTCATGGACCGCCCCAAAGGTGGAAGGGTGCCGACCAGTCCCGAGGGTTTGCAATGACCGAACGTCAACCGGCTCTTCCTCACGAGGGCGTGGGGTCGGCACGGAGCGCTCTACAAGACCGTCGGTCACCCCGCATCAGCCGGGACGACCGCCAACAGCACGGAGGAAGCCCGACGTTCAGAGAGAGGTAAGGGCCGAGACTCAGCGTGAAGGCGAGGGGCGACGGTGCAGACGAGGGGCGACGGTGCAGATGGAGGTGGGGCGCCGCGGCCCTCGGCCGCGGCGCCCCGCCAATCAACTGGCTCCTCGGGCAGGACTCGAACCTGCAACCCTCCGGTTAACAGCCGGATGCTCTACCATTGAGCTACCGAGGACCGCCCTGGCCGAGACAGTATAGGCGAGCCGCCGAGGGCCGACAAACGAGCCGGACGAGCTGCGAGGAGCGGACGAGCGGGCCGAGGCTGGCGAAGCGGCCGGATCGTCAGGAGCAGACGAAGCGGACGAGGCGGTTGGACCGTTGGGGGCGGGCCGAGCCGCGGGGTGGGATCAGACGATAGGCGGCCCGCGGCCGCCGAGGCCGAAGACCTAATGCCAGCGAGGTTCGATCCACCAGCCGTTGGGGACCCCGTAAGCCTCAGCGCCGACCGATTCGTGGCTCCTCGACCCGTGTCTCGCCTCAGTGGTGAGCTTGGCCGCCATCCGCTGCTGCAACTGCTCGAAGCGCGGTCGCCAGTAGCTCTCGTCGCCGGGCGCGCGATCGCCGAGTTCGCGGCTCGCGACCACGGCCTTGGCGGCCGCCTCGGACGGCACGGGTTCCTTCCACCACTCCGGCCGCACGACGCGCGTCCCGAAGCGACGCGCCGGCGCTTCGAGATCGGCCGCCGGCTCGCCTGCCGGCAGGTAGGCCCAGGACTCGGCATGCAGAGTGACCGATGCGTTCGGGGCCTCGCCGACGAAGCGTTCGATCGCGTCCAGGGTCTCGGTCGCCGTCGCCTCAGTCTCCCCCGGCTGGTTGAAGGTGAACGACGCCGCGGTGACGACGCCCTTGGCGTTCGCGTACGTGAGCAGGTCGAGCGCGTGCTCCACTGCCTTCCGGGGATGAAGCGCCTGCCCGGTGCGCGAGAGCAGGGCAGGCGACAGGGTGCCGACGTCCAGTCGCAGCCGCACGCGTGCGGCGTACATCTTGTCGAGGTCCAGGCGGACGAGCGCATCGGGGCGTCCGTTCAGCGATATCGCGAGGTCGCGACGGTCGCTCGCCGCGACGCCGTCCAGGACAGCGCGACGCCACGCGGGGTCGTAGCCGAAGGCCGGGTCGAGCACGGCGATGCGGCCGGGCTCGAGCGCCGCCAGCCCGTCGATGATCGCGAGCGCGACTTCCGACGGATAGGCGTGCCAGCCCGCGCCCCCGGGACGCAGCAGACAGGCGGGCGCGTTGTACGGACATCCACGGCTCAGGAAGACGTCGAGCTCCGGTAGCTTCGCGGTCACGTACGGGTACGCGGCGAAGTCGGGCGCGTGAGCTGCATCGAGCGAGAACGGCGTTCCCTCCAGCACGCGGCAGCCGGCCGCGCCACGTTCGCCGCCGCTGATCGCCTGCGCCAGCTCGAGGACGGCGTTCTCAGCCTCGCCGACGATGAGCCAGTCGAAGGGGGAGCCCTCGTAGGCGAAATCGTCGGGGCGCACGGAGACGTGGTAGCCCTCGACCGCGACAACCGCGCCGGGACGCAGGCGACGGACGCATTCGGCGACCGCGACGGCCGCCGTGTACTGCAGGGCCGACCAGCACGAGACGACGACGAGGTCGGCGGGATACGCGCGCAGGCGTTCCTCGGCTGCGCCGACGAAGCCGGCGCGCGCCTCGTCGTCCACAGGATTCCCAAGCTCGACCTCGAGGTCGAGGACGTCGACCTGACGGCCCGCGCGTCTGAGCTCCGTCAAGAGGGTCACGAGCTCGGGCTTGACGCGCGGGCCGTCCGCCCAACACCCTCCGTACCGGGATGCGGGGAACACGAGCAGCACGCGCGCGTCGTCCATCGTCTCTCTCCTCGTCAGTCTGCCGCCAGTCAACGCCGCCCAGCGAGCACCGGTGAGAGCCGGCCGCCGGGCCGCGCCGCTGCGCGTGACCGGGTGGGGGACACCCCGCTCAAGCGCACCTCCGCTGCCGGGCGCAGTCCCGCTGCCATTATGTTCGAGGAGTCGCCGCCGAAAACGCACGTGCGGTGCCGCTCACGCGGCGCCGCACGTCGACTCGCCTACGTCAGTCACTGTGGGGTGCGCCTGCGGCGCCCCCACATTGACTTCGCTACGTCGGTCACTCCAGGAAGTCACGCAGGTTCTGCGCGTCGCGGTAGGCGCGCAGCTTGGCGAGCGTCTTGGCCTCGATCTGGCGGATGCGTTCGCGCGTGACGTCGAACTTCTGGCCGACCTCTTCGAGCGTGCGCGGATGCTCG
>Ga0116184_10003286_pt1 | contig 13374 bp, 8 predicted proteins | sample AD_JPNNA5_MetaG_FD_89886 | JGI IMG/M metagenome (GOLD analysis project Ga0116184, IMG submission 89886) | Active sludge microbial communities of municipal wastewater-treating anaerobic digesters from Japan - AD_JPNNA5_MetaG | ecosystem: Engineered > Bioreactor > Anaerobic > Digestate | place... | reverse complement strand
CTCCGGAGCCTGGCCTGATTCGAGACGGTCCACGACCTCTCGGAACTCATCGCCCAGGTCTTCGCCGGACTCGGAAGACATCTTTTTCATCCAGCGGCCAATGCTCTTGGGATCGCTCTCGTCCAGGTCACCCATAGCAGTGGGATCGGCCAGGCTGTCGAGCCGCGCGTCCTCCGACTTGAGGGTGGCCACGCAGGATACCAGGCGCTCGAGCTGATCGTGGCCGCAGTGACTGCAGACCGGGTGAGATCGCTCCAGTTCAGCAAAGCTGCGGTAAAAGATGGTCACGCGGCGGTGGCATTTTTGACAGCGGTATTCGTAAATAGGCATAGCAGACCAATTCCCATCTTGGTAGTGACTGACCAGCAGGATTATAACACATGACAGACACTCCCCAGAAGAGCAGTTCGACAGCCGCGCCCATCGGCTTCTATGGCACACCTCAGCAGAACCCTATGCTGGTGGTCATTTCCGGACCGTCTGGGGTGGGAAAGGATGCCCTGGTTCAGCGGCTCAAAGAACTGGGCTATCCTTTCCATTTTGTGGTGACCGCCACAACGCGCAAGCCCCGCAAAGGCGAACAGAACGGCAAGGACTATTATTTTCTCAGTGACGAAGAGTTCCTTGATCTGGAGCGGAGGGGAGAACTGCTGGAGCATGCGCTCGTGTACGGCGAGCACAAAGGAGTGCCGAGAGAGCATGCCCGGCGGGCGTTGGCCAGCGGTCAGGATGTGATCATGCGAGTGGACGTACAGGGGGCGGCAACCATCAAAGCGCTGCTGCCAGATGCCATACTTGTCTTTCTGGTGGCCGGTTCGGAGCAGGAATGGTTGAATCGGCTGCAGCGTCGCAAGACAGAGGATCCTGCCGCGCTGGAGAGGCGGCTGGCCACCATGCGCGAAGAGATGCGCCGTATCCCCGAGTTCGACTATGTGGTGGTGAATCGAGAGGGTGAACTGGACCACGCAGCCGAGGACGTGGTTGCCATCATCCGCGCCGAGAGGTGTCGCACCCGGCCGCGAGTCGTCCGGTTGTGAGCAGAGGAGAAGAGCTGATGCCCGACGCACGCACCATACGCCATTCGGTGATTGCCGGTCAATGGTATCCCGGTGAACCGCGGCAGCTGCGAGCCATGATGGATGGCTTTATGGCCGCAGTAGACACAGAGCCGCTGCAGGGTGAGCTGGTTGGTTTGATTGTCCCCCACGCGGGGTACATGTATTCGGGTCAGGTGGCAGCGTACGCTTACGCCCAGTTGAAGGGACGCCAGTTCAAGCGGGTGGTTGTGGTTTCGCCGGTCCATCGAATGTACGTGGGCACCCTGGCCGTCACAGACAAGGCGTACTATGAGACGCCGCTGGGGCTGGTTCCCGTGAACCGTGAGATGGTGCAAGCTCTGTCAGTACGACAGCGGATCAACAGCGTCGGCGAGGATATGGAGCACTCGCTGGAGATCCAACTGCCCTTCCTGCAGCACACTCTGGGAGAGTTCAGCCTGACGCCGATCATGATGGGTAACCAGGACAAGCAGTCGGCGGCTGAGCTGGGTGTGGCCCTGGCGGAGGTGATTGGAACCGAGCCGGTGCTGCTGATCGCCAGCACGGACCTATCGCATTTTCATCGCTACGAGGCCGCGGTTCACCTGGATCAGGAGATCGTCAGGCATATCGTGGCCCTCGACGCTGAGGGGCTGGCTCATGCGGTGGAAACAGACCGCGGCGAGGCCTGCGGCGCCGGCCCGGTAATGGCGGTGATGATCGCCGCCCTCAGGCTCAAAGCGGACCGGGCAGTGCTGCTCAAGTACATGAACTCGGGCGATGTCACCGGCGACCGGAGCTCCGTGGTGGGCTACGCGGCAGCGGCTCTGATGCGATCGTAACCACGTTGTAAGAACAGAGTCGTGATGACCGTGGCAGCAGGGATGCAATTTGCCCAGGTGGTAGTACACTCTCCCGGTGGCAGCACTGCGAGAACGGGAGAGGTGGCGGCCTCTGAGGTTGACCAGTCCCCCCACCTCCAAGGATTCCACTATGAGATCCCGGAGGGAATGGAGGTCCTGCCGGGGCACCTGGTGTGGGTTCCCTTCGGCCGACGAGAGCTGCCTGGAATCGTACTGGGCCGGGCGGAATCTTCTCCTGTTGAGCGAACGAAACCCCTGCTCGCGCTCATCGATCCTGAGCCGGTGCTCAGGCCCTACCAACTGGCACTGATGCGCTGGATCGCCGGCTACTACCGAACCCCTCTGCATCGTGTGGCGTGGAGCATGTTTCCCCGTGAGCTGAGCTGGACGCCTGAGTGGAGCGTGAGCCTGCTCGACGAGGCCACCGCAGAAGTAGCGCTGAGTGCAGGCGAACAGGGGCTGGTAGACTATCTTCGTAGCCGTGGACCGTCGCGTCTCACTCATCTTGCGGCAAGGTTTGCGCCAGGTGACGTGCGAGCCTGGGTCGACCGATTGGTGCGTCGGGGATTGCTGCGGAAAGAGCCCCTGGCTGGCAGGGCCGGAGTCAAGCCCAAGCTGGAGCGAGTGGTCAGCCTCGAGGCGCCCCCTCAGCCCGAGGCCGTCGCCGCGCTTGAGAAAGCACCACAACAGAAACGGTTGCTGGCGTACCTGCTTGAGCTGGGCTCGAGCGCTGGTTACCCAGTGCAGGTGGCGCTGGGCGACCTGAGCAAGGCCACGGGAAATCCGGCGACAGCGGTCCGCGCGCTGGCGAAGCGTGGCCTGGTCCGACTGGAAGAGCGCGAGATCCGACGCGACCCGTTGGCCGGGCGAGCCTTTGCTTCTTCGGTGAGGCCCGAGTTCACCGCCGACCAGGAAGCCGCCTGGCACGAGATCGATCAGGCGCTGCAGAGGGTCGATTCGACCGTTTTTCTCTTGCACGGTGTTACCGGAAGCGGCAAGACCGAGCTCTACCTGAGGGCGCTGGAGCAGGTGCTGGCCGCAGGCGGGCAGGGAATCGTGCTCGTTCCGGAGATCTCGCTGACACCACAAACCATTCGCCGCTTTGCCGCACGATTTGGTCAACGCCTGGCCGTGCTTCACAGCCGGCTGGCGGTTGGAGAACGCTACGACGAATGGAGGCGCATCAGGGCAGGAGAAGCCGATGTGGTCATCGGGCCCCGTTCGGCTCTCTTTGCCCCCCTGCTGCGCCCCAAGTTGGTGGTGGTGGATGAAGAGCACGAATGGACCTACAAGCAGCAGGAGATGCCCTGCTACCACGCCAGGGATGTGGCGATCAAGCTGGGTGAGCTGACGGGAGCAACGGTGGTCCTCGGTACAGCGACGCCTGACGTCACCTCCTACTACCGTGCCGAGAGGGGCGAGTTCAGGCTGCTGTGTCTGCCCCATCGTGTGGTAGGGCACGAGCCCATGATCCGTCCCGCGGGGGCAGGTACGATGCCTGTCAGCGGAGAGGGCAAGCACGTCGGTGCGCCTGCGGCACCGCGCGAGACGGGCCTGCCGCCAGTCGAGGTGGTCGACCTGAGAGCCGAGCTTCGGGCCGGGAATCGCAGCCCGTTCAGCCGCTCGCTGCAACGCGCGATGGCAGCAACGCTGGCGGCCAGGCAGCAGGTCATTCTTTTCTTGAACCGACGCGGAACAGCGAGCTTTGTGCTCTGTCGCGACTGCGGCTACGTTGTCCAATGTCCGCGCTGCAGCGCGGTGCTGACCCATCATGGTGACACGAACGCTCTGCTGTGTCATCACTGCAACCTCAGGGTTCCTGCACCATCGCGCTGTCCCCGTTGCGATAGCGAACGGATTCGCTACTTTGGCATCGGAACCGAGAAGGTAGCGCAGCTCGTACGGGAGCTGTTCCCCCAGGCGCGCATCCTGCGCTGGGATCGGGACGTTACTGGCGGCAAGGACGCCCACGAGGAGATCCTGGACCAGTTCGTGGCTCACAAGGCCGATGTGCTCATCGGAACGCAGATGATCGCCAAGGGCCTCGATCTGCCGCTGGTGACGCTGGTGGGCGTAGTGACCGCCGACACCGCCCTGCACCTGCCAGACCTGAGGGCGGGGGAGAGAACGTTCCAGCTCTTGACTCAGGTGGCAGGACGAGCGGGAAGGAGCTCACTGGGCGGAAGGGTGATCGTGCAGACTTATGCTCCAGACAACTATGCCATTCAGGCAGCGAGCCGGCACGATTATGAGGCCTTTTACCACGAAGAGCTCGAGTTCCGTCGCCAGCAAGGCTATCCTCCTTTTGGCCAACTGGTGCGCTTGCTGTTTGTCCATGCGAACTTGGACAGATGTGCTGCAGAAACCAAACGACTGGCCGATCAACTCCGAGACCGAATTGCACGTCAAGGGGTGCCGGATGTGGATGTGATTGGCCCGGCGCCATGCTTTCTCGAGCGTATCCGCGGCCGCTATCGCTGGCAGATTGTCCTGCGCGGTGCCAGCCCGGCCAGTATTCTTGAGAGTGGAGACTTTCCGGAGGGGTGGCAAGTGGACGTAGATCCCGTGAGTCTGCTCTAGTCAGCTATGCTAACACTTCCCTATGAGGCGGGTACAGCTCGCATAGTGTATGTCCTGGCGGCGCTTGTTCTGGCCGGACTTGCCGGTGGTCTGCTCCTGGGCAAGCCGAATGAAGAGCGCACCGGTCGGCTTCCCCGCGCCCTGCGTATCGGCCTGTCTGGCATCCTGGTCATCTCTGCGCTGATTCACCTGGTTCTGGGAGCCTGGGACCATGCGGCCGAGCCATACGCCGCCTTGATCTTCCTCGGCATGCTGTGCGGTTTCGTGGGTGACCTGATTATGGCGCGGCTGGTGCGAGTGCCCAATCGGCTGGTTTGCGGAATGGCGGCATTCGGGATTGGCCATCTGCTCTACTCGGGAGCATTCCTCTTCCTGTCCCTGCAACTGACCTCCGACGGGTGTCGGTACTTGCTGCTCTGGCTGGTGCCGTTGGGTGTGTTTGTGCTGTGGGCCTGGAACCACTACATCCGCAAACCGGGTGGCAGCAAAGTGATCAATCTGGGCAGCCTGGGCTATGCGCTGGTGATTGCGGTGATGACGAGCCTAGCACTGAATCTGTCCGTGTTGGCGACTCGCCTCGCTGCAGCAGGCCTCGGGGCGGCTCTGTTTGTGATTTCGGACCTCGTTCTTGGTAACTGGCAGGTTCAAGGGCATGATTGGCCCGGTGTGAACGATGTTATCTGGACCACGTATGTGCTGGGACAGTTGCTGATCGTTAGTTCCGTGGCCGGAGCGGTCATCTGTTTGAGCTAAGGCCAACGAAAATCAAGTAGAGGAGTGATGAATGCTCATCGAAGCAAAGATCGGCTCGATTGCGAAAGAAGCTTCCGAGTTGGCAGTGGTGGGCCTGTTCGAGGAGGAGAAGGAGCTGACCGGGGCGGCGGCGGCACTCGACTCGGCGCTTGGCGGCAGGATTACTGACCTGCTTTCCTGGGGTGATTTTCGGGGTACCAAGGGGGAAACGTCAGTCGTATACCCCGGTGCCAACAAGGTCAAGCGCGTTCTGCTGGTCGGGCTGGGGAAGCGCGCTGAACTGGACACAGAGCGCGTTCGGCTGGCGTCGGCCGCAGCGGCGCGCAAGGCCGTCTCCATCGGGGTGACCAGCTACACGACGGCGGTCCCGGAAGATGGAAACAGGCTCAAGGTCGAAGCAGCTGCTCAAGCGTTGGCCGAGGGCGCCATCCTGGCCGGCTATCGCACCGACCTCCACCGCACCGAAAAAGAGCCGCACGAGACCAAACCCTTGGAGAAAGTGCTGGTTCTGCTGGACGGCAGCAAGGCCAGGGCCGCAGCCGAGGCCGGAAGCCGTGCTGGGCAGGCCGTTGCCTCCGCGGTGAACTGGGCCAGAGACCTGGCCAACGAGCCGGCCAACTACATTACTCCTAGCGCATTGGCCGAGCAGGCGCGCCAGATGGCGCGTGAGAGTGGCCTGCGCTGTGAAGTGCTTGGTCCGGAGGAGATGCGCCGGCTGGGAATGGGAGCCTTGCTCGGTGTGGCCCAGGGCAGCGCCCAGGAAGCGCGGTTCATTGTGGTGGAATACAAGCCCAAAGGGAAGGCGGGCGCGCCGTTGGTGCTGGTGGGAAAAGGCATCACTTTTGACAGTGGCGGCATCTCACTGAAACCCGACCAGGGTATGGAGATGATGAAGGGCGATATGGCCGGTGCCGCGGCGGTGCTGGCTGCGGTAAAAGCCATTGCCGCTCTGGGGCTGCCGAGGCGGGTGATTGGCTTGCTTCCGGCGACGGAAAATCTGCCCAGCGGAACGGCCTACAAGCCCGGCGATGTGCTGACCAGCATCACTGGCAAGACCATCGAGGTCATCAGCACTGACGCCGAGGGACGCCTGATCCTGGCCGACGCGCTGGGATACGGGCAGCGCTTTAAGCCAGCGGCAATGATTGACCTGGCAACTCTGACGGGTGCCTGCGTCGTTGCCCTGGGGAATGTGGGTGCCGGCCTTTTCGCCAACAACGATGACCTGGCATCGCGGGTTGAATCAGCTTCACGAGAGAGCGGCGAAAAAGTGTGGCGCATGCCGCTCTGGCCCGAGTACGCTGAGCAGATCAAGAGCGACGTTGCGGACATGAAGAACACGGGCGGTCGGCCTGCGGGGGCGATCACCGCAGCACTCCTGCTGAGCAAGTTTGCCGGAGATACGCCCTGGGTGCACCTGGACATCGCCGGAGTGTCAGGCGCTGAGAAGGAGACGGCACTGCAGCCGCGAGGTGCGACGGGCTTTGGGGTGCGACTGCTGGTGCAGCTCGTTCGCGATTGGCGCTAGTCTACTGCTTGCTCTTGCGCCAGCCGTTGGCTTCGGCTTCCTGTTCGGTGCAGAACCAGCGCTCGCCTCTGCTGGGGTCGATGACCGTCTGCTCGTAGTAGCGTTGGCCAGGCATGTGGTAGATCTTGACGCCACTGGAGTTGATGTTGCCCTTGATCGTGCAACCAGGTGGCGGTGAAACGCAGCCCTGTGGGCAATCGGTGGCAGGAGCAGGAGTGGAAGTAGGGGTGCGCGGCCTGGGAGTTGCGGTGGCTTGGGTTGGACTGGGAACGGGTGTGGCGGTCGGCGAAGGGGTTGGAGTAATGAGACAGGTTGTCAAGCCGTTCTGGCGGGCCTGCTCCTGCGCCTGGGTGAGGTAGGGCTGGTACTTGGTGTCGGGAGGATAGGCCTTGGCCAGGGCATAGCCCATGGTGACCAGCTCGGCGTTCACCATGACATACTTGTCCGGGCCAATGAGCCAGACATAGCGCAGCAGCCGGTCGTAGACATCGGTCTCTCTGGTGTCGCGCTCCAGGTACACAATTCGCCCCTGGCTCTGCACCAGGTAGGAATTGAACTGGGTCGCCTCGGAATAGCATGGGGCGTTGATCTCGGGCGCATCCACTCCGATGTAGCGGACGGTGAATGTCCTGTCGCCAATCACAACATCGATGGTGTCGCCGTCCGTCACGCGGAGAACCCGCGCCCTTTCCCAGCCCTCGCGGGGCGGTAGACTGGCCGGTGGGGCTGTGGGGTTGGGCGAAAGAGTTGGGTAGTAGGTGTAAGTGGGCCGCGGTGTGTACGTCGGATAGGGGGTTGGAGTGGGTCGGCCGACTGCCGCGCAGCCGAGACAGAGGCAAAGCAGCAGGCCGCTAACCAGAAGCCGCGGTAGGCAAGCAACCCTCTCCAGGCGTATGCTGGGGCGGATGGAGCGCATCATCTCCTGCGTATGATAGCATCTGTCTCTACGGCGCGCAATTGCCGCTCACGGAAACGCGGCCAAAACGTGTGAATGGAGAGCTGGTGGAAGAGAACGCAATCATCGAGCTACCCTACGGGAGTGAGATGGTCTCACTCAGCGTGCCACGCCGGAACCTGCTTGACGTGCTGGAGCCGGGCGATGCTGCTGGCGTGCGGAACCCGGCCGTGACGATGCGCCAGGCACTGCGTTCGCCAGTGGGCAAACCGCCCCTGCGCGACCTGGTCAGGGCAGGACAGCGGGTCCTGGTGCTGGTTGATGACAACACCAGGCCCACGCCGGTGTATCAGGTGCTGCCGGCGCTGCTGGAAGAGCTGGAGGTGGAACGAAACGCCCTGCAGGTACGTTTCCTGATTGCCACCGGCACGCACCGTCCGCTGAGCCAGGAAGAGACTGTGCGCAAGGTTGGAGCAGAGGTAGCCCACCGATATGAGGTAATCAACCACCGCTGGTCGGACGCCGAGACCCTGGTCGATCTGGGCAGGACTGTGAACGGTACGCCGATCAAGGTCAATCGGCTCCTGGTCGAGTCGGATTTGGTCATTTCCATCGGCACGACCGTGCCGCACTGCCTAGCCGGCTGGGCTGGTGGGGCCAAGATGATACAGCCGGGCGTCAGCGGTGAGGATACGACGAATCACACTCATGCCCTGTGCATGATGAGCCCTATGCCGCATCTGGGTCGGTTGGACAACCCATTGAGGTTGGAAATCGAGCAGATCGTGCGCTCGGTAAGACTGGACATGGCCGTGTGTTGCGTGTTGAACCGACGCAGCGAGTTTGTGCACATCGTCGCTGGCGATTCGCTGGCCGCGCACCGCAGGAGTGTGGAACTGGCGCGGCCGATCTGGGTGCGCCCGGTGCGTGCCCTGGCTGATATCGTCGTGGTGAGCTCTTATCCCTCGGATATCGACTACTGGCAGGGGATCAAGGGGTTGTTTGCGGCAGAGCTGATCGTCAAGCGCGGCGGCGATATTGTCTTGGCGTCTCCCTGCCCGGAGGGCATTGCCGGCGAGCTTGAGCATGAACGCACCATAGCTGCGTTGGCCGGAATACCTTCGCGCGAGATGCGATTGCGGGCCAGGGAGATGGGTCTGTCCGACCTGGCGGGCGTCAATACGGCTGTGGTTGCGGCGCGGATCAATGAACTGGCCTGGGTGAGTGTTTGTACCTGCATGAGCGATGGTCAGCTAGCCGTCCTTGGGCATTCGCGGGCCAACACGGTTCAAGAAGGACTGGACAGGGCCTTGGCTCGCCAGGGTCGCGATGCCAAGGTGCTGGTGATCACTCACGGAGGGGACATCTGCCCGGCCCTGTCGCTATGATTTGACAGCCGGGCCAGAATGCTATAGAATGGCTAGCTTGGCTAGCAGCCTCTCGGGGGATCTGGGAGGACTAGGAGGCACAATGGGAGCCTGCCACAAGTTCAGCGTCCCCAGCATTCAACGAGATGTGTCGATCGTAATCCCTAGATAGCAGCGAGAAAGGTCTCGGTTTTTGTCTCCGGTCTATGACGCCACGGATGAGGCGAGGCGGTTCAGCGGACGGAGAAAACCCGAGCTTTTTTGCTGTCCGTAGGAGGAACGCGAGTGGAAATACGAGACATTGACGCCGTACGGATCAGCCTGGCCTCTCCAGAGCACATCCGCGAGTGGTCTTATGGCGAAGTACTCAAGCCGGAAACGATCAACTACCGCCGTCTCCGCCCGGAAAAGGATGGCCTGTTCTGCGAGGCCATCTTTGGACCGACCAAGGACTGGCAGTGCTACTGCGGCAAGTACAAGAAGATCCGCTACCGCGGCATGGTCTGCGAAAAGTGCGGCGTCGAGGTAACGCACTCGCGGGTGCGGCGAGAGCGAATGGGGCACATTGAGCTGGCCGCCCCGATCGCCCACATCTGGTACACCAGACGCTCGCCGAGTTACCTTGGGCTGATTCTGAACATCTCGCAGCGCAACCTGGACAGGGTACTCTACTTTGCGCAGTACATTATTACCGAAATCGATGAGGATGCCCGCCAGAAAGCCCTGCACCGTCTCGACGAGGAGCTGAGCCGCGAGACCACCCGACTCAACCAGACTGTCGAGGAAGGTGTGCGCGCGCTCGAAGCCACCTTTGCCGATGAGCTGAAGCAGCTTGCTGAGCAGCATGACAGCCTGAACGCCGAGTTCGAAGAAAAGCTCACTACTGCAACCGAGGAGCTGATGGGCAAGGCTGCGGTGGTGCAGAAGCAGCTCGAATCGCACAAGACCAAGACGTCACGGGCAGACATAGTCTTTGAGCCCGCGAATGAAGTCATCGTGCCCAAGGGCGAGCCGGTCACACGCGAGGCCTTTACCTATCTGAACGAGCTGGTTCAGAAGCAGCTAAGTGCAATCGAGGCTGCGTTGCAGAGTGACAAGGACGCGGCCCTGGCGGTGGTCGAGGCGCGACAAGAGTTCTTGAATCAAAAGCTCGCTGACCGACGCGAGGAGCTGCATTCCGGCATCGAGGACAAGCTCGAGGCAAAGGAAGCGCAGATCGATGAAGAGCGTGATGAGCTGCGCAACCTGCGGGTGCGCCAACTGATCAACGAAAGCCGACATCGCGAGCTGGAAGAAAAGTGGCCGCGCGTGTTTCGCGCCGCGATGGGCGCCCAGGCGATTTTCGACATCGTCAAGTCCATTGACCTCGAAGCTCTGGCCCTCAAGCTCCGGCACGAGATTCGACTTTCCAAGTCGAAGCAGCGTCGGAAGAAGGCCGCAAAGCGACTGCGCGTCGTCGAGGCGTTGCGCGGCTCGAACAACCGACCGGAATGGATGATCCTGACCGTACTGCCGGTGATCCCGCCGGATCTGCGCCCTATGGTGCAGCTCGACGGAGGCCGCTTCGCCACGTCGGACCTCAACGACCTCTATCGGCGTGTCGTGAACCGCAACAACCGTCTGAAGCATCTCATCAAACTTCAGGCGCCAGAAGTCATCGTGCGCAACGAAATGCGCATGCTGCAAGAGGCAGTCGATTCGCTCATCGACAACAGCCGCCGCGGCAAAGCGATTTCGCTGCGTGGCAGCCGCCAGCTCAAGTCCCTGTCTGATATGCTCAAGGGCAAGCAGGGGCGGTTCCGCCGCAACCTGCTTGGCAAGAGAGTGGACTATTCGGGGCGTTCTGTGATCGTGGTTGGCCCGGAACTCAAACTCCACCAGTGCGGTCTGCCAAAACGTATGGCCCTGGAGCTGTTCCGACCGTTCGTGATGCAAAAGCTGGTCGAATACAACCACGCCATCAACATCAAGGGTGCCAAGAGACTTATCGAGCGCGAAGCACCAGAAGTTTGGGAAGTGCTCGAGGAGCTCATCAAGACCCGTCCCGTTCTGCTGAACCGTGCGCCAACGCTGCACCGCCTGGGCATTCAGGCCTTTGAGCCGATGCTGGTCGAAGGCAACGCCATCCAGATTCATCCTCTGGTCTGTGCGGCATTCAACGCCGACTTTGACGGCGACCAGATGGCTGTCCACGTTCCTCTGTCGGACTCGTCAGTCGTCGAGGCGCGTGAACTGATGCTGTCCAAGAACAACCTCCTGCTGCCGGCCAATGGCGAACCCATCGTTGGCCCGACCAAGGACATGGTGCTCGGTTGTTACTACCTGACCATGGAACAAGATGGCCGCAAGGGCGAGGGAAAAGTCTTTTCCGACTATGACGAGGTCCAACTGGCGTACAGTCTGGGCAAGGTTGACCTTCACGCCAAAATCAAGTTCTTTGCCAAACCAGGACCTCGCCGCAAGATCAAGATGATCGACACCACCGTAGGACGAGTGCTGTTCAACGACATCCTGCCACAGGAACTGCGCTTCCTGAATGAGGTGTTGGACAAGGGACGCCTCAAGGCGCTGGTCGGGCGGTCGTACCAGGAGTTGGGTCCGGCCAAGACGGCCGTTCTGGTGGATGACATCAAGCAAATCGGTTTTGCCTACGCTACCCGCTCGGGCATCACTGTGGCCATCGAGGACCTGACCATGCCCTCGGACAAGCCAGCGATCCTGGAGCGAGTCGCGAATGACGTGACTGAGGTTGAGCGGCAGTACCGCCGCGGTCTCATCACGGAGAACGAGCAGTACGTCAAGACGGTCGAGTTGTGGACCGAGGCTACCGAGCAGATCACCAGGGCGCTGTCTCATGAGCTCGACGCCAGTGGCTCGCTGGGCATCATGGCCACATCTGGCGCAACCAAGGGCGGCCTGCAGCCAATCCGTCAGTTGGCTGGTATGCGTGGCCTCATGGCTGACCCATCGGGCCGCATCATCGCGCTGCCCATCAAGTCCAACTTCCGTGAGGGGCTGAACGCTCTGGAGTACTTTATCTCCACACACGGCGCTCGCAAGGGTCTGGCTGATACGGCCCTGCGCACGGCAGACGCCGGGTACCTTACCCGCCGTCTGGTGGACGTTTCGCAGGACGTCATCATCAACACCGATGACTGCGGTACCAAGGAAGGAATCTGGATAGAGCGCTCACGCAGCGAGATCATCGACGATCCGTTTGGTGACCGACTGCTCGGCCGTTATGCCGCCGGTGTCATCGTCAACCCCAAGACGGGCGAAACGATCGTCGCTCCGGGCGAGCTGATTGATGAAGAGAAGGTGGCTTTGATCGAGGAGGCGGGCGTTGAGAACGCGCGCGTTCGCTCGCCTCTCACGTGTCAGTTGCGCCACGGAATCTGTGCGACCTGCTACGGGCGTGATCTGGCGCGCCGCGAACGAGTGCAGGTTGGCGAGGCGGTGGGCATCATCGCCGCCCAGTCAATCGGCGAGCCTGGCACGCAGTTGACACTGCGGACCTTCCACACGGGTGGTGTGGCCGGAACAGAGGACATCACCCAGGGTCTGCCGCGCGTGAAAGAGCTGTTCGAAGCGCGCAATCCCAAGGCCAGGCGGTGATCGCTGCTATCAGCGGCGTGGTGCACATCCTGCAACAGGGAGAAGTGCGTATCATCCGCGTCGAGTCCAGCGAGATTGAGCGCTTCCCGTGCACTGTGCCGCGCAACTACAAGGTGATGGTCGAGGACGGTGCCGAGGTCCAAGTCGGTGACGTGCTGGCCAAGCGCGGCGACAAGGAACTGTACGCTGAGGCGGCTGGCAAGGTGGTCATCGAAGACCGCGACATTATCGTGTGTCACGAGGAACGCGACGAGCGCGAGAACGAAATCCCGGCTGCGGCCAGACTGCGGGTAGAAGAAGGGAAGCGCGTGTCCGCCGGTGACAGGCTGACCGAAGGCGCCCTGAACCCGCACGAGATTCTGGATATCCTGGGTATCGAGGCGGTACAACAGTACCTGTTGGAAGAGATCCAGTTGGTCTACCGCACTCAGGGTGTGACGATCCACGATAAGCATATCGAAGTGATCATCCGTCAGATGCTACGCCGTGTGCGCGTGACCAGCTCGGGTGATACTCACTTGCTGCCAGGGGACCTGGTGGACAAGTTGGACTTTGAAGCCATCAACGACGAAGTGATGGCCGAAGGCGGTGAGCCCGCCACGGCTCAGCCCGTCTTGCTCGGCATCACCAAAGCAGCTCTGAACACCGAGAGCTTCCTGTCCGCGGCCTCCTTCCAGCACACCATCAGTGTGCTGTCGAACGCCGCCATCGAAGGCAAGCGCGACGACCTGCATGG
>Ga0116184_10003276_pt1 | contig 13403 bp, 10 predicted proteins | sample AD_JPNNA5_MetaG_FD_89886 | JGI IMG/M metagenome (GOLD analysis project Ga0116184, IMG submission 89886) | Active sludge microbial communities of municipal wastewater-treating anaerobic digesters from Japan - AD_JPNNA5_MetaG | ecosystem: Engineered > Bioreactor > Anaerobic > Digestate | place... | reverse complement strand
ACGGCTGCAACGAAAGCAGGAATAACAAAAACGGTCTCGCCACATATCCTACGTCATAGTTTTGCGACACATCTGCTCGAAAATGGAACAGATATCAGGTACATTCAGCAGCTTCTGGGTCATGGTTCGGTTAAAACCACCGAAATCTACACACATATCACCGATATTGCCAAAGCGAAAATCAAAAGTCCACTGGATATGTTATAACCAATTCGAATTCCAACCCTCTGCTTGTAAAGCAGATGCTCTAAACCGGTTGAGCTAAACGTCCGAAAAGAAATAGGATTACCTCCTCAACGGCATCAAGCAACATATCGGGCAACATGTCTAATAACTTCATTTCTTATTCGGCCTTTGTGCCTTTCACAATGGCAACGACAGTCTTTTTGTCCTTTGGCAGTCTTGTGGGTCAGAATCGTGTAAAGCTCATCATTGGATAGAGATATTTCGTCAATACTCAAATGTGTGCCCCGTTACCGCACGAACCGAGCCGCCAGCCGGCAGAGGGCTCAACGTAGGCAATCGTGCTGCAGCGGAGGAGTCCTTGCTCAAGCTGTTCAATGTTGGAGCGAAGAGCAATCTGGAAGTCGCGTTCAAGCCCAAAAGTTGTCTCTATCGCCTCGATGACTTCTTCAGCTACAGAAGGTTCAGTATAGGTACCCATTGTCAAATGGGCCTTGATTGCGCTGATCGTTCCTATAGATACTCCAACTTTCGCAGCGATTTGCTCTCTGCTTAGTTTGCCTTACGTTAATAAGGCAATGATTTCGGTTTTTTGATTTTCTGATATTGGACTCATTTAATTCTCACTTCAGCAATGGCAGATAACGGCTGAGGCTTTCTGCTGTGCGGCTTCCCTGCATTGTCTAAAAGAGGTAAAGTTGATGTCCACTGCGTTTCTGTCCACGAAGCAATGCCGCATTACAGAAAGCCTTTGTTATGCAGCGTTAAATTTATTTTGGAAAGTTTTTTCTTGTGATTTTAATGTCAGCTTTATACTCTTGATTCACTATGAAAACCTTCACGTCTGCTTGAGACTCCGACTTTACTAAAGTTCCGGGACAAATTAATTGATGATTTTTTTTATTTGTAGTCTTGGTCTACGAAGAATACTTTATATTTTGCTTTGTATTCTTGTTCTACGATAAATACTTTTGCTGCCATGTCATTTGATTTTAGAGGTTATCCATTTAATTACATTGTCGTGTCTTGTCACATAATAGCGGCTTAAATGAGGAATGCCTATTAATATTCTTTCCCTGCCTTCAATTATTCCTGAGGCAGAAAAGCATTTCCAGTTACCGTGTCCGCTACTGATGCTGTCATTGGTTTTTAAGGAATACTTGTCTTTAATGAATTGATAGGGTGAAATATTTGAATTACCAAATACGATAAAACAATTTGGGTCAACAATATTAATGAATTCTTTGTGAACTGTCCAACAAAGATTAGCATTGTCTGGATAATGTGAATTGTTTTGTCCACGACTGCGTGTAAAGATCAAATTGGAACTAAATACTTTGTCAGGTTCATAGCCGATTGCTCTTATAAGTCCGGTGAAGTTTCTTTGCAGTGGGTGTCCTCCAACGGGATATTTTGCTTTTTTTCTATTGCCCCAGTTTTCGTCAATATAAGCATTATGATGTCTGGAGGGAAATTCCAAAATCGTCTTTATGATTGGAATCTTTGCTTCTCCACCTGGATTTAGTCCAAGAGTATATATGTCACCTTTTACAAGCGTGTCTACTGAACTAAAAACAATTAATCCGCTTTCATTAAGAATTTGGTCAATTTGTTTCGTGATCTTGTCTATCAATTTTTGAGTCGTCATTTTTTTTATTAATGCTGCATTACGTTTCATTTACGCAACGAATATACAACATTTTTAAATACAAAATATCAAACTTGCATAAACCACTAATGTGCAGTTTTGTACTTGGGCTGTTTATTATTTCGTTTTCCTTTTTTGTCTTTAAATAGCAAATTGTCCGATGTGTCGTTATTTTTTTACACTTGCACCCAACGTTTGACAATATGAAACGGTTGGGTTTTCGGAGTGCGTTCGTATCCATCGTTGCAGAAAGTTGAAGCGGGAACCAAACGTCTGCAAATCACTGAATCTCAACTGTTTTATATTGTGTGTTGGGTGCTGTTGCTTTTTAAAATGGTAAATCATCTTTATAATCAGTAAATCTTTCAACTGAATCAAGTCTTTGCCATAAATTATTTAATATTATTTTCTTTTTGTCAACAGATACAGACTTTATTAATTTTATAAAATCCTTTAATTCATATATTGGAAATTTTACATGTTTAAAGTATTTGTAGCTTCCATTAACAAAACACCTTGCTATTGAATTTGGATTCTGAATATAATCTTCAAGCATTGAGTTTCTGTGAATTTCTTCTAAGTCAGCAATGATTTTTTCTAAATCAGAATTATATCTAGTACTATTTTCAATTTTACTGAATATTGAAGTCAATGAACTTGCAAATCTTTTATAAGTTTCTTTGTCCTCGTATGAAAAATCTAATTCTATATTTTCTTCAGAAAGAATGTTTCTTTCAATCAGCGAAAAACTGGAAATGCGTTCATTAAAATCCGTTTTTATCATTTCCGATAAAACTCTTTTATAAGTAAAATTATCAATTTTGTTTTCCTTAAGTATCTCTTCAAACAATTTTCCTATAAAGTATATCTCAGTTCTAAAATCATAAAATTTGTTCTCAAAGTCTTTTGGTGGTTCGAATTGCCAATTAAGTGATATACTTTTATCAAAATCATCCTCAAACTTTAATCGTTTTCCAAAACCAAAGTCAATAATTTTTACAACTCCATTGGATGAAACCAATATATTATCGGGTCGAATGTCTCTATGTAATATCTTATTCTGCTCCAAATAATTGAATCCATCAATGGTCTGTTCAAATAAATTATTAATCAAATGCGGATTATTCTCCGCAAATGTTTTTATATTCTGACCATCAATAAATTCCATTAATATATACCCAGTTTTTTGTTCTGGATAGAGGTAATAATTAAAAACCCTGACAATGTTTTTATGATATATTTTATAAAGTATTTTTATTTCATCAACAAAATTTTTAAAAAATAAATCTTTGTGTTCTTCATAGTATGGAGAGTACTTTTTACAAACAAAAGTTTCATCAATTATCTCATCTTTCAAGAGGATTGTTTTTCCTGTTCCTCCTTGACCTATTTCCCCAAGGTAAATGTAATCTTTTGTTCGTATAAATTCTATAATTTTATTATCCATCTATGCGATTTTTTTATGTTGTGGGGCTCTTCTGCAATTGCACCCAACGGTTTGCGGCTTGGCGTAGTGGCGGATTTTTAGCACAAGAGTTCAATCGAAGAACTGCACTTGAATCTACCACAAAACTGTCATACGAAGCACTACACCCGCCATTACGCCAAACCGCTGTTATCGGCTGCCCTTCTTTCTTTTGTTCCGTTACTCACCATAAATTTCTTTCAATATTTCGTCTAATCGTGTATTTAAGTCTCCGTTAAAATCGCTGTTAGGAACATTTAATGCGTTAAGCACATTTTGAAAACGTTTGTAACCGCTATCATTACGTAATTCTATCCAATGAACATTTAACATTTCTGCTTGCTTTTTATTTTTGTCTGAAAGTTTATCTGCTAAAAAAATGTCTGGTTCTCTTGCAAAAATTGCATCTGCACTTTCAGGATTTCCTTTGCCCATTAACTTTACTTCTGTTCTAAGTTTTTTACCATCTCTTGAAAGCACATAAAAATCTACTTCTCTAAAACTTTCTGGATTACCTTCTTGTATGTGATATTCAAACGGTACATTGAAAAGCATACAGAGCGTAGTCATTAATGGCTTTTCAACTTGTTTGCCGACAGCACTCCACATACCGCCACGAATTTCTGCTCGTTTAACTGCAATAGTATTAATTACGATTAAACTTTCTGCTACTGTTAAATCAACTGCAACGTCTTTGAATTTTATGGAAAGTTTTATTTCAAAATTATTACCGTTGAAAACCAAATCGTTGATAGTTTTTTGTAACCTGTTGTAGTTATCATAAGAGGCTTGAATAACGACTTCTTTTTTGGATGAGTTGAAAGCATTTGTAATTGATTTCATATTTAGCCCTGAATTAATAGCAATTTGTTCTTTAGGTAAATCAGGATTTAAAAACACTTTTTTATACCAATCAGATTTCTCGCCAAGTGTATCAATTTTTGCATAAACAACTTGCTTGAAAAAGCTAATACAATAGTCTAAAAATATCTCATCAATAATCACCAAAACTTCATCTCTGTAATCTTGATTTGAAATGACTTTTTTGATGATATTTTTCTTTGCGTCTGTATTTAGTGGCATAATTACTTTATTGTTTCTTTGAACTCATCAAGAGTTAAAAATTTTGTTTCAATTTTGTCGAATATTTCCTTTGATTTTTTTGATTTCATATAATCAAAGTATGTTTTGTCTTTTTCTGTTAGGAAAAAATATCGTCCTAAACTTTTTGCTGTTTTACCAACTGTACCGCTACCTGCAAAAGGGTCAAAAACTAAGTCTCCTTTGTATGAATAATATTGAATAACCCTTTTGCAAAGCTCTACAGGGAAAACTGCTGAATGAACTTTGTCGAAACAAGGGTCAATTTTCCAAACGTTTGTTGTCTCATAGCCTTCAGGAACTTTACTGTCTTGAACAGTTTGCCAATCGTATTGGCGAATGTTCCAATCTAAAAGTTTATCGGTAGATTTTCTGTAAACCATCAAATACTCAGTAACTGAATTAGGTTTATAAGCAAGTGGTTTTCTGTGCTGTTGGAAGCCACCAATGCGATTTTTTACACTTGCTTCAGGTTTCATCCATACAATGTCGTCAATAAACTCCCAACCCATTTCTATTAAATATGGGTGAATATCAAAAGGAATAGGGTAGCGTTTACTGCTGTGAGCCCTGCTAATTCTTGGTATTATTATTGGCGAAGTGTTTACAATTAAAAATCTGCCTTTTTTTGTAATTCGATGAACTTCTTTAAACACTTCTGCAAGAAATTTTAAGTATGCTTTGTAACTTGGATATATTGAATAATCTCGGGCGTTATAGTAAGGCGGTGATGTGAATGTTAAATGAATGCTCTCGTCTTTGAGTAATTTCATTGTTTCAATTGTATCGGCATTAACGACTACATTTCTTAAGTAGTCATATGTCTCGGTGTGTGGTTGAGCGTTTTTGTCTTTCTGTTCAGCAAAATATTCTTTGTAGATAATAGTCCGCACCATTTCATTTTCGTGATTTAGCAATGATTTTAAGCTGGCATCAACTTGGCTATCTCCTTTGAATACAAGTAGTCCACGAATAGCTTGGCAAACAATTTTTGGGTCGTTGTCTTGCAGAATTTCTGTCAATATAGTTTGCCCCTTTTTTGTTCTCATTCGTCCAATTGATGATACAGCTTCACGTCTTACGTTTGTATCGCTGTCATTTAAAGCAGTTTGTTTGAGAAGTGGCAAATATTCTTCATTCCCCAATTTTCCTATGGTCTTAATCGCCCAAAGTCTTACGGTCGAGTTTTTATTTCCAAGTAAGTCAGGCAAGAAACTTCCGTCAAAGTCTTTAGGTAATTTCCCTAAGTTTTCAAGAATTAAAATCAAAGAACTACTGTCTCGATAGTCTTTCAAAAGGCGTCCAATAGCACCGTTGCCGTTGTTTTTCAGGTCTTTGATATATTCTTTTGTCAGCATAGTTCTTTTGTTAGTTAATGATTTTCAAAGTTACTTTTTTATCTGTAAAAACTCACTACAAGTTGCTTTAAGTTTTAAACAATTTTTTTATTTCAGTCAGGCGAGTCCGATGCTGCACTGTCGCAAAAATATGGTTGCCGATAACGGTGACGCATATAGCCAGTGGCGGTTTGCGGGGTGCGTCATTGTCCAGTTACACCGAACTTGATGCGGGGTAGAACGTTTCAAGTTCGCACTTACCCCGCCATTGGCTATATGCGATGTTATCGGCAGGTTTTCTTGTTTCTATATTTTCTCAATCAATTTACTTTTTACAATTTCGTATGCTTCTTGCGGATTGAAAGTTAATGACGGACGAAGCAATGCTTGCGTGTCGTTCAAAAAGATTTCTTCCTGCATTTTTTCTTCCATATTTGCCAAATAGACGGTTTGCGAGGGCGATTCGCCATCTGAAAATTCAATGTATTCACGATAGCATTTTACAACGTTGTCGGGGTTTATGTTTGGATTTTCCAATGCTTTTTGTAAATCAAACAAATCCCGTCCTTTCTTACGCTGATATAATGCCCTAAGTTTCGTACCAACCAATTCGTCTAATTGATAAGTAGTAATTTCACACGAGCCATTAAACCACTGACTTTTAACTTCAAACGGTATTTTTGCGAAACCGAGTACGGTAAAATGCTCTTTGCAGTTAATTTCCACTTTCAGGCGAATAGAAACAATCGGCGGAAAAGTTGATTCTGTTTTGAAAACCAACGTGTTGTTGTTTCGTTTTTGCTTGATAACTGGCTTTCCAAGAAAAGATAAAACTTCACGCAATCTGTCAAGTATAACACCGACACTTCCGGGTTGAATCTGTACTAAATCAATGTCTTCGGAATATCTCGGCTGTGGCGACAAATAAAGTTTGTGCAATGCCGTACCACCACGAAATGCCAAGTGCGAAGACAAAAAATTGTCATTATAAATTGCCACTAATGCACGACAAATAATAAGGTCTTGTTCAACCATTTGTGCATCTGTCCAAGGCACAGTTTCTTTCCATTCAATAATATGTTCTTTTGGTATCATAAATCGTCAATTTCTATTTCCTCGTTAATAATGAGCTTCCATTTGTCATTTATTTGAAAATCAACATAATTTCTCTTTTTTGGAAGTACCGATAAAGGATATTTTCTAAATTTTATTTCTGCTAATTTTGATTTTTCAAACAAAGAATTTGCTAACTCACTAAATTCCAGCAAATCAAGCAAGTAACCTAACCGTTGAATAACAGCAACATTTAGTATTTTCAAAAATTCCTCACTTATTTTTTCAAAATTTATATTTTCTGCCAATTCACTCAAAACTGTTGCTATACGATTGATTCCGCCTACTTTTTTTTCGTAAATTATTAAGTCAAACGCCGTCAACTCGGGGCAAGAAACATTTACATAGCCACTACTTACCATTACTTGCGTAATATACTGCATTGGTATATTTTTTTTTGTTACAAAATTGATTCTTATATCGTCTTTTTGTTTATCTCTCAAAATCCGTGAACTGGTAATTACAAAAAATTCCATTGGTGCTTGGTGCGCTGCACCTTGCAATGCTGCTGCACTTAACAATGATACATAATAATCTTTGCCCAAAAATTTCATTAATTTATCAATATATTCCATTGGCGGAACAACGGCTTTAAGTCCATATTCAGGTAAAATAACTGCATAAAAATCACGCCAGACCGACTGTATTTTTTTCTTTTTTGAAAGGCGGTTTAACGCATTTCTAATACTGAAATACGACATTGCAGGAAATTGATTTTCAACTTCTTGTTTAGAGAAAACTGTTTTACCTCGTTTTGGCAAATCTTCTACCCATTGCCCTATCTTATTATATTCTTCCATTTAGAATACACTTTTACAGTTCATCTGCAAAGATACATGTTTTTCGTGTATTATTGCAGATATAAAGATAATATTTCTTTTTTGAGTTTCCTTACAACCACTGCTCATTCTCACTTTGTTCTCCAAAAATATTTTGGCTTAAAACTTTACCATTTTGCCGTATGCCTAATATTATCTGATTTTCAGATAGAAACTTACCGATTTGTCCGTGAACTTTGAAAAACGGTTCATCCTCATAAGCAGTTAAAAGTTGCACGTATTCTGCTTGAAATTCTCTTGAAAATTTTTGAATAAAAGCATGTGAATCAAAAGGTCGCGACATTTGACTGATAATTCTTTGAATGGCAACTAAATTTGCCGACATAAATTGATTTACACTCATCGTATTGATTTTTAAATTATTAAACTTTATTGCACCGTTACATTAAAACTACTCGACCAAGTATTATTGCTTTCATCGACAATACTAATGCTGATTGGAATTTGTGTATTTGCAGGCGTGGAACCTGAAACAGTAAATTGAATTACATAATAACTCTCATATTGATACCATTTAACTGAATTTGCCGAAATATTACCGTAGGTTATCTGCGTTGTTGGCGTGAAATTGGAAATATAAGAACTTGTTGTAGAGAAAGTTGATTTTACTGAATTTGCCGTACTTGTTCCTGTATTTTTCAAACTGACATTTAATCTTACTGTTTCGCCTTTATTTACAATTCCATTGTTATTGTTGTCAGAATAAACATTATAACTATTGTAAGACACATTTGCACCCGTTGCTGAAACTGTTACATTAAAATTTGTACTCCAAGTATTTCCGCTTTCGTCAACTATGCTTATCGAAAATGGAATTGTCGTATTAGCGGGTGTATTGCTTGAAACAGTAAACTGAATTACATAGTAACTTTCATACTGATACCATTTTACAGAGTTTGCTGAAATATCGCCGTAACTTACTTGTGTTGTCGGCGTTAGATTTGAAACATACGAACTTGAAGTTGAAAATGTTGCTTTGACTGCTCTTGCAATACTTGTGCCTGTGTTTTTCAAACTTAAATTTAACCGCACAGTTTCCCCTTTGTTAATAATTCCATCGCTGTTATTATCTGAGTAGATATTAAAACTATTGTAAGTGATATTTGCGCCCGTAGCGGAAATCGTTATTTCAAACTTATCTGTCCAAGTATTACCACTTTCGTCTGATATACTAATATTTATGGGGATTTTTGTATTGGCAGGAGTTATGTTTGATACTGTAAATTGAATTACATAGTAACTTTCATACTGATACCATTTTACAGAATTTGCTGAAATATCGCCGTAAGATATTTGTGTCGTGGGGGTTAAATTTGAAATATACTGACTTGTCGAAGAGAAAGTTGCTTTAACAGATTTCGCTGTACTCGTTCCATTATTTTTCAAACTTACATTCATTCTTATAGTTTCCCCTTTATTGATAATATCATCGCCATTATTATCAGAATAAATATTGTAACTATTGTATGAAACTGTCGCACCTGTGGCAGATACAGTTACATTAAAACTGTCGGTAAAAGAGTTTCCGTTTCCATCAGTTATACTGATATTAAAAGGTATTTGTGTATTTGCAGGAGCGGTATTAGAAACAGTAAACTGAATAACATAGTAACTTTCATATTGATACCATTTTGTAGAATTTCTTTCAATATCTCCAAAATTCACAGAAGTTGTAGGAGAAAAGTTTGAAACGTATTGACTTGTAGTTGAAAAAGATACTTTTACGCTTTCTGCTGTTCTTGTTCCATTGTTTTTTATGGCAATATTCAGTTTAACCGTTTCTCCTTTATTTATAATTCCGTCATCGTTATTATCCGAATAAACATAATAACCGTCAAACTTCAACGCAACACCGTCCTGCATATTTGCATTGTTCTTTCCATCTAACGGATTGTCGCGTTTCAGATTAAGAAATTCGTAATCTTCGCAGGCAGTAAAAACAAAACTTCCGGTTATTACTATAAATATGTATTTCAATGTTTTCATCGCTCTAAAAATTTATAGTGTAAGATAATCCGGTAGCTTGTATATTAGGGTCGTAGTAAGCACCCAAATGCGACTGACGGTACGCCTTTTGTGCTTTGGCATTTTTTGCGCCTATTGAGGCAACCCAAATAATATCTGAAATCCAAATAATACCACCCGCAATCAAACAGCCGTAAAACGCTTGATTGGAATAGTTGGCTTTTTTGTAATGGTCGTCCATTGCCTCTTGTGAAGTTGCAGCGTGGTATTTTTTGTATTCACTGTTGGAATAAAATTTCAGTCCAATTCCGCCGCCAATCAATGCGTAGGTTGATAATGCAACGCCAACCCCGTTCTTTTGACCATAACTTACGCGGTGGTCGCCCAAACCCGGAACGAGTAACGACAAAAAAGCATTGGAAGCACCGTGCGTACTCGTTTTTATGAGTTTGTTGTTATCGTATTGCTGTCCGTTGATAACGATTTTATTCATATCGAAAGTGTATTTGCCGTAAGGTGCGGAACTTAACTCGCTGTTGATAGTTGAACGATACAGATTGAAATCCTTATTGCTCGACGATATATTGTCGGCGTTTTTATTTGCAATTACAACTGCGTGATTGTATTCGAGCGTATAGTTAAATTCCGCTTTCGCATTGGCAGTATAACCATTTATAAAACAATGTTTTAACTTAATGCTTTTTGTCAATTTATCCAACAGCGTATTCAGATTTTTGTTCTGAATGGAAGTTGTATAATTTGAAACAGTGTTGCCCAAAGTATCAATTTCGCAAACGATATTTACTGTTATTTTTGGCAAAGTTTCGGCATTTGCAAGCAAATTCTTTTTCAGTTCGCTTTCAATATAATCATCTTTCGCGTTGTAATCAGCCGTTTCAAGTGTTTTGTAATTATATTTTTTGTAAGTTCTGTCAAGTAAAAATTGCTGAAAATCTGCTATTTCCTTAATTTTACCGTTGATAAAATCGGTTTTCTTGTTCGGCTTAATTGTCAAAGCATTGGCGTATTTTTCCTTTGCTTTTTCGTACTGATTTGCTTTGAAAAATCGGTCGGCATCTTCGCACAAAATGTTTATGTCAATATCGGCAATATTATCCGACAACATTTCTTTGTTTTCGGGTTTCAGAGCCAATGCCTCGTTATAGGCCTGTTTTGCAACGGAATATTGTTTTTGATAATAGGCACTTTCGGCTCGCTGAACGGCATTTTGATATTTTTCTTCGCATTCTGCTTTTTCTCGTGCAATCCGTTCCGCTTCTGCCCGCCGTTCTTCTACCTGCTTGTAATTGTAAATAAAAAAGCTATAATGAATGTCCGCACCATCATCGTATTGTTTTTTCAACTGCTTTTTAAAATTTACTTCGTATAAATTGTTTCGATAAACACTTTCCAAACCGCGATCTACAACATCTGTCGGATAAACTCTTTTGTAACTATTGTTTGTGAGTTCAGATTTTAATTTTTCAAGTTGCGTTTCGTCTGCAATAGTGTAGGCAATAGCATTATCGTAAGTTGAGTACAGATAGAAATAAAACCAGCCTTTTGCCAAATCGCTATAAGAATTTTTGTCAAACGACCAAGTAACCATTTTATAATCGGTTAGCACTTCTTCATCGTAATCGTCTGTTTCCTTTATATTTGTTGCGTGAAGTTTCCAACCGCGTTCCGACAAAAACCTGTCAACATAATCCAAATCCTTGCTTTGCAAAAGTTGCAGCAAGTCGTTAATATTCAGTTGCGCCCTTTTAATGCGGGCGACTTCTTTCAGTTCATTCTCGCGTTGTTCACTCTCGTATTGCTGCTGCTGTTTTTTTTGTTCGGCTGCGGCTTTTATGCTTTGCGCATCGGCATAATTTACTGTAAATAAAATACAGAAAACCAACAAAATATATTTTTTAATCACCTTCATATTCTTCTTCTTTATTGATTAGTAAATTCAGTAATTTTCCCTTATCAAAACCAATGTGCAACGAAAGCGAGTAATCGCTGTAAGTAATGCCAAAACTGAATTTATTATCTTGATAAGCAGCATATTGACCGTTTCTCGACTCCATTTTTACACCATAACGGCTTTCAATTTCCGTTTTCAGTGCATTGGCTATTGAGCCGCCTTTGTCGCCTGCATCGCCCGACAAATCAAACTGATATTCGATTGTAGCAATTTTTTCAGCAAATTTATATTGCTTGGTCGTACCTGTTTCGTATCTGTAACCCCAATAACTGTCGTATGTTGTTACATTTTCGTAGATTGGATTTGTGAAATGGAACGAGGTTTTACTTATGGAAATGTCATCTGTAATTTTTTGTGTATTATAGCAATAGGCAATGTATTTGTCATTTGCTTTTACATCATCGCCGTAAATTGCGTTATCAACAATGCTTTGCAAAGTTGAGGCGGTATTAAAGTCGTCAAAAGAATTGTCGCCCGCCTTTTCAAAAAACTTGTTAATAAACTCGCTTGCATCGTAAAAATCCGAAATCACATAAGAAAAAGCGTCTAAGTCGGTTTTGATAAGGTCAAATTGCGGATTGACAAGATATTTGCCTTGTTTGTCAATAATTCCCCATTTGTCGGCATTTTCAACAAAAGCAATATCGCCGAAAAACGAAGTGGCATTATCAAACTGCGGGTTAATTTGAATTTTTCCTGTTTTATCAATGTAACCGTATCTGTCGCCCTGTTCGATTGCCGCCAAACCATTACTGAACGAATATGCTCCATCAAATTGCGGATTTATCTCAATCTTTCCGTTTTCTGTAATGTAGCCGAATTGTTTGCCTGACTTGATACGCGCCATTCCTTCGCTGAAAAAATCGACGTAATCGAATTGCGGATTGATAACATAACCTCCTTTAGTATCTATAAAACCTGCCTGTTTTCCGTTGGAAAAAGCGGCTTTGCCACTGTGGAAATTATCAACGCCGTCAAACTGCGGATTGATTACAATTTTCCCTGTCTTGTCGATAAATCCCCATTTTTTGTCTTGAATTACTGCCGCAAAACCTTCGGAAAAAGGGCGGGCATCTTCAAACTGCGGATTGATAACCACTTTGCCTGTTTTGTCGGCAAAACCAATTTTTTTGTTAGTGGTAGCAAACATTGCAAGCCCTTCCGAAAACGAAAGGACATATTTTGCTTGTTTGAGTTGGAATTTCGTTTCGCCCGACTTGTCGATACAGCTTGGGTGTCCGCCATCAGAAACCACGAAAGCCAAACCGTCAACGAAATGCGTCCCACTTTTGAATTTTGCAGGAATCGCATACTTTCCGTCTTCGGAAATGTAACCGATTTTTCCGTCAGCCGAAACGACACGAGCCAATCCGCTGTAGAAAAATCCTGCATCTTGAAACTGCGGGTTTATCACATACTCGCCTTTTTTGTTAATGTAGCCCCACTTCTCGCCTGATTTTACAGGGATTAAGTTCAAACTCGAATTGTTTGAACACGATATGCAGAAAGCGAATAAACTGCATATTACCAATGATTTAATGAATGTTATTTTAGCCATATCTTTATTTTTTTATTCTGCCTACTATATTAGCGGTGCACTGTCTGCAAACTTGCATACAACGTTTCATTTACGCAACGAATATACAACATTTTTAATATAAAATATCAAACTTGCGTAAACCACTTTCGCGTTTATGCTAAATATTGGATGATAAATTACATGATATCAATATGATAAACTATTATTTTTTTAATAAAAATAGTTGCATTTACGAATGTT
>Ga0116184_10003271_pt1 | contig 13419 bp, 10 predicted proteins | sample AD_JPNNA5_MetaG_FD_89886 | JGI IMG/M metagenome (GOLD analysis project Ga0116184, IMG submission 89886) | Active sludge microbial communities of municipal wastewater-treating anaerobic digesters from Japan - AD_JPNNA5_MetaG | ecosystem: Engineered > Bioreactor > Anaerobic > Digestate | place... | reverse complement strand
CCGACCTGCTCGCCGCCAACGGCAAGATCTTCACCGGCCAGGGTGCCGCCCTCAACAAGGTCGCCGCCGACGACGTCAAGATCCTCGTCACCGGAAACCCGGCCAACACCAACGCCCTCATCGCGATGAACAATGCTCCCGACATCCCCAAGGAGCGTTTCAACGCCCTGACCCGCCTCGACCACAACCGCGCCCTCTCGATGCTCGCCAAGAAGCTCGAGGTCCCGGTCACCGCCGTCGACGGCCTGGCCATCTGGGGCAACCACGACGACTCGATGTACCCCGACCTCTTCAACACCCGCGTCAACGGTCAGGTCGCGACCGAGCTCGTCGACGAGGAGTGGATCACCGGCACCTACATCCCGACCGTCGCCACCCGCGGCGGCGCGATCATCAAGGCGCGTGGCCTGTCCTCGGCGGCCTCCGCGGCCAACGCGACGATCGACCACATGCGCGACTGGATGCTCGGCACCGACGGCCGCATCGTCTCGATGTCCGTCCCCTCCGACGGCTCCTACGGCGTCGAGGAGGGACTCATCTCGTCCTTCCCGTGCACCGTCTCCGACGGCCAGTGGTCGATCGTCGAAGGTCTGGAGTTGAACGACTTCTCCAAGGAGCGCATCGCGGCCTCCGTCGCGCGACTCGCCACCGAGCGCGACCAGGTCCGTGAACTCGGCCTGATCAGCTGACCACCGGGTCCCTTCGGGACCCCGCCACAACGACGCGTATGCCGTCCGCTCACCGCGAGCGGACGGCATACCCATGTTGTGGGTAGGTCAACGCAGGGCGGTGAGGTCGAGGTTGAAGCCGACGACCCCGACAACAGCCGCCAGCAGGACCAGGCTGGCCACGTCGATCCACGGTCGACGCACCACCAGTCCGCCGGCCACCTCTGGCGGCGAGACCACTCTCAGGACGGCACAGACGAGCAGCGTCGCGACGAGCGATCCCGTGGCTCGCCACATGTGGTCGGTCGCGAAGAAGACGAGTGCCAGCACGATCCCGCCAGCCAGGATCCACCAGAGGCGAAGGTGCTCCATGACCGGCGCCTGCTTCGGGGGCACCGGTTTGGCCCCGGGGTGGCCATCAGCCGCCATGGGTCTCGGCAGCGCGTTCGGCGGCAAGGACGACATTGGAGAGCAACATCGCCCGGGTCATGGGACCGACGCCACCGGGGTTGGGCGACATCCAACCGGCGACCTCCCTCACATCATCCGCAACATCGCCGGCCACCACACTCTTGCCCGCGTCATCGAGGACGCGGGAGACCCCCACATCGAGGACCGCTGCCCCTGGCTTGACCATGTCGGCGGTGATGATGCCAGGCACCCCCGCGGCCGCGACGACGATGTCAGCCTGCCGCACCTCAGCGGCGAGGTCGCGAGTCCCGGTGTGGCACAAGGTCACCGTGGCGTTCTCCGAGCGTCGGGTGAGGATGAGCCCGAGGGGTCGGCCCACAGTGATGCCGCGTCCGACGATGACGACCTTCGCCCCGGCGATCGGCACGTCGTGGCGGCGCAGCAACTCGACGCAGCCCACCGGCGTGCAGGGCAGCGGAGCCTCCTTGCCGAGAACGAGCCACCCGAGATTGGTGGGGTGCAGTCCGTCGACATCCTTGACCGGGTCGACAGCCGACAGGATGGCGTTCTCGTCCAGCCCAGTGGGCTGTTGGACGATGAAGCCGGTGCAAGCCGGGTCCTCATTGAGTTCTCGCACGACGGCGAGCACCTCCTCGAGGGTGGAGGTCGCCGGGAGGTCGCGCCGGATGCTGTGGAGACCGATCTCGGCGCAATCCTTGTGCTTGGCGCCGACATACCAATGGCTGCCTGGGTCGTCGCCGACGAGGACGGTGCCCAGCCCCGGTGTCACGCCACGCTCGGCCAGCGCGGCGACCCGAGCCCGGAGCTCCTCCTTGATCGTCGCGAGGATGGCCTTGCCGTCGAGGATCTGCGCAGTCACGGGTCCATCCTGCCGCACTGCGGTCCGCCCCACATCGCCGATGGTCGGTTCACGTTGCGGCAGCCAGGGCAGCGAGCGCGGACCTGAAGCACTCGGCTGGTGGCGTGACCAGGCCGGCGCCGACCTGGCCGGTGCCCGCGACGCGCCCCGCCATACCGGTGTTGATCTGGGGCAGGATCCCGGTGCGCACGACCTTCGTGACATCGATGCCGGTGGGCGTGCCGCGGAAGCCGAGGATGGGCACCTGATAGGCGGTGTGCTCACCCTCGGTGATCTCATACATCGTCTGCGTCGCGGTGAGGGCGAAGGGGATGTCTCCCCCGACGAACTTCACGATCGCCGGCGCGGCAGCCATCGCGAAACCACCGATGCCGCCGGTCTCGGTGATCGCCGAATCGCCGATGTCCGGGTTCGCGTCGTCGGGCCCGTAGTCACCGAGGAAGAGACCTTCCGGGGTGTTGGCCGGGCCGGGGAACCACTCGTCGCCCGTTCCCGACACCCGGATCCCGAAGTCGGTCCCGTTGCGCGCCATCGTGGTGACGATGGAAGAGCCGGGTATGCCGTGTGCCGCCATCGTCGCCAACTTGCAGGCCGGCATCCCGAGATTGAGGAAGAAGTGCTCGTTGGCGCCGGAGAAGCGGACCGACTCGGCGATGTCACTCGACGGGGCGTCGGCATTGATGAGGCCGGGGAGGAGTTCGCGCAGGAGCATGAGGGAGCCCGCACGGTTGCGGTTGTGCCCCTCGTCGCCCATCTGGAGCATCTGGGCAAGGATCGCGCGGATGTCGAAAGGGCCGGTGGCGCGCACGGACTGCTGGAGCAAGGGGCCGAGGACGTTGGTCATCCAGTGCAGCCGGTCGATGACCTCTGGTCCGTAGGCGCCGTAGCGCAGCACCTTGCCCAGGCCCTCGTTGAGCGAACACCACGAGGTGTTGTCGTGGACGTCGTCGCGCAGTTCGTACATCCACATCGAGGGTGACACCACTCCGGCCATCGGACCGACAGCGTCGCGGTGATGGCATGGCTCCCACTCGAATTCGCCTGCCGCAAGGCTCTTCTCGGCGTCTTCGGCGTTTTCGGCCAGGCCCTCGAAGAGGACGGCGCCGATGAGGGCACCCTTGAGCGGGCCCGACATGCGCTCCCACTCGATCGGCGGGCCGGCGTGGAGGAAGGTGCCCTGCTCCAGGCCGAGTGCATCACGAGCAGTGACGACGTCCACCAACTTGGCCTCGGCTGCCGTCATGCGTTGCAGAGCAACGGCATTGGCGTCGGCACGACGTGGATCGCCCATGACCTGCGCGAGCGGCGCCACCGACTCCTGGGGCGCCGGCCGCCAATCTGCCTCGGTCACGCTGACGGCTTGGGCGCGCAACTCATCCGCGAAGAGACCGACACCGGCCGTGGCGACCACCGGGTCGGTCTCGAGCAGGCCGCGCAACCCGCTGCCCGTGTCGTGCGTGCGGGTCATGACTGGCTCCTGAGGTGGGCGAGGGCGTGGCGGGTGGCCTGGGCGTTGGACAAGAAGACCGACGCGCCGGCAGCGACCAAGGAGTCTTGGGCGGCCCGCCGGTTCTGGGGGTCGGCATCGGTGCCGACGAGGGACACCACGACCGGAAGGTCCCGACCTCCCGACTCGGAGTCCCCTGTCGCAGCGTTCGCGCGGGCGTCACGAATGGCTGCGGCCAGTTCGTCGGCGGGATCCGGGTGGGAGCCGTAGCCAAGGACCAGATCGAGGAGCAGGACGCCGCAGGTCGGGTCCGCAGCTTCCGCGGCGATGCGCTCCATCCGCAGGGACGGGTCGATCATCGGGTGTGCGCGCCCCCGGGTCAGTTGGTCGTCCCCGAAGTCGATGACCACGTGGCCCTCGGAGCGGAGGTCCGACCCGAGCAACAGGTCGTCGTCGTGAGCGATGTTCGAACGCACCGGATCATCCGGGCCGAACTCAGCCGCGGCGATCAGCATGGCCTCATCGGCCAGCGTCCCCCCGCAGAAGAGACCTCGCAGGGACCCACTCGTATCCACCGCACCCACCGCATCCACCGCACTTACCGCACCGGGTCGAGTGGGCACTTGATGCGGGAACTGGTCGTCGGATTCCGTCATCAAGTGCCCACTCGACTGGACGACAGCGGGCCAGTCGGGCACATCGACCCCTTCGGCCCGAAGGATAGATTCGACGCTGGCCGTGAGGTCGGGTCGCCCCTCCCCGAGCAGGGCCCAATGAACCCGCACTCCCAGCTCGTCGGCCAGGGACTCGACCTCGGAGAGGACTGCGGAGTCCGGCGGCTTGGAGACGACGACGACCGACTCCGTGCCGGGGTCCTCGGCTAGCGCACGCAGGGCCTGCTTGGTCGACCGGCCACCGACGGCCGCCTTGAGGTCTCGCCCACCCACTCCGAGGCAATGGCTGACCCCGACACCTGCCGCATCGAGGAGACACATGACCTGTTGGGCGCCCGTCCCCGAGGCGGCCACCATCCCGATCGACCCACGCCTGACGACGTTGGCAAAACCCAGCGCCACCCCACCCACGAGGGCGGTGCCGCAGTCCGGGCCCATGACCAGCACATCCGCTCCCGCCGCTCGGTCCTTGAGCCGAATCTCGTCCTCGACCGAGACATTGTCGGAGAAGAGCATGACGCTCGCTCCGCTGTCGATCGCATCAAAGGCCTCGGTCACTGCATGCTCGCCGGGCACCGAGATCACCACGAGGTTCGACTCGCCGCGACGCACCGCCGACCCGAGGGTTCGCGGAGCCGGTGCCGCGCCCATCCCCGCGGAGTCGCCGCTCCCCCGGCGCAGCCCGGCCAGGGCGTCCTCGACCGCCGCGCGACCTGCGGCGAGGGCTTCCTCGTCCACCGCGCGCAGAGCGACGAGGAGATCGTTGGCCCCTGACCCCTCGGGGACGGTGAAGCCCATCCCCGTCAGCACCTCGACATTGAGCTCGGTCGCCATCGCCACCTGCGCGGCCTCGACACCGGGTGTGGCCGCCACCGCGCGCGACACCTGCATGAGGCTCACGGAGTCGTGATAGGCCCCACGACGCAACTCGACGGTCTCGATCACGATGCACTCCGATACGGCTCGTTGGACAGGGGGGCGATGGAACGGGAATGAGGCTGATCCAGCCTCAGGACACAGAGGGCGGTATCGATGCCAGAGAGCAGGTCGCGTCCCGACCAGTGGCCGATCGATTCGACCGTATGCCGGGTGCTCACCATGGCATCCACGTCGCCAGCCACGGCGGCCCGCACGTGGGCGACGACCTGCGGCACGGCATACCCATCGGCGGCAGCCGCAAGGAGGGATGCGGAGAGGGCGGTTGTGCGGTGGAGGTGAGCCCGCACGGCGGCCGGGAGCGGGGAAGCGACTCCACTGGCCCAGAGGACGAGCAGGGCACCCGCGAGTGCATCGTCACCCGAGGGTGTCAGTCCTGGCCCGAGGCCGAGCAGCCCCCGCACGTGCGGTGCGGGGTCGTCCGTGCACAGAGCGTGCGTGATCATCAGCGCCAGACCCGTTCGCTGCCGGTCGTCGCGACCCGCAGTCCCGACGAATCCATCCGCTGCCCCAGTGGCCTCGTCCGAACCCGCCGTGGGCCGGCCTGTGACGGGCACGCGTGCTGGCTGCCAGGTCCGCACGAAGCGCACTGTGCAGGCGGGCAACTGGACGCCACCCTCATCGAGGCGGACCTCATCGCCGATGGACAGCCCGCGATCGAGGAGGTCGGACTCGTCTGATCGATGTCCCATGCGCGCCGCCGTGGGGAGCGCCCACGCATCTGCGGTGAGGAGGGGAAGGACGATGCCACGCCCCGCGCGGCCATCCCCGTCGACGTGGAGGTAGAGGCCTTTCGGCGACGCGGCGAGCACCCGGCACGACGCTCCCCGGCGGGCAGCCGTCGCGACCACCGGCGCGGTCAGCGCCGAGATCGCGGCAGGGGCGAGTGCGGTCACCTCCCCGACGCTATCGATGGACGACCCCTTGACCAGATGTTCACATCTGCCAACGATATGGCCATGCAGGATCAATCTTTGACAGAGGCGCCGATCGCTGGTGCGGGTGAACACCCTTCGGCAGGCCCCCAAAGCGACCAGGAACGACTGGCCGAGCTCGAGCGGCTCGTGGCCCACCAGCGCACGCTGCTCGACCGCGAGGACGAGATCCACCAGATGCTCCAGCGCATTGTCCTGGCCGGCGGCTCGCTCGACGAGTTGTGCCAAGCCCTGGCCCTCTTCTTCGGCGGGTCGGCCGTCGTCACGTCCACCGACGGGCGCGTGCTCGCGAGCGCTGGCGTCGACGAGGACCTGGCCCGGGCGCTGGCCCTCGACTGCTTCGACGCCACCGGACGACTCGTCGTCGAGACCGAGACGTTGGGCCTGCGCAGCCACGGCGACGACCGTGACCACCGCGCGTTCGTCAACATCGTCGCGGGCGGATCCGAGTTGGGTCTGCTCGGCGCCTTCACCCTCGAATCCCCCTTCACCGAGACCGACGTCCACACCCTCGGTCGGGCGGCCACGATCGCCGCGTTGGCCGTCACCAAGGAACAGGCCGTCGCTGCAGTCGAAGGAAAATACCGCGCCGAGTTCCTCCGGGATGCGCTGGCCGGGCGAGCTGGGGAGGGTGCCGATGCGATCACGCATGCCCGGGCCCTGGGCTGGGACCTGGGCCGGCGACTCGTCGTCGTCGTCGCCGAGACCGATGAGAACGATGCCGAGTCCACCCGCGACCCCAGTGAGGTCCGGGCCCTCCAGGAGAGGTTCGTCCGGGCCTGGACCTGGGCGGTGCGCGCCAAGGATGTCACCATCCCGGTGGCCGGTTTCAGCCAAGAGGTCGTCGCGCTCGTCCCGGTCGGCCGCGACGCTGACACGGCCGCAGTCATGCGCGTCGTCGGCGAGTTCGTGCGCACGGTCCGCGGCGACGGCGGTGGTGGGCGTCGGAGCTTTTCCACCGGGGTCTCACGACCCATCGACGGGGTGTCAGGTCTGGCGAATGCCTATGACGAGGCACTCAAAGCCGTGTCGGTCGGTCGTCAGATGCACGGCAACTCGGCGCTCACACACTTCGACGGGCTCGGCATCTATCGCCTGCTTGCCCTGATGCCCGACAGCTCCGACCTGCGTCGCTTCGTCGACGAATCGCTCGGGGAGCTCGCCAACGACGACGTCGCCGAGCACGCCGACCTGCGCCAGACCCTCACCGTGCTGCTCGACACCAACCTCAACGTGGCCGAGACGGCACGGCAACTCTTCTTCCACTACAACACCTTGCGCTATCGGATCGCCAAGCTCGAACGGATGCTCGGCCCCTTCACGACCGATCCCCAGTTGCGCCTGACCATCGCGCTGGCCCTGCGGGTCCACGACATGCACGGGATGGGCGCCCGTCCCTGAGGAGCCCTGCTCGAGCCCAGCACAGGACGCGTCAGACGCGCATGGCACCACGACGACGCAATCTGCCGAAGAAACACGCCGGGCAATGTGCACGAATGACGAACGCACCGGCCCCCCAGTCCACTACCTTCCGAGTAACCCTCACGACGATGTGAGAGGCGCCACACAGAGCGCGCCCCTGTGGGATGTGCAGTTCAGGAGAGGACCACGGATGTCACTCGGTCTCGGTTGGAAGGTCAAGGATGCGGCGGAAGTCGCCGCTGGAGGTGTCGTCGCACCCAACGAACGTCTGCCGTGGGGCAAGACGATCGGGCTCGGCGCCCAGCACGTCGTGGCGATGTTCGGGGCGACCTTCGTCTTCCCGCTCATCATGGGCCTCAACGCCCAACTCGCGATCATGATGAGCGGTATCGCGACGATCCTCTTCCTGCTCATCGTCCAGGGGAAGGTCCCCAGCTACCTCGGCACCTCGGCCGCCTTCGTCGGTGGTGTCGCCGCGATTCGCGCCGGCGGTGGCGACAGCCGTGAGGTCACGGGCGCGATCCTCATCGCGGGCATCGTCCTCGCGATCATCGGTGCCGCGATCCACTTCGCCGGCTCCTCCTTCCTCCACAAGGCGCTGCCCCCGGTCGTCACGGGTGCCGTGGTCATGCTCATCGGCTTCAACCTCGCCCCGGTGGTCGCCAACATCTACTGGCCCCAGGACCAGTGGGTCGCACTGTTCACGATGCTCTTCACGGTCATCGTGGCCGTCGCCTTCCGGGGCTTCATCGGCCGCATCTCGATCTTCCTCGCGCTGATCTTCGGCACGGCTCTGTCGTGGTTGCTCGACGTCACCGCCGGCCCGATCACCTCGGTCCTCGGCGGCGCCACGGAGGCCACCGAGCACCTGCGCTGGAACACCGGCGGCATCGGCGAGGCGGCGTGGTTCGGTCTGCCCCAGGCCACGACGATGGCTGACGGCAAGGAGGCCGTGGGCTGGCACTTCCCGACCTTCTCGATGGCGGCGATCCTCGTCGTCCTCCCGGCCGTGATCGCCCTCATCGCCGAGAACACCGGTCACGTCAAGGCCGTCGCCGAGATGACCGGCGAAAACCTCGACCCGGTGATGGGCAAGGCCATCGGGGCTGACGGTGTCGGCACGGCCGTCGCCTCCCTCTTCGGTGGATCCCCGACCACGACCTACGCCGAGAACATCGGCGTCATGGCCGCCACCCGCGTCTACTCGACGGCGGCCTACTACGTGGCAGCGATCGTGGCCCTGCTCTTCGGTCTCTCGCCGAAGTTCGGCGCCCTCGTCGCCTCCGTCCCCGGTGGCGTGCTCGGCGGCATCACGGTCGTCCTCTACGGCATGATCGGCCTGCTCGGCGCCAAGATCTGGAAGGAGAACGGCGTCGACTTCGCGAACCCGATCAACCTGGTCCCGGTCGCGGCCGGCATCGTCATCGGCATCGGTGACGTGAAGATGAAGTTCTCCGACACCTTCACCCTCGGCGGCATCGCCCTCGGCACCATCGTGGCCATCGGCGCCTACCACCTGGCCAAGGCGATCGCGCCGAAGGCCGACCACGACCCCGATGCGGTCGATGGCACCGCCATCGCGGTCGGCGACTACACCTATGGCGACCAGGACGGCGTCGACGACCTCTACCAGGACGGCGACGGGTCGCGTCGCTCCTGACAGCAGTCACATCGGAAGGGGCGGGAGCGCGCTGCTCCCGCCCCTTCCCCATCCGCGAGGAACGTCAGATGTTGACAACGACACTGATCTCCACTGACGGTGATTCGACGACCCGGAGGGTGGCAACGTTCGCCATGATCGACCAATGAAGCCCGCACCGTTCATCCATCACGCCCCGACCTCGGTCGAGGAGGCCGTGGCGGTCCTGGCCCAGGTCGGCCACGACGGCAAGGTGCTCGCTGGCGGCCAGAGCCTCATCCCGGTGCTCAACATGCGCCTGGCCCAGCCCGGTCACCTCATCGACATCAACGCCATCACCGCCGACGCGCTTGACCGGGTCGAGGTCCGCGACGACTGCGTTCGCGTCGGTGCCCTCGTGCGGCACGCGGCGTTGGAGCGGGACGGGGGCGGACGGCATACCCTCCCGTTGTTGTCGCAAGCCCTCCGGAACGTTGCTCACCCTGCGATCCGCAACCGCGGCACCACCGTCGGGTCGATCGCCCACGCCGACGCCGCCGGTGAGATGCCTTCGGTCGCCGTCCTGACCGAGGCCGTCATCGAGGCCGCGTCCACCCGCGGGACACGGGAGATCGCGGCGGCGGACTTCTTCGAAGGCCCGTTGGAGACGACGTTGGCCGCGGACGAGCTCGTGGTCGCCATTCGATTCGGCCGTATGCCGGGGGGCACGTCGACCTTCTTCCTCGAGTCCGCCCGTCGGCACGGCGACTACGCGTTGGCCGGGGTGGCCGTGGCCCTCACCGTCGCGGACGGGGTGGTCTCGAAGGCTCGGGCATCCTTCGTGTCGGTGACCGATGTGCCCGATGTCCTCGACCTGACCTCGGTGGTCGGGGGTCGCGAGCCCGAGGGCATCGACTGGGCGGCGATCGACGACGCAGTGCAGGCCCATGTCGACCCGCAGGCCGACATCCACGCCTCGGCTGACTATCGCCGGGCGCTCGTCGGCGAACTGACCAAGCGCGCCTTCACTCAGGCCGCAGCGACACGTGAGGACCGATCAGCGTGACGACCACACCCTTCTCCTCGACCAACGTCCACGGGATCGACCCGGAGGGACCTGTCATCGAGCAACTGCACTCGATCACGGTGCGGGTCAACGGTGCTCCCCGCACGGGCATGGCGCCGGCTCGCCGGCTGCTGTCGGACTTCCTGCGCGGTGACCTCGGCCTGACCGGCACGCACGTCGGGTGCGAGCACGGGGTGTGCGGCGCCTGCACGGTCTTGGTCGACGGCCAGCCGATGCGCTCGTGCCTGATGTTCGCGATCTCGGCACAGGGCCTGGACATCACGACCGTCGAGGGCATTGGCAACGACCCGGCTCAGATGTCTCCGGTCCAGCAGGCCTTTGCCGAGTGCCACGCCCTCCAATGTGGCTTCTGCACACCGGGATTCATCACGACGATCACAGCCTTCCTGGAGGACAACCCGGATCCAAGCGAGGAGGAGGCCCGCGAGTGCGTCTCGGGGAATCTCTGTCGGTGCACGGGCTACCAGAACATCGTCAAGGCAGTGCTGCGGGCGGCCGAGATTAGGCGTGACGGGGCGGCCACGTCCTCGTCCTCCACCGTGGCGGGAGGTGCGCTGTGACAACCCGACAGTTCGGTGCGCCGGTCCAGCGCAAGGAGGACCCGCGCCTGCTCACCGGCAACGGTCGCTACCTCGACGATCTCGGGGCAGGTGCCCTGGCTGCGGCTTTCGTCCGCAGCCCCCATGCGCATGCCCGGATCACCGACATCGACATCACCGACGCGTGGGAGGTCGAGGGGGTCGAGGCGATCTACACCTTCGAGGACCTCGAGGAGGGCATGGCCCTCCCCCTGCCCGTCCTCATCCCGCACCCGGCGCTGACCCACTCCCGCACTGGGTACGCCCTGGCCAAGGACGAGGTCAACCACGTCGGCGAGCCGATCGTCATGGTGGTCGCCCGTGACCGCTACCTCGCCGAGGACGCCGTGGGTCGGATCTCGGTGAGCTTCGAGATCCTGCCGGTGGTCGTCGGCGTGGAGGCCGCACGGTCGGGCGCGACGCTGGTCCACGAGGACGCGCCGGGCAACGTGGCGGCCCATCTCGTGCAAGAGGTCGGTGATGTCGACGCTGCTCTGGCCGCCGCTCCCCACCGACTCACGATCCCGTTGGCCATCGAGCGCAGTGCCTGCATGCCGATGGAGGGCAAGGGCGTTCTTGCCTCCTGGGACGCCGATGACCAGTCGATGCGGATGTGGAGCTCCACCCAGACCACGACCGGCGTGCGCGCAGCCGTCGCCGCGCGAATGGGCCTGCCCCTGGCCAAGATCCACTGCATCGCCCCCGACGTGGGTGGCGGCTTCGGAGTCAAGATCGTCCACCCGTGGGCCGAGGAGTTGCTCATCCCCTGGGCCTCGCGCCTGCTGGGCCGCGACGTGAAGTGGACCGAGGACCGGCGCGAGCACTTCATCTCCGCGGCGCACGAGCGCGGTCAGCTCCAGGAGGTCGAGGTCGGATTCGACGACGAGGGGCGCCTGCTCGCCCTCGACGTCAAGGTCTGGCACGACAACGGCGCCTACACGCCCTACGGCATCATCGTCCCGATCATCACGGCGACCCAGTTGCTCGGCCCCTACAAGCCGGGCACCTATCGCTGCGAATTCTGGAGCCTGTTCACCAACACCGTCATCGTCACTCCCTATCGCGGGGCGGGTCGCCCGCAGGGTGTCTTCGCCATGGAGCGGACGATGGACGCGATCGCCGAATACCTCGGCGTCGACCGGGCCGAGATCCGCTCACGCAACTTCATCCTCCCCGAGGAGATGCCCTACGACCACGGCCTGATGTTCCAGGACGGGCGGCCCCTGAAATACGACTCGGGCGACTTCCCGGCCAGCCTCGCCAAGCTCAAGGCGCTCATCGGCTGGGACGACTTCACGGCATACCGCAAGGATGCCGAAGCCGCTGGGCGGCGAGTTGGCTTGGGGATCGGTTGCTATGTCGAGGGCACCGGCGTCGGCCCGTATGAAGCCGGACATGTCCACGTCGAGACCTCCGGTCGGGTCAACGTCGCGACCGGACTCACCACGCAGGGGCAGGGCCACCAGACGTCCTTCGCGCAGATCGTCGCCGATGAGTTGGGGGTGCGAATCGAGGACGTCCACGTCACCACCGGGGACACCCGCCGGATGGGGTATGCCGTGGGGACGTTCGCGTCGCGCGCTGCGGTCATGAGCGGCAACGCCATTGCGGCGGCGGCACGAGAGGTGCGCGAGAAGGCAATCCGCATCGCCGCCGACGTGCTCGAGGCCAATCCGGACGACCTGCAGATCGAGGACGGGATCATCTCCGTCAAGGGCGCACCGGCCAGCCAGATCGCTCTGTCCACGGTCGCCGTGCTCTCCAACCCTCTGCGCTATGCCTTCGACGAATCTGCCAAGGCCGCAACGCAATTCGCGGGCACCTTCGACCCGGACAAACCGCCGGTGGCCGATGGTGACGAGCCAGGCCTCGAGGGCAAGGGGGTCTACTCCCCCACGCAGGCGACCTTCGCCAACGGCATGCACGCCGCCATCGTCGAGACCGACCCCGTGACCGCGGAGATCAAGATCCTCCGCTACTGCGTCGTCCACGACTGCGGCGTCATGATCAACCCGATGATCGTCGAGGGTCAGGTCCACGGCGGCGTGGCGCAGGGAGTCGGTGGCGCGCTCTACGAGCGGATGGCCTATGACGAGTCCGGGCAGTTGCTCAATGCGTCCTTCATGGACTTCCTCATGCCCTACGCCTCTGAGGTGCCGCACGTCGAGACCGATCACCTGGAGACGCCCTCCCCGCTGAATCCCTTGGGGATCAAGGGTGCTGGCGAAGCCGGCACCATCCCGGTGTCCGCGGTCATCGCCTCGGCCATCGAAGATGCCGAGGGCTTCCCCATCCGGTCGATGCCGATCAGTCCGAGCGAGTTGTGGGACCTCCGCCGCCAGCACAGCGCCAGCACATCCAGCAGCACGAAAGGTGCGTCATGAAGATCTCCGGTTCCAACACCCTTGCCGCCCCCGTCGACAAGGTGTGGGATGCGCTGCTCGACCCCAAGGTGCTCGCGCGCTGCATCCCCGGCTGCGAATCCCTTACGCCCACAGGGCCGCACAGCCACATCATGCGCGTGACGGCAGGAGTGGCCGCGATCAAGGGCACCTATGACGGCAGTGTCGCCCTGTTGGACCTCGACGAGCCGCACTCCCTGACGATGAAGGCGCGCGGCGCCGGGGCGCCCGGGACGATCGAGGCGGCCGTTGCCGTGAAGCTCGCGCCCTCGGCCTCGGGTGGCACCGATCTGACCTATGACGCCGATGCGTCGGTCGGCGGAGCGATCGGCGGTGTCGGCCAACGCATGCTGGCCGGGGT
>Ga0116184_10003259_pt1 | contig 13456 bp, 7 predicted proteins | sample AD_JPNNA5_MetaG_FD_89886 | JGI IMG/M metagenome (GOLD analysis project Ga0116184, IMG submission 89886) | Active sludge microbial communities of municipal wastewater-treating anaerobic digesters from Japan - AD_JPNNA5_MetaG | ecosystem: Engineered > Bioreactor > Anaerobic > Digestate | place... | reverse complement strand
GCACCACCGAAGTGGCTCGGCTCATCGTCTACAAGGTCACACCGGGTCATTCGGTCTGCAAACTCAAGACCAAAACGCCTCTCTCTCAGCTCCAGGCGGGCCTCCGTGTGCTCGTGGTGTCAACACCATCGGCCTCGCTGGACGAGAAAGATGTGAAGCCCAAGAAGAAGCACCACTCGAGCGCCCTCAAAGTCGCCGCGGCCGTGCTCATCGGTGCGGCCGTCGTCTATGCAGTGGTCCGAGCCGTACAGAACCGCGTATCATCCTCGTCAATCCGGGGCCAGTTCCTGCGCCCGGCCGACGGGAGCACCATCGAGGGAGGTGATGCCGTCCCCGTCGAAGTGGCGTTTACACGAGCCGATGGCACGGCCGTGGCCGACAACTCCGAGGTCGAGTTCTCCCTGTCCCAGGCCTCCGTCGTCACCACGGCTCAGACTCCCTTCCTCGGCAGCATCCTGTCGCCGATCAAGACCACGGCCGGCGTCGCCTCAACCACCTTCACGCCTGGCGACACCGGCACAGCGGTCCGACTCACCGCTCGGCTCGGCGGCACCACCATCTCGAGGGATGTCATCATCGGCTCCGGCACGCCCGCGTCCCTCACTCTGACTGTCCCCGCCGACCAGCGGGTCATCCAGGCCAACGGGCGGACGTCGGCCCAAGTCACCGCCGAGGTCACCGATAGCAGCGGAGCCCTGGTGAGCGGTGTCGTCGTGACCTTCTCCACCACCGGAGGGACCCTATCGGCCCAGCGTGTTGCGACCACCGACGGCCGGGCAACCACCCTGCTCTCGAGCACCACGGCCGCCGGTCCGGTCACCGTGACCGCCGCCGTCGAGGGCGATGCCGCCATCACCGACCAGGTCGTCGTGGACTTCGTGGCCGGCGATCCGGCAGGACTCACGTTCAACCCGGCCACCATCAACCTGGCGCCCGGAGGCCAAGCCGCCGTGACGGTGACCGTCACCGATTCGGCTGCGAACCTAGTGCCCGATGGCACCCAGGTCACCCTGGCGGTGAACCCCGCCACCGCCGGCGTGCTGGGCACAAGCCGCGGGATGGGCGCCGCCCAGATCACGCTCGCAACCACCGCGGGACGAGTCTCCACGATCTTCTTCGCCGGCAACACACCGGTGGCCAACGCCAACATCGTGGTGACAGCTGCCCCGGCCACCGGGCAGTTGCCGGTCACTGTAGCGCCGACCGAGGCCTCCGACATGCAGTTGGGCCTGTCACCGCTGCAGGGCGTGCCCGCCGACGGCACGTCGACCTATACGGTCGTTGCGCAGGTCCTCGATATCAACGGAGCTGCCGTCGCCGACGGGACGCCCATCTCGTTCACACTGACGCCCGGAACGGCAACACAAGCCCGGATCAACAGCAACCAGACCACGGTCCAGGGTGGGTCGGCGCAGTGCACGGTGGTCAGCAGCACGGCGGGAACCGCAACCGTCACCGCCAGGGTGCCCGCGGTCGGCGGCGGCAATCTGACCCGCAACATCGTGCTGACCTTCGACGCGCTGCCGGCGAGCCGCATCCAGCTCGCTGCCGCGCAGAACCCGGTGGCCATCGCGGATGACGGCATGGCCGCGACCACCGTCACCGCCGTCGTCACCGACTCCGCCGGACGCCTGGTGGCCGACGGCACGGCGGTGGCCTTCACCACGACACTGGGTACCGTCTCACCCGCTCAGACCATGACCACCAACGGCTCCGTGACCGTTCAGTTCTCATCCATCGTCACGGGAACCGCCGCCATCGAGGCCACCTCGGGCAGCGCGACTCCCGGCCGGCTCTCCATCACCGTCAACCCCGGACCGGCGGCTGCCGTGGTCCTCTCAGCCGACCCGCTGGCCATCCGAGCCGACGGGAATAGCTTCTCGACCATCACCGCCCAGGTCGTGGACCGAAGCGGCAACACCGTGGTCGACGGGACGCTGGTTCATTTCACCGCTCTGCTCTACCGTGCCGACGGCGTCATCGAGGACACGACCATCACGGCATCGGCACGGACCGTAGGGGGCACCGCCACGGCGATTCTGGTGTCCAGAATCCCCGGAGGCACCCTCACACCCAACGCGCCGGGCACGGCCCGAGTCACCGTCACCGTGCCCGAGGACCAGCCGAACCCGATCGCCGACCTGAGCTACCCGGTCGCGAACGCGACCACCGAGGTCGAGTACGTGTCCCAGGTAGCCGCCAGTATCGCGCTCGGAGTAGACCCCTACAACGTGCGCGGCCTGGACATCGTCGGGAGGGAGACCACCGTCACCGCCCTGGTGCGCGACAGCAGCAACAATCCCGTGCCGGATAACACCGCGGTCTACTTCACCGCGACCCACGGGATGATCCGCGGTAGCCGTGGCACCACCAACGGCGTCGCCGAGAGCTACACCGTCAACGGCATCGCCCAGGCGGTACTCCTCACGGCGGGCGAGAACCCGCCCGGATGGGACGGGTTCGTCGACATCTCGGTCTCGTCGGGTCCGATCACCCAGAACTTCATCCGGGCGTGCATCTTCTCTGGGCCCGCGGTGGACGCGTACAGCTCCGTGGTCCTGGACGGCGTCGAGGGAGGCGGCCCCGGTGTCATCCTGCCCAACCTTCAGGGCAACCTCACCATCGAGGTGCGCGCCTTTGATGAGCACAACAACCCGGTGGAGGACGGCACCAGCATCCGACTCGAGGCCAACCGCGGCAAACTGGACGCGTCGGTGCTCACCACCGTAGGTGGCGTCGCGACAACGACGGTGCGGACCCCGGCCGAGCCCCCGGCGGCGGCCGCGACCGGACCGGGAGGTGGACGCCTGTCGGCGTTCATCGACCGGCTGATCCTGGCTGCCCTCAGGGAGGACGCCTCCTTCACGGTGCCCTAGGAATCACGCCAGACTCGCAACAGCTTGCCGGCGGGCGGACCCCAGCAGGGGCCGCCCGCCGACGGCATTCCGGATCCAGCCCGAACGCCGCACTCCCGGAGCATGCGCAAAATCCCGCACAGAATTTCACGCAAAACCCTTGACAGCATTGCACTCAACATCTATACTCAGGGCACGATAAGGAGCCGAGGAGGTTCGGCCCGAGCGTCCCGAGCGGCGCTCACAGTCCAATGCAGTCGGAGGTGGACCGATGCTACCGATGAGATGGGAGCCGCGCACGGCACTGCACCAGATGAGGGAGGAGATGGATCGGGCGTTCGACTCGTTCTTCTCGCGCTCGCCCCTGTCGCGATGGTGGAGCGAGAACCGTGGGTTCGGCGACCTGGGGCCATCGATCGATGTGTATGAGACGGACACTGAAGTAGTCATCAAGGCCGAAGTTCCCGGCGTCGCCCGCGATGATCTGGACGTTCGAGTCGCCAATGACTCGGTCACGCTGACGGGGGAGCTGCGGCGCGAGGACGAGGTCAACGAGGACGGGTACCACCGACGCGAACGCTGCTTTGGGCGCTTCACGCGGACCGTCAGCCTGCCCTCGCCGTGCAAGACCGAGGGGGCCGATGCGTCCTATCGTGACGGCGTGCTGACCATCCGTTTGACCAAGGAACAAGAAGGCACCAAGACCAAGCGCGTCGAGATCCACTAGCCAACACGGCCGACCGGTGCCCTTCGGCCAGGCGGCCTATCGAGGAGGGATTCACATGTCAGGCATTCAGCTGCGAAGGGGTCCCATGTTCCCGGCGCTCCGGGAGGACTTCGAGGACCTGCTCAACTGGGCACGACAGATGGAGAGGCCGTTCATCCGCGGCCGGGGACTGTGGTTCCCCATCGATGTGCTCGAGACGCCCGACGACTATGTCATCACGGCCGAGATCCCCGGGGTCAGTCGCGACAATATCGATGTGAACCTCGACCGCAACGTGCTGACCATCAAGATCGGCAAGACGCTACCCGCCGTCGCAGAGAACGCCTCTTACCACATTCGCGAGCGCGAGCAGGGCGAGTTCTCTCGTTCCGTGGCGCTGCCCGAGGCCATCGACGTCAACCAGGTGTCGGCCAGCTACAATGAGGGCGTGCTCGAGGTGCGGATTGTGAAAGCCGAGGAGAGCAAGCCGCGGCGCGTCGAGATCACCGGAAGCTAGCCACGAGCGATCTGCGGGCAGGGCCCGGCGCCAGGTAGTCGAACTTGGGCGGGGGGGATTGCCCCCCCGCCCGTTCGTGTGCCAGGGGGGCATTGCCATGCTGATCACGACAACGGCGATCGGCTCCTGTGTGCCCATCGCATTGTTCCTGGCGTTCGTCGCCGGCGCGCCGCTCGACGGCCAGTGGGTGCCGCTCTCTGGCGAGTGGAAGGTCCTCGACCAGCACCTCACCTGCGAGGCAGCTGGGTCGTCGGTCTGCGTGCCGTGGGCCCCGGAGCGCGACGCGCAGTCCATCACCGGCACGGTACGAATCGATCGGCGCATCGACAAGGGCACCTGGGCCTTCGCCGGCATCGGCATCCGCCTCGACGAGGCCAACTACTGGCGCCTCGAGCTCGTCGAGGGCCCCGATGGCCGCCGCTACGCCGACATGGTCGAGAGCAGCAACGGCCAGTGGCAGGCCCAGGCCTCGGGCCCCGGCAAGCTGACCGAGGCCGAGTCGGCCGAGATGCCGCCTTGGGAGTACAATCGGGACTACACATTCCGCTTCACCGTGGACCCCGATCGCGTCGCCGGCACGATCGAGCCCGCCACCGGTGGGGGAGGGGGCTTCCGGAAGACCTTCCTGGTGCCCGCCGGCGTCAGCGCCGTCACAGCCGGCCGGCCGGCGCTCTACGCCTCGGGCATGGCGGCGGCCTTCTCCGCGATGAATGTGACGGCCGATGCCCAGCTCGAGCGGGAGGTGCGCTACGGCTCAACCCGCATCGGCGTCCTCTGCGGCATGGGGTCGGAGGCGGTGGATACCCTCGCCCAGCGGATCGCCGACAGCCTGTCGCGCCCACGCTGGTCCCCTCGGATGCTGACGGCGTCCGAGCTGGCGGACCCCGGCGTCCTGCGGCCGGGCACCATCGACATCCTGGTCCTCCCTGATGCCCGCACCTTCCCGGCACCGGCCGTCGACAACCTGTACCGCTTCCTGCGGCGGCGCGGGAAGCTCATCGCCGTCGGTCTGCCTGCACTGTCGAACCTCGTGTGGCCGGACGATGGGCGGTGGGTGAGCCGGGCCGAGGCCCTGGCGCAAGCCCCCGAGACGCACCCCATCTTCGAGCTGACCCCAGTCACGATCGGGGAGTGGGTCCGGGGCGCCGCCGACATGTCGCGGCCGGCCAGCCGCGAGCTTGACGCCGCCCCGCCCGGGGTCGCAGGCGGCTCGATCCATGTCCGAGCCGACCTGAGGGGCTGGGATGTGCTCATCCACGACACGCGAGACGGCGCGCTGGACGGCGAGAGCCCGCTCACCAGCTTCTGGGCTAAGGGAAGTCCGGAGACACCGCGGTTGCTCATCGAGTGGCAGGAGCGCGATGGCTCGCGGTGGACCACGCGTGTTGAGCTCACCACCGAGTGGAAACGCTACGTGCTCGCCCCCGAGGATCTCGAGTACTGGCCCGACAACCCGAGCTCCGGTCGTGGCGGTGCCACCGACCACTTGGTGCCGGAGAACGTGGCCCGGTTCTCGGTGGGCCTCGCGGCGGGACACGGCGGAGCGCGCGAGGGGGCGCAGGAGTACTGGATCGCGGGCTTGGCCGCCGCCAAGCGCCCACCCGGGCTGAAGATGCCCGAGATCCGGCCGCTGGACGGGCTGACGCCCTGGTACAAGTGCTACCCGCTGGGACCGGTCAGCAGGTTCGCCGTGCCGTCGGCTACCGGTTGGCCGCAGCAGAGCTGGATCAGGGACCTTGGCCTGGCGCCTGGCGAAGCCGTGGCCAGCCGCCCGCGCATGCAGGGCTTCGGTGGCGCCGCGGGCCGGCCCGTGCGGTTCGTGCCTCTGGTGGTCGCCGAGGACGGCCGGGGCCGCTCGCGAGGATCCGTGGTGTCGGCCTATGTGGGCGTCGACTCCACATATGGCGGGGCCGTGTGGGCGGCCGTGGGGCTTGAGCCGTTCGAGGCGGCCCATTCAGCGGGCGTCGCTACACTGGTGGCGGCTCTCGCGAAGCGGCTCGCCAGCGGGTTATTTGTCCTCAATGCGGGTACCGAGCACTTCAGCTACTTCGTCGGCGAGGAGATCGGCCTGGTCGCCAGGCTGGCCCGGTTCGACCGGGCCCTGGCCCCCGGCTATGGCCACTACGACAACGTGGCCCTACGGATGGAGATCCACGACGGGCGAACCGGAGCCAAGCTCCATGGCAAGATATGGTTCCGCGGCCTGCGCCCCTTCGTGATTGAGCGCTTCGAGGATCGGACAGGCTTGAGGGACCTCAAGCCGGGCCTGTACACCGTCACGGCAGAACTGGTGGACCGGAACACCGTGGTCGACCGCATCACCCATGAGTTCTCGGTTGTTGAGGACCCGGCGGACACACCAGACAGCGAGATCGTGCGTGTCCGCGATGGCGAGTTCGTCATCGACGGACGCCGGTGGCATCCGCACGGCGTCAACTACTGGCCCTCGTACGTCACGGGCATCGAGGCCCCAGACTGGGTCCGCTGGCTTTCGCCCGCCCAGTACGACCCAGCCACCGTCGACCGCGACCTCGAGATGCTGGAGAGCCTGGGCGTCAATTCAGTGAGCATTACATTCTCCCCGCCTGACGACGTGCGCTCGCTGCATGACTTCCTCGCCCGGTGCCACCGGCACCGGATCCGCGTGAGCCTGTTCACTCCCCACACACACCCGCTGGCGTTCGAGCCCGAAGCCGCACGGCAAGCGCTGGTCGAGTCGAAGTTGTATAGACATCCAGACATCTGGACCTATGACATCGCGTGGGAGCCCCATGTCGGCCGCTATGCTGACCGCTGTCGGCTGGATCCGCTGTGGCAGCAATGGCTCATCGAGCAGTACGGCGCTGTTGAGTTGGCTGAGGCCGACTGGGGCTTCGCAGTCCCTCGGACGTCCGAAGGCGGTGTCACCGGGCCGTCAGACAACCAGATCACCAACGACGGCGACTGGGCACGCATGGTCGCCGCCTACCGGCGGTTCCTGGACGACACCATCAGCCGCGGCTACGGGCGCGTGTGCCGGCTGATCCGATCCATCGACCCCTCACACCTCATCGGCGCCCGGTCGGGCTACGGCGGTACTGGCGGCGCCGGTGTCGACGTCCAGATGCCCTTCGACCTCATTGCTGGTGCGGCCCATCTCGACTACATCTCGCCGGAGGCCTACAACCTCAGTGGTGACTGGAGCACTTTTCAGTCGGGTGGGTTCACTACTGCCTATGCCCGCTGGGCCGGTAACGGCAAGCCCGTGTTCTGGGCCGAGTACGGCTACACGGTCTTCGCCGACGGTATCTCGCGCGACCTGGACGAGCAGGGGCGGCACTACCAGAACATGCTCCGCATGGTGCTTGAGTCCGGCGCCAATGGCCATGCCGCCTGGTGGTACCCCGGCGGGTTCCGCGTCGGCGAGAACAGCGACTACGGCATCATCGAGCAGGACGGCTCGCCGCGACCCGCCGCCCTCGCCCTGCGCGAGTATTCGGGCGCGGTCCGTACCGGCCTGATCCGGCGCCTCCCCGACACGTGGATTACTTTCGACCGCGAAGCCCACTGCCGCGGCTATTCGCGAGTCCTCGACGACCACCGGGACGAGTATGCCCGCGCGCTCGACCAGGGGCGCAAGCCGGGGGCTCGTACGGTGGCGACGGGTACCACGTCGGCCAGCGTGCCTGATGAAGCTGTCGGCGGCACGCCCTGGACCGGGCGGAATCCGCACAAGTACCTCAACGCCGAGTTCTGCTCCGTGCAGGTGCGCGAATCCGGCGGGCTGTGGCGCGAGGTAGAGGCCGACGGCCGAGTCGAGGTGCCGCGGGGGCGCCGGATCGAGCTGCGTGTGGCGGTGGCGAACACGGGCGAGCCCCGCTGGCTGGCCGACGGCAATGGCGCCGTCAGGCTCCGAGTCGAGGCGCCGGGAGGCCCGCATTACGCCGACCTGCAAGGCGACGTCGATCGGTATGGCCGAGTGGCCTTCGCGCCCATCGCCCTGGGGCCTTCCTACACGGAGACGACGGTCTCGGTGCGCATGGAGGTGAGAGGGCGCGGCGGATTCGGGCAGAAGATGACAGTGGTTCTGCGACCTCGATAGCTCGCCTCGCCCAACCCGCTGGGTGCTCAGGGCACCTGAGCCAGGGGCACGGGCGCGACATCCGGCTCTGCCGGGCGTCGAACAGCAGGGGCCTGCGCGGCCCGGGGGTGGCTTGGGGGTGCGGGAGCGAGGTCGGGGTGTCCTACGCTGGTGGGCCGAGACGCGTCGCCGGCCCCCCGAAGGGAGCTTCGCCCATGCGACTGGTCGCCTTCTCGCCGCAGGCCCGCGCTCTCTTGCTCTGCACGGCTATCGCCCCTCTCCTGTGCCTCGCGCTCTGCTGCGGACGCGGGGGCGCCGATCGGGCGCCCATCGAACCCCCCGACAGCGTCGATCCGAGCATCACGGCCGACGAATGGGGCAGCATCCACGCGTTCCCCAGCGTCAAGCATGGTCTGGGCGTCGCCAGCGCCGACCGCCGGCCCACCATGGTGTACTTCCACTCGGACGCCAATACCAACTGCCTGCGGGTGGTTGAGGAGTTGTTCACCGATCCCGGGGTTGCCATGCTCGCGGGCCATTTCGTCACGGTCGTCGTCGATGTCACTGAAGACAAGGAGACCGCCAAGGCCTACGGCATCGACAGCTTCCCCAGCTTCGTCTTCCTGGACCACAAGGGTCGAGTCATCCGGCGGGTCAAGGGCCTCAAGCGTTCCGCCGAGTTCCGCAACGAGATGACCGAGGCGGAGAACGCGTTCAAGGACGCCCTCGCCGCCGAGTCGGCCGGCGAGAGATGACTCGCGCCCACGAGCGGTCACCTCGCGCAGCCCAGGCGTCCGCTGGGTGCGTTGGAGGGAGGGCCTGGAGCCACCGCGGCGGGGCCCCGTCCCATCGACCGGACCCAGCCCCCTCGGCTCATGGGCGCTGAGCCAGGCCGAGCCGCCCCGCCGCCGGGCTGGGTGGTCGCCAATAGGCCCCGGCCCCACCAGCCCTGAGCCTGCCAAAGGGCGACAGGACCCGTAGCGCGGGTCTCAGGCCGCGCCGCACAGACTGCCACTGTGGTGGCGACCGCCACGGCCGTCTCATCTTGTGGGTCCCGACACATGCCTCCGACAGGTCCCTGGATACCGGTCGAACATACCCTCATGTGAGTTCGAATGGTGTTCCACTATCGGCAATATACCGGCATTCAGTGCCCTATCCTAGGACGCGATACACCCAATCACCTGGGCCCGATTGGGGGAGGAATCCCATTTTCCCGAGCAATGAGCACTTGACAGCCACCCGATGCGCCGCTACCATCGGCATATACTTACCGGATAGCCATTGCCGGTAAATGACTGCCGGGACTGGGGCACGGGTGCCAGTCCCGGCGGCACGGCCGCCCACGGCGGCCCGGTCAGGAGGGATGCACCGATGGTTCGCATTGAGGCTGTGATCCGGCCCAGTAAGCTCGACGACGTGCGCCAGGCGCTCAGCGAGGCGGGTGTCGTCGGCATGAGCGTCGCCGACATCCGCGGGTGCGGCCGGCAGAGGGGCTTCACCGAGCGCTATCGCGGATCGGAGTACACCATCAACCTGCTCCATAAGGTCCGCGTTGAGGTTGTCGTTCCGGACGACAAGGCCGAGGGTGCGATAGAGACCATCGCTGCGGCGGCCCGGACCGGCGAGGTCGGCGATGGGAAGATCTTCGTCATTCCCGTTGCGGATGCCATGCGCATCCGGACCGGAGAGCGCGGCGCCGACGCCCTATGAGCCCCCGGGGGGCGGAGAGGAGGCAGAAGCAATGGGCATTGATAAGGCAGACACGGGCTTCGTGCTGTTGAGTTCCGGGCTCGTCATGCTGATGACACCCGGCCTGGCGCTCTTCTATGGGGGGATGGTGCGGATCAAGAACGTACTCAGCACGCTCCTCCAGAACTTCTTCATGCTCGGTCTCATGAGCATCATCTGGGCCGTCATCGGCTATTCACTCGCGTTCGGCGAGGATCTGGGCGGTGGCCTACTGGGCGGACTGAATCACGTCTTCCTGGCTGGTGTCGGGTCGGAGCTCAAAGATGGCCTGACAATTCCCACCAACGTGTTCATGATCTTCCAGGCCATGTTCGCCATCATCACGCCGGCGCTGTTCACCGGCGCCATCGCCGAGCGCACGAAGTTCGGCGCGTTGATGCTGTTCGGTGGTCTGTGGTCGATCGTGGTGTACTCCCCCGTGGCCCACTGGGTCTGGGGGCCGGACGGCTGGCTCGCGGGCATGCACGCCCTCGACTTCGCGGGCGGCACCGTCGTGCACATCAATGCCGCGGCCGCGGCGTTCGCCTTGGTCCTGGTCATCGGCCCTCGCATCGGTCACAAGGAGGAGCCCATGCCGCCACACAGTCTGCCGCTGACCCTCCTGGGTGCTGGCCTCCTGTGGTTTGGCTGGTTCGGGTTCAACGCGGGTAGCGCCCTGGCGGCGGACGGCATTGCCGCCTCGGCCTTCGTCTCGACCCACCTGGCCGCCGCGGCGGCCACCTTCTCATGGATCGCGGCCGAATGGCTTCGCACCGGCAAGCCCACGACTCTGGGCGCGGCATCTGGCTGCGTGGCCGGACTGGTGGCGGTGACTCCGGCCGCCGGATTCGTTACACCGATGGGCGGCCTCGCCATCGGTTTGGTCGCCGGACTGGTGTGCTACGGCGCCGTGGTCATCAAGAGCCGCACGCGCTTCGATGACTCCCTCGACGTGGTCGGCATCCACGGCGTGGGTGGTTTCCTCGGCGCCCTACTCACCGGCGTGTTCGCGACGACCGTCGTGAACCCCAACGGCCAGAACGGTCTGCTGAGTGGGAACCCGGCCCAGTTGGGGGTCCAGTTCGTCGGTGCGCTGGTCACCCTGGCCTACTCCTTCGTCGTCAGCTTCGCGCTCGCGAAGTTGGTGGATGGTCTCGTGGGCTTGCGCGCCCCGGCCGACGATGAGGTCATCGGCATCGACTACACCGAGCACGCCGAACGCGGCTACGCTCTCTACTGACCACCTGGGGTGTGGGGCGCCTCGAATGGCGGGGCGCCCCCAGTGTCCCCCGTCAACGACGAGGAGGAAGCCTGATGCTTCACCGGAATCACGCCAGCACCCGCGCCGCCGGAGTCATTGCCCTGATGCTGGCCTCCATTCTCCGCGCCGGTGCACAGGGCGCGCCGGCGATGCAGACACCTCCGGCCGAGCCGCCTGTGGCCACGGCCGGGGCTGCGGAGGACGCCGCTCCCGCCGAGGTCGCTGAGGACGACGACTACACCGTCGACGGCTTCATCGACACCTACTACTCCTGGAACACGAACAACCCCGGGGGCATCGTTGACCCGGTCCGCGTGTTCGACGGCACGTCAGCGTCGCCGCGGGTGTCGCTGGTGCAGGTCCATGTCGAGGAGACGGCCGACGACGACAACTTCGGCTTCGGAGTGAAGCTCCAGGCCGGGCTGCCGGCGAACGACAACACGGCCACACTGATCCACTCGGTGTCACCCAGCGCCATCGACCGGCAGTTCCCTTGGGTCCAGGAGGCCTGGGTACGCTACAACACATCGCACAGCAAGGGGGCCTATCTCGACTTCGGCAAGTTCAACACTCACATGGGCTACGAGGTCATCGAGTCTCGTGCCAACATGAACTACAGCCGAAGCATCCTGTTCGGCTGGGCCATCCCCTTCTATCACTTCGGACTGCGCTATACGTACCCGTTCGATGACCACTTCTCCGCTGGTGCCTATTTGGTCAACGGCTGGAACAACGTGGTCGACAACAACACGGCCAAGAGCGTCGGGCTACAGGCCATCTACAAGCGCGACCAGTGGACCGCAGTGGCGAACTGGATTGGCGGCGACGAGGGCACGGGCTTCCGTAACGTGGTCGATGCCTATGTGACCTACGCCACGAAGGACGGCGACTACGACTTCGCCCTGAACGCCGACTATGGCCGCGATCCGAACAACGGCGCGGCAGGTACGTGGTGGGGCGTGGCGGCCTATGCCCGGCGGAACTGGGACCACGACTCCCTCGCCCTCCGCGGCGAGGTGTTCCGCGACCCTCAGGGCTTCATGATGGGGGTCGGCAACAACACGCTCTACGAGGTTACCGGGACCTACGAACACCGCTTCGGCCACAGTCTCTCCGCTCGGGCGGAGTACCGGGGAGACTTCGCCAACACCGCCTTCTTCCCGCTGAATGCCGCGGCGAGGCAGGCACGCTCGCAGCACACCTTCACCATCGGCACGGTGGCGTACTGGAAGTAGGCACGCGGCGGCAGGGCTGGGTGGAAGGGGTAGGGGCGGACGCTCCGAAGACTGGGGAGTCCGCCCTTGCCCACACCATCCGCTTCCTCGCGGGAGGAGCCGCCCCATGCCAACCATGAGGTGCGCGAGCTGGACCATGCTCGGGGTCCTGATGTCCCTGGCGGCCGCTGCATTTGCGCAGGCGCCGCCCGAGCAGACACCAGCCGACGACGCCAAGGCGGAGGATGACTACACGGTCGATGGCTTCATCGACACCTACTACTCGCTCAACCTGAACAACCCCGGCGGCGTGGCCGACCCCATCCGCTACCTGGATGCCACGTACGGCAAGCTGCGTGTACCCTTCGTGCAGTTCCACGTCGAGGAGGGCACCCAGGACGACGACTTCGGCTTCGCGCTGAAGCTCCACGCCGGCGTGCCGTTCAACGACAACGTCGCCACGCTTAGCCACGCGTCATGCCTCGATGCGCGCGACCAGGCCTTCCAGTGGATCCAGGAAGCCTATGTCCGCTACAACACGTCCGACAGCAAGGAGGCCCTCCTCGACCTGGGCAAGTTCACGACTCACCTGGGCTACGAGGTCACCGAGACGCTGGACCGGATGAACTACAGCGGCGGTATCGCCTTCGGCTGGGCCGAGCCGTCCTACCACTTCGGCGTGCGCTACACCTATCCGTTCGACGACCACTTCGCCGTCACCGGCATGCTGGTGAACGGCTGCAACGCCGTGTTCGACGCCGTGCCGGGGAAGAGCATCGGCCTGCAGGCGAGCTACACCAACGGCCGATGGAGCGCGGTCGCCAACTGGCTGGGTGGAGACGAAGGCACCGGCTTCCGGAACATGGCCAATGCCTATGTGACGTACACCACAAAGCACCAGGACTACGACTTCGCGCTGAGCTCCGACTTCGGTAACGATGCCAACGCCGGAGCTCCGGCCTCATGGTGGGGCCTGGCGGCCTACGCCCGGCGGAACTGGGATCACGACTCGATCGCGTTGCGCGCCGAGGTTTTCGATGACCCCCAGGGCTTCCTGATCGGCACGCCCGGCAATCGGCTCTACGAGGTCACTGGGACATTGGAGCACCGAT
>Ga0116184_10003247_pt1 | contig 13492 bp, 11 predicted proteins | sample AD_JPNNA5_MetaG_FD_89886 | JGI IMG/M metagenome (GOLD analysis project Ga0116184, IMG submission 89886) | Active sludge microbial communities of municipal wastewater-treating anaerobic digesters from Japan - AD_JPNNA5_MetaG | ecosystem: Engineered > Bioreactor > Anaerobic > Digestate | place... | reverse complement strand
TATTGCCAGAAGCCATGGTAGTAGAAGCCCGCCGCCCCGCTGACCAGTGCGGTCCAGAATGCCTGGCGATCGGCCCGCCCCTCTCGAACGCAGGGGCGCCCGGGGCCCTGCACCATGGCGAGGAGCGTCGAGTGTTCTGTCTCGAGCTCGAAGTCTGCGTCGGACAGCGCGTTGCTGAGCCGAGTGTGTTCGCGTATCGGCACCGAGTGGACTGCGCCCTGGGGCGTGATGGCGTAGTGGCTCAGATCGAACGAGTCCACGCCGCCGACCGCGGCCAGGGTCATGGTGGGCTCATGGGCGGCCCCGAGCTGGACGACGAGATCGAGACCGCGCGCCCGGCCGAACTCGCGGATGTGCCTTGCCCACCCCCGGATCCACTCGGCCGTCCAGTTGTACTCGTCGGCGATGGTGAAGATGACCGCGCGGCCGCCGATGGCCTCGAGCACCCGATCGACGTACGCGATCTGAAGTCCCCTCAGGCGCGTCTTGGTCTCGTCGTAGAAGTCGGGATATGCGGTAGGTTGGCCCGTGGGGAGCTCGACGTCGTTGATGTTGTTCTCCGGGCGGAACGGGTTGTCGGCGTAGTGGTCGGGTATCTGATAGATGTTGTGCTGGTGGAAGAGGATGAACTCCACCACGATGCCTGATGCGTTGCACTGGTCCACGAAGTCAGTGAGCCGCTCGAAGTAGCGCGGGTCGAAGCGAGTGAGGTCGTACTTGGGCAGGCCGTCCCAGGCGACCCCCGGCCCCGTCCGGAGCCAAGGCCTTCGGGTGAACGGCGGCTTAGGTGGGTAGTTGGGAGCGTCAGGCCGCGTGTTGGCGGCGTGGACGCGCCCCGCGCCCTCCGCCATCGAGATGCCGTTGGCGCGCACCCAGTTGATCCCCGCGTCGACCATCCGGGCGATGTACTCGCCGTAGTCCAGCTCGGGATCGTACTGGTTCCAGTATTCGTGATTCCAGTCGCCGCCGACGAACCCCTCACGGTTGCCGATCAGGAACGTGGATTCGCCATTGATGCGGAAGTGGGGGCCCGGGCCCGCCGAGAATGTGCGCACCGCTGCACCCGCATCGACGAGCATCATCGGCATCAGGATCGCAGCGCACAGCATCGAAAACCACCTACGCTCTGCTCGGTACTCCGGCGATGGCGCCGTCGTGGGGAATGTGGCTCCAGATGCGGCCGCCGCGGTGGAGCCGCCGGTAGCTCAGATTCGCCGCCGTACGCATCACGTACTTCGGCCTCCCGCCACGCCATACTAGCATCCGGCGCGCGATGCACGGCAGCGAGTAGAAGTGCCCGTAGGCGTAGGCCCGCGCCTCGCCCAGCTGCTCGGCGGTCATGCTTCGCGGGCGAAAGACCACGTTGGCCATGGTGTACTTGGACCAGTCACTGCAGGTAATACGGTCCTCGGCCAAGAGCTGGTCGTAGATGGGGGTGCCGGGGAACGGAGTGAGCACCGCGAACTGGGCCGCGGCCAACCGCATTTTGACCGCGAAGTCCACCGTAGCCCGGCAGCTCTCGACCGTGTCGGGGTCGAGGCCAAACACGAAGGAGCCGATGAGGTCGATCCCGTGCCGGTGGATGACCCGGATGGCCCCCTCAATATCGACACCCACATTCGGACGTTTGCGTGACGCGATGAGACTCTCCTGGGAGATGGACTCGATCCCCACGAACATGGCCATGCAGCCGCTTCGGCGCATGAGGGTCAGCATCTCAGGGTCCTTGGCCATCGAGAGATCGCCTTGGCCCACCCATTGGAGCTTCATCGGCACGAGGGCCTCGAAGAGCTGCTTCGCCCGTTCGGGGTTCGCCACGATGTTGTCGTCTGAGAACCCGACGGAGCGGGAGCTGAGCCCGCGGACTTCGTCAACGACCTCGTCCAACGGGCGGAAACGATACCGCCGGCCGAAGACCGGGCTCACCGAGCAGAAGGTGCAAGCATAGGGGCACCCACGAGCCGTCTGGACCAGATTGGGTACGAGGTACTTGCGCTGCTGGAGCAGGTCGCGCCGGGGAATGGGGGCACCGGCCAGGTCAGGGCGCACGTCGGTCCGGTACAATTGCTGCAGGCGGCCTGCCGCGAAGTCGGCCAGGACGCCGGGCCACTGCGGTTCGGCCTCGCCCACCACGACAGCGTCGCAGTGGCGGCCGGCCTCCTCGGGCAGGGCTGTCGGGTGCATCCCACCCATGACGACCGGGATATGACGGTCCCGGAAGTGAGCCGCAATCTCGTAGGCTCTCGGAGCCGCGGCCGTCATGAAGCTCATGGCGACGAGGTCGGCCTCCTCGCGCAGATCCACCTCCTCGACGTGCTCATCGACCAGATGAATCTGAACATCGGACGGCGTCAGTGACGCGAGGACGGGCAGGGCCATGGGCGGGGTGAGAGTCCGTCCGCCGCCCCATGTCGTGGGCAGCCACGACGGAGAGATCATGAGTAGGCGCACGTCAGGCCTCCAGAAAATCCGGCATTGAGAGCCGTGCGGCCGATGGCGTGCAGACCCAGTCGAATCGCAGACCAAAGGGGCAAGGTTCCCCAGCAGGCCCACATGAGCCCGCCGATGGGCAGTATTCGCCGCCGAGGGCACCAACACATCTTTTGGGTATGACACCGGCCAGCCGGCACCGGCGAGCGATGGCGCAGGTCGGCGTCGCCGGGGGCACGAAGCCCTCCAGCGTAGCCGAGCCGGGGAGGGTCTGCTCATGTTCCGTGTCGTCTGGCTGCTGCTTGCGGTGGTTCCGGTGCCTTGCGCGGCCGATCTGGTCATCTCCGGCAACGACGGCAAACTCGACCTGACCACAGGCGGCCAGCTGGTGCTGCCAAATCCCCAGCCCGACAGCATCTCACTGCTGGACTTCGCCACCTTCCCGCCCCAGGTGACTCACGTGCCTGGTGTCAGCAACAGCGTTCTCGGCCCGCCCACCAATGTCGCCATCACCCCGGACGAGACTCTGGCGCTGGTGGCGTCCTCGGCGCGACTGGTGGCTGGCCACCCACCGCGCCAGGTGCTCGACCACACCTTGCGGGTGGTCGACCTGACGGTGCGCCCGCCGAAGGTGGTGGACTGCATCCGCGTCGGTCTGCAGCCATCGGGGCTATCGGTCAGCCGCGATGGCCGAACCGCCCTGGTGGCGAACCGGGGCGATGGTACCGTATCGGTGCTCTCGATCCGGGGCCGGCTGGTCCGGCAACGCCAGGTGCTGCGAGTCTGCGAGCCCAAGCAGGAGCCCTGCCACGTCGCGATGGCGGACGACGGAACGCGGGCAGTGGTCAGCATACGGAACCGCCACGCCCTGAGGGTCCTGAGGTGTCGGGACGGCGTATGGGAGCTCGAGCCGGGTGAAGTGCCCGTGTACCTCAACCCCTACCGCTGTGCCATCTGCCCCGGAGGACGCACCGCGCTTGTGGCCGGGGGCACCACGGGGCTCAACGCCGATGCCATCAGCGTGGTCGACCTGGCGGTAACGCCGCCCCGGACGGTGGACCATGTTGCGGTGGGCAGCGGGATCGAGTCCTTCGCCCTCAGCCCCGACGGCTCGCTGGTGGCGGCGGTAGCGATGAACGGTTCGAACCTGCCCGACGGCGCGCCGGGCCGGACCGACAACGGGCTGCTGGTCCTGCTCGCTCGTCAGGGGGACTCCCTGCGCCGGGTACAGCGGATGGCCCTGGGGCGCGTCCCGGAGGGAGTGACATTCACTCCCGACGGCCGCTATCTGCTGGTGCAGGAGTATGTGGATCGCCGCATCGTGGTGCTCCCAGTCCTCGGCGCCCGCGTGGGCGAACCAGTCCTGCACATCGAGGTGCCGGGGATGCCGGCATCGATCCGCGGCGCGTGCGGGATCGACTGAGACCGGCAGACGATTCCAGGGCCCGGATCGGCGCTCGTTGACACGCGCAGGCCCGGAGCGATAGGTTGGCGTGAGAGTCCACACGCGGCATCCGCGAGGATCCTGAGCGCCGTTGACCGAGACCATCCACTCGAAGCTGGCCTCCCTACCGGCGAAGCCCGGCGCCTACGTGATGAGGGACGCCGACGGTCACGTCCTGTACGTGGGCAAGGCCACGAATCTGCGGCAGCGGGTGCGCTCCTACTTCCAGCCCAGCGGCCCCAAGGGCCGGGGGCCATGGATCCACGCGATGCTCGGCCACGTGGCCGATATCGACGCTCTGGTGACCCACACGCCGCTCGAGGCGCTGATGCTCGAGCTCAACCTGATCCGCCAGCATCGCCCGCCTTACAACACGCGGCTCTCCGATGACAAGCATTATCCCTATCTAGTCATCACGTTCGCCGACGAGTACCCGCGGGTTGAGATCACCCGCCGGGCCAAGCAGGATGGTAACTCCTACTACGGACCCTACGCCAACGCCAGAGCTTTGCGCCGGACCCTCAGGACCCTCCGGCAGCTCTTTGGGTGGTGCACCTGCGGGAAGGCGTTCCGCAGGGAAGCCCCGGAGCAGCCGTGCCTCGACTTCCACCTGGGCCGCTGTCCGGCGCCCTGCGCGGGACTCATCTCGAAGGACGACTACCGCGCCCACATGCGCCGGATCGCGTCGTTCCTTGCGGGCCAGAACCAGGGGGTGGTGCAGGCTCTGCGCGAGCGCATGGAGGCCGCCGCGGCCGACATGCGCTTCGAGGCAGCGGCCCGGATCCGCGACCAGATCCTGGCCATCGAACGGGTCTGCGAGAAGCAGAAAGCCATCTCGACTGACCTGGTCGACCGCGACATCATCGGACTGGATCGTGCCGAAGGGGAGACCACCACAGTCCAGGTGCTGTACGTCCGCGCCGGGCGGCTGGTGGAGGAGCAGAGCTTCACTCTCCGCAGTGGCCAGGGCGGTCAGGAGGACCGAGAGGTGCCCGAACTCCTCTCGGACTTCCTCTACCAGTACTACGCTCAGGCCGCATTCGTGCCCAAGGAGATCGTGCTGCCCGAAGAGCCGGTCGACGGGGATCTGCTCCGGGAATGGCTGGCCGGCCTCCGTGGGAACACGGTCCACGTGACCGTTCCGCGGCGCGGCGAGAAGCGCCAATGGATCGACATGGCCCGGCAGAACGCTGCCATGGCGCGCGTGCAGCAGGAGCAGGTGGAGGAGCTCGAACGCGCTCGCGGCCAGAGCCAGCTGGGCCACCTGCGCGATGCGCTCGGCCTGGCGGCACCGCCCCACCGCATCGAGTGCTTCGACATCTCGACGCTCCAGGGCGGTGAGTCGGTGGGCTCCATGGTTGTCTTCATCGCCGCCCGCCCGGCCAAGTCCGAGTACCGGAAGTTCCGAATCCGCCACGAGACGGGGCACCCCGATGACTATGCCATGATGCGCGAGGTGCTCCGACGCCGGTTCACGGCCCATCAGGCCGGCGACGAGAAGTTCGCCGACCTGCCGGACTTGCTGGTCGTCGACGGAGGCAAGGGGCAACTTGGGTGCGCGCGGGAGGTGCTGGCCGAGCTGGGCATTGAACTGCCCGTCATGGCCTTGGCCAAGCGCCACGAGCACGTGTTCCTCCCGGATCGAGAGGATCCCGTGGTGCTGGACCCGGCGCACGAGGGGCTGAACGTGCTCGTTCGCCTCAGAGACGAAGCCCACCGGTTCGCCGTCACGTACCATCGGAAGCTGCGGAGCCGGACGGTCTCGCGGTCGCTGCTTGACGAGATCCCCGGCATCGGGCCGAAGCGCAAGCAGGCGCTTCTGGCAGCGTTCCCGTCCATGGATGCACTCCGAAAGGCTTCCATCGACGAGCTAGCCGCGGTCGGCGGGATGGACACCAAAACCGCCGCCCGCGTCCGGAAGTACCTCAACCCGACCAAGACCCTCTCCCGCCGGCGCGGGGAGGAACCGAGCTCTGACGAGGGAGGCGCCCGCTCGTGAAGCCACTGTGTCTCGAGGTGTTTGCCACCCAGCACGGTTACGCGGGGATTGCTGCAACGGCGGACGGCATCGTGGGGAGTGTGTGTGCCGAGGAGACAGCCGAGGCCGCGGCTCGACTTCTGGTGTGGTGTGCGGGCAATGCTGTTGCGGCGAACGACCGGGAACGGCTGGCGGCAGAGCTCGCGACCCGTGGCCGTGCGTCCCGAGGCGATTCGGCCAAGGCGTCCATGATGGTCGCGCTGGGACGAAAGAAGCTCGAGGACGTGGCGGCCGGCCGGCGGGATCTCCGAGGCGTGCCGCTGGATGTCAGCCATCGAACGCCGTTCCGTCAGGCAGTGCTCCGGGAGGTGGCCCAGATCCCGCCCGGGACCACGCTGTCCTATGGCGAAGTCGCCAAGCGCGTGGGCAAACCGGGCGCGGCGCGGGCCGTGGGGCAGACCATGGCTCAGAACCCCCTGGCCCCATTCGTCCCGTGCCACCGGGTGGTGGCGTCGAACGGCGCTCTGCACGGCTTCGCCGGAGGGCTGAATGCCAAGGCGGCACTGCTCCGTGCCGAGGGGCTGGACTACTGAGGCCGGCCGCGACTTATCGGGAGCCCGGCGCTCAAGATTCCAGAACCACACCACGCCCCAGAGGCGTCTACCACTCAGGATGCACGTGGCACTGAGGCGAGGATGGGGACTGCGGTGGATTCACGTACCCACAATCGAGTCGGGGCGGGGCTTTGGATCTCCGTTCTGGCAAGCCTGAGCGCGACCGCGTGGGGTGCCCCGGCCGACCTATTGCAGGCAGTGGCCCAGGTAGAGCCCTCGGTCGTGGTGGTCATCGCGTCGCATGAGGTGGGTGCGGCCGAGCCCGGGAAGCCGACGGCGCTCAGGCACATGATCGGCTCGGGCTTCTTCGTGAGCCCGACGGACATCGTCACCAGCGCGCGGGTGCTCGAGGGCGCCCAGAGCGTCGAGATCACCACCGCCAGCGGCGAACGCTGCGGGGCGGCCATCGCCGGCGTCGACCTCCCTTCTCGAATCGCCATGCTGCGCGTTGCCGAGCCGGTCGGCACCCCGGTGAGATTCGCGACCGGTGATGTCGCCAAGGGACAAGCCATCTTCACCCTCGGCAGCTACCTCGGTATGGGCCTCACCGTCACCGCCGGGATGGTGAACGGCACCGAGCGCACACTGACGGCCAGCGGCCTGCCGTCGGTCAACGATGCCTTCCAGATCGATGCGCCCGTCAGCGCCGATGGTGCGGGATCACCCGTGTTCGCCATGGATGGTTCCGTCGTGGGGATGGTGCTCTACTCACTGGTGCCCGAGCAGGGGATGCTGTTCCGCCCGCCGGACCAGGGCGGCGGGCCGGTCGGCGAGGCGCTCATGCCGAGCGGACGCGCCGAGGACGCGGAAGGGCGCGCGGCGGAGCCGCAGCGAGCCATCGCCGCGGTGGTGACCTTCTGTATCCCGAGCGATACCCTCGAGTTTGTGTCCCGGCAGTTCTCGGCCGACGGCCGGGTGAAGCGAGGGCGGCTCGGCGTCCAGACGCGACCGGTCCCCGCGGCCGTGGCAGCTCACCTGGGTGTCGATCCGGCCTCGTCGGCCCTGGTTGTCAGTGTGGCCGAGGGTGGCCCCGGGGCGCTGGCCGGGCTCAAACCCTATGATGTCATCGTGGCGATGGACGGCCAACCGTTGCGGGGCGTCCGGCGGCTGGTGAAGTCGGTCCAGATGCGGCCCGGCCAGGATGTGAGCCTCACGGTACGCCGGGGTGCGGACGAGCTACGCGTGACCGCGCACATCGACGAGCTGGTTTCAGAGGCGCCGGAGCTCGGTCCCGGTGGGGTGACGACCCAGGTCTCAGCGGCAGGCGACCGGCCCCGGGCGTGGCTCGGCGTCCGGGCAGAGCCCATCGATCCCAGCCTGGCCGCGCACCTGGGTCCGGCGGCAGACGGCGCGTGCGTCGCCTATGTGTTCCCGGGGTCGCCGGCCGAGAAGGCCGGACTGCGCCGCGGCGATATCCTCGTCAGCATCGGTCCCCGACTGGGGACGGATCGGGCCGCGGCGGCCGATGCCGTCGCGAGGCTGTGGGATCGCGTGGCCTCGGCGGCGCCGGGGGAGTCCGTAGTGCTCACGGTGAGCCGGATGGATCACGGCGAGCAGACGGTACAGCTCCACGCGTCGCTGGCTGAGATGCCAGCGGGTCTGGCAATCCCGCCCAGGCTGACGTCAGTGCCGCCAACGGGGCTGGTGTTCTAGCGGCATAGGGAATCCGCCGGGGATAGGGCAGCAGGGAGCGCGGCACGAGCGGGTGACAGCCACGGGTCTCCAATGCACCGGAGGCCGGTGGCTGTCCCCGTTTGGGCCGAGCACGCACTCGCAGGGCCCCGTACGTGAAGGCCCGAATAGAGCACATCGTCTGCATAGGTGGAGGCCTGGCATCATGGTGCCCGTGAAGCATGGGGTCTGGGGCGTGGTGATATACCTGTGCGCGGCCACGGGGCTCGCGGCGGGCGGGGCGGCCGATACGGAGGCCGGCCGCGGCCCGGAGCTGCCGAAGGTCGGCGAGCGCATCCAGCTCTCAATCCGGTTCGGACCGGATTCCGAGACCGAGGCGTTCGATGTGATCGAGATCGATCCGGCGCTGGTCGATCGGGTGCGTGTTCCCGCATATCCGGGCGCGGTGGCGCTCCGCCCGGTCGAGGACGCGCGCCAGAACAAGACGCCAGTGATGTGCCTGCTCACCAATGAAAACCCCGATGCCGTCTTCGCCTTCTACCGTCGACAGGACCCTACGGCCGAGGACATCACTGAACTGGTTCTCCAGGCCCTCCTCGCGACATCGGTGGCCGAGGGCGAGCCGCAGACTGAGCCTGACAAGGAGGCTCTGCGGGATCACTTCCTGCTCAGCCAGCAGAACGGCGTGTTCGTGGGCATCGTCTCGACCACCCGGCCGGGCTGGACCACGATCCTGGCAGGTCCGACGGAAGCGGTGCTTGCAGACCCGAACGCACAGGACGATGGAGCGGGCGCCGGCGGCGCTCCGGACGCGGGAGGAGCGGGAATGGACCCCGAGGTCCCGGTGGGTGATCCCACCTACGGGAAGGTACCGTACAGCGTAACCGACCCGTTCGTACGAATCGAGACGACGAGCGGAACGATGTATGTGGAGCTCTATCAGGATCTGGCCCCCGTTACGGTGGCCAACTTCCTGAAGCTAGTCGACGCGCGGTACTATGAGAACCTGACCTTCCACCGAGTCGTCCGCGGTTTCATGATCCAGGGCGGAGTCGATGGCCAGGGCGGCCCTGACTGGACCATCAAGCTCGAGATCTCGGCCATCAAGCACGCCCGTGGGACACTCTCGATGGCGCGGACGAATGAGCCAGACTCGGCCAACGCCCAGTTCTTCATCGTCCACAGCTATCGGGGATCGCGGCACCTAGATGGCCAGTACGCCGCTTTTGGGCGCGTGATCGGAGGCATCGAAACGGTCGACGCCATCGTGGACGCCGCGGGCGGTGGGCCTGGCGAGGAGCGCATCGTGCGCGGCGACCGGGCCGTGAGAATCCTCTCGATCGAGAGGGTCTCGTGGGACACGGTTCGAGCGGCCCTCTCCCAGAAGGCGCCGGACGCACCGGCGGGCGCAGGCGAATGAGGGGTGGCGGGCTCCGTCACGTCAAGCGTTCGTGTCTATCCGATCATGGCTGGGGGTCACCACACATGAGACGGCGATGGCTCTACCTGGGGGCAGCGCTGCTGCTGGCGAGCTGGCTTGGGGGCTGCAAGGGGGGCGACGAGGATGAGCCGGTGAGCCCGGCGCCGGCGGTCACGGGCGGGCGCGTGGGCGAGGCCCCCACCGGTATGGCGGGGGGCGACGCCCCTGTGGCCCAGGGCGAGTTGGCGGACGGCGCCGAGCCCACCGCGGTGGGCGACGCGAGCGGCGTGAGTTCCACGCCTGGCGGCACGGAAGGCGGACCCGAGACGCCGCCCGATGGTGCTCCAGGGCCAGGAGAGGGCTCCCAGCCTTCGGGTGGGCCAGAGCCGGCGAAGGCACCGCCCAAGGGTGACTTTGCGATGACCGTGAGGGGCGTCACGTACCAGCTCGACAAGGCGCCACTCGCCGAGGACAAACTGAGGCAGTGGAAGGTGCCTGCTTACAAAGGAGCTCAGGGGGCCACATTCACGCCCGGCGGCCCGGATATGGGTCCGCTCGCCCAGAGCGCTGTGGGCATGGTCATCAAGGAACCGCCCTCGAAGGTCCAGCAGTTCTACCAGGGCAAGACCAAGGAATGGAAGGACTTCAGGGTCTGGGTCCGTGAAGCGCTCGCGGCCATGCAACCCAGAGGCGAAGGAGCTGCGGTACCCAAAGCCCTGACGGCGGAGGACATCGACAAGAACCTGCCAGGTTGGTGGCGCATGAGTCCCGACGGATTCACACTGGTCGGAGTCATCGGTGACGATGCCGGCAAGCAGACAGGCGTGCTGGTGGTCCACCGGGATGAAGGCATCGCTGGGGCCATGATGCAGATGATGTCCGACGGCACCACGACCAAGGGCGGCCCACCTGCCACCAAACAGACGGGTTCGGCCGCACCGCCCAAGGGCAGCCGCTCGAACTGGCGGCGGTAGACCGGGGCGCCGCGGGGGTCGCACCCGCGCGGTCCGTTCGTTGACTTCGCCCACCCCATCGGGTAGATTCTCGCTTACCGCGCGCGGACGCCGGTGGTCTAAGCGTTTCCCCACCGAGGGCTCACTCTGCGCCAGCTTGTGTGAGGTCAGCGAGACAACATGATATCCACCGCGGATTTCAAGCCCGGACTGACCATCGAGGTCAACGGGATTCCCCACCAGATCGTCGAGTTCCAGCACGTGAAGCCGGGTAAGGGCCCGGCTTTCGTGCGGACCCGGCTCAAGAATCTCCTCACCCAGGCGGTGGTCAGCAAGACCTGGAACGCGGGCGAGAAGGTCGAGCCGGCCATCATCGAGCGCCGCGGCGCGCAGTTTCTGTACGCGTCGGGCGACGAGTACACGTTCATGGACCTCGAGAACTATGACCAGATGGAGCTGGGCCGGGACATTGTCGGCGACCAGGCCAAGTATCTATCGGACGGGCTGGAGTGCCAGATCGTTCTGTTCAAAGGTAAGGTCATTACCCTGGAGATTCCGCTGTTCCTGGAGCTTGAGGTCGTCCAGACGGACCCCGGCATCCGGGGCGACACCGCCACGGGTGGGACCAAGCCGGCGACGCTGGCGCCAGGGGCCGTGGTCATGGTTCCTCTGTTTGTGAACACAGGTGACGTGATCAAGGTCGATACCCGCACCGACAGTTATATAGAACGAGTGACCAAATAGAATGACCCAGAGCGACAAGGTGTCGAAGACCGGTGCTCGCGTCTCGTACCTGCGAGGGGTCCTGGACGGACAGAAGCTATCGCAGGATGAGCGCCTGGAGCTCGTGCTCTCGACCTTTGTCGATGTGAGTGACAAGCTTCTGGAGGTGCTGGCAGAGGTTCGCGAGGAGCAGTCAGAGATCCGTCGGCTTCTGGCGAGCCTGCAGCCGGGCGACCCCGTGGACGCTCGTCCTGAGTTTGCGCCTCAGCTGAGCTGCCCCCAGTGTGGGCAACGGCTGGCCATCGGCCCCGAGATGCTCGAGCGGGGCCCCGTAGAACTCACGTGCCCTGAGTGCCATCTCACGATTGAGGTCGTGTAGCGACGGGAGCCGTTGATGGACTCAGCAGGAATCGCCAGTTCGCTGGCGGAGCTCGTTCGTGTGGCGGAGGAGGAGGGGCTGGCTGGGCTGCGTGTGGCCCGGAACGGGATCTCCGTGGACTTCCGCAGATCCGCAGCCACGGCGGCAACGACGCCGCTCGTACCCGCCTCGACGGCGGAGGAACCCGAACCTGAACAGGCGTCGACCGCGCCGGCGGCCGGTGGGCACGAGCTGCGCAGCAGGCTGGTGGGCGTGTTCCGACGCTGCCAGCCGGGGCGGGATCGGCCGGTGGTGAACCCCGGCGACCCGGTCCGTGAGGGCCAGCTGCTGGGGTACATCGAGTCGATGCGCGTGATGAACGATGTGACGGCCGATGTCACCGGGATCCTCGATGAGTTCCTGGTCGGGGACGGAGAGGGTGTCGACTACGGCCGGCCCATCGCGCGGTTCCGAGTAGGCTAGGACCAGGGTGACCGCGCGGGGCGGCGACATCGCTCGATGCCAATGGCCTTCGGAGGAGCCATGCGGGGCGCACGACCTGGGTGCCCAAGCGACGGAGCGCGGGACCTGAGGGCGGTGTCAGAGGCCGGGCGTCATGCGCGCGGGCAGACCATGATCGGTCTGCTCGTGTCGCTGATCATCATCCTGCTGGTGCTCCTGGTTGGCCTCGGCATGATGAAGACTCAGGGCGTGGGGAAGTCCACACCGGCTCGGGTGGAGTCGAAGGCTCGAGGTCTTCAGTGCCAGACGTACCTCCAGCAGATGCGGATGATGGCCTTGATCAACAACGAAGAGAAGCAGGAACCGACATCTCTGGAGGACTTCCGCGGCGCTGGCGAGCTTCGGTGCCCGGTATCCGGCATGCGGTACTACTTCAGTCCCGCGCGTGCCGGTGACCCTCAGACCCGAGGGCTGTACTGCCCGTATCCCGAGCACTGGAACTTCTAGGAGAAGGGGCGCGCCGGGGTCCGACACGGAGGTGGTGTCGGGGCGCGCGACGGTATGTTCAAGAGGATCCTGGTCGCGAACCGGAGCGAGATTGCGGTCCGCATCATCCGCGCCTGTCACGAGCTGGGCATCGAGGCCATTGCCGTCTACTCCGAGGCAGACCGCGAAGCCCTGCACGTTCAGATGGCCGACCACTCGGTGTGCATTGGCCCGCCGGCGGCGCGTGAGAGCTACCTCAATGTGCCGAATATCATGTCAGCCGCCATGATTCACGGGTGCGATGCCATTCATCCCGGGCTTGGATTCCTGGCTGAGAACGCGGATTTCGCCGAGATATGTGAGACCTGCGGGATCACATTCATCGGCCCCACCGTCGAGGCCATCGGCAAAATGGGAGACAAGGCACGCGCACGCCGCATCATGCACGAGGCGGGGGTGCCGGTCATCCGCGGCACCAGTGAGGCCGTGGAGGACGAAGCGAGCATTCTCAAGGCGGCGGCGGACTTCGGCTACCCCCTCCGCGTGAAGGCGTCGTTGGGCGGGGGGGGGCGCGGGATCCGTATTGTTCACAGTGAGGAAGAGCTACTCCGCAGCGTACAGCTCGCCCGCGCCGAGGCCAAGGCGGCCTTCGGTAGCCCCGATGTCTATCTGGAACGCGATGTGCAGGAGCCGCGGCACATCGAGGTCCAGATCATGGCCGACAAACACGGCAACGTGTGTCACCTGTGGGAACGCGAGTGCAGTGTCCAGACGCGGTTCAACCAGAAGCTGCTGGAGGAAGCCCCCGCTCCACGGCTGGGCCGTCCCCTCCGCCGGAGGTTGGCCGATCTGGCCGTTCACGCCGCCCGGGCGGTGGGCTACGTGAACGCCGGCACAGTCGAGTTCCTGGTGGACCGGTACGGGAACCCGTTCTTCCTCGAAATGAACACGCGGCTCCAGGTAGAACACCCCGTCACCGAGATGACCACGGG
>Ga0116184_10003232_pt1 | contig 13532 bp, 8 predicted proteins | sample AD_JPNNA5_MetaG_FD_89886 | JGI IMG/M metagenome (GOLD analysis project Ga0116184, IMG submission 89886) | Active sludge microbial communities of municipal wastewater-treating anaerobic digesters from Japan - AD_JPNNA5_MetaG | ecosystem: Engineered > Bioreactor > Anaerobic > Digestate | place... | reverse complement strand
CGGTCGGCCGCATGGCCGACGGATCGAGCCCGAATGCGGCTTCGCGCCGCACTCGGGACCCTGGAATGGGCGCGTTGGGGGCCCACCACGCACAGCCCGCGTGGTTCCCCCCATGGCGCCCCTCCGCAACCAGGCCCATGGGCCGCTGGAGCCCTAAGTTACCGCCAATGCCGAATAGGGGGAACCAGCCGCAGGCTGGTGGGACCCGATCCGGCCCGAGAGCTTTGGGGAAGGGAAACGACGCGGACTCATGCCCGACTGGATCCTGCCGGCGATCTTCGGCCTCAGCGTGTTCTGCTGCGTGTACCCCTACACGGTGCACCCGGTCCTCTCCTGGCTCATTCTGAAGCTGGCCCCCTCGCGCACGGCCGTGACGGAGGAGTTCGACGAGTCCCAGCTCCCCACGGTCACCGTGATCGTGCCCATGCACAACGAGGCAGCCTCGGCGCTGACCAAGATCCAGAACACCCTCGAGAACCAGTACCCGGACCACCTGATCCACCTCATCGTGGTCGCCGACCACTGCACCGATGACACCGAGGAGCAGATCGCGCGCTGCGGCGATCCGCGGGTTTCGATGATCCGGTCTGAGGGGGGCAACGGGAAAAACCACTGCCTCAACCAGGCCGTGCCCATGGCCCAAGGTGACATCATCGTCATGACCGACGCCAGTTGCGCCCTGGGTCCCCAGGCCATCCGCAACATGATCCGGCCCTTTGCGAAGCCCGAGATCGGGCTCGTCTCGATCCCCAAGTACCAGGTGGGCACCGGCCAGGGCGGCCAGGGGGGCACGCTATCGAAGCTACGAAACGCGTTCCTTGGCTTCGACAGCATCTCCAAGGCGGCGGAGTCGAAGCTGGGCTGTCTCGTGGGAGGCATCGGGGCACTGATCGCCATGCGTCGGTCCCTGTGGGAGCCGGTGCCCGATGATGTCTGCAACGACCTGCAGATCCCCTTGCGGCTGATTGCTCAAGGCCACCAGGTGGTGACCGCTCAAGATGTGGAGTGCCTGCTGGGCCCGTCGAAGAGCCTGGGCAAGGAGATGGCGCGCCGCACGCGGATCATCTCCCGTAGCATCATCCCGGCCACCTGGGCCCTGGGACAGTATCTCAAGCGCGGGCGCCTGGCGGCCCTGTTCTTCCTCGCGGGCCGGAAGCTCGCGTTCTACTTCGCGCCCGTGTTCATGATCCTGGCTTTGGTCTCGAACGCGCTGTTGGCGCCCTCGGGCCCGATCTGGCTGGGTCTCCTGGTGCTCCAGGTGGGCCTGTACCTGCTGGCCTTCCTCGGCATCAAGCTATCGGAGCGCGACAGCCCGCTGGCCAAGCTCCTGGGCATCCCCGGCCAGTTCCTGGCGCTGAATCTGGGCGTTCTCACCGGCCTGTGGTACGTGCTCCGGCACGGTCACGGTATGGTCACCTGGTCCACGGCTCAGCGCGCCATCCCCGGAGCGGAGCAGGACCCGGCGGCGGGGTAGGGGCGGGCGGAACGAGCGGGGACGGACGGGTCGTTGCCCGGGACGGCAACCAAGTCGGTCAGGCCTCCGCATAGGCTTGTAGGCAGCAGTGGCCCTATCCCGCCACGCGCCGATCACCGGTTCCCGGGCGCAGAGGGTCCTTCCCCCCCGCCCACGACGGCCTCTTCGTCCCACGTGATCTCGCCATAGGCGTTCCAGTTCAGGTCGTTCTTGGGCAGCTCGGAGACCACGGCCCTGAACTTCCCCGAAGCCGTGCGGGCCAGCTCGGAGACTACTTCGACCTCCACCGAGACCTGGTCGCCGAGAGACTTCACGCACTTGGCTCGGAGCTTCTCTGAGAGCTCGGGTGGGAATTCGCCGGCCGGCAGCACGCGGATCAGGATCCGATCCAGCGCCTTCTGGATGACCTGGCCCTGCTTGATTTCCGGCGTGTCTTTGAACAGCCATGTGAACCGGCCGAGCCGGCGACCATCCGGAGTCACCACCAGATCCTCGGTGCGCCCCACGAGCCCGCGGATCTTGGGCAGCCCGCGGCCACAGGGGCACGGCTCCGGGTCCTCCGAGGGCACCGCCAGGTCGCGGGTGTTGTAGCGAATGAGGGGCATGCTCCACGTGATGAAGCTCGTGGCCACGATGCGTCCCGGCGTGCCGGGCTTCACCGGCTGATCCGCATCGTCGAGGAACTCCACATAGGCATACTCGGCGAAGTCGTGATAGGTCTGCTCAGGGCACTGGCTGAAGAAGGCCGCCATCTCGGCCATGCCATAGAAGTCCATCACCCGGCAACTGAAGGCCTGCTCCAGCGTGGACCGCAGCTTCGGCACCAGCGTTTCGGAAGAGGTGGCGATACCGGCCAGCTTCAGCCCCTGAATGCCCTCCTGGACCATGTAATCGGCCACGGGCCACAGATGCGAGGGGTAAGCCTGGATGAACTGAGTACCCCACTCGCGGATTTCCCGCACATAGTGGGGCATGTTCTTAGGGGACAGATGAAAGGGCGAGAACAGCCGAGTTCGCGACGGCCAGTCCACCCGCGAGAACGGCGGCCGATCGCGAGCGATCGGAACGATGGGCCGGACATTGAACGTAGCCCGGCGCATGCCGTCCTGATAGCCGGCCCACGCAAGGGACCGCTGCGAGAGTGCATAGGCCTTCCGGCGCTCTTCAGGCGTGTAATACAGGTCGAGGCACGCCCCGGTGGTCCCGCTGGTGTGGATGCACAGCAGGCGGCTCGGATCGAGGCGCCGGTCGATGAAGTCCTTCGTGTAGGCCTTGATGTCCTGCCGGTCCACCACGGGCATGAGCCGGAGGGCGTCGAGGGAATCGATATCGCCCGGCGACACCTGTGCCTGCTTCATGCGCTCCCGATAGAAGGGCACATTCTCATAGGCGTGAGCAACCAGCCGACGGAGCTCCTCGAGCTGGCGCTGTCGATGCTCGGCTTCCGGGAGCCACTGGGTGGCCTCGAACTCCGCGCAGTAGTGTCGGAAACTGCCCCCGAAACGCTCTCGGCGGAGTTGATAGCCCCGTACGCTTACCATCAGGTCCTGTACGGGCACCGGCATACGCGGGTACACGCGATCGAGTAAGCCAGCCACGGGTTCCTCCCATCGGGGCACAGGGCCTGATCCCCAAAGGCCCACACCCAGGATCTTGGACCCCAATGGCTACTCTCTTGGTTCAGTAGCCGAGGCTTCAGCCTCGGATCACAGGGCCTCCGGATCGGGTGAGCACGAGGCCAAAGCCTCGCCTACGGGAGCCTGGTGAGGCGCGCTAGGCCCTCGGGGTCTTGAGTTCGGTCCCCTCTTTCCCCGGAAGACTGTTCCATTATGCCAGATGGAATCCGAGGCTGAGACGGGGGGAAAGGGCGCAAGTCTCCTCGGTTTCGTCCCCCGAGGCGGACTGCTACAATCGCGCCATGTGGCACAGCGTGCGTCATGGTGTTCGGTGGCACGGGACGCTCATGGGCTGGCTATGGGCCGCGGGAGTCCTTGCCGCTGCCGCTGCACCATCCCCCCCCGCCCCGGACCGAATCCAGTCCTGGCTTGACCGAGCGGAACAAGCACCGTCGGATACCGGATGGATGGGCGAGCTCTCTCGCCTCTCGGGTCTCGAAGTCGCGCGCGTCCGCACCGAGCTGACTCAGGCTTCCCAGCGGATTGCCGAACTGCAGGCCGGCCAACAGAGTCTGCACCAGAGCCGCCGCCAGTTCCCACGGGCCGTGCTCTCGGGAATGTGCTCCCCGGCGGAGGCGAATCGGGAGATCCAACGACTCGTCGGGGAAGAGGCCCGCTACGCCCGGTTGTATGACGAGTTCTCATCCGCCCGCGACCAGGCTCTCATCCAAGGACGGACCTTCGCGACGCAACTCCAGCAAGCCCGGGCGCTCGTAGGGAATAGCGCCCACCAGGGCCTTGCTCTGCGTCAACTCGGCCAGCGGGCCCAACTGGCCAACGAGTTGGGAATCCGATGGAGCGAGGCGGCTGTTCTGACCATCCAGAATGCCGAGCTGGCCGCCACCGCCGCGTCGGAGCTCCAGCGGGTCGTGGCCTCGGCTGCCCAGAGACACTGGGGCTATAGAGAGCCCATCTATGTCAAGCCGGGCACGGTATCGACGGGTTTGGCCGACCTGCTAGCCGTGGTGAGCGTCGCGCTGCCGGTCGAGTCGTCATTCGCTTCCGATCTCCCCCAGCGGGCCGGGCTCCAGGTGGCTCGGGGCTGGCTGCTGGATCTCCTGGCACTGGCGGTCACCGCAGGGGCCGGTTGGGGAGTCCTCTCCCTCCTATCCCGCGTTTACCGGAAGCGCCGTCAGGCTCCCTTGGGCCCGTGGGCTCGCCTGGCTCTGATCGGAGCGCGAACGGCCCTCTGCCTGCTGGCCGTCTGGGCGCTGATTCCGGCCCTGGGAGAGCGAGATGACCCGGTCCAGCTCGCGCAACTCCACCGGTTCTACGGTCTCCTGGCCGCCCTGGGGCTCGCCACTGCCACGCTTCCTGCCCTGGGGCGCTCCATATCCGGTCTCCCCGCCTTCTCCGGGGCCGATGGAGCTGAGCTTCGCCCCGCCTGGTGCCGAGCCCAGCAGCGTCTCTCGACCCTGGCCCTCTGCTCCGCCATCTTCGTGCCCGGTCTGATCAGCCTTCGGGAGATCGGTTACCCGCACGAGGACGTACGCGGACTGCTCGAAGGCCTCTTTGGCGTGGCACTCGCCTATGGCTTCTCCCGCCTCCTCGCGCCGGGAGGGCTGATGGCCGTATTGGGCCTGGCGCCGGCCTCGAGCTGGGCCAAAAAGCTGGCGCTCCAGTCCGCCTCGCTGCGTCAGGCGGTCCTTCTGGTGAGCCTGGTGCTGCTGGGACTCCATGGGCTGGGCTGGACCAACCTCGCCCGAACGTTGGCATGGGGGCTATCGGTCAGCCTCCTCATGGTCTTGGGGCTGGGAGTCGCAATCGCGGTGGGGCCGAGAGAGGTTTCGGGAGGTTGGGGGCGGCTGACCCCCTGGCTCTTGTACGCTCTCGCTCTGGCGGGTGCGGCCTGGGGTTGGGGACTCCGCGGCTATCACGTCGGCCAGTTCGCCGGCCTGCTCACCGCGACCCGGTTCTCCTTCAAGAACACCCAGGTGTCCGGCGCATCACTGCTCCAGGGAATAGCCCTGGCAGTGGCGCTCGCCCTGCTGGGGCGCTGGCTGCGCCGGTGGATCCAATGCTCTACCCTGACACAGCGATGGGACCAGGGGGCGCGCTATGCCGTAGCCACCACGACCTACTACATATGCGTGACAGGTGGCATTCTGGCGGGCGTGCTGGCTGCGGGTTTCCAGCTCTCCGTGCTCACCGTGTTCGCGGGAATGGCCGGTGTGGCCATCGGGTTCGGGAGCCAGGACATCGCCAAGAACTTCATCGGCGGTGTCATCATCCTGCTCGATCGGTCCGTCAATGTGGGCGACTACGTGATCATCGGCGCGGCCGAGGGGACCATCACGGATATCAACATCCGCTGCACCACGCTCCGAACTCCCGATGGCAAGGTGGTCATCGTCCCCAACGCCAACCTCATCGCCCAGCAGATGGTCAACGCCACCCAAGGACATGGCGGGCGTATCCGCCTTACTGTGGATGTCACCGTGGCCATGGACAGCGATCCCGATAAGGTCATGGCCATCCTGACCGAGGTGGCGCGTCAGCATCCTCGGGTCGCCACGGAGCCCGCCCCTCGCGCGCTGGTGTCACGACTCTCCGCGGCCGCGCTGAACATCCAGCTGATCGTGTGGACCGCTCACCCTGAAGATCAGACAGAGCTGGCCGGCGAACTCACGACCCGGATCTTCCGGGCGCTTCGGGAACAGAAGATCGTGCTCGCGTGAGAGGACCAGCCCGGCTCTCGAGCATCACGCCCCTCGCCTGAACGCCGCCTGAACCCGCGCCTCCCAGCCGGATGCCATGGCTTCCACCCGCAGCACGGATTCGTCGGGCATGTGCCGCGGAAGCTCCAGCAGGGGGCACTCGGCGCGAACCTGATCCTCCAGGGTGGTCACCGCCGCTTCATAGCCGGCACGCTCGGCCACTTCGAGCACGGCAGGGCTGTAGTCGGCCCGCCGGCCATTCGGGTAGGCCAACAGCCGAACGGGCTCTCCCACGATACCCTCCAGAATCCGCTTGGACTCGAATAGCTCCCGTTCGAGGGCCTCACCTGACAAGCGACTCAGAATGGGGTGGGTCAGGGAATGGGAGCCCACTTCCATGCCCGCCTGGTGCCAGATCCGCACCTCTTCAGCCGAGGCGATGGCAGACTCACCGGGAGCCAGGTCGCGGGGAAGCTGATCGCGCACTGCCGCCACGAAACCCTCACGCACTTCACTGGGAAGCTGCTTCAGCCGGCGCGTGACCGCTCGGACATTGGAGGCATCCACGGTCACCGTTTCCCCATCCAGCGGGGCGGAGAAGGGGAGGGGAAGCAGCCGGAGGGCGCGCCGAATCACATCCGGCCACAGAATCTCCTGGGTGCCGACCAAGCCGGCGGTGAAGAACAAACACGCGGTCAACCCCAGTTGCCGGAGCACGGGAAGGGCGCACGTGATGTTATTGCGGTAGCCGTCGTCGAAGGTGATGACCACCGTGCGCGGCGGAATGGCTTCACCTGCGCGGATAAGACGGACCAACTGCATCAGTGGGACCACGTGGAAGCGGTCTGCCAAAAGCGCCATGTGCCTGCGGAAGACGGCGAGAGGCAGATGCAGGACCGGTGAATCGAGTTCCCCGAGAGGACGCTCAGTTACGCCGTGGTAAGCGAGGATCGTGGCACGGCCGCGCGAGCGATCCGCTTCACGCTTCATGAGACCCGAGAGGCGAAGTATCCACAGGGCTGCGTCATAGGCCTGTTTCCGCATGGTCAACTCCCCGGAAAACCGGTGATCATTACCGAAGGCCCGCACGGAAGCATCCGGGATCATCGGGCATAACAGATACTGTAGCCAACTTCAGCCCCAGATGGTTTTCGCCCAGGCTTACAATGGCTTGTGGAGTGTCTTCGCGTGCGGCTGAAGTCTCACCCACCGCGGTCTTCGCGGATAGCGCCCCAAGAAGCGATGGGGCCGCAAGGGGTGAGAGTGACAACAGACAATATACGGTGTGACGATGGGTGCTTCTGGGGCGTCAAAGTTACGTATCCGGTCCCGTCAGGAAGAATGCACGACAAGAGTCCGTCCTGGGCGCAGGGCTGGATCGACCAATGCACGATGCGGAGCTGAACCATGAGCCTGCACGCGCTAGAGGTTCTACTGACACGCGACGATATCCCGGCCGATGTCAAAGAGATCCTCCGCAAAGAGATCACCGACCGCACTCAGCTCGAGGCCTTGCTCGAGGCCATGCCCGACACCATCTACTTCAAGGACACGGCGGGCCGGTTCACCCGGGTGAACCGCGCGCAAGCCGAAGTATTGGGGATCGCCAGTCCCGATCAGGCTCTGGGTAAGAGCGACTTCGACTTTTTCACACCCGAGCACGCCTGGGATGCCCATGCCGACGAGCAGCGCATTGTCACCTCGGGCCAGGCGGTCGTGAACAAGGTGGAGCGTATCCGGCGGGCCACCGGTGAGTTCCGTTGGGTCTCGGCCACCAAAGTACCCCTCCGTAACGGCCAGGGCGAGATCACGGGCATTGTCGGTATCAGCCGCGATATCGAGGATCGGGTCCGTGCTGAAGAAGCCCTGCGCCATGCCGAGTGGGAGAAGGTCACGATCCTCGATAGCCTTCCCGATCTGGTGGTCTATCAAGATAAGTCCCACCGCATCCTATGGGCCAACCGGGCCGCGGCTGACTCGGTGGGCCTCTGTCGCGAGGAGCTGATGGGGCGCCGCTGCTTCGAGGTCTGGCACGCGTCGGAGAAGCCCTGTGATCCCTGCCCCATCGCGGCGGCCATGGAGTCGAAACAGATCGCCGGGGGCAGCATGAACTCCGCCGACGGCCGTGCCTGGGTGATCCATGGCGTTCCGGTCCTGAACGCCGAAGGGCAAGTGCGCGGGGCTATCGAGGTGTGCCGCGATGTGACGCGGGAGCGGGCGGCCGAGGAAGCCCTGCGAGCCAGCGAGGCCCGATACCGCACCATCTTCGACCTTTCCCCCCAGCTCATCGCCTTGCTGGACATCGAAGGGCACATCGTTGATTTCAACTGCCGAGGGCAAGATTGGCTTGGGATCACCCGCGAACAGGCCATCGGCCAAAGTGTCTTCGAGCTGTCCTTCTTTCCCGAAGAAACCCGCCAGGTGCTTCGGGAGCGATGGGCGCAACGGCTGACGGGCGATCTGGTCGTGCCCTATCGGGTCACCTTCCACGACCGGGAAGACCAGGAGCGCATTGGCCGAGTGGTCGGAACGCTGCTCCGCGATGAGAATGGCGAGCCGACCGGTGCCCTCATCATGGTGGCCGATGTCACCGAACAAGAGCGGCTCGAGGCCCAGGTTCAGCATTCGCAGAAACTCGAGAGCCTCGGGGTGTTGGCCGGAGGTATCGCTCATGACTTCAACAACCTGCTCATGGGAGTGCTGGGGAACGCGTCCCTGGCCCTGATGCAGCTCTCCCCCGAGGCACCCGCCTACTCATGTGTCGAGCATGTCCAGACGGCGGCACTGCGCGCGGCCGAACTCTCCAAGCAGATGCTGGCCTATTCCGGCAAAGGGCGGTTCATGGTTCAGCCCCTCAATCTATCGAACCTGGTGGAGGAACTGACCCATCTCCTCGAGTCTTCCATCTCCAAGAAAGCCCTGCTTCGCAAACGGCTGCCCGCGGATCTTCCCGCCATGGCCGGCGATGCCACTCAGCTGCGTCAGATCGTGATGAACCTCATCACGAACGCCTCCGATGCGCTGGGCGATGACGCCGGGGTCATCTCCATCAGTACCGGCACGGTTCACGTCGATCAGGCCTACCTGTCTAGCACCTACATCGACGACCGGCTCCCTGCCGGACGGTATGTCTACCTGGAGGTCTCGGATACGGGCTGTGGGATGGATGCGGAGACCCAGGCACGCATGTTCGATCCCTTCTTCACGACCAAACCCACCGGGCGCGGCTTGGGTATGGCCGCCGTGCTTGGCATCGTCCGCGGGCACGAAGGGGCGCTCAAGGTCTACAGCGAGCCAGGGCTCGGAACCACCATTAAGGTGCTCTTCCGCTGCATCGAGGAGCCCGCGGAGGCCCTGGTACTCCCCCCCGAGACCATGACGGTCGACAATCAAGTTTGGACGGGGACGGGCAGCGTTCTTGTGGCCGATGATGAGGAAGTCGTCCGCCAAGTAGCCCGGGCCACCCTCGAACTGGCCGGGTTTACCGTAATCGAGGCGGAGGATGGTCAGGAAGCCCTCGATATCTTCCGCAAACACGCCGATGAGATCGTCGTGGTCTTACTGGATCTCAGCATGCCTCGCATGGGGGGCAAAGAAGCCTTGCAGGCCATGCGGCAACTGCGGCCCGATGCTCGAATCGTGCTCTCGAGCGGCTTCAACGAGCAGGATACCATCAGCCGGTTGGCGGGACGGCGCTTCTCCGGATTCATCCAGAAACCCTACAAACCCACCGACCTCCTGGCCACCTTGCGCGGTGTGCTGGACGATCGGGACTCCTGATGCCCGCCCTGGGCCCTGGTGGCGTCATCGGGTTCTCCGCACGCAAACGCCTACAGAACCGCTCCGCCCGGACCGGTTCCGTAGGCTGAATCAATTGTGAGAAACGGTGCATCATCGCCTGAAGCACTCCACCACCACGCCACCACCACTGAGTGCTTCAGATCAACCGCAGCGCCACCTCTCCGCATCCCCACAAACCACCACGGATCCACCTGCCGCCCCAGGCTCAACGCGCGTGGCGGAAGATGGTGGAAGCGCTCATCCAGCCCCAACGCCACCACGGAGCGCTTCCGGGGTTACTCTTCCACGGCTTCGTACCCGTTGGGGACACAGCCGACGAACCCGGGCCGTTTTTCTCGCGAGGCCCGGCTGCCCGGAGGTTGTGTGCCCGTTGGGGAGGGAATCTGGGGTGTATGAGTAAGGATGCGCAGGAATCTCGGCAAACACTGGCGCAGCTCCAAGAAGAGCTGCGCCGGGAAATCGACTTGCGCCAGAAGGCCGAAACCAAGCTCCGTGACCGCGAAGACCAGCTCCGTGGCTATCAGCAGCACCTCGAGACCTTGGTGGCCCAGCGCACCCTCGAACTCCGGCGGACCAAGGAGGCTCTCGAAGCCCAGGTTGCCAAGCGGGTCGAGGTCCAATGCCTGTTGGAACGAGTGATCGATACGGCCCCGCTGGCCCTGTTCTGGAAAGACCGCGATAGCCGCTACATCGGCTGCAACGCGGCGGTAGCCCGGGGGATGGGCCTCGACTCGACCGCCGATGTGATGGGCCGGACGGATTTCGAGCTCCCCTGGGCGGCCCACGCCGAGCAACTCCGAGCCGAAGACCGCCAGGTCATCGAGTCGGGCCAGCCCCTGCAGGGCCTGGAGCGGGCTCTGACCATCGGGACCGGCCCCCCGGTCTGGTTTCAGGTGAGCAAAGTTCCGCTGATGGGCCTCGAGGGCCAGGTTATCGGCGTTCTCGGCTGCTATGAGGATATCAGCGAGCGCAAAGCTCACGAGCGCCGACTGATCGCCCAGATGGACCTGGCCCGCGGCCTCCTCGATGCGACCTCGCCGGAAGAAGCGGCACGGTTGTGTCTCGTGACCACACTCCAGCTCTCGGGTATGGATTGTGGCGGCGCATACATACTCGAAGAGGACGGCGGGCTACGGCTGATCTGCCACCAGGGCGTGTTCGATGACTTCCCTCGGCTGGTGCCCTACATGGCCGCCGGTAGTCCGATGGCCCAAGCGCTTCTCCGAGACGAGCCATCCGGTTTCCACTTCGCAGAGACCCTGCCCGGCCCGGCCCGAATGCCCATGTCTCGGGAGGGTATTCACTGGGTAGGCTATATGACCGTTTCCCATCGCGGGCGGATGATTGGCGCGATCTGTACCGCCTCGCATGACCCCACCGCCTCCCCCGTGCACGAGAATCTGCCCGCCCTGAACGCCGTGGCCGCCATGATGGGCAGCACTCTGGTGCGCTTCCAGGCCGAAGAGGTGGCCCGGCGGAGCGAGCAGTCGCTTCGAGAGTCGGAAGCGCGATATCGCATCCTCTTCGAGACCGTCACCGATGGCATGGTCATTATCGACGCGGCCTCGCACCGATTCCTGTGGGCGAACCCCGCATTCTGCGACATGTTCGGCTGTTCCATGGATGCGATCGAGACCATGGGGATGGCCGACATTCACCCCTCCGAGCAGCTGGCGGAAGTCTATCGCGGCTTCGCTCAGTTCGCCGAGGGCATGCCCGTACCGCCCAGGAGATCCCATGCTTGCGCCAAGACGGATCGGTATTCCCCGCCAACATCTCAGGGGCGTCCATGGAGCTGGATGGGCGGCGATGCTGGCTGGGCATCTTCCGCGACATCACTGAACACAAGCGGGATCAAGAGGAACGGCGCGCCCTCGAAGCCCAGCTCTTTCGCACCCAGCGGCTCGAGAGCCTTGGGGTCCTGGCCGGCGGAATCGCCCACGACTTCAACAACATTCTGGCCGGCATTCAGGGATTCACGGAGCTGACTCACGCCCGGCTTCAGAATGACTCGCGGGCTCAGCGTGACCTGGAGCAAGTGCTTCGCGCCACCGAGCGCGCCAAGGACCTGGTCCGACAGATCCTCACCTTCAGCCGGCACGTGGAGCAGAACCGGCGGCCCGTTGAGCTATCGTTGCTCCTCAAAGAGACCCTGAAGTTCCTCCGAGCCTCTCTCCCCAGCACCATCCGGATCGAGCCGCACATCTCGCCGGACGGCGTGGTGGTGCAGGCCGATCCCACCCACATGGATCAGGTCTTCGTCAACCTATGCACCAATGCCCAGCATGCGATGCAGGCCGAGGGCGGCACCCTCACCGTGGGGCTGGAGACCGTGGCGTTGTCCGAGACCGAAGCCCACTCCCTCGCCCTGGCGGCCCCCGGGTCCTATGCTCATCTCTGGGTGCAGGACACGGGGTGTGGTATCCCTCCCGCCATTCGCGGCCGGATCTTCGATCCTTTCTTCACAACCAAACCCCCGGGAGAGGGGACGGGCATGGGACTCGCCACCGCTCACGGCATTGTCTCCGGATATGGTGGAACCATCCATGTCGACAGCGAGGTCGGGGTGGGCACCGTCTTCCACATCTACTTGCCGGCCCTCGATGTGGAAACCTCGGAAGAGTACCAGCTGGAGTCGGCTTTGGCCGAGGGCACGGAACGGATTCTGTTCGTCGATGACGAAACTTCGATCACCCTATTTGTCCAGGAATTGCTCGAGTCTTTGGGATACCGGGTCACGACGAGGAATGAGAGCCTCGAAGCGCTGCGGATCTTCGCGGAGGACCCCGAGGCCTTCGATCTGGTCATCACCGATTTGACCATGCCCGGGTTGGCCGGACCGGAGTTGGTCGCTCGTTTGCGCCAGATGCGGCCCCAGATCCCGGTGATCCTGATGACGGGCTTCCCGGGATTTGCCGACGGAAGGAGTCTGGAGGCGCTGGGAAACCCGTTGCTGCTCCCCAAGCCCTGTACGGCTCAGGAGCTCAGCGATGCGGTGCGCCGTGCGCTCGATAACCGATCGTAGGATCCAAGAAACCGGGGCGTCCACGCCCCATGGCCCCGGGAGGAAAGCAGGTCCCCATGCCGACGCGGGTGTTCGTGGTAGATGACCACAAGCTATTGCGGGAGCTGCTTCGTACCCTGTTGGAGAACCAGCCGGACTACGAGGTTGTGGGAGAAGCCGAGAACGGTCTCGAGGCGCTCCAACTCATCCCCAAAACCGCGCCCGATCTGGTGCTCTTGGACATCATGATGCCCGAAATGAACGGCATCGAAGCGGCGCGTCAGATCCTGTCCACCCAACCCCATATCCGAATCCTCGTCCTGTCGATGTGTACGGATAAACGTCTCGTGTCGGAGGCCTTCCGGGCCGGAGTATCCGGCTACCTGTTCAAGGACTGCTCGACCGAGGAAATCCTCAGAGCCCTTCGTGCCATCACCAAGGGACAAGCCTACCTCTCGCCCACCATCGCCGGCGTCGTGATGGCCGACTATGTGGCAGGGCTCTCCAACGAGGGGTCGGTCTGGACTCTGCTGACCAGCCGCGAGCGCGAGGTGCTCCAGCTCTTGGCCGAGGGGAAACGCAACAAGGAGATCGCCGCTCTGCTGGGCATCAGCGAGAAGACCGTCGAGACCCATCGGCAGCACGTTCAGGAGAAACTGGGCTGTGAGAGCCTGGCGGATCTCATCAAGTACGCCATTCGCGAGGGCCTGACGTCGCTGGATCGCTGAAGCCGTTCGGGCCGGATAGAGTCCCACCAGGCTATCGCCTGGGTCTCGCGAAGGTCGCGCGGAACGCCCGCCTGGTCTTTCGGAGGGGCCGCACAGGGGTGCGCCCAGAGGGCGCGGGGCCCCTGACCGGCCCGAGGTTGAGGCGTGCAGATCGGGCGCGTTGGGGGCCCACCACGCTGGGAGACGCGTGGT
>Ga0116184_10003225_pt1 | contig 13556 bp, 10 predicted proteins | sample AD_JPNNA5_MetaG_FD_89886 | JGI IMG/M metagenome (GOLD analysis project Ga0116184, IMG submission 89886) | Active sludge microbial communities of municipal wastewater-treating anaerobic digesters from Japan - AD_JPNNA5_MetaG | ecosystem: Engineered > Bioreactor > Anaerobic > Digestate | place... | reverse complement strand
TTTATTAATTCAGCATAAGGATATAATTCTTCATTTTTCCATGTGTCGGTAACATCAACAAACCCAAGATGTGAATCATCTTTTGAGGAGCCATGACCAGGAAAATGTTTAAGAGTACCAAAAATTTTATTTCTTTTAAAAGCATTTAAAAATACTTCTGCGTGTTTTGTCACAATTTTTGGATCTGAAGAAAAACTTCTTTCTTTTTTACCAATTATTGGATTATCTGGATTAGTATTAAGATCAACACAAGGTGCAAAATTTAAATTTACTCCTATACTTTTTAAGGTTTTAGCAATGCTTATTGCGTATTTAGTAGTTGTATCAAAATTATTTATTTTTCCTAATTTTTCAGCAGAGATAGTTTTTGGAAATCCGAATTTTTCTTTTAATCGATTAACTAATCCTCCTTCTTGATCTATAGTAACAAAGAGAGGAATTTTAGAATAGCTTTGTAGTTTATCAATTAGTTTTTTCACCTGTTTTGGTGACTCAATGTTTCTAATAGGACTTTTTAACTCCACATCATAATCAAATAAAATAACACTTCCAATTTTGTATTGTTTAATATCTCTTACTATACTTGAAGAGTCAGAAATATCCAATCCTCTAAAACCTACAAGTATCATCTGACCAATTTTTGTATCGATATCATATTTTTCTTGAGAAAAAGATAAGCTAATTGATATAAAAAACAAAAAAATAATTTTGTAAAATATTATTTTCATTTTTCTCCTCTTATTTTTGTGTTTTCTAAAAAAATATTAAATTTACTGGTGAAGTTTAATTATCTCAAAAATACCTTCAGCCATCATATTAATTGACATAATTGTTAGTACAAGTCCAAAAAGCCTTTCAATTGCTTCTATTGCGTTCTTGCCCAATATTTTGCTAATAAATTGAGATGATAGAATAACTGCTGAAGCTAAAAACCATGCAATTAATACAGCGATTAATATACTTATTACGCCAATTTGTCGATGAGCAAAAAGCATAATTGTTGATAATAAACCAGGACCTGCAAATAATGGAGTCGCAATAGGAACTATTAAAGGTTCTCTTTTTTCTACTTCTAAATTAAGTGCGGGAGGGAATACCATTTTTAAAGCCATTAGAAAAATAATTACTCCTCCAGCTATTGTTGCAGATGCTGTTGATATATGTAGGTATGCTAAAATTTCTTTACCGAAAAAAATAAAGATTAACATTATTCCAAGTGCAATGAAGCATTCTCGAATTACTATTTTTCTTCTTCTTCTCTGCTCAATCCCATCTAATAAAGATATTTCTAAAGGAATTAATCCGATAGGATCAATTATGAAGAAAAGTGAAATTACCATTTCTTGTATTGTCATATTACCTCATTTTTTTTATTTGACTTACCATTCTAAACCATTCTCATAAATTGCTAAACCGATTTGAGAGAAAGAAAATTTTCTGTAACCACCGTAATCTTCATTTCTACAAATATCGGAACATTCTTTACCTTCTGGGGTATTAATACCTAAACCTGCTCCAACGCCTTCATAAAATAGATAAAATTTATTATTATGTTCAATAACAGTACCAAACCATAGAGCACCTTCATCCCATTCGCCTGGTGTACCCCTTTCCATTACTGGGTTTAATGGGTATCTATCCCAAATAAGTAAATCTATTGATCTTGCTAGCCCAAATGCTTTGGGATAGTCAAAATATTTATCACAACCACCATAGATCATGTAAAAATATTGACCATGCTTAAAAATTCTTACAGTTGAAATACTAAAGCTATCAAATTCGTTTTTCTTATTGGAAGGAGAAAAGACTTTTACTTCCGAATGAAAATTTATTCCATTATCGCTTATCGATTTATATATATCAAGGTTACCATTTTTCGAAAGTTTTGAATAAAATAGATGATATTGATTATTATTATAAACAATTTCAGGACTCATAGCGTTTTTAATTACTGGAAGAGAGTTTTTTTCAAAATTATAGCCATCTTTAGAAATTGCTAAACCGATACTGCATTCTTTATTTTTTGAATGACCCGCATAATACAAGTATATTTTATTATTATTTATTATGGTAGCCGGATCTAGAATATGCTGGTTGTCGAACATGTTTTTTTCAGGTTCTACTCTTATAATAGGGTTATTTTTATAAAATTCCCATTTCACTCCATCAAATTCATCTTTATTACAGGTAGCTACTCCTATCTGATCGTTACCTTCAATTCCTTGTCCTCTAAAATATAAAAAATATTTATCTCCAATTTCTAGAATATCAGGATTGGCTACATGAATACTATGAAATGTATTGTATTTTCTAGGAATAATCGGATTTAATTTGCTTTTTTGAAAATGGATTTTAGTCATTTTATTTTACACCAAATTTAAAAATTGTAGTTTGTTTATATTCTTCCTCTGTTTTTAGTATTACAGATGGAAAGTGTGTTTTATTTGGAGAATCCGGGTAATGTTGTGTTTCCAAACATAATCCACTTCGTCTTGTGTATGTTTTTTGGTTTTTACCTTTAATTGATCCATCAAGGAAATTACCAGAGTAAAATTGTATTGCTGGTTCAGTTGTAAATACCTGTAACAACCTCCCGGATGCTTTTAAAAATAATTCAGCTGCAAGTGTAAGAGAATTATCTTTTTTATTTAGTACAAAATTATGATCGTAACCATTGCCATATTTTAATTGTTCATTATCATGATCTATTCTTCTACCAATTAATTCGAAATCTGTAAAATCAAAAGGTGTATTATTTACAGAAAGCAATTCACCTGTTGGTATTAATGATGAATCGATTGGAGTAAAATAGTCAGCATATATTTTTAATTCATGGTTGAGTATTGTTTCTTCATCTGATAAATTGAAATAGCTATGATTTGTAAGATTGATTATTGTATCTTTGTCTGTTTTTGCTTTGTATTCTATTTTTAGTTCATTATTGTTGTTTAAGGAGTATATTACCTTTACTTGTAAATTGCCAGGATAACCCTCTTCCATATCTTTACTTAAATATGAAAGTTCTAATAACTCTTTTTCCTCATCTATTCTAATATTATAATCCCATAATACTTTGTCAAATCCTTTTAAACCTCCATGCAAGTGATTATTACCATCATTTTTTGCGAGATTATATTGAATTCCATTTAAGCTAAAAGTTCCATTCTTTATTCTATTACAATATCTTCCAATTATTGCCCCAAAATAAGGATGACCTGAAAGGTATTCCTCTAGAGACTCAAATCCTAACACAATATCAGAAAAATTACCGTTTTTATCAGGTGTTATGATTGAAGTAATTATTCCACCATAATTTGTAATTTTTACTTCAATTCCTTTATTATTTTTTAATGAGAAAAGATAAACATCTTCGTTATTATAGAATTTTCCAAAAAGAATTTTATTCATAACTTACCCTAATTTAAAAATATCAATGTAATTTAATTATTTAAAATTATTATTCAATGAGTAAGTAAATGACTAATCTTGTATTATTAATTTTGAAAAAGATAAGTATTCAAATTATTTACTCATTCTTTCACGTTTTCTTATTCTTAAAATTTTTGTTGTGTAATTTATTAATGTTTATTAATTCTATTTTCAAAATATCAATGATATTTCATTTTTATAAATATTCATTGAGCATTTTATTGCATTTATTTTTTTATTTATTTATATTACTAAAAAATAAAAGGTGTTAATTGACTCAGAAAGCACTTATAATACTCTTTGTAGGTTTATTAGTTTTTATTGCACATGCATTTGTTGCTCTTTTTAAAAAGACTAAAATACCAGATGTTTTACTTTTGATAATAATAGGATTGATATTAGGACCTGTTTTAAATATAGTTAAAACTGATGATTTTGGGAAAGTTGGTCCAATTTTTTCCGCAATTGCTTTAATTATTATTCTTTTTGAAGGTGGACTTGAATTAAACATAAAACATATAAAAGAAATTATAAAATCTACATTTATTCTTACTATTTTATCTTTTTTTATTACTCTTCTTACTGTTTCTTGTGTAAGTTATTTTCTTCTTAACTACTCTTTAGCTCTATCATTTTATATTGGGGCAGTATTGGCAGGACCTGCACCAGCGATAATTATCCCTTTAACAAAACATATAAACATATCTGATGAAACTAAAGCAAAACTTACTCTAGAATCTGCATTAGGTGAAGCATTGTGTATAGTGTTTGCTTTAGCAATCATAGAATTTATTATTTATCCAAACATTGAATTTGGCAAAATCACTGGTGCGATTATTGCTTCTTTTGTCTTTGCAATCATAATTGGTTTTTCAAGTGGGTATCTTTGGTCAATAGTATTAAATAAAGTACGTGAAATGAAAAATGCAATATTCTTAACCCCTTCTTTCGTTTTTATTATTTATGGCTTTACAGAGTTTTTAGGTTATAGTGGACCTGTGGCTGTTCTTGTTTTTGGTATCACAATTGGTAATGCAGAGCAATTACCATTTAAAACATTAAATAAAAAGATAACTTTGAATCCAATTACTCATAACGAAATTGAGAGATTATTTTTTAGTGAGATTGTCTTTCTATTAAAAACTTTCTTCTTTGTCTATTTAGGTATCTCTATTGTCTTTTCTGATTACTGGGTTTTATACATTTCATTAATTTTGACTATAATACTTGCTTTAAGCAGATTTATTGCTTCAAGATTTTCTCATAAAGATGGCCTATCTTTATTAGATGCTGAATTTACATTTTCAATGTTTGCTAAGGGTTTAGCAACAACAGTTCTTGCTTCTATACCTTTTCAATTAGGTATAAAAGAAGGTGAAAATATTCAAAACATAGTATACATTGTAATTTTGTTTAGTATTATATTGACAAGTGTAGTGGTTTTTTTAATAGGGAAAGGATATTTAAGACCTTTTACAAAATTATTCTATAAAAATTATCAATAATTTTTTTATTAAGTACTTTTGTAATGATGCAATTCAATTTTTATGAGTTCAGAATAAAATCTAGAATTTTTTTAAGAAAAACTTTATTATTTTTAGCGATAATATCTATAATATCATTAATTGCGGAATATGGCTTTTACTTACCACAAAACTACATCGATTTAAATAGATTATTACAAAAAATAATACTATATGGATTTTTATTCCACACTATTATTAAAGTAATTTTATATATAAATGATTTAAAATTCTTAAAGACTCACATTTTTGAAATATTAATTGCTTTATTGATTCTTTTTCATATTAGCTTTCCATCTATAGTGGAATCAATTTTTATATTTTTTAATCCTTATCTTTCGACTGAATCAATTACAGGTTTATATATAATTTTATCACAGTTGTTGGTTATTTTTAATCTTATTATTGGTGGTGTAAAATATAGCCAGAAATTAATGGTTACTAATATTCAACCAACTACTTTAATGGTTATAAGCTTTGGTATAATTATCCTTTTAGGAACTTTAATGCTTCTTTTACCAAAAGCTACAGTAAATGGAATTTCATTAATTGATGCTCTTTTTACATCTACAAGTGCTGTATGTGTAACCGGTTTAGTAGTAGTAGATACATCAACTCATTTTACTACATTTGGAAAAACGATTATTCTCTTACTTATTCAAATTGGTGGTTTAGGTATAATGACTTTAACAACTTTTATCGCCTTTGTAATAGGTAATTCAACACAATTAAAACATTACTCTGCGATAAAAACTTTGTTGGGTGAAGAAAATATCGGAAAGATTAAAAGTGTTATTTTTATTATCGGGTTAACTACTTTTTTAATTGAAGGAATAGGAGCATTTTCAATTTATAACTTTTTAGACCCACGTTTGTTTAAGCATGATGGTGAAAGATTATATTATGCTATTTTCCATTCTATTTCTGCATTTTGTAATGCTGGTTTTTCTATAACTAAAGATAATCTAGCAGATGTTTATTTAAAGTATAACGTTGGTTTATTATTTACAATAATGTTTTTGATTATTCTAGGTGGTTTGGGTTTTCCAGTTTTATCAAATCTTGGCAAGAAATATTTGTTGTTTAAATTTAAAAATCGAAGGATTAGAAATTTAACTTTACATACAAAATTAGTATTAGTTACAACTTTTATTTTAATAATAATTGGAACTTTGTTTTTCTTTATTCTTGAGCATAATAAAACTTTAAAAGATTATTCGCTACCATATCAAATAATTTATTCTCTGTTTCATTCAATTTCTGCAAGAACTGCTGGTTTCAATACTCTTGATATCGGTTCTTTTGCTTATTCTACTATGTTTATCTTAGTTATTTTAATGTGGATAGGTGCTTCACCTATGTCAACGGGAGGTGGAATAAAAACTACAACTTTTGCAGTATCTTTACTAAATATTTATAGTATAGCATCTGGAAGAGAGAAATTGGAAATGTTTAAAAGACAAATCAGTGATATCTCAATTACTAAAGCTTTTAGTACTGTAATACTTTCAGTATCTTATATTGCACTTGCTATTTTTTTGTTATTGCTAACAGAAAATTTTAAGTTTGATGATATTTTATTTGAAGTGGTATCAGCAGTTGGCACTGTTGGTCTTACAAGGGGTATTACACCCTTTTTATCTATTTTTGGAAAAATTGTAATAATTATATCAATGTTTTTTGGTAGAATTGGTCTTTTCTCAATTTTTTTGATTCTAATTAGAGAAAAACCAAAAGGTAAATATGAATATGCAAAAGAAGATATTATTATAATGTAAATGGAGGAATTTATGGCAAAAAAATTTGCTGTAATTGGTCTTGGAATTTTTGGCTCTCACCTTGCTGAACAATTATCAGAGAAAGGGGCAGAAGTATTGGCAATAGATAATGATTTAGAAAAACTTGAGGATATTAAAGATAAAGTTACTGTTACAGTAAAGTTAGATTCTACTGATGAAACCGCTCTAAAAAATCAAGGTCTTGATGAATTTGATGCTGTGATTGTATGTATGGGAGATAATTTTGAAGCAAGTATTCTTACAGTTGCCTTCTTACAACAATTAGGTGTAAAGAGGATTATTGTTCGAGCAACTACTTCTATACATAAAAAAATATTGAACCATTTAGGTATCGAAGAGATTATACTGCCATCAGAAGAAGCTGCAGAAAGGTTGGCTAGTAGCTTATATATGGAAAAGATTATAGATTCCTTTGCAATTAGTTCAGAGTATACAATAGTAGAAGCTGAAACACCAAAATACTTCATTGGTAAAAGTTTACAATTTTTGGATTTGCCAAACCAGAAAGGTATTAGCATTATCACAATAAAAAGGCGAGAATCTAAAGGTAAATTTTTTAGTTTCAGAAAAAAAGAATATGAAACTATTATTGGTATCCCTAAACCAGATACTATAATACAGGAAAATGATATTCTTGTAATTTTTGGCCGTCTAAAAGATATAGAAAATGTGTTAAAAGAAAAAGAGGAATGATTAAATGATTTTTTAATACTAATACATATAAAAAATTATTTATACATTTTGATTAAGATTATTAAATAAATTTTTTAGCATAATTAAAAACTTTAAAAATAAAAATTCTTGACAATAATTCAATAAATAATTAAATTTTGAATAAACTAAATATTTGCTGTTCAGATGAAATTAGCACCTAAATAAATAATCTTTATTTTAAATCAAACATTAAATAAAAAATAATTATTATATTTTGTTTGGTTTTAGAAACTTAAGATTATTTCTTTTTAATGTTTTGAGATTATCTAAATAAAACCGGAATAAAATATAAGGATTCATTTTAAAATTTTCGTTCTTTGAATGATAATACAAGGTGTAAACTAAAAAAGTTTTGTATACATTTTTTTGCATATTAGAGTAAGAAAAGAATAAACTTATTAAAAGGGTACATTTATGAAAAGAATTTTATTTTTGTTTTTTTATTTGTCTTTTGTAATTTCAATTTGTAATTCACAAATTAATTTAGCAATACTTTTTGATAATTCTGGTTCTATGAAAGTATTATCTGGTGGGGGGATCGAAGATGCAAAAAAATTAATATTTGATTTTATTTTTGAAGGTAAATATGATAGTACAAAATGGAAAGCTTCGAAAAATACAAAGTATAATAAAACATGGGTCAATAATAGCAAAATATATTTACATGCTTTTGGTAGAATAAACAAAAATAGCTTCCCATATTTTAGTGAAGAGCCAGATCTTGATATTAGAGCTAATGAAGTTTATGCGAAAATGTTTATAAAAAAATATTTGTTTTCAAGAATAACTCTAAACGAACCTTTTACAAATGATTTCCTATCTGAATTAGTTTGCTGGAAAATGTTCGATAATGAAAACAAAAATCTTAATAGAAATTATGAAATACACATAATTAAGATATGGGATGGATTACCAGATCCAGAATCTTCTCCCGTTCAAAAACTTAAATCGGAAAGAGCAACCTATAAACCAATAGAAAAACAAATAGCACTTTTTCAATATAAACCATTTCAAAATTTTAAAAATAACAAAGTATTATCTCTTGAATATAAAATATTAACAATAGGTGCCCCTAGTGTCCAATCGCAAAAAATATTACAAAAACCATCATTACTACAATCACAAACAGAAGAGTCAGATGGATCTAATTTATTGGAAATATTATTGATAGTTCTTCTTATAATAATTATTATTATTGGAATACTATTATTTCTCAAAAGGAAAGGTTATCCCCCGTTTTCAGCTCAAAAAGATAAAACATCTACTGAAACTGATAACAACGAAACAACTAGTAATTAATAATAAACTGAGGTGATTATGTTTTTTTATTCGTTATTAAACTGGACTTATAATTGGAAGTTAAGTCAATGGTTTATAATAACAATTCAAATAATTTTGTTAATTGGATTTGTATGCTTTGTTTTTATATTAATTTTGTTTATTTTAATAAAATTTAATATAATAATAAAACCTACACCTAGTTCTGATAATTATGACAAATATTATATTGAATATGAATTAAAGAAGAATTTAGTTGAATCTTATCTATTTTTGATTATTGGTTTTTTAATTATAATAGATTTTATTTTTACCTGGAAAAATAAAAATTTAGAATGGTACAAATACATTCCATATTTTTGTGGATATATATTTTCTATTTGTATGAGTATAACATATTTTTGGCCTATAAAAAAAAGAAAAAATGAGTTGATAAATATACAAAACGAAATAAAATCGAGGTGAAGAATAATGCAACAAGGTTCTCAAAATAGTTCAAGGCAACATCCATTACACGGTATTAGTTTAAACCGTACTGTTATAATTGGATTGGGCTCTACAGGTTTAAAAGTACTTGAGTCTTTTCAAGAATTATGGTTTGAAAGATTTTCTAACACAACTAACTCTTTGGTTAGACTAATTAATATTGAAACTGATTCAAATAATAAACCTCAATCCATTGAAGGTAATTCAATGATTGAACAAATTACCATTAATAACAATAACTTAGATTTCGATGAACTTGCAAATTACTTGAGAAAGAATGCAAATCCTTTAGAGAAAGATGTCCCTGAAATTGAATGGGATTGGAATTGGACTAAAGAAGTAAATTGGAAAGGCAATATTGGTGTTGCTGGAGCTGCCGGTGCAGGTGGTATAAGGGCAGGAGGTCGCATGATTTTATACGCACCCAGGGATAATCAATGCCAAGCAAAAATTATTTTCGATAGTTTAAGAAAAATTATAACAGACCCTACTAAATGGCAATTTATTGATTCACCAGATGAAAAAATTAGAAAAAGAATAATTGAAGATTTAGGTTATCCTTCGTCAGCTTGGGTTGAACCTGATAAAGTAATTAATGATCCAATAACTGGTCCTTATTCTGTAGTAAATCCTTACATTAATAAGGAGATTAAAGTCATAGTTGTTGGTTCTTTGACTGGTGGAACTTGTTCAGGTACTTTTATTGATATGGGGTTTATTATTAAGAGAGCATTGAATCTGAACGACAATGAATTGTATAAATATTTAACAGGGATTTTTCTTATACCTCCAAATTCGACTGATTATTTAGGAGGGGGTATTGATATTTATAGGACTAGTGCTAATACATTTGGTGCTATATATGAAATAAGAAAAGTAATGAATGATTATTTTAATAGAAAAGGATCTGCACCATATGGAGTAGTTTATCTAGTAGCACCTGAATACAATTCTGGTAATCCATCACATTATTTTGATGGTATAGATGGCTTTGCTGAAGCTATAGCTTTACGTTTATTTGCTACATGTTTAGGGTATGGATTAAAAATTGATTCCTCTAATGTTAATATATTCACCAATAATCCAAGAGATTATCTCTTCACATTTGGAATTGGTGCAGTTTTATATCCTAAATTTATACTTACAAAAGCTTTGTCAACAAAATTAGCAGTAGAAATAATTGAAAGACTTCTTGATGAAGAAAATATTATCCAAGAAAATGGCAAAACTGTTAAAATAAATGATAAATTAAACACGATAAAAAATGAAATGTATGAATTTGTTAATAAAAAAATAAAGGATAATATCAATAAAACAATTACTAATAAATTGAGAGAAGTTAAAAAGAAAAACAAAGAGTATTATATTGATAAATGGAAAAATGGAGAAAAAATTGAAAACGATTTTATTAATGATTATACTAAAAAAGAAGGATTTTATTATGGTATATGGGGAAACAGTTCTGAAAAAATTGAAAAGGATTTTTTTGATGAATTTAAAAAGGACGTAATTAAGAAATATTTGGAAAGTTATTGCAATATTGGAATAACAATTAAATATATTGATTGTTTTGTTGAATCGATGGATGAGATAAAAAAACTTTACGAAAAACAAGGAGCTAAAGATTTTGAGAGTTCTTTAAAAAGAAATTTTAATGATATATTTGATAAAGGTTTTAAAATAGATAAAAATGAAATTCTTGAGAGTAAATTATGGTTACTATATGAATATTTCGTTCTATCTAAAAGTCTAGGTATAATTGAATCTTTGATAGAAAAGGTGAAATATTTAAAAAAGAATCTTGAAAATGTTAGATATAAATTGAGCAATAATTACGAAAAATATTTAAAAGAGTATAATGCTTATTGGAATAAATTAGATACTCATATTGAAAAAACTCCGATAATTAAACTTTTTAAACAAAGCAAAGAGAATGATTTTGATGAAATTAAGAAAAAAATTTTAGGTGATAAAAAGTCTGCTGGTTTTAATCTTTTTGAAGATGATAAAAAAGAGGCTTTTTTAGACGGTATTATAAATAATAATCTTGAAAATATTTTTTCTGATATTATTTCTTCTTTAAGAAATAAATCACATGAGAAATTAATAGAATATTTACGTAAAGAAGATGATAAAGAAAAATCATTTAGTATAATAGATAAAATGTTAGAAGATACGAATGTAAGTTCAATAAATACTACTTTTAATATGATTAGGAGTGGTTTTCTAAAACATAATTTGTTTACTTTGACATTGCCAAAAGATAAAAAAGATCAGAATAAAGAATATGTACATCATTTAATATCAAACTCCACAAATGAAGAAATGAACAAAATTAAAGAAAAATATTATTTAAAAGATAGCGATACTGAGTGTAGGCCCTATTCAAACAAGCTGTTTGAAGATATGGTTGTTTATGTAAAAGATGTACCTGGTTTAAAATTTTATTCTATTACTAAGTTTGAAGATTTAAAAACAAAATTTTTAGAAAAACCTTCTGTGGGTTTTGCTCATTTAGATAGTAAGGAATGGCAGAGGTTGAGATTAACTTTAGCTGGTGATTTAGATTTTAGTATAATTGAGGAACAGAAAAAAGAAACATTAGATAATATAAGAAAATTTATTAGATTTTTCTGGTTAAAACCTATTTCTCATAATAAATATGAGAGAATTGATAAGCCTTTTTATAAAGTGCCAACATACTATGAAGGAGATAATTTTTTAGGTGAAGGGCTCTATTATTCAAATGATTTGTGGTATCTAAAATATAAAGTTAAAGGATCGGGTCAAGAAATTAGTTTATGTATAAATAGTGAAATAAAAACTCAATTGAATAAGATACTTTCTAGTAGTCAAGTTTTCGATTCTTTAATAGAATTTTTCTCAAATAATACTGAATTTTATGGTAATAATCCAAGCTATTATATTAGTTTACTTTACAAACATTGGGATACTTGTATTAGGCCTATATTTCAGAATGAAGAAAAGTATCAAATAGATTATTATGAGGCAACTTTTGTAGATGGTTATGATGGTAGTTCTGATTTTAAAATAAATATATTTGAGTATAATAGACATAAAAGCCTTATTGGTTATTTGTTGTCTTTAAAAGTTAAATAATTTTTATAATTTATTTGATTAAAATTTTACAATAACTTTTTCGATATTTTTTAAAAAATTACAAGGGTAAAAAAATGTTGAGTAAAAGTTTATATAGTACTAGATTATTGACAGAATTGATAAGAAAGTTAAATAAAAAAATTAAAATATATTTATTTATTTTGTTTTTAACTCTCTTTTTACCTTTATTACTTCTTTTACTAAATAATAATATATATGTGCTTTTGATTGATGTATCATCAAGTATGAGTTCTCCAATATATTCCATGGATGGTAGAATTGAGGATAGAATTACTGCTTTATTTAAGGCTGTAATTAAATTGATTGATCAAAAAAAAGAAGGTAAATTTGTGATTGTTACCTATGGTAATCATGGTAATTATTTAAATGCTCCTTTTACTGTGTTAGACTCAATAGTAAATTATTCAGCACCTGAAAATTTTGGTGGAATAGAAATAGTACCTTTAAGTGATAAAAAAGATGTCATAAAAAAAAGAATAAATGATTATTATAATAAAGATTTTTCTTTTGATGGAGCTACTTTTTTATCTGAAGCTTTATTTAAAACAATATATAACTATAAAAATAAAAATATAAATATATTGATTTTTGGTGATGGAGATGATCAAAACCATTGTATTAGTGAAGAAGATAATGTTATTGAATATTGGAAAAAATTAAAAAAAGAATTTACGGTACATACAATAGGTATAGGTGCAGATGAAATGGGTACTAGAAACTTTAAAATATTAGCCTCTTCCGGGAATGGTAAATATATTGATGTTAAATATATTGAAGATTTATATCGTAGTTTAATAAAATTGACAAAAGATGAAGATATAATTATTTTTTATATTTGTCTTAATATTTTCCTTTTTCTTGTATTTTATATTATTTTAAAGAGAAGATAATAAATGTTAAAAAAAATATATTTTTCAAAAGAAAATATTAAAACAATAAAAAAAAAAATTGGCCTTTACTATCGTGTTTATTATATAACGATTGGAGTTCATATAATATTATGTGTTTTATTTTGTTTGCTCTATCCAAAGAATAATAATACTTATATTGAAACTAAAATAGATACTAATAATATTAACATTGATGATGAAAGAGCGAGCAATAATAATATAAGTAAAGGAGGGGATACGAATGAAAATAATATAAGTAAAGGAGGGGATACGAATGAAAATAATATAAGTAAAGG
>Ga0116184_10003219_pt1 | contig 13568 bp, 8 predicted proteins | sample AD_JPNNA5_MetaG_FD_89886 | JGI IMG/M metagenome (GOLD analysis project Ga0116184, IMG submission 89886) | Active sludge microbial communities of municipal wastewater-treating anaerobic digesters from Japan - AD_JPNNA5_MetaG | ecosystem: Engineered > Bioreactor > Anaerobic > Digestate | place... | reverse complement strand
AAATCCTTCAAATCAGTTTTAATTTCTTCCAGAATGGAATTGCCGGCCAGTTGCGTGAAATAGCCGATTGTTTTCTGCTCATCACCCCGAAGGTATTGATCCCCTTCCCTGCTGAGAATGTCATGGGCAATATCCTTGATATAATCACCATGATAGCAGGTATCTGGAAAGTCGATATTTTCTCCGGAGAGTTCACGATAACGCAACAAAACGGACTTGCCCAGGTTATTCATCTGATTGCCGGCATCGTTGATATAATATTCTTTGGAAATTTGATAACCGGCTAAGGTCAGCAGATTCGCGATAACATCGCCGACGACCGCGCCGCGCGCATGCCCGATATGCAAAGGCCCCGTGGGATTGGCGCTGACAAATTCCACCTGAACTTTTTTGCCCTGCCCCAAATCAAAGCGGCCATATTGTTCATTTTCGTCTTCAATGTTTTTCAGCGCCCCATGCCAGACTTCGTCCCTGATGAAGAAGTTTATGAACCCCGGACCGGCAATTTGCGTTTTTTCTATAATATTTTCCGGATCGGTAATGTTTTCCAACAGGATTTGCGCGATTTTGCGCGGATTTTGCTTGACCTGGGACGCCAGAATCATCGCCGCGTTTGCTGCATAATCCCCGTGCTGGGAATTGGCAGGAGGTTCAACTTCCAGGTAAGGCAGTTGAAAATCGGGAAGTTGACCTTTTTGCAGGGAAACCTTTAACGCGTTTTCCATTATTTTTGTGATTTTATTTTTCATCATTGGAACGACCTGTGTTTCATTATTAAAACCTGTATCAAATTATAAAAAAATGACAAGCGGCATTAAATATCACTTGCTGCTTGTCACTGCAATACTTTAATTTTTTTTATATACCCTATATTTTTTTTGGCAATGTTTTGCTGAAATGCACTTCTAAAACAAGAGATCTGGTTCTCATTGCCCGCAAGTAAAAAAAGGTTGCAGTTGTAAATACATTGTAACCTCTTTTCTAGCGTCGGATCTCTACCAATTAAGTTAAAAATTAAATGCTGCCTGCACATACGTCACTGAGTGATTGGTCTTGAATTTGTCATCTATCCTCGGAACGGCCCAGTCCAGTCGGGCAGAAACGTATCGGGTCGCATAAAGCCTCATACCAACGCCGATGCTGGTGAGGTAATCGTCCTTGTCTTCGCCGGGCTGAACGTCATTCTTAAATACGCCGCCGTGGTCGGCAAACAGGACGAGTTTTACGGTGTCGCCCAGGTTCTGGTTGAATATCTTTGTTTCAGGATAGGGAGGCGCGATGTAAAGTTCCCCGGAAATGGAATAGCCCTTGTCACCGCTCAACGCTGAAGAAGAAAATCCCCGGATGCTGCCCACGCCGCCCAGAAAGAACTGTTCGGCGACAAACAGGTCGTCGTTGGAATACTGGCCGGAGGCCCGGAGGATAAGGTAATTGTAGCCGGAGAGTTTCTGGATTCGCGCCAGATCAAGTGTGCCTTTGCTGAAGCCGCCGTCGGCATTCATTTTGCTGGTTCCGGGGTCCTTTTCGCCGTTGCCACCGAAAAGGTCTCTGATTCCCTGATAATAGGAAAAGTTGAGGATGTTTCGACCGTAGAAGCCATCCACAATATTATAGTTGAGGCCCAGGTTAAAGACCCGGATGTTGTCTTCGCTCGTGGTCTCATCAAGCATGTATTCGTAAATGTCTTTGTAGTCAAAACCGAACTTGACATCCAGGGAGGTGGTTCGGGTTTTGACCAGCGGATGGGTCAGGTAGGCGCCGGCAACGTGTGCCTTGCCCTGAATGTCGAGAATGGCGTATTGCTCTCCCGCTTCATAGATGCTGTTGGAGTAGTAAATCCCGGCCTTGGTTCCATTGTATATGACGGGAATGATATACTCGATCCGGCCATAGGAAAGATTTTCCAAGTCAATCTTGTCGAGTCCGGTGAGACCTCTGAGCATGAGGAGGTCGCCGCTGGCAATGAGATTGCCGATGTTGAGTTCGGCGTTCAGTCTGCTTTGGCTGGTTGTGTCGGAGCCGAAGTTGTCATAAGAGAGGCTTCCCGAAAAAGGCCGACTGTCTTTGACCTGTGCGGTGATGTCGGTGGTGCCAAAGTCACCACCGGCTTTGAGTGCCGCTTTGACATCAAGGGAAGGATAGTCATTGAGAATGAGCAGGGCGCGATCAAGAGTAGCTTCCCGCAGCGAGGGGTCTTTTTTTGTCTTTTGCAGGTGTTTTTGGATAAAGTTGCTGCTGTAGGATGAGTTGCCGTTAACATCAATTTGGCCGACTTTTGATTCTATGACGGTGATCTGCAGGATGCCGTCTCTGATTTCCTGTTGGGGGATTAAAGCGTAGGCGACCAGATAGCCCTGGTTGCGGTATGCCGTGGTGATTTCTTCGGCAATGCGGTTCATTTGAGCAATGTCCATTTCTTTGTTTTCGTATTTGGAGGTGATGGCTGTAATGATCTGGGGGTCAAGCAGCGGCTTGGCTTCAGCGGGGCTTTTGCCCTGAACGGTCACGTTGATTTTCCGGACAAGGATGTTAGTGCCAGCAGGTATCTGTCTGGTTGCTTCTTCTTGCTTTTGCTCAATAACCGGCTTCTTTGGAGCTTTCGGGGGAGTGATTTCCTTTTTTTCCAATTGCTTATGGACAGCGCCGGCCTTTTCTTGGGCGCATACCGGAGAGTTAAGAATAATTATTAAAAGGATAAAAAGAGTAACTAAAACAATAGCTGTTCTTCGGATAAATAATGTCAATCTTAAAATCCTTATTTGAAAAATGATTTTTCAAAAAGATATATTGTAATTGAATGTATTTTTTTCACAGAAATTGTTAAGCTTTGTAATCTCTGAATATTTCTTATCAGGACACTTGCTGCTTCGCGCAATTTTGACAAACAGGGCTGTTTCTGCAGCTATTATTAACATTTCCGGGACCTGTAGGTGAAGTATATTTGCAACCCGCAAGTACTTGTTCTTCAGTTTTGTTATGAACAAGTACTTGCAGCTTAGGTTTCTCCCATTTCTTTTTCATTTAATATTCTGTTTTCTCTTTTTTTTATTTCAACGACGGATAACTGCCATTCGTAATAGTCCAGATATTCGTCGTATCCCAACCGGTATAGGTTGAGGCGGTTTTCATTTCAGCCGTGGTCTTACCGGTACCACCGGCACTGACTGTCTGCATGCTTGTTTGCGTATCCCAGAAGGAATTGCTTGTACTACCGCCGCTGCTGCCCCCGATTAACCCACCGACATCACGAGAACCGGTAGAACCGCTTACGCTGCCCGTGGCATAGCTGGTGCTAACGGTGCCGTAGGTGTGATAACCGACCAGCCCGCCGACATAATAGGAATCCGATACGCCGGTGACACTGCCCTGGGCATAGGAATCTGAAATCGTGCCGTAATTACCCCCGACCAGTCCGCCAACGTCGTCGTAAGTGCCTTTAACAGCGCCTGTAGCATAGGATCTGGTGATGGTGCCGGCGTTGAAACCGACCAGACCGCCGACTTCATAGATGCCAGTGACGCTGCCGGAAGTGGAACCTTTGGTGATGTTGCCGTAATTGAAGCCCGCCAGTTGGCCGACGTTGTTTTGGCCTGTGACGCTGCCTCCAACCAAGCCCACATTGCTTACAGCACCGGCACTGCCTATGTATCCGAACAGGCCGACATAGTCTGTCGTAGGCCGGTTGATGGCGAGATTGGTGATGGTGTAACCCTGTCCATTAAACGTGCCGGTGAAAGTTGAACTATCGTTGCCGATGGGAACAAATTTCGTAGTAATCGTTGTAGCGTGAGTGGCATCTTGTGTCCCCCACAACCCGGAGGGATTGGTCAGTTCGGACATATCAATGTTCTTGCCAAGCGTATAGCTCGCTGCCGGATTCATCGCCATTAACTGCAACTGGTGGGCGTTGATGATATTGGTTTTGTATTCCATTTGCAGGAACGGACGGGTGTTGCCGGCAATCAAGAACCAGTTGCCGGACGATGGCGTCGAACCGAAAGTCCAGCCGCTGAAATTTCCACTTTGCATCATCTGCGCTGTGGTCCGTCCGGTGGCACCTGTAGTAGTACCACCGCCAATGCCGGTTGCCTTACCCGTGGTTATTGTATCCCAGTAGCTGGCCGTGACCGTTCCGGCATTATTGCCTGCAAACCCGCCGACATTACCGCTGCCACCGGTAACACTTCCCGTAGCGTAGGCATTGGTGATCGTAGCTCCTGTATAATTATATCCAGCCAGCCCGCCGATGTATTGGCTTGTGCCGCTGCCGGTCACGCTGCCTATGGCATAAGCGTTGGTGATCGTAGCTGTATTTGTGCCGTTTTGCCCGATCAGACCGCCAATATACGAACCGGAACCACTGACATTACCGGCAGCATAGGAATTGGTAATGCTACCATAAGATATTGCTACTGCAGAATTATAGTCGTTAGCTCCGACCAGTCCGCCGGTATAATTGCCCGTGCCGGTGACGCTGCCCGTGGCATAGGAATTGGTGATACCGGAGTAGCTTCGCCCGGCTAACCCGCCGGTGTAATCGGTACCTTTAACCGTACCGGTGGCGTAGGAACCCGTGATGGTGGAGAAGGAAGAGACTCGCCCGATCAGTCCGCCGGTTTCAATACCGCTGCCGGTGACATTGCCCGTAGCGTAGCAATTGGTGATAACCGCAAAGCTTCGTCCAACCAGCCCGCCTGTATAAGTGACGCCGTTAACCGTACCGGTGGCATAGGAATCGGTTATGTTAATCGTACCGGTGGCGTTATACACGTTATATCCGATCAACCCACCGATGTAATCGCCGGTACCGGTTACATTGCCGGTTGCATAGGAATTGATGATGTTGATGGTACCGGTAGTGGTGTCATTTCCAATCAGACCGCCAACATTCGTGGTACCGCTGACATTGCCCGTTGCATAGGAATCGGTGATGCTGATCGTTCCGCCGGTGGTATTGTATCCGACCAGCCCGCCGACATAGCCAGTGGTACCTGGACCACTCACTGTGCCCGTGGCATGGGAGTTGCTGATATTGGCGGTGTTGTATCCGATGAGACCGCCCACATAACCATAGGCACCACCGCTACCACCTGTTACCGTGCCCGTGGTGTAAGAATCGTTTACATCGCCGGTACTATATCCGATGAGCCCGCCCACATAGCTTTGGGCGCCGGTTACGTTGCCCGTAGTGGAGGCGTTGACAACGGTGCTACTAGTTCTCCCGACAAGCCCCCCGACATAGTTTCTGCCTGCGATACTGCCGCCTGTCAGATTGATGTTTTGTATAGTACTACCGGTGGCGTATCCGAACAGTCCAACATAATCAGTACCCGTGCGGTTAATGGTGAGACCGCTGATAGTGTGTCCAAGACCTTCGAATCTACCTGTAAAGTTAGCGGCGTCGGTGCCCACCGGTAAAAATCCCCCAATCCACCCTGATGTCGGCGTGGCATCAATATCCGCGCCTAGTGCGTAGTTACGATTAAGACGTCTTCTCATGCCCTGCAGATCGGTACCGGTATTGCTGTTTTGAAGGCCAAGGAAGGTGATGACAGTATAGTCTATTGCGGCAGCAGCGCCATTTTTAGTGGAAAAGTTATTGCCCGCAGGAAGGTCAATCGGCGCGTTAATTGTATAAGTACCTGCTGTTCCCTGTCCATAAAGCAGGGCAAGTACTGCCGTTCCCGAACCGGTCAGTGGCTGATTAATTTCTATGTTACGATACGCGTTCAGAGTAAGGGTACGGTTGCTTGACCAGGAAATACTGTCGTTGACGAAAATATCACCGTTGCCGCCCGAATAACCCGGGCCGCAACCTCCTGGTACATTTGTGCACGTAGCGGACCCTGCCTGTGTCCTTATTGTTACATTATTGCTTGCTAATCCATTAGACACAGCAGTACCGGTCACATCGCCGCCGCTGGGCGCTATGGTGAAATCGTAGGGATCAATTAGCCATGTGCCGGTTTCGCCCTTCGGTGCGGCTGTTGTGATTTTAGCCGTATCCTTAATCTTGACACTCGCCCCGGAAGTCTCTATCAAACCGCCATTTCCTCCGTTAGGCGCTGAGGCATCCAGCCTGCCGTCCACGGTCGTCTGACCATAGTCATTATCGGCGAGCAACAGGATTCGTCCATTTTGATTCTTCAACGTTCGGGCTTCGATAACTCCGCTGTTATTAACAACTGCTTTCGTTATACTGTCTGCCGCCATGGCGGTCATAACAACCCGCCCGCCGTCGGCTTTAATAAAACCTTTGTTTTCGGCCAGGGCATCCACCACACCCTTGTCAACGGTATAACCAAGCAGACTGTTACCGCTGAAATTCAATGTGACCTGATTGCCCGCAGCCAAAACGACGTCGCCGCTGGTGGCGGTGATGGTCCCTTTATTGGTTACGCTGGGCGCTATAAGAGCAACTACGCCGCCGGACTTTACACTGATATTCCCCTGGTTGATGACGCTGCCGGCACTGCCATTGTTAGTGAATACATATTTGCTGTTTAAAAAGTCCTCGTCGCTGATGTTCAAGGAGGAGGCGACTAAACCGCCTGTATAAAGCTGCGAGCCTTTTCCAAAAACAATGCCGTTCGGATTGATAAGAAATATTTTTCCGTTGGACAAGAGTGTTCCTAAAATCTGACTGGGATCTCCGTCATAGATGCGGTTTAAAGCAACGGAATTCTCATTGCGCTGAAGGAATGTGACGCCGGCATATGATCCGATGTCAAAGGTGTCCCACTTGGCAATCATCTTTTCGGAGGATTGGGTCACGGTCATCAGATTCAGGATTTTTGTTATATTCCCCCGGCCTGAGGTTATTTTACCTCCGGTCGGTAGCGCAAAAGAATCCAGTGCTGATGACGTTCCTGAAAACAACAGGATCACCGCCAACGTAATTGTGCAGAATACCGCTGCCAAACGGCATTGACAGACTGCTTTTTCAAAACCGGCCATCCGTCTTTCTTTTACTTTCGACCCTGTCCGATGACAAACGTTGTACATATCAATACTCCTTATCCTTTGTTGCTGTTTGGGTTCCCAACAAAAAATGATCATAACCTTTTATTACCCTTGGGACGGGCCACGATTTCCGGACTTTTTCCATCTTGCACGGTGATTTCGGATCGCTTTTTCAGCTCATTCAGGATCTTATGATCAAGTTTTCGGACATCGTTTGTTTTCTTGATTTTATTTATAACACAAAATAGAAATTATGTAAATACTGTGACGAAACGAAGGATTAATGAAACATCTAAAATCGTTAAATTTTTTTTGATTCTTTATTTCCTTCTATTGTATTCGGCGATCGTGCCAGTAACTCATACGGCCGCCCGATGTATTGTTTGGATTGGGATCATTTGCCGTTTGTTCCATTTCCAAGGGATGCAGTTGAAAATCGGGAAGTTGACCTTTTACCGGAAAACCTTTGAAGAATTTTTCGACTATTTTCGTTATTTTATTTTTCATCATGGGAACGACCTGTGTTTGATTATTAAAACCTGTATCAAATTATAAAAAAATGACAAGCAGCTATCGATATCATTTGCTGCTTGTCACTGTAAACTGAAGTTTTTTATAAATTTATTTTCCAGTGTTTCTCTATAAAAAATATACTTTTACTTAAATTCGTTTAAAACTTTTTAATAATATTTCACACTACATTATTCCAGCCGCTTGTCTTTCCAGTAAATCAGGTTGGTCCTTGTTGCCGGAGATGGCGGAACGAAATCAGACATCAATGTTCCACCCTCCTGTCCGCCGGCACCGCTGATGGTAATAAAGATATTCGGCGTCGAAGCCCCCGGCCCATAGGATATGGCTCCACCGGAGGCAATTCCGGCGCCGATGGTCGTGGATCGTCCTCCTGATCCGTCAATCAAGCCCTGACCGATGGAGCAATCAAGTGTGCTTGTTCCTGATTCAATGCTGATGGCATATAAGCTGGACGTTCCTGTTTTGGTACAGGTCGCATCACTGGATCCTTTCGGAATATATGACGTAAAGTACAAAACGCTGTTAAAAGCCCACGGTGCCGCCAGCACTTTCTCGCTTTGTCCGGCAAGATTCATGGCCCATCCAGCCGGTTTTTCACTTTCATCACAATATGTGTTTGAACTGCTTGTAATGCTGGACAAATTGTTCCTCTGACATGGAGAGGGATCCCCGGTGGTGGTATTAACGCATTTCAGGGGTTTTATGCCATAAACCCACGAAGCGGGCGCCATGCCGTTCGGGTCGGTTATATCTCCCGAAGCCCCATACATCCATAAATCGCCGGCGCGGTCCCAGACAACTGTAGGCGCATGATAAAACGGGTATTTGTCAGACCCATCTACTTTATCAAACAACAATCCGCCTCTCCAGCTTGATGTCCCGCAACTGGCGTTGCTTGCATAATCTTTTGCTGTGCAGAATTTAATTTGCCAGACATTGCCCTTGACATCTCCAACGTAACCGCGGTCGAGATACCCATCGTTATCGCTATCCACAACGGAAACTTTGGATGCGATGGCATATGTCATATCCGTATTATCAGCGTACGTGTAACTCCAGATGGGCGTGCCGTTTCTTAAATCAAAAACAATAATGCCCTTGCCCCTCAGGTCTCCGGGGGCTTGTGCACCATTGTAACCTCCGCCGATGACGCCCACCCAGGTTTCGAGGCCGTTAATCTTCACGCGGCCGGGGCTCACGCCACTCCAAGGTTCTCCCAGATAAGGCGCCAAGGTAACGCCCGGATTGAGCACCCATTTAAAGATGGGAGCTGTGGCGGGTGCATCCGTAAAATCAAAAGCCCAGTAGCCGCAGTAATCCAAATGCGTAGCATCATATGTTTCTTGAATATCCAGGGCTGTGCCCGCGGCATTAAGCGAGGAACACTTGGTGCCTGTAGCTCCCCAATATTTTGTTGATTGGCGCACCGTCGCTTTACTGGTGGTAGTATAATCGCAATCATTCCTGCCCAGTGCAAACATAACCAGTGTTTTCCAATCACTGGCGCTTTTGGGATCGCCATCATCCCACGTGTCAGGCAGCCAGGTTTCCATGGCTGTTATGCTGCCGTCAACAAAAAACTGATGCTCAAGGGTGGACGTAGCGGTTGTGTGGTAAATATCCTGCAATTTGGGCAGAAGGTTCGGCGGAATAAAGCTCCAGTATTCCTGACCCGTCGCTGTGTTAAAAGCATGAAATTGTCCGTCATTGGCACCGGTAATGACGGAGCGAGTTCCGGCGGCGCTGTCTCTTTGGTGAGCCGCCCTGTAGTCGGCAAACGCATTCGTGGAATCATGAATGTCACTCCATAACAACGAAGGCGTTGCCAGTGTAATCGGACTCGAATGAAAAATATCCCCCAGCTTGTAGGGCGTGGGTTTAAGGGCCGTGCTATCTGCCGGATCAATTGTATAGCCCCGGATGTACTTGATGACCTTATTGGCCGTGGTTTGATTGGTCACAATCAAAGGAACATCGGTAGAATATTTGAGATACTGATAAGGAACGGGTGTGCTGCCCGCAATATCGGAGGATTTAAAATCAACGAGCGATCCGCCGATCATGGTCTTGATATTTCTGGTGGCCGGGTCCCTGTTTTTTAATACTTCACCGGCATCCCAAATTGTTGCGCTCATGCTGCCGTCTGCGCCCAAAGCCCACTTCTTGAGTTGGCCTCTCCAGAACGGTGTTGAGGAAGTTGGAATAAAGGTCGCCTCATAAAGATAATTTTCATCGGCTGTGCGCGACGAGGATATGGATGATGTGGAAAAACTGTAGGTGCGCGCTGTGATATTCATCATCACGTTGTCCAACGCATTATAAATTCCGGTGGCGTCATCAGCATAAATCGCTTTGCCGTCTGCTGTCGCCGTCCCGCCATGGACAGCCATGTTGTCAATATAGGGTTGAGCATCCTGACCCAACGCCACACCGACGACAAATGTCAGAATATTGAATGTATAGGTCGTCGTCGTAGAGCCCACTGTGATGGACTTATCCAGTTTACGTAATTTGTCAATTTTTTCAATAACCTTGGGCATCAGGTTTTCGGCAGAATTCGGCGTGCCGGATTCATTGACGCTGGGCAGGCCGTCCGTCACAAAAATTACATAATTTTTCTGGCAATTGCTGACAATCGGGCTGTCTGGTGCTTTGCTGAACGGAGTGTTGTCCTTGATGAGATCACCTTCAAAATAATCTATGGCCGACTGCAAGGTACCGGCAATAGGTGTCAAACCAGCGTTGATAATATGACCGCATGTGTTTTTGTTCGTGTCACGGCATTTATTGATATAATTTGTTTCATTATTTTCATACATGGCCAATTTTGCATTTAGAGCACTTACTTGCGAAACTCCTCCAGCGGCACATTTAACATGAAGAAATCCGGGGCCGGGAGAACTGGCGGAGTAAAAGGTTTTGCCAATGCCATATGAATAACGGCGCTGGCCGAAATTCAGATACCCCTGAGCAATATCCGAATCGGATGGTGACGTTTGGAATGTTGATCCACTGGCGCTTGCATAACCGCTCAATGCATCCGAATCGCCTGTTTTGCTCAAATATCTTTGATACCAAACCCCGGGAACATCCACGCCCGGTCCTGTTGATTCGCCTATCCCGTAAGTTGTTGCATAACGGTATTCCTTGTCCAGTTTTGAATTCTGGTAATATGGAAGCATCTGCTTGTAATAAATGGGATGGGCGGCATCCAATGGATTGGCGATAGAATATTTTTTAGGCCAGGTCAGCTTGCAGTACTTAGCCCGTTTCGTTCCTGTTGATCCCGTGATTATCGTATCAGGAAAATAGTTAATATCAAAACTGGCATTGGCCGCTGTACAGGCGGTCTGACAGGCCGTTTTTGCTGCGGCGTCGCCCGTGCTGCAATAATCTAAACATTCGGCAGGTGGATTCGGGCAGTACGATTTAAGCTGATAAGAGCCGAAATAAACCGAATTGTGGGTATATTTCACACTCAGCCCTGATTTGGGCAGTTTATAAGACATCAGCCCGATATTCATGGTGTCCTTGTATTTGGCGATAATCTGCTGCAGGGCTCTTTTGGCCTCCACCATTTTGCTGTTTGTTTTCCATGGCGCCAAGGCACTGCCGGTAAAATCCTCATCCATGCTTTGGGAATTGTCAATGATCAGCAGGACATTTGGCGGATAAGCCGATCCTTCCGTAAAAAGCTCCTGTTCATCCGCACAGGCTGCATGGGCATTCAAAGGCATCAGCGCTATCGCAAACGCCAATGTTATCAAAACAGAGGCAATAATTAATGTCTTTTTCATCGGAACCTCCCGCAAATTACGCTTAATAATAAATGGTCACTTCTTTTAAAACATCATTGACGAAATACATCTGTGCCTTTCTTTTTTTGCCGGGTTTTGGCTGTCCCGGGTCGTATTTGACTTGAGCGTTGCTCAAGTTGTATTTTTGGTTGTTTTCCAGATAAAGCGTATCTCCCTTGATCATCTTGACGATGCCCACTGTTTTGAGTACCTCAACCATCGATGACGATGCTCCGGTCGCTCCATCAGGGCCTTCTTCAGCCATGCAGAGTGATAAAAAAGAAAAAACAATGATAACAATCAAACCTGTTGTCAGTCTGAATTTGCTCATTTCTTTTACCTCCCGCTGTATTCAACAGCTTTTTTATAAAAAAAGTTTTACTTGTGAATAAGTGACGCGTCCCCCAAATGTCCGATACCGAGGCCTATGACCACTTTATCAGGGCCGGGTGTTGTATCAGTACCACCATATTGTTTATTCCATCCCGTCACTTCCACATCATAGGTCGAGAGCTGCCAGTCCATGCTGAAACCGGAGGGATGCATGGTTCCGGTGGCATTGGGAATGGATATCATGTAGCAAGAATTCGGATCAACAGCCAAATCAGCCGGCAAAGTCGTTTGGACGTTAGCGGGAATGTTATCAAAATTATATTGCTGAATCAGTCGCTGGACACCTTTTTCCGCCGCGATCATGGCTCTCTTCTGGCCAAGGATTTGCCCGCTTGTTTTGATGTCACCGGTGGAGAGCGTCATAATCAACGCTCCCAGCGAAATGAGAATCATGCAGGCAATCAAAGCCAGAACCAGGGCGAAACCCTTTTCCGATCCGTTTTGATGTTCATTCTTGTCTGACATAAAAATCCTTCTTGATTCATTAAAATACCGGCGCATGGTTGCGCACAATGGCGCTTGTTGAATAAACCAGCCTTCTGCGCTGACCGGTGGAGGGATCAATATTTTCCGTTTCCACAGCCAGCGTAATCAAAATCCTTCTGATTCTGGAAATGATTGCCACCGGCGACGCTAGTTCATTTCCTTGTCCGTCAAAGTATCTGAATAGAGGCAAATTCAGTTGAGCGTTGATGACTCTTACGGCTCTATCTTCAGCATCGGCTGCGCCAAGGAAGGCCTGGGCCGTTGTGCAATTCACGGACCTGGTGATGTAAAGATTGCTGACATAGTTGTAGCGGATGATTTCGTTGGTATCAACAGCAACGCTAGGAGGTTGGTTATTCGTATTAATGATTTCGCCATCATCGTTAATGTCCATTTGTATGGTAATCGAATTGGCCGTTGCTTCCTGAATGCCCTTGTTCGGCTTGGCGCCGGACGGCCCACTACATGTGTTATTCACCCAAGGCTCTTGCCGTTTGGGATCATAAGACGCCATGGCTATTTCCATGGCCATGAGCTCTATGACCGCTTTTTGGTCCTGCTGGGCGGCAACACGTCTTTCAATGCCAGCGCTGGTTCTCTGCGACAAATCGATTACCGCGTAAACCGCTGCCATCACAACCATACCGACAGCTATTGCCGTCAGGATTTCAATAATGGTAAATCCCTTGTTGTTCATTTTGTGTTCTTGCCTTTCTATGTGCACCATCTATATAAAACTGAATCTTTCCTGCCTGGTCACGACAATGTTTTCCGTTATGCCCTTGCTATTCAACGGCGGCCATGTGACCGTCACTGTCACCCTCCAGATATCGGTGCCAATGCTTTCGATTCTTGTTCTGACATTAAAAACAGCATCACCTGACACAGATGCTCCTTGCGAACTAGCCCTGACAGTATCGACAAATGTTCCTGTTTCAACAAAATACCGCGGATTCATTATCAGTGCTTCTTGTCTTTGCAGTTCACCGGACAGGATTTCGGATGCCCGTCCCAGATAATCGGCTTTAGCCACAGTTCGCCATGAGGATGATTGCAGCATGAAAATAGACAGCACGCCAATCATCGTGATGACCACCGCTACCATCATCTCGACAATCGAAATACCACGTTTATTGCGAATCATATGAAAAATCATAATCATTCCTTGAATCTTATAATGTTAATATAATCATGTATATACCGATCTTTAATGATAAATGTGCATTAATATTTGGTAATTGATCCCATTTTGGCACCTATGCTAGAGGTGCTAAATGGACTTAAACACATACTATAAGCTGATTTCGAGCGAAAAGAGGGCTAGAAAATATCTGTTGGAAAAATGCTTTAAAAACCATCAGCGATTTTGCCCTCGTTGTCGTTCAAGAAAGCTTT
>Ga0116184_10003212_pt1 | contig 13599 bp, 7 predicted proteins | sample AD_JPNNA5_MetaG_FD_89886 | JGI IMG/M metagenome (GOLD analysis project Ga0116184, IMG submission 89886) | Active sludge microbial communities of municipal wastewater-treating anaerobic digesters from Japan - AD_JPNNA5_MetaG | ecosystem: Engineered > Bioreactor > Anaerobic > Digestate | place... | reverse complement strand
TGGTATAATTACCATCAGCAATCCTTCTGGTGGCCATGGAAGCTATGAATTCAGCATAAACGGGGGAACATCCTGGCAGGTATCGGGCAGCTTCTCCGCTTTGGTTGCCGGGACGTATGATATTCGGATGAGGGATGCTGCCTATCCATCTTGTTCGGTGATCCTCAACGGAGCGCTGGTAATTGCCCAGCCTGCACAACTGACGGCGAGCCTTTCGAAAATTGATGTTTCCTGTTACGGAGGGAATGACGGAGTAATTTCCATCAGCGGAGCAGCCGGCGGGCATGGTACCTATGAATATTCAATTAACGGCGGAAGCAGCTGGCAGGCTTCCGGCGTATTTGCAGGGTTAACAGCCGGAACGTATGATGTCAGAATGCGGGATGCTGCCTATCCGACGTGTTCTGTTGTGCTCAATCCGGCCTACCCGATCACAGAGCCACCGGCACTCAGTGCTTTTGTTGCCTCCACCGATGTAACCTGCTTTGGCTCTCCCGACGGAACCATTACCATCAACAGTCCGCTGGGTGGACATGGTACATACGAATTCAGTATTACCGGTGGTACCAGCTGGCAAAGTTCGGGGGTATTTACTGCTCTGCCGGCCGGCTTCTATGATATACGCATTCGTGATGCTGCCTATCCCGTATGCAGTACCATTCTTAATCCTGCTCTTGAAATCACGCAGCCAGATGTTCTCACTGCCGTCGTCAGCAGTACAGATATCAGCTGTTCAGGAGGGAATGACGGAAGTATTAGTATTTCCAATCCTCAGGGAGGGCATGGAAGCTATGAATATACTATTAATGGAGGAAGCAGCTGGCAGGCTTCCGGAACGTTTGCCGGGCTGTCAGTGGGAAGCTATGACGTGCGGATACGTGATGCTGCCTATACTGGTTGTTTTATGGTTCTGAACCCGTCGCTGGCAATTAATGAACCGCTGCCATTGAGCGGAACAGTGAATAAAACCGATGTGACTGGTTGTTTTGGAAATACAAACGGAAACATTTCCATCGTTTCTGCGGCCGGTGGATCAGGGTCCTATGAGTTTACCATTGACGGAGGAGCCAGCTGGCAGGTATCACCAGTCTTCAGCAATCTGCCTGCAGGAACCTATGATGTGCGCATGCGGGATGCTGTTGCTCCCTGGTGTGAAAAGGTACTGGACAATACTTTGACGCTTTTGCAGCCTCAAGAACTCTATGGTGAAACAAGCTTTACCGATGTGGCATGCCATGGAGAAAGCACCGGAACGATCACCATTGGTAATACTTCCGGAGGATCAGGCTCATTTGAATTTAGTATTGACGGAGGCGGAAGCTGGCAGGCATCACCATCCTTCAGCAATCTTCCTGCCGGAAATTATGCTGTTTGGATGCGCGATGCAGCAACGCCTGCCTGCACACTGGTACTGATGGATCCGCTTCTGATCAGTGAACCCGAAGCCCTCAGCCTTACAATTGCCAGGAAAGATTTACGCTGCAACGGGATACCTGACGGAACCATTTCCATTACCGCATCCGGCGGTACAGGAGGTTATCAGTATTCTATTGATAACGGCTTGAATTATTTCCCCGGAGGAGATTTCAGCAATCTTTCGGCCGGAAATTATCAGATTGCCGTAAAGGATGGAAACGGCTGCCGGATTGATTCGTCTGTTGCATTGGTTGAACCTGCTCCTATTGTCATTCTCAATGAAGTTTCGGAAGATGAATCCTGTTATCACAGCGGTGACGGATGGATCCAGATATATGCAACCGGAGGTTCCGGCCATTTGATCTATTCCATTGACGGAGGAGTAACCTATTTCGACAATGGAGGTTTGTTTACAGGCCTTACGGAGGGCAATTACCAGTCGGCAGTAAGGGATGACAGTGCCTGCTTTGTGACAGGAAATTTCCTGCCTGTTCTTTCCCCTCCTGAGCTGATCATTTCGGACGTTAGTTCGACCAATGTAACCTGTCATGGAGCTGGAAACGGTACAATTACTGTCGCGGCTTCTGGAGGAACAGGAACCATACGCTTCAGCATCGATGGCGGAGTTACTTATGTGAATAACAGTGGTCTCTTTACCAATGTTCCGGCAGGAAATTATTCCGTGATGATTACAGACAGTGCAGGTTGTATTACAGCAGGTCCACAGGTTGCTATCACAGAACCGCCGGCATTTACTGCTCCCGATGTTACCATTGTCAATATTAGTTGTACCGGCCAGACAGACGGTGCCATTCTTGTTACGCCAAACGGAGGGACTCCACCATACACTTATATTTTGAAACAAAACGGCATCGAAAAAGACACGGTAATAAATGCCGGTAGCGGACAGTTTAATGGTTTGGCAGCGGATACCTATACGGTTCGAATTACTGATGCTAACCTCTGCGGTACGATTGAAACACCTCCTCTGGTTATTGTAGAGCCGGCACCTCTTGTCTTTGACTCCGTTTCGGTTCAGCCAGTGCTTTGTCCGGGTACAACAACAGGAGGAATACTGATTTTTGCTCATGGAGGCACGCCGGTTCATCCGTTCCGTCCTTATGATTACACAATAGACGGAGGTATAACCTGGGATACGGTGCAGTTTGTTAATATTCCGGCCGGAGTTTACTATACCGGTGTTCGTGACAAACGGGGATGCTTCGTGCTGGGCGATACGGTAACTCTCACAGATCCTCCTTCTGTTCAGCTTGACAGCGTTTCGGTTGTCGATGTGAGCGGCTGCTGGTATGATGCGACCGGAGCAGTAACTATCTATGCATCGGGAGGTACAGGTAGTTTATCGTATTCTCTTGGCTCAGGTTATTCTGCATCTCCTGTTTTCGCGGGACTCACCTCAGGTACATACCCAATATGGGTTAAAGATGCAGCAGGCTGCATTGATTCAGTCGGGCAGGTTGTGGTTCATGCTCCTGCTCCTATTACGGCAGTGATACGGAAGTATGACGTAGACGGAGATATTCCTGGAAGCATTGCCATCAGCGCAAGTGGAGGAGGAGGAATGCTCGAATATTCCATTGACGACGGAATGTCGTTTGCTCCCACCGACTCCTTCCCGGGTCTGACGTCCGGAAAATATTATATCGTTGTGCGTGACCAATATGATTGCAGGTATCGGGATTCGGTCCAGATTGAGGAAATCAGCTCCATGCAGGTTGTTTATTCGCTGACACCTGTTACCTGTAACGGAGGAAATGATGGTATTATCAGCATGGTTGCTGATCTCGGTACACCACCCTATCAGTATTCAATTGATAATGGCTTGAATTTCTATGATTTTGGTTATTTCTCTGATCTTTCTGCAGGGGATTATATTGTTCTGATAAAAGATGCTTCCAACCACAGGTACCGTGATACGGTGACAGTGCAGCAACCCGACCCCATTTCGGTCATTGCCACGGTTGACAATGCAAACTGTTCCAGCATTCTGCCAGGTAATACTGATATTGGTGCAATAAGCCTGAATGTTGCGGGGGGCAACGGAGGATATACCTTTGCCTGGACAAAAGACGGACAACCGGCAGGAACTTCACAGAACCTTACTGACCTGACAGCGGGCCTGTACACCGTTCAGGTTACCGACAGCAAGGGGTGCTCATCAACGAAGTCTTACACGGTTGGTTTTAATCCGGCCCGAAATGTTTCCATAAACCCCATTCCCGACCAGAGTGTCTGCAGCAATGAAGCACTGGATCTGACGGCATCATCACCGCAAACAGTATCTTATAAATGGATACGGGTACGTGATGGGGCCGAAATTGGCAACCAGCCGACAGTGACCATTCCTCCGGGAGAATCGGGAGCATATGTGGCGGTTGTATATAACACCTTCAATTGTGCTGCCTATGATACTGTCAATGTTTCGATGTATCCGGTTCCTATCTTGTCAATGGTAAGGGATACCATGATTCTGGGAGGAGTGACAATGACATTGCCTCTTCAGGTGACCGATACAATAGGGCTAGGTGAAACAACCTTCAGCTGGAGCAATGAAATCTGGCTGGATGATCCTGCCAGCATGAATCCGCAATTTACGCCCGATAAGAGCGGGGATGTCTGGGATTTTGTTGTAACGGCCACCACAGCTCATAACTGTGTAACAAGTGATTCTATAACCGTGCACGTGTTGTGGGAACTCATGGTACCGAGCGGTTTCTCCCCCAACAACGACGGATTTAACGATGTGTGGTTCATCCCTGCAGCACAATTTGTGCGGGTGGACGTTGAAGTGTTTAACCGCTGGGGAGAAAAAGTCTATTCAGCCAAAAACTATAAGAATGACTGGGATGGCAAATATAAAGGAAAGCCACTTGGTATTGGTACGTACTATTATGTTGTCACCATTTATGCCGGAGGGAAAGTAAAGACACTGACAGGACCTCTGACCATCCTGGTTCAACCCAAATAATGATGTCTTATGAAAACAATCAGAATACTACCGCTTGTGATTTTGCTGATGGGTTTATCCGGGCCAGGCAAAGCCCAGCAGATCGGACAATTTACCCAGTTCATGTTCAACCCGCTGGTTATTAATCCGGCTGTGACGGGCACGAACAATTATTTCCAGATTCGGTCCAATCACAGATTTCAATGGCTGGGTATGACCGATCCTCCCATTGTGAATACCCTGAGTATATATGGCCCCAGCAGCAAATATGATATGGGGTACGGAGGGTATATTGTGAGCGATGTGACAGGACCTACCAGCAGGACGGGAATAAGCGGCACCTATGCCTATAATATTGCGCTGAATGAAGAAATACGACTGTCAATGGGCATGGCTCTCGGATTGTATCAGTTTAAAATGGACGTTTCAAAGGTTCAATTGTATGATGATCAGGACCCGGCTAAAAACAATGTATATACCGATTTTTACCCCGATGCAGTCGTTGGGGTGTATATGTACGCTACGAATTTTCAGGTAGGATTTTCGGCAGCACAATTGATCCCTAATAAAATCAAGATCTATGATACAAAAACAGGATTAAGCAAGCTGAAAGCCCACTTTTACCTAACCGGAAGTTATCAGTATCTAATTAACCGCGATTGGGCAGTTGAACCGAACATTATTTTCCGTGGGGTTACTCCGGTACCCCTGCAGATGGATTTCAATACCCGGGTAATTTTCAGGAATATTGCCTGGGGTGGTTTAGCCTGGAGAACGAGTGATGCCATTAGTGTATTTCTGGGCTATAACCATGAGAACAAGTTTAATATAGGATATGCCTATGATATTGGTATTTCTGCCATACGAAAATACAATTCAGGTTCCCATGAGCTGATGATTTCGTATCGTTTCAATAAAGTGAAGTAGCAGAAATATCAATTGGTTTTTCTGAAAACCAGGAACAGATAAGGTTGATTTTCGATCCCGTGTTCTTTGGTTCTGATGAAAAGCTGATGCAGTTTTTCGGAAAAGATTTTTTGCAGAGCAGGAGCATCCAGTAGCATAATATCCCGTTCGTATTCTTTTTTTCTTTCTTCCGGGTCAAAAGTATCAGGAGGAATGTACTCAAATTGAGCAGTTATGGAAAGGGGGAAATTGCCGAAGATGCGAATGAGTTCATCCTTGGAAAAAACCGGTTCATGTTCACGGCCCAGTTCCTGATCGAGTTCAATGCGAAAATGATGCCAGAGGTGCCGGTTCCGCTGCGCTTCATTTAGAACATCCGCATGCATTTCGTGAATGATCAGATTGCCTGAAGGCTTCAGAACACGAATCATCTCCCAAATAGCCCCGGAGAGTTTGGAAAGATGATGAAGACCCCTGGAAATAATAACCGTATTGAATGTAGCATTGGGAAAGGGAAGTAATTCAGCTCTTGTTTTAACAAAGGAGAAACGCTGATCGGTAAATTTCTCCCGTGCTTTGTTAAGTATGGATTCGTCCGGATCAGTGTAGGTCCATGAATGAAAATCTTTCAATCTGCTGACAATCCAGTTAGTAAACTTGCCAGACCCTGCCGCAAGTTCCAGCACATCACCGGCGTCAAGGTGTTCCAGCCATTGTTGAATATCTTTTGCAGAATTCATAATCAAAATGAATGCGTAAAAATACACCAGTTCATCCTTAAAAAAAACCGTCAGAAAAACTGCCTGACGACAGTTTGCTGACGGTTTTCAAATGCTTCCTTCTCAGAAATAAAATGCCAGAGAGAAGAGAGCTGACTTATTCCGGTAATCGGTTCTGGTGGAAGTTACTTCTGAGAAGCCCAGTGAGTATTTTACACTGGTTTCGATATTGTATGAACCTGCAGGAATCATGAATCCGAATCCCAGTGACCAACCGGCATCGTTATCATGTATTTTCCAGGCAATTGATTCCGATTCTTCTCCCGGCGATACTGGTGAGTAACTGAGGTTGGAACGCAATTTCACTCCAACATATGGTCCTGTTTCAATAAGGAAGCGAAGGGATTCATTTACCTGAAATGAACGCTCCATAGCAATTGGTACAATGAGATATTCCAGCGTGCCGTTCAGTTTTTTGTTTGCGAGCGAAGATTCCCGGAAATTCCGGAAACCTTTTTGTTCAAAATTCAGACCCGACTGAATGGCAAAATTGTTTTTCAAAGGGTATCTCAGGCAGATTCCTCCGCCAAATCCACTTCGCAGGTGATCTCCCTCGTTCAACTCACTTATTTCAGAGAAAGACGAGACATTGAGGCCGTTTCGCAGGCCAATCTGCAGTTTTTGAGCCGGCAGGACAAATGTGGCAGCTACCAGAAATAAACCTGTAGCAAAGAGACGTGTTTTCATAATGTTTTCTTTTAAAAAATTAAAAATCAGTTATTTAAGAATGAAAAGATTTCAAAGTTCCATCCATGGATCTTTTCATCATTATTAATGCTTTCTGCATTCAAAGAACGGCAGGCCGCAAAAATCCTATCTGTCTCTGTTTCTGTTGACTGGATGAGGAATAGGGTGTTATGACCCGGCCATACCGGAGTATCCATGTGGGGCAGCATTCCCGGCAGTTTGCCTTTTATGTCTTCAATTACCTGCCAGGATCCGATATTTTCTTTTAGAAGAATATCGGTGACTCTGTCAGTCATGCTGATATCACAGGCAAGAATCAATAGTTTCATAGCGTTTCGTTTTTTGATTTACGGTACAAGGCTTGTTTATTATTAAAAGGCACAGGACCGGGAAGGTAACTGGAATATTAAACCTCTCCTGAACCGAAAAGAAAGTCCTGTGCCTTTGATTTTTAATCTGCATTTCTCTGTCTTCTTATGTGCAGCATATAGTAAATAACAGGAACCAGAATAAGTGTGATGAGGAGCGATACAGTGAGTCCTCCGATCAGTGTGATTCCAAGAGGGGACCACATTTCAGAGCCCATTCCGGAGCTTGCAGCCATCGGGATCATTCCGAGGATTGCAACAAGGGAAGTCATTAGAACGGGTCTGAGTCGGGAGCGTCCTGCCTGTGTTACTGCTTCCTCAAGAGGAAGATTTCGCATAAGGAGAAGATTGGTATAGTCAACCAGTATGATCCCATTCCGGACAACAATTCCGAGCAACATAATCATTCCTATGAAGGTTACCACACTGAGTGTTAGGCCGGTTATTTTAAGTGCCCATACAATACCAATCAATCCGAAGGGTATGGCAAAGAATATAATGAAGGGATCCTTCACCGATTCAAACTGGGCAGCCATAATCATATAAACCATAAGGATTCCGAGAACAAATATCAGCCAGAGGTTATTGAACGATTCCTTTTGTTCAGAGACCTGTCCACCGACTTCCACGGAAATATTTTCCGGGATATCTGTCTGGCGTATTATTTTGCGCGCATGGTTGGCAGCTTCGCTCAGGGAAACGTTATTTACAGAAGCCACTACCTTTACAATCCTCTGCTGGCTTTCCCTGCGTATTTCCGTAAGGCCTTTTTCCTGGGTAACTTCGGCTAAAGATGATAGTGGTACTATTTTGCCTGAGAGGGTGCTGATCATAATATTTTTAAGATCTTCAGCCTGTTTCCGGTTTTCCTTTTTGTATCTAACCACAAGGTTGTAATTATCACCTTCTTCCTTCAGTTCTCCGGCATCAGCTCCATAAAGGGCCTGACGTATCTGAAGAGCTATCAGAGCCGTGTTAAGTCCCAGTTCAGATGCTCTGTCCTGGTCAATATGAATTTGCAACTCAAGGGTTCCCTGGTCGGAAGATGATTCGACACCTGAAAATACCGGATCGGCGTTCATGGCTTCCCGTATTTTTTCAGCTGTAGCTGTCATTTCCGGAATGTTGTTACCGGTAATTTTGATTTCCACGGGTTTTACATTTCCAAGGAGGGCTGATGAAAGCATACTTCCTCCGGTTACGTGGAATTTTTCGATTTCGGGAATCTGTGCAATTTGCTTTCTGACGGCTTCAGCTATTTCAGCTGCGCTCCGCTGGCGGTTTTCAGGAAGAACCAGATGTGCTCCGATGGTGGCAACGTTCTTTCCTTCGGCAAAGCTTATAGTTGTGAGGATACCTTTTTCTGTCTGACCAGCGATGGTGTATGAGGAAACCTGTTCAGGAATTTCTTTCCGGAATATTTCTTCCACCTTCATAGCAATCCTCTCCGTCTCTTCAGCCGATGTTCCGGGTTCTGCTTCAATCACAGCCACAACATCTCCTGCATCAAATTCGGGAATATAATCGGTGCCGATATGTGCAGCCTGCCAGATAGTTATAGCTGCAATGATCAGCACAATGCCAATAAGAAAGTACCGGTTATGAATGGCCCACTTAAGTGACCGTTGGTAGCCGTTTTCAATACTCTGTAAAAACCGTTCACTGGCTTTGTAGAAACGGTTTTCTTTTTTCATGCGGACAGGTTTCAGCAGAACCGATGCCAGCATTGGCGTTAATGAAAGGGCAGTAGCAAGAGACGCGAGCATAGTGACAGTAGTAATCACAGCAAGTTGTTTAAACATAATACCAACAATTCCTCCGATGAAGAACATTGGAACAAAGACAGCCACAATGGTCAGCGTAGAAGCAACAATGGCCCTTCCCATTTCCATGGTGGCGAAAATGGCTGCTTCACGTGGCCTTGAACCTTTTTCGACGTGGCGGGAAATATTCTCTATTACCACAATTGCATCGTCAACCACCATCCCTATGGCTATAACTAAGGCCATCATGGAAAAGATGTTGATGGTGTATCCAAGGGCATACATCATGATGAAAGCCACAATCAACGAAAAGGGGATGGTTACAATAACGATCAGACTGCTGCGCCATTCCCTGAGAAATGCAATTACTACAAGGATTACAAAAAAGGCTGCATACCAGAGTGTTTCCGACAGATTTCCCAGTGACTTATTGATCACTTCTGCACTGTTGATAATCTCTTTCACCTGGACATCATGAGGCAGGTTCTTCTGTATGGACGCCATGGTTTTTGCAACGGCTTTATATACCTGAAGCGTATTTGATCCCGACTGCTTCTGAACAAAAAGAGCCACAGCCCTTGTGCCGTTGGTACGTGCTATTTCATCTTTTTCTTTCAGATCGTCCGTGACCGTTGCAATATCTTCCATACGAATGATCTGTCCGTTGACAGAGGAAATCACTGTTTTGCGTATATCGTCAGCCGAAGAAAAAGCTTCGGGTATCTTTACTGAAAAATCGTGATCTCCTGTTTTTATGACTCCACCAGGAATACTGGTATTTTGAAGTTTCAGTACTTCGGTAATGCGGGAAATGCTCAAGTGGTAAGTCTGCATCTTGAAAGGATCCACTTCGATCCGGATTTCTCTTGACGGTTGTGCGATGTAAAGAACTGTGCCAACCCCCTCCACTTTCCGCAAAGGAGAAGAGATATTGTCCTCAATGATTTTTTCGATTGCCGGATAACTTTCCTTTGCGGTAATGCCATAAATAACCACCGGCATCATGGCATTGTTAAGTTTCATGATATAGGGCTGTTGGGCTTCCGACGGTAAATCCGATTTGACGAGTTCAATCAGATCGCGCGCATTGTTGGCTGCATCTGTGACATCAGTTCCCCAGTTGAACTGAAGGGAAATCAAGGACACATTTTCGCGTGAAACAGATGAAATCTTTTTCATATTTTGTGCTCCGGCCAGCACACGTTCAAGTGGACGCGTAACCTGTTGTTCCACTTCTTCAGCCGAAGCTCCCGGATAAACGGTAATAATAGTCAATGATGGAAGTTCAATATTGGGAAGGACATCACGCGGAAGGAAAAAGTACGAAGCGGTTCCCATAACCAAAACGGCCATAAATGCCATCAGAGTGGATACGGGCCTGTTAACTGCTATCTTTGGAAGTTTCATTGTTCAATGCTTTTTGACTATTGTTTGCAAAAGTTCATTCTTAATAGTTTCAGTGACTTTTGTGTATATTATTACCTGTCAACAAGGGTAACCGGACAGTTTTCGTATAGCTTATCCTTACTGGTAAGAGCGACCATGCTGCCCGGTTCAATTTCACGTACCACCGTCAGACCATTTCTGCTTGCAAGTCGTTCAACTTTTATCTCATGGGCTTTGTTATCCCTTATTACAAAAACTGATTCAACGGAACTTCCCTGCCGGTTGTATATAGCATTTACAGGTAATATGGTTCCTTTTACGGCCGGGAGATTAATAAAAACATGAGCCGACATTCCGGGGAGAATGGTGAAATTTCTGTTGGGACAAACGGCTTCAACAGTGGCTGAACGTGTGATGGTTGAAATAATTGGCTTTATGGAAGATACACGGGCATGGAATGTATCGGCAAGAGCCGGGCAAACAAAAGACACTTTGGTGCCAGGTTTCACAAAGCAGAGGTCGCGCTCATTCACTTCAAAAACTACCTTAATCTGATCGGTCTGAATAAGTTTGACAATACCTGATGTCATTGAATAACCCGGTTCAAGAGGCAGGGAGAAAAAATAGTTTTCCCCTTCTTTTACAAGGTATTCGGCCACAATCCCATCAAAGGGTGCTGTAATGCGGGTGTTTTTACGAAGCATCTCTGCTTTTTCCACCGCAGCATCATGCAGAGCTTTTATATGATCATATTCCTGCTGGGTAACACTTCCTTTTTCCAGTAGCCTCTGAACCCTTTCGAAATCCTTTGATATGGCAATCCGTTCAGCTTCTGCCTGTGTATACAGTTCACCAGACATTTCAGCCAGGAGGGAGCCTTTTTTAACAAAATCGCCTTCGCGGTAATAGTATTTTTCAACCTTGCCTGGGAGAGTTGCTCCAACATTAGCTTCCCTGAATGCCTTTACGGTTCCCGAATATTCATTCACCGGGGAAATTTCTCCTGCTGTTGCTACAACAGTTTTCACCCTGATATTTTCTTCTGTTTTTACAGGGATAGTGGTTTTCGACCTGCATCCGGTCAGGAGGGCAATAATCAATAACGAAAGAAATACTATCTGCTTTTTCATACATACAAGGTTTTAAATCATATTTTTAAGATGGTAAATGCATTTTTCTGCGATAAAGAACAAGAGGAAGGCTTTTAGTTCCTTATGTATTCAGCTGTCAAAGAACCAGTAGCTTTGGATAATTTGATTTCTGAAAGCTTACATTCAGTCTGAGCTTCAATTTTTTCCGACCAGGCCTGCTGGTAGAGTATTTGTGCTTCGAGCAAATCAGTAACCTTCAGTATACCTTCGTGAAATTTGTCGGTGCAGAGTTTCAGGTTTTCACCAGCCTGCTGAAAATTGCGTTCGGCAATGGAAGCTTTTTTCACCGCTTCTTTCCAGGAGAACCATAGTTGGTGAATTTCAAGATTTACCATTGAGGCAGCTTCGTCATACTGATTGCGGGCAGCTTCTTCCTGAAGATGAGCTGCCTTGAGTGTATTGTATCGTTCGCCCCAGTGAAAAACGGGCACATTAAATACCACACCGATGTTGACATCCTGCCCGAAATTATGGGTAAGACCGTCAAAAGGATTTGGATTAAGCCACACCGAATTTACAGTAAGGCCAATGTTGGGCATAAAACGCGATCGCATCAGCCCTGTATTATGATGAGCGAGCTCGACGGAATTCTTCAGGGCTAAAAGCTCCGGCCTTTGCAGATAGGCTGTCTGAACGAGGCTGTCAGCAACGGGCAGGAGAGAAGAAAAAAGGACAGAGTCTGAAGGGATAAGATCCGTATTTAAGGGAAGCCCTGTAATGCGGCATAAAGCCATGGAAGCAAGTTTTTCGCCATTTTGGGCCTTCATCAGCTGCAGTTCGGCATCTTCCCGTTTGACTTCCACTTTGAGCACATCTGTTTTTGTAATAATTCCTTCGGTGAAGTAATTATTCACGTCCTGAGACAGTTGTTCAAGGAGGGAAAGGTATTTCTGTGCGAGGGCAACTTTTTCCCTGACGGAGACCAGAGTCCAATAATAATATTCGGTATTGTAAAGTACGTCGGATACCTGGTAATTTCTGGCTGATAAAGCAATCTGATGGTTGATTCGGGCAATTTTCCAGGTTTCAAGGACCTTGCCCCCTGTGAATATAGGTTGGATAATACCAGCGTTTATCATCCAAACATTGCGGAAGTCGAATGCCATTGCCGAAGAAGGCATCCATGCATATTGCCGGAATACCGGATTACCGGAGGCATCCATAAGGGGTTGATGGGTTACAGGATCAAAAGCAAGAAATGTTGGCGCAACAGAAGGATCCTGAAATGCGGCGGGATTGATTTTTCCTTCTTGTGTGAGTGCTGTATAAGGAACTATCGGAAGAAACTGGTCTTCGCTGAAAAGTTTTATATCCCGGTTTAACCGGGTATAGGTTCCGTTGATACTTGCGTTGGGCAAGAAATTGGCAAAGGCTGCTTTGCTCAGAGATTTTGCTGCATCGGCCTGTTGTTGTGCTGATTTTACAAGAAAATTTTGTTCAACAGCTCTTTTCCGGCATTCTTCCAATGATATATTGGTTTGGCCGGAAGCGGAATAGAACGCAAGGCTGAGAGAAACAAGGCAGGAAATCAGCACAATGCGACCAAAAAGTTTAAAAGGTCGAATCAAATCTAAAAAGACTTTTTTCATATTTTCAGTGTTTATTACCATACATTATTTAATATTATAAATAGACTAATAAAGACGAAAAGTCGAAAAAGGGATAAAAAAATTTTAGCGGTTTAGTATACCATAAAATAAAACATCCAGCAGATCTGACATTCTTTCTTCGGTATCTTTACGCGTACCTGACCAGAAGAGAGGTACTTCAAGTCCTTTCAGAGCAGTGACAATGGCAGTTGCCGTCAGAAGAGTATCTTCAATGCGGAAATCGCCTTTATCGACACCTTCCTGTAAAATATCCTGCAGCATATGGATTTCTTCCCGGTCGTATTTCTGGCGGAATTTTTCGATGGATGCAAGGTGGGCAACTACTTCAGTGCGGATGGCATCGTATATATTGGAAAGCTTATTGAATATGCGCATGCGAACCTCTACAAACCGGCGGAGTTTTTCCTGAGGTGTGCTGGCCTGGGATATCGCTTTAATTAGTTCCCTGCGCAGGATTTCTGTTTCGTGGTCTATAACTGCCTCATAAATTTCCTCTTTATTTTTGAAATAGTAATAAATTGAGCTTTTTCCTTTGCCCATTACGCGGGCAATTTCGTCCATGGTT
>Ga0116184_10003210_pt1 | contig 13602 bp, 15 predicted proteins | sample AD_JPNNA5_MetaG_FD_89886 | JGI IMG/M metagenome (GOLD analysis project Ga0116184, IMG submission 89886) | Active sludge microbial communities of municipal wastewater-treating anaerobic digesters from Japan - AD_JPNNA5_MetaG | ecosystem: Engineered > Bioreactor > Anaerobic > Digestate | place... | reverse complement strand
TGCGGCCAGTGCAGCGGTACACAGCATTGACGATGGCAATGACCGAAAGGGGCTTCTCATCGCTGAAATTGAACGCCTGCCCGCTAACCCCTGTCGTAAGCATTTTCCTGGCCAGCAGCATATAAGCTAGCGCGATATCCTTGACATACACGTAATCCCGGATGAATCTGCCGTCGCTGCGGATAAAGAGCCTTCTGCCGGTCAAAGCGCACCTGATCGCGTCCGGAACGATGCGCGAAAAATTAAAATCCCCTGGCCCGTAAAGATTCCCGCAGCGCGTTATGCACACAGGCACCTGATAGGTATTGAAATACGTATTGCTAAGTATATCGGCGCAGGATTTAGACGCATCATACGGATGATCGCCCCTCAGGGCAAAATCCTCCCTGTAGGGCAGCCTCTCATGGCTGCCGTACGCCTTGTCGCTGGAGGCGATAATAACCCCCTTTACCGCCCTGTTCATGCGGCAGGCCTCCAGCACATTCCAGGTCCCTCTGATATTGACAGAAAACGCGTCAAGCGGATCCTCGTAGCATTCACCGACCAGCGACCTGGCTGCCAGATGAAACACAAATCCGATCCTGCGGCGCTTGCAGACGCGCTCAAGGAGCCCGTAGTCCTCGACGGTTCCTTTCACGATATCCACTGAGGCGAGCTCCTCAGCGGTAAGCACGGTTTCCCTGCGCCGCGTCCGGACGTCAATGCCCGTAACCTGCGCTCCTTCATGGATGAGAAACTTCGTAAGCCATGACCCGAGAAACCCCTCGTATCCGGTGACGAGGATACGTTTATTTGTCCAGAAACCGTCCATCATTCCCATGCCTTCCACGGCGCATTGCCGCTTTTCCATAACTGGTTCAACAGGTCAAGCTCGCGCTGGGTGTCCATACACTGCCAGAAGCCGGTATGGACGTTAACCGCAAGCTGCCTATCGGCCGCGAGCTGTTCGAGAGGCTCGCGTTCGAGATAACAATCGCTCTCATCGCTTAGATATTTGAAGAATTCCTTATTGAACACGAAAAAGCCGCCGTTGACCAGACCCTCGGTTGTCTGCGGTTTTTCGCTGAACCGCACTGCCATGCTGTCGCGGACAATGATCTCGCCGAAGCGCGAAGACGGCCGCACCGCCGATACGGTCCCGGTCTTGCCGCGCCTGCGATGAAACGCGTACAGCGCCTTGAAATCAATATCGGACACCCCGTCACCGTAGGTCAGCATAAACGCATCAGCATCGATATACCGCTCAATCCTCTTGACACGGCTGCCGGTCATCGTGTCCTCGCCGGTATCAACCAAGGTGACGCTCCAGTTGCTTTCGCGATGGCCGGTATGGAACGTTACCCTGTTCCGCTTGCCCAGGGTAACGGTGAAATCGTTGTTCATCGCTTCGTAATTGAGAAAATATTCCTTGATCTTGTCGCCTTTATACCCGAGGCAGAGCACAAAATCTGTGAACCCGAAATGCGCGTAGCGCTTCATGATATGCCATAGGATAGGCCTGCCCCCGATCTCGACCATGGGTTTGGGCTTTACCTCTGTCTCCTCTTTCATACGGGTGCCTCTGCCGCCGCAGAGGATCACGACAGGAATATGACGTATTGCCATAATTGTCTCCTTATCTGAACACCACGCTGTCAAAGGGTTTCTTCCTCTTCCACAGATACAGGAACCAGGGATAGAACCATAATGCCATGCGGTCAACCCCGATCAGCCTTATATTGCCGTGCACTGCGCACGGCGAAAAAATGTCTTTTTCGTCTTTCGGGACAAGCAGCCATATCCAGTTGCCACTGCGCGCCTCAGACAGGCATTCATCGATCAGCCGGCTGCGGTCACGGCCCTTGCCTGAAGCCACATAAATGCTCCTGCGCGGCCTGCCCCAGCGCCGTTCGAATATGGCGCGGTTCCGGTCAAAAAGTTTTTTCCGCTCCGCTGAGCCGAACGTCGAGTGCTCGGCGTGCCATACATACGCGTCACGGGCGATGGCGCACTTAAAACCGGATCGACCGCCCTGCGGCAGAAATCAGTGTCCTCGAAATACCCGCTGTCATACACCTCGTCAAGATAACCGATGGATTCAATGACTTTTCTGCGTATTGCCATGCAAAACCCGACGCATGAAGAAGCTTCCGTATACTGTCCGCGAAGATGCGCGATTTTGGCCGCGCAATCCTCGGCATTCTCCCCGCGCGCCGGATAGAGGCCGAACGTCGTAGACATTGGATTGACGATACCTATCGCAGGATACCGATCCATGAGAGAACACATACGTTCTATCCATCCTTTGGTGACGACGGTATCATTGCTTAAAAGACAGGCAACGTCCTTTGTCGATCTGCGCAGGCCTTCGTTGGCCGCGCGCAAATAGCCGACGTTGACGGGAAGGCGCACGGTTTCCATTCTGACTCCGGAGTAACCGGCGCTAAACGACTCAAGGAACCGGTGTGTTTGTTCATCGCTGCCATTGTCGATGATGATGACTCTGTCGTCCTGCCGGATATTTCTCATGACGCTCCGTAGGCAATTCATAGTCAGATCGATCTTATTGTAAACCGTCACTATGACGTCGCAGCCGTTCATATCCTCAATGCGTTGAACCCACCCCCGAACTTATATGCGATATAATTAAACATGGACTGCACGCGGTGAAAATACGTGTGGCGCTCGTTGACAAGCCTGCGACCCGCAGCGGCAATGGCTTCGCGCTCCCGTTCATGAGCCAGATAATGATCAATCAGTAAGAACATCTCACGGTCGGTCCGGTAAGTCACGAGGTCTCGCCCGTCGCAAAAAAGCTCACGGAATCCGTTATCACGTATCGCGTTCGTCAGCAGAAAGCATCCGCACGACATAATCTCAAACACGCGCATATTGATATCGTTCATAATCGACGAATTAAATCCAATGCGCGAAGCGCTGTAAATCCGCGCCATATCCCGGTAATCGGCCTGGCCGATGAAACTGCGGGGATAACGTTTGTTCAATTCAACCAGATGGCGGCCGCGCGCAAATTTCGCGGCATTCCTGCCCACAAAGCCGATATCGTATTCTTTGGGCACATCGAGCTGACAATGCACAGCAGGGTCAGATGCAAGTGGCAGCCATTGCGTATCGGCGCCCGTGTCACGGCGAAGGCGGTCCGCACCGGACTTCTGCGCGCAGAAAATAATATCGTAATGCCGTGCCTGCGCACGCATCTTCCTATACGGCTTTGGCAGGTGCGTATCAATGGCATAAAAAACAGCCGGCCGCAGATGAGCTGGGATATCGAATTTGTAATCGCCGTGGTCTATCCGCAGGTAAAGGTCGAAACCTTCCGGAATGCAGGAAGGATCTTTGATGCCGAACCTGTCGTAATGGATCCCTGCGTCCCTGATGGCCTTCTCAATATAGGCGCCCGTCGTATGCGGGCACGCATGGTTATATATCAAAGCCAGTTTCATCTTTTTTTGTAGAAAAGGAACATCTTGAACCTGGAATCGAATTCAAGGCCTGCGCCGCGCAATGCCGCATCGATCTTCCTAAAATCGGCATAGACCTTATTTTCTTTTAGATGTAGCCCCTCTCCGCTGAATTCTATGTTGAACACAAGGCTGCCGCCTGGCCGGATAGCTCTGGCAATCTGACGAATCTTATCGGGAAGATTCTTCAGATGCTCGAATACGTCAAAACTAACAACGCAGTCAAATCTGTTATTCCCCAGATCCGACGGATCGGCCGCTTCTATCCGCAGACCGCGGCGTTCGAACCGCCACAGGGAAAAATCGGAAAGTACCCGGTTTACGTCACAGTAAGACGCAAGGAAACCGTATTCTGACAGGGCCATGCAAAGATCTCCGGAACCTCCGCCGAAATCCAAGATGTGTGTGAACCCGTGCCTGCGAAGATACGGGAATATCAGCTCCATAAAATAATATACCCGTCCGCTTGCCGCGTTCCACAACGGCAGCTCATACAGCTAGTGGCGGTCATGCGAATAAAACTCGATAAGCTCTTTTTCGCTGAAGCCGTCGAAATCCCGGCTGTTGAGCTCAACAGGGAGCATCCTGTATTTTTCCTCAATCACATCGGCCGGTTCATGAGTGTATTCGATAAGTTCCTGCAGCGCCCTTTCGTATAACGCCATACTGCGGGCCTTCTCTGCACACCTGTGCTTAAGGGATTTATGCCTGAACGAATGAAACGGTTTTTGCATCATATACGCCGCATACGGTAGTGATATCATTTCAGGACCTATCCTCCAATGCCTTTTTTACAGCCGCGCAGGCTGTCTCAACCGGTATATTACGCATGCATGCGCGGTCATGCGCGCAGACCGGCAGTCTGAAGTTCCTATAACAAGGGCTGCATTCGACGTCTGAACGTAAAACGATCTTGCGCACCGGGTCAGGCGGATACGGGCCGTACACGTTATCGTCCGCAGGCCCGTAGAAGGCGATAAGCTTCTTCTGCAAAGCGTCGGCGAACCGAAGAGCCCCGGTATCATTGCCTATAAACAGCGTGCAGTGGCTGATGAGCGCAATGGTCTGACCGAGGGTAACGGACGACAGATCGTATACGCCCTCCTTTTCACCGCTTGCACGTATGATCCCGGCCACATCTTCGGATTCTCTGGGCCCGGCGAACACAAGGACTGCGGCATCGTATGTAGAGCGCAAATGGCTGATCAGTGATGAATAGTATTCCGCAGGCCAGCGCCTGATACAGGCGTTCGGCCCGAACGAATCGCCGCCGCAAGGCGCGATGCCCACGATTGTCTGCGCAGCCCCAATACCGCTTGCCTGGAGCCATCCGCGCGCCCAGTCGCGGTCACGGGCATCGATGCCTACGGACATGGGATACTGCCCGGTCTCAAGCCCCAGGAACTCAACGACGGACAGATAAAAATCGGCAACGTGCCTTCCGAGAAATCCGTCTATCAACTTTTTCTTATTGAGAAAAAAACACCTTTTTTTGTAATCGAGCCCCAAGCGGTTTGGGATGCCTGCCAAATACGCGTAAAACCCGTACTGCGTATTCAGCGACAGGTCAAGACAGACCTCGATGCGCTCGCGCCTGATTTCGGATATAAACCCAGCCGCCTTTGAAAGCCATGTGAAAATAGACTTATTCCATGCGGCAACGAATTCGTCCCTTTCATAGACGAACGCCTTTTCCACTAGCGGATGGCCGGACATGACCGGATAGCACTTCTTATTGCACAAAAAGTATATCCGCGCAGAAGGATACCGGCTACGAAGACACTGCAATAGCGGAGTCGAAAACAGGCAATCTCCGATGCCGAACGGATTGATGACAAGGAACGAGCGATAGTCCCTTATCATCGCTGGCGCTTTTGCAGCATCTTTATGTCCGATTCGACCATCATCTCGACGAGTTCCCTGAATTTAACCTTTGGCAGCCAGCCGAGTTCAGCGGCCGCTTTGCCGTAATCCCCGACAAGCACCTGGACCTCTGCGGGCCTGTAAAACGCCTTATCTACTCGGACGTATTTTTTCCAGTCAAGGCCCGCGTACGCGAAGGCAATCTGCGCAAACTCCCGCACCGAATGAGTCTCTCCCGTAGCGATGACATAATCGTCAGGCCGCTCCCGCTGAAGCATGCGCCACATCGCCTGCACATAATCGCGCGCATACCCCCAGTCGCGTTTGGCATCGAGATTACCTAGAATGAGCGAATCCGCAAGGCCGAGCTTGATCCGCGCCACGCCCATGCTGATCTTGCGCGTAACGAATTCATATCCCCGCCGCGGGGATTCGTGATTGAACAGTATCCCGCTGCACGCGAACAGGCCGTACGCCTCGCGGTAATTGCGCGTGAGATCAAAACCCGCCACCTTCGAAATCCCGTAGGGCGATCGCGGATGGAACGGCGTTTTCTCGTTCTGAGGGACATCCCTGACCTTTCCGAACATTTCACTCGATCCGGCAAAGTAAAAACGGCATTGCGGAGCCTTCTCCTTGATGGAAGACAGAAGGAAATGCGTTCCGTTTATGTTCGTGTTGATTGTGGAGAACTCGTCCTCGAACGAATAGCTGACGAAGCTCTGCGCGGCAAGATGATAACATTCACGTGGCTTGACGTTCTCGATTATCTTGAAGATACTGGCGTAACTCTCCATTGACCCGCTGTGGAGAATAAGGCGCTTCATGATGTGCCTGATGCGCCAAAGATGATGCTCGGTGTCCTCGAGCGCTACGCGCCTGACGATACCGTGGACCTCATAACCTTTTTTCAAAAGCAGTTCGGCAAGATACGAACCGTCCTGGCCAGTTATTCCCGTGATCAGCGCGCGCTTTTTCATCTGGCCTCCCTTATGCGCTCGTCAAACAGCTCGTCAATCCTGTCGATGTAATCATTGCGCTGCTGATTGACCAAGTCTATCTTCTTCTTGATCCTGCCGATGAAATCGAGGCCGACATCCGCCCGTCGCGCTTCGTCCTCAAGATGCCAGAGCTGGAGGTTTTTCATTGCCAGGCCCGATATCGCCTCACCCAATCTGTCCGTGCGGGGTATCCGTCCGATGTCCTTGGCAGGATTGTACAATTTCAGTTTCTCGTCCTTAACCGTGCTTCCCCTCGCTGTTGCGGTGCGGACGAACTCGTCAATCTCCGCCTTGAGCGCATTTTTCTGCCGTAGGAGCACGGCACGCTTAGCCTTAAGCTCCTTACGGGTGAATTTTGCGTCCTTTGACTCAATCATCTGATTGATGTGAAATTCCCGGATATCCTTGATGGTTAGTTTGTCTATCAGGCTTCCAAGTGTTTCAGCCATGGGCCTCCTCCCGTTTTATCAATCCCCACGCAAGGCCGAAAAAAAGCCAGAACATCGAGCTCTCGTTCAATCCGACCGTTATAATGGACAACGTGATGCCGAAAACAAGATAAACGGCGATGATGCTTCCCAGGCCTATCAGGAACGTCCGGATCGTCTCATCCGTGATGCTGCGCACCGCCTTTGCGAGCCGGATAAAAAAAACACTAAATATGGTAATAAAGAAGGCGGCACCCAGAAGCCCTGTCTCCGCAAGTGTCTCCAGGTAAAAATTATGCGTGTGGATAAAAAAATCGCGGTACATAGGCATGAAATCAGGCGGCGGCTCGTATTTTGCAGTCCTGATAAGCTTTTCAAACATTCCGATGCCGCTGCCTGTTATAGGGCGGTCTGCGAAAATCCGCAGGGCAGATTTAAAAAGTGGCAAACGGTTGTCCCATTGGTTCATATCCCCGTATTCGGCTACCTGCGTCCTGAACGAAGTAGAAATCGCTGACAGGGCAACGATAAGCGCAATAATCAGGATCAGGCATATCAACAGTATTTTTTTGCTTTTGAAGTACTGCACGAATAGAATGCCCGCAAAGGCCGCCGGATACGCTGACCTGCATTGCTGCCAAAGTATGTCAAGGCACAGGAACACGCAATTTACCACGCCGAACCATTTGAAATAACCGTTTCCCCACGCTATAAGGAACGCATAACTGAAACTCAGGAAGTAGACCAGGTACAGGGGCAACATATTGAACGAGGTGTACCTGCCCCACACAGTCCACAATCGAGGTTCAAAAACTGACATTTTCGAGTAATCGGAGCTGCTGCCGATTGCCATATATGAGGCGATCACCAGAAGCGCATACGCAAAGAACATGATGCTTCGTTTTGAGAAATCCTTGCCCATTACGTAGCCCGACCACACGGCCAGCATAAAAAAAACATACCTGCTCGCAAAGATCTTCTGGCTATGGTACGGATCATGGCTGAAAATCACGCTTGCCGCGCAGGACACAGCGCAAAAGGCAACGGAATAAAAAGCGAATGACCTGCCGAACCGCGGCCGGACAGGTTTGCGCACATACGCCCAAAGCCCATATACCCAGATAGCGCAAAGGCTCACGATAAGCGCCGACTTGCCTCCTCTTCTGCTGTATGGCGCTATAAAAAGGAAATACAGGAACGTGGCGCTGATGAAGAACTCGCTGACATACCGCAGATACGTCACCCTTTGCCCCTTAATCTAACACTCCCCTGATGGTCCTGAACGCGACCCCGCAATCATTGCATATTTTAACGATTTCAGCCAGGCCGTCGCCCTTAAGAGTGGAGACGGCGATCATGATCTCCCGGATCTGAAGACTTTTAACCAAGTTCCTGATCCTGTTCCTGCCGCCAAGGACCGTTACCCCGTGGATCTTAATGCCGTGCTTGGCCGGATCATCATCGATGAACCCCATGACATTGTAATCCAGGAATTTGCTGCGCTTGATCTCGCGCAGGACCATTTCTCCCATGTCCCCGGCCCCGAAAATCAGGATGTTTTTGCCGCCTTTACGCAGATTCAGGAGGAATTCGCCTACGAGCCTGAAAAGAAAACGCGAACCCATAATCAAAAAAAGCAGCAGCAGCCAGTCAATAAAAAAAACAGCGCGTGAATATTCCCGAAACCGGTAGGCGAATATAAGAAAGAGTATGGAAAAAATCGAGCTCAAGCTTACGACCTTGAAAATCGTGAAAAAATCGGATACGCTCGAATACCGCCACACGCCGCGGTACAGACCGAAGATAAAGAACGTGCATAATTTTATGAGGATGATCCAGATCAGGGACTCCTTCAGGAACACGAAATTAGCGGGAAGCATGCTTTCCTCAAAACGCAGGAAATACGCCGAATAATACGCGATGCAGATGAAGATAAAATCGAAAAAGACCTCAACCAGCTGGCGCTTGTACATAAACACATTGTTCAAAAAAGTCTTATTGCCGAAGCGGGTATCGAAACGCGCAGAGGTCGCGCTCTTCTCTTCTATCGAGGTGACCTCGAATAGGAAAAAACCGAAATACACCAGCACCACAAGCGAGCAGAAAGCGATCACGGAAATAAGAAAAAGGTTGGTCTTGGTATAGAGTATGGCGATAAGGCCGAATATGATGCTGATCGCATAAAGAAGCAGCACGGTCTTCTTCTGGGAAATTCCCAGCATCACGAGCCGGTGGGAAGTATGGTCCTTACCACCTTCGAATATCCTTTTGCCTCGAAGTTTCCTGCCGACCATGACGAACAGCGTATCGAATATCGGCACGCCCAGTATAAGCACGGGGATGAGCATGGTGGTCAATACATTGGTAATCTGCCTGCCCGATGTGCCGCTGATGGATATGACCGCAAGGGAATAGCCCAGGAACATGCTGCCGGAATCGCCCATAAAGATCTTTGCCTTATTAAAATTATAGGGCAGGAATCCGAGGGAGGACGCGCATATGACAAGGCTGACAGAACTAAGCGTCGTTTCTCCAGAACCTGACAGGGAAACAAACAGCATAAAAGCCGTTATCGCCGCGACGCCGGCCGCAAGGCCATCGATATTGTCAAGCAGGTTGAACGAATTGGTAACCCCCACGATCCAGATAATGGTGATGGGTATGGCAAAGACATTGTTGATCGGAAGGCCTGCGATGACCCCGAAAAAAACAGGCACGCATGCCGCGATGATCTGTGCGAATAACTTGACGTACGGGGTAATACGCACCTTATCGTCAACAAGGCCGACAACAAACAGGAACGTCGCTCCGATAATGAGGCTCAGGAAGCTTTTGTCGAGAATCCTGAAATACAGAAGGGATATGAGCGCTGCGCTGTATATGGCCACCCCGCCCAACAATGCCGTGGGAGCTTTGTGCCACCGGTCCTGGCGGGGATACGCAACCATACCTGATCTAAAGGCGACGATCCGCACCAACGGAGTGATAATCAGCGCAAGGCAGAACGGAATGGCAAAAATCAGGTATATATCCATGGTACTCATAGAGCTATATTATATCATTTCCATGCAGTTTTTCATACAAATCTTCTATATCCCTGACCAGCCGTTGTTTGGAAAACGCTTCCCGTACATATGCCCTGCCTGCTGTTCCCATTTCGCGCCGCGCCGCAGCGTTCTCGTACATAAATGCGATGGCAGCTGCAAGAGACCGGCTGTCATTCGACGGAACAAGGATCCCCCGTTCGCATAGCCGGAACATACCCTCAGGCAAGGATATTTCCTTCTGTACCGGGCCGAAAAGATCCCGTACCCCGCCGACATCCGTGGCGATCACCGGCCGGCCGCACGCCATCGCTTCGATAACGGAAACAGGCGTACCCTCATTGATCGATGTCAATACAACAAGGTCAAGTCCGGAATACACCTGCTTCAGATCATTCGACCAACCGCTAAAATCAACGCAGTCAATGGCTGCGTCACGGGCATACGCTTCGAGATTACCCCGCTCTTCTCCGTCGCCAACGACCAGGAAACGGATCCCCGCAATTTTTCGATGCACCAACGCTGCAGCATCCAGGAACATGCGGTGGTTCTTGATCGGCACAAGCCTGCCGACAATTCCAACAACGAATCCTGATGGCTGCGGGCGAGGTCCGGCGCTCAGGAATGCATCGAGTTCAAAGCCCAGGGGAATAACGCGGATCTTCTCTCTACGCGCTATCTTAAGCCTGACAAGATCATCACGGACGGATCCGCTTACGGTAATGATACTATGAGTAAAGAATGCAAGCGTCCGTTCAATAGCGGTAAATACCGCCGTAGTTATGGGATTGAAATAACCGCTCAACACATGCCCGTGGAATGTATGGACGATCTTTACCCGGGCGGAAGGATGGAACAAGTTAAATACAACAGCCGCTATCCTTCCCAGGGTCCCGGCTTTCGCCGTGTGCGTGTGAATGATGTTGAACCCGCCTTCGGCAAGTAACGAATAGATCGCGGCGCACGCGGAAATATCGTTGAAGAGATCAAGCCGCCGCGTAAGCGGCGCGATCGTCGTAACCTGCACGCCCTTTTCACGGGCGTAATACGACATATCCCCTTCCCCTTCGGAAAGGCTGCCTGCAGCCAGTACAGTGCTGAATTTTTCCGGATCTAATGACGCGGTGAGCAATACGGTGTGAATAGCCGGACCGCCGATATTAAGCCTGGCGATGATCCTCAATATTTTGATCTTTTTCATCGTTCTGCGGAGCGACGTGTTGTCAACGGCAGGAAAACCGGCTCTTGAGCATCACTGTTTGTTACGTTTCAAATATTGCAGTATATCTTTAATGATCTCAGGCAGGGTATACGTCGGTTTGAAACCGATCAATTTATTGATCTTCGAGGTATCGGGTACGCGGCGCTGCATATCCTCAAACCCCTCTTCGTACGCTTTTTCGTACGGAATATATTTGATCTTCGATTTGCTTTTGGTGATCTTAATGATCTGTCTGGCCAGGTCCTCGATCGATATCTCATCCTGGCTTCCAATATTAAAAACCTCACCGACCGCGGTAGGCTCCTCGACCAGTTTCATCAAAGCGCCGACCACATCGCGTACATGCACGAAACAACGGGATTGCTTACCATTACCATACACGGTAATGGTTTCATTCTTTAACGCCTGGCCTACAAAACGCGGGACCACCATACCATAGGCACCGGTCTGCCGCGGGCCAACGGTGTTGAACAACCGGACAATGATCGATGGGACTTGCTTCTCTTTCCAGTACACATAGGCAAGCATTTCATCAACCGCTTTGGCGGTTGAATAGCTCCAGCGCGCCTTCAAGGGCGAACCGAGGATGCGGTCGTCGGTTTCCTTGAGCGGGCCGTTGATATTTTTGCCGTATATTTCGGACGTTGACGTGATTAGGATCTTCTTGTTGTACCGTGAGGCCATATCAAGCACGATCTCGCTGCCTTTGATATTAGTGGTAAGCGATTCGAGCGGCTTCTTGACGATAAGCTCTACGCCGACCGCTGCGGCAAGATTGAAAATAACGTCGCATTTCTCAACAAATTTATCGACAAGCCGTTCATTGAGGATCGTACCGACAACCAGCTGGAAATCGGGATTATTGCGCAGATGCGCTATATTTTCGAGCCTGCCCGTGGATAGATCGTCAAGAACGACAACTTCATGCCCCTGCTTCAAGTAGGCCTCGGATAAATGTGAACCGATGAATCCAGCGCCGCCGGTGATAAGGACTCTCATGGATGCATACCTTTCGTGCTTAAGACAACGATTCTATTTTATTCGCTATTCCCTACTTTGCAACGGATTTTTATCGATTGTCTGACCGCAACAAACGCCTCAGAAAACCGCACACCGCGCTGTTCTTTTTTGCGGTCTTCCAGAATGTTTCCTGTGAAAAAGCGACCAGCATCGCAGATACAACGACAAAACGTCCCATAATAGCAAGTGAAGAAACCAGCGGGTTCACGGTAACATCAACGACTATGGAAACAAGCGACACGATAAAGAACCATTCAAGGACGCGCGATGTCCTACGCGTGCATAACACATATGCCCGTGAGGCCAGTTGCACTATCAGGCTATTCCTGACTGCGGGTATAGGGATCAATTTGTATGACCTCTCCGTTCACGTTGTACATACTTGTCTTGAGCAGAAAATGCCAGCCAAGCTTTAACGGTTCATTGTTATAGAACAGCCGTTCATTGTCATATGAAACCATAGCATGTATCCGAACAACTGCGGTTTTCAGGTTCGGGTCGCGATATCTGACTCCCTGAGCGTTTGTCGCAAGCATGGGCTCTGTTGACACAACATCCATAACCCATGTCGTCGGGATGTTCTCATCCGGATCCCTGTCCTTGATAGCCCGTACAACCTCTGCGCTATAACCGCTGAACCTGACCTTGATGCACATTTCTTTCACCGGCAGATTCTCATAATTAACCGGTGCTTCAACAACACGGTTCTCCTGCACCTGAACAGGCGGCACGGTGGGAGGGGCATGCTGGATATCTGCATTCATGCTCTTTTTTATTGACTGCACGTAGGGCACAATCTCAAGGCTATAGAGCGTAAGCATTTTCGGATACAAAGCAATGAAAACGCACAGAATCAGAACAATAAACGCACCATCGATGATGTTGACCTTACCGAATAACGCTCCTTTTTTATCCACAAAACCCATTACGCCTCCTCATCTATAACCATTTTCTCAGCCAGTAATACCCGATACCGGCATACTCGTGCAGTATTGCCCGCACCTGACGCCATTCAATTTTCTTCAGCCTGAGCCGGCCTCCCGGATCTGCCGGACGCTGATAAAAAACACTGTGAGGGACTGGCGAGAAATACACGTGAATATCAGGGGCCGCTTTCCTCATCACAAGCGCCAATCTGCGCATATGATACGGTGAACTGACCATGATGATACGGCGCATCCCCTTACTCGCGAGGATATCATGGACTCTTACAACATGTTCATACGTACTTTTGGCCTCATCCTCCAGTATGATCGCATCAGCCGGCACGCCGAGCGATATTGCCAGCGCCTTCATGACCAACGGTTCCTTAAAAACGTACATGAAACCGGATGAGAATATCAAGCGCCCGGCATATCCTTTTTTATACAGATCTACGGCGTATCCGACCCGTTCCTCATACCCCTGGCCCGGCTGGCCCGATTCGCCAACGCCTCCCGCAAGAACAACGATAGCATCTGCCTGCTGCGGCACGTGCGCAATTTTCAATGGCCGCGCCGCAAGCCAGACAAGAGGCGTATAGAATACCATGAAATACACTACCAGGGCAAACAAACCGAGCTT